>Ga0070667_100003248_pt1 | contig 13894 bp, 12 predicted proteins | sample KBSS33metaG_FD_64659 | JGI IMG/M metagenome (GOLD analysis project Ga0070667, IMG submission 64659) | Switchgrass rhizosphere microbial communities from Kellogg Biological Station, Michigan, USA - KBS S3-3 metaG | ecosystem: Host-associated > Plants > Roots > Rhizosphere > Soil ...
ATGGGAACCACCCCTCGCACGACCTTCGGTCGTGCTGCCCTCCTGACTCAGGAGGGCAGTTTGCTTTCGCCGAGTTTGATTTGAGTCCGAAGATCATTTCTTCTGGGAAGCTGCCGTCAGCATCGCCTGGATTTCAGGCGATGCGGGCCGCGGCGCTGCTCCTCCTCGGCCACCGCCGGCAGAATTGGAACCTGCTGCAGCGAGTTCTTCGCCAGCGACGACGGGAGCCGGAATATTTGCAGTGCCAAAGTTCGCGGGAGCAGGTTTGGCGGGGACGCCCTTGGCGACATCGATCGGAGTACGACCCGACCAGTCGACGACATCCGTTTTGGCCCCATGATCCAGAAGATACTTGACCATATCCGTACGACCGGACTGGACAGCGGCATGAAGGGCCGTGAGTCCTTCAATGTTCGGCCAACCCGCGCTGCGGGACAGCCGCATCGAGTAAGTCAGTCGTCCGGTAACCTTTGTATTGATGTCTGCGCCGTGCGCCAGAAACAGATCGAGAAGTTCAGTGTTGACCGCTGCAGGTGCGGCGGCAGCACCACCACGTCCGCCTCCGCCAAGGCCGCCGGCTTCAATTCCAGCAGCGAGAAGAAACGGAGTGATTCCCATATCGAAAATGTTCGGGGATGCGCCATGATCCAGCAGAACTCGAATCACTTCCATGTCCGGCGGATTGTTCATCGTTGCACGATACAACGGCGTGGTTCCGGTGCTGAGCATCGGATCGGAGAAGCGTCCGCCGGAACCGGCTTCCGGACGACGCGCGCTGAGCGCCACATTTGGATCGGCGCCTGCTGCGAGCAACGCATTAATGATCTCCATGCTGGAAACTGCAGGACCCGGACGAACAGGGTTGCCCGCCACAGCCGGAGCCCCACCGCCTCCTGCACCTCCAACGGGACCTCCGCGACCGCCACCGGCACCGCCTCTTCCGCCGCCACCAGCTTGTCCACCACGACCTGCCGCAGCCGCCGGAGTGTTACCAACTGGAGCGCCCGGAAGAGCAGGAGCCACTGCGCCACCGGCTCCAGCGGGAGCCGCACCTCGGGCACCGCCAGGTGCACCCGCACCGGCACCGCCTCGTCCAGCGCCCGGAGCGCCGCCTCGGCCGCCGCCTCCGCCACCGGCACCAGCCGCGCCACCACCGCCGCCCGCAGGCTTATGGTCCACCGCGATGTAGAGCGGCGTACGTCCATACACATCCCAGACTTTCGGGTTGGCGCCGCGATCCAGAAGCAGCTTCGCCACATCGTTGTGACTGCTGTCGAGGGCGGTCATTAATGGAGTAATGCCTTCGAGGATATTTGGAACGTTGACATCTGCGCCGGCACCGACAAGAGCCTCGATACAGTAATAGCAGCCGTTACGAGCGGCATAATGCAGCGGGGTCAGGCCACCGTAGGAGTGATACTGAGCCCGGGGCTCCGATGTCATCTGGGCTGGCCAATCCATGGATTTGGCACGGGCCTTTACATTAGCGCCCTTGGAAATAAGAAGCTTCACCATCTCTTCCGCATTCTGATTCGCGGAAGCTGCCCACATCAGAGGCGTCTGCTCCTGGACCTTTTCGACGGTGTTCACGTTGGCTCCGGCATTGACGAGCATTTGCACCACTGTCAGATCGCCGTTCTTGATGGCAAGCATCAGGGCGGACTGTCCGTCATCGTTGGCGCCTTCGGGACCGGAGCCCGCATCGAGCAGCATCTTGACCAGGCGCGCATCGCCGAGTTTCACAGCCTCAGTCAGAGGCGTGGAACCGAGTTCGTTGCGAACGTCTGCTTTCGCCTTCTTCGCCAGCAGCGCTTCCATCAGTTCGTAGTCGACACGATAGACCGCCCAGTGAACCGGGCGCGTGCCGTCTGGCTGAGCTTCGTTCACATCGGCGCCCGAACGAATCATATCCAGCGCTGCCTTGCGGTCTCCATTCTGGATCAGGGTGGCGAGCTTTCCTTTTTGGGTCTGGCCGACGTATGCAGCAGAGAGAGCAATGACGCAGGCAATCGCGACAATGAGACGTTTCACTCGGTCCTCCTAAACAACACTCTGGTCCAGCTTGTTATTGTTTCCCCAGCAACCTTTGCATGCGGCGTACAGGAACTTGTAGGGATCCTTCCAGGTGCGCGCGAGGCCTTTCATCACGCCCGCTTCCAGCATGTCCTGTGGGCCGTCGCCCGCCAGAACCTGCTTGAATATTCGCTGCCGTACAACTTCCATCAACTCCCGTTCGGCCTTGAATTCGGCCTTCGTCATGACGGGACCGGTACCCGGAATAAATTTCGTCTGGTCATTGCTGATCTTCAGCAGCAGGTCCATGGCATCCACGCGACCGCCGATCCAGCCCCCGGTGATCCAATCCAGTTCGGGATCTTTTACCGGTGATGCGACGTCGCCCACTGCGATGATGTTCGCATTCTTGAAATGCACATACATGTCGCCGTTGGTGTGCGCACTCACCATGTAGCCGTAATCGATCTGTTCGCCCCCGGCGGACATGGATGCGGAGTTAAAGAATGTTTCCGTCGGCCATGCGGCTTTCGGACGCGCCTTCTCGTAACGTTCTTCGGCAGGGACCCAGTAGTCGGTGGACATCCATTGGCGCGTCACATCCTGCGCAATGATCTTTGCTCCACCAGCAGTGAACAATTCGTTATTCGCCGTTTGATCGAGATGGTAATGCGTATTAAAAACGGTGTTGACCTTCGAATTGGCGGCGACTCCCTTGAGCGCAGCGACGAGTGTGTCGCCGGATTTTGGAGCGCCGGTGTCAACCAGCAGCAAGCCATCGCCAGTGGAGAAAGCGACGATGTTGGTGCCGCCTCCATCGACCACGGAGATTTTGTCGGTCAGCTTTGTGACGCCGCTGGCTGTTTGTCCCCGAAGCAGGGATGGGATACCCATTACGACTGTTCCCACCAATGCACCCTTCAATAATTCTCTACGGTCCACGAAACCTCCCGATTGTAGGCGCGGTCTATGACCGCGCGCGATCTCGAATTGCCGGAATGTGCGCGGTCATAGACCGCGCCTACAGTGCCGAAATGATCCCGGTGCTGTCGGCGAACTTTTCCGTTTCGATGCCCGCCTTGTTCAGCAGCGTGAGGTGGACGTTTGCAAACGGCGTCCGGTCCGGCATCACGATGTGCTGTCCGCCCAGCTTCATCTTGCCGTTGCCGCCGCCAACGATAACCGTCGGAATCGGGTAATTGTTGTGCTGGTCGCTGTTGCCCATGTTTGATCCGTACATGAAGATGGAATGATCCAGCAGCGAGCCGTCGCCATCCTTCGTGTCCGACATCTTCTGCAGGAAATTGGCAAACATTTTCATATGCCAGGATTGGATCGTCACCAGTTTGTTGATTCTCTCAAGGTCGTTGGCATGGTGCGAGACGGGATGGAACGAATCTGGAACCCCGACGTGGTTATAAGTCTGGTTCGTACCTTCAGCCACCATGACGAAGGAAATCACGCGTGTGATATCGGCTTGATAGGCGATAGTAATCAAATTGAAGAGAAGCTCAACCTGCTTATCAAAATCATCCATCACTCCGACAGGACGATCCGGGATATGCATCTTTGAGGTATCCGTGGCGGCAATCTTCTGAGTCTGGCGCTCAATTTCACGCACGCTCTCCAGATACCCGTCCAGTGCCGTACGATCTGCAGCCCCCAGCTGGCCCTGAAGAGATTTCGTCCGATCGAGGATCAGGTCCAGCAGGCTGTCGGTCTGTTTGGCGATTTCGACACGTTCGATTGGTGTGGTGACGCCAAACATCTCGTTAAATACTTTCTTCGGGTTGTACTCCATCGGTAACGGGGTGTTGGAATCGCGGAACGACACCGTGGCGGCAGTGGCGACGCCTCCCCCGGCAGCCTGCTGGTTCGTGGTTTCAGAGGATATCTGCATGGACGGGAGTGCCGTGTCCTGTCCGATTTTTTTGGCGATCAATTGATCGAGAGTCGTCGGCGGATTGCCCTGGGCAGGAATGTTGCAGCTCAGCCAGGCACCCGGATTTTTCGTGTGTACCGATCCGGCGCTTGCCGCGTTGATCAGATTGCCGACCGTCGACACATACTTCTTGTGCGGTTCCAGCGACTCCATGATGACGTTCAGTTTGAAATCCGCGCCCGCTCCACTCGCGCTCCATCGGTCCATGGCCGGACCATGCGCAGTGTTGCCCTGGATCATGCCGTGGGGGAGATAGAAAAATCCTGCGCGAAGCTTTCCGGCGGCAGCGGTTTGAGACTGTGCGGTTGCTGCAGGGACCATGGCATCCAGGAACGGCAGGGCCAAAGCCACTCCGGCGCCTTTCAGGACTGTTCTGCGGGACAGATGTTTTTTAGTAATGAACATTGGTTGATCTCCCTCTTATTTACTATTTGCAGCCACAGCCTTGGCAGCAGGAGCCGGGCCCTGTTTACGAAACGCATCCGAATGCACAATTCCAAGAACAAGCGAAGATAGCGTGTAGTTGTCTTTTGCGGCGCCACGAACCACCGCGCGAATCTGAGGCATGTCGTAATATTCCAGATCCCGGTTGATCGCATACATCATCAATTTTTCGGTCAGGGACTGGGCGAACATTGCGGGATGGCTTGCCAGCTGCGTCCGCAGGTCGTTGATACCATCGATGGCGATTCCGTTCGGCAACACGGAACTGGCATCAATCAGCGCATTGCCCGCCTGGGCATCCGTGGCGCGGTATCGTCCGACGGCATCGAAATTTTCCAGCGCCAATCCCGAGGGATCGATCACGCCGTGGCACTGCTTGCAAGCCGCCTTGTCGCGATGCTGTTCGAGGCGCGCACGCACGGTCGACGGCGCTTCTCCTGCCTTCTGTGCGAGATCCTGGTTCTCGACCGTAGGTGGCGGGGGCGTCGGAGGTGTACCTTGAATTCGTCCCAATACCCATGCCCCTCGAAGAACTGGAGACGTGCGGTTGGGATAAGACGTCCGCATCAGCACTGCAGCCTTGCCGAGCAGTCCAAAACGTTTCTCGTCGGTGAGTTCAATCTTCCGGAATTGCGCTCCAGTGACGCCCGGAATCCCGTAATGCTGAGCAAGCCGCTGGTTGATGAACGTGGACTTCGAAGTCAACAGATCCACGACGCTGTGATTTTCCAAAAGGACACTGCTGATGAAAGATTGCACTTCCCTGCTGAAGTCCTCGCGCAAGGCGTCCATGTTTCCAAAAAGAGCCGGATCCGGAGTAATCGTATCCAGATCGTCCAGGCCCAGCCACTTCATTGCGAAATTGTTGGCCAGGCTCGAGGCTCGGGGATCGGTGAGCATACGCTTGACTTGAGCGTCCATCGCTCCGGGCTTACTTAAACCTTTGTTGATCGCGAGATTCAAAAGTTCATCGTCCGGCGGGGCATTCCAGAGAAAGAAGGAGAGTCTCGAAGCAAGTTCGAGATCCGTCAGAGCAAACTCGGTATCGGGTTTGGTTCCTTCGGGTCCACGAATCGCGCGGTAAAGGAAATCGGGGCTCACTAAGACTGCCGATACCAATCGTTGAATGCCCTGGTCGAAGTTTCCACCTTCCTTGCGTCCGGCTTCGTAGAACGGCATCAATCGGGCGACGTCGGTGTCCGTCACGGGACGGCGGTAGGCGCGTTTCGCCAGATTCTGTGCAATTTGTTTGGCGCATGCCGCTTCGCCGGCCGTCTTCGGATCACAGACAAAGATCAGCGCGCGGCCAGGCGCCGAAATTGCGCCGGTCGGCTTATACGGTCCGGCAATTTCGATGTCGCCAAGCCCCGGATAATTCCCTCCGCCGCCTCCTCGGCCTCCACCTCCCAATGGATCCGTCGATTCAAAACGCGACCGCTCTATGTGTCCGACGACGACATCGTGAACGCCGGCCTGAACCTGGATCGGAACCTTCTTGAATCGATCGACGATCTGCTGTCGCCCGTCGCCGGCCTTGCGGTTGTTCAGCGTCATGTCGGCCATGCCGCCAATCGGCTTTTTGAACACAACTTTGCCATCGATCATGATGACAACGGTGCTCTCGTTTTCCAGGCTCCCGAGATAAAGACCAACAGTTTGATCGGGAAATAGGATGCTGAAGCGGTATTCGCCATCCACCGGGAAATTGAGTTTGATTCGGAAGCCGGTGTTGTCGCGAATCCCGAGGGGCATCGCTTCCCCTCCCCGATTCTGCGAGAGTTTATAGGTTTCGTCTTCGAGGCTGGGATCTCCAACCGCGTGTTTCGCAATCGACCGCGCCGCTGAAACATATTGATCGATAAACGTTGGAGACACAGTCAACGCGGCGGCAATATTATCGAGATTACCGACTTTCACGTCCTGCGGAAGAACGTTTGTTCCCCCCAGATTCACGTCGACGCCAACAAGTGCCTTTACTGCAGCGGCATACTCGGTTCGGTTCATGCGCTGAATCGGCACGTAACCCGCCTTTGGACCGGTGGCGCTGGCATCGAGGCGAGTCTCGAGGTAACTGACGAGGGAGTCGACATCCTTCTGTTCCGGCTGCTTCGAGCCGGGAGGAGGCATCAGGCGGCCCCGCAACTTGCGAACGGCCTTTTCCCAGGTCGCGGGGTCCTTCTGCACGGCGTCGAGACCCGCCACATCCAGAACGAGACCCCCAATTTTCGCCGTGGGGTTATGACAAGTGGTGCAATAGGTGGTCATTAAGGCTCGCTGCTGCTCCACCTGAGCGGCGGGTGAAGCCGGAACAAGTGCCTTCGTCTGAGAAACGGCCTGTGTTTTGAGGACGACCGGATACCCGGTAAGAAGTGCCAGCGCGGTGCAAAAGAACAAGAAACGCTTCATGGTTGAAACCTTGGTTCGCATAAGATTTTTACGGTTGATGCCATCCCTATAGAAGATGACCTTTTATCACAGTGGGCGAGAGGTCACAAGTGTCGATAAGTGTATGGGATGGTTTGAGTTGAAATACCACCGGAATTGCGGAGCTTTTGCTTTCGCGGCCCAAAATTGTCCCTGCCATTAATCCCCTTTGTGCAACCCTTCGTCGGAAAATTTCAGCCTTCCATCCGGTCGATCGATCCCTCAAACAGGATTCCGCGTACCTTCCCCCACAAGGAGGCCCTATGAAGACAATTACGATTGGAGTGGTTGCAATGGTTACGGTATTCGCCGTGTCGGCGGTCGTCGGAGCGCAAGGTCCGGGTACGGTGCGTTCCGCGGGCACAGACCTGCTGGCTGGACTGGTCGGAGACATGGTTCGGTTTGAACGTGGGATGAGCACCCTCGACGAGATCCTTTCGAAGAACCCGAACGATATGGAGGCGAAAGTCCTTCACGGCAATGGAGTCATGGCGAGAGCAGGCGAAGCTTTCAAGGTGGGCGATAACGCAAAAGCGATTCAACTCTGGCAGAGCGGACTGGATGAAATGGCTCAGGCCGTCCAGGCGGCTCCGGAAAACGTGTTCGTTCGGGCGCGCCGCGGTGTCTTTATGATCAGCGCGTCGAGATCCACTCCACCCCAGATGGCGAAGTCTCTGCTGGAAACTGCAGTCGCCGACTTCGGCAAAGTATTGGAGATTCGTGAAAAGGAGCACACGCTTGGAGAGCGTTCGGTCCATCAGCGTGGGGAGCTGCTGACAAGCCTCGCCGATGGATGGGACCGATTGGGCGATAAGGAAAAGGCCCGGGGTTATTTCGAGCGCATCACAAAAGACTTGAAAGGAACCGTTTACGAGCAGCGGGCGAACGCATGGCTCGAGAACAAACCCGAGGCAAAGGCCGCGGAATACTTCGCCTGCACCGGCTGCCACGTGGAATAGGTGCGCGTGCTATGATCCCGGCCACTCTCATGTATCGCGAGCAGTTACAGAGGACGTGGAAACGGACACTCGCCGTCTCTGTCGGTGTTGCTCTGACAAGCGCGATCGTAATCTGCGCAAACACCAGGTGGACGAACTTTCCGGCACAGGTGGGTTATCAACTGATCATATCCGCCTGCGTCGGAACCCTGTTCTGGGTCTTCGGGCCGCTGATCAAGGTCTACAGCAACCGCCTGCGGCCAACTTCTCGATGGGTTCTTCGAATCGTGGGGGCAGCGGTCATTCTGAACCTGGGAGTTCTCATCGGAATGACGATCCTCACGTCCGCGGGTGCGTTTCCCTGGAGCATCCTCTGGAGGGTCTTCTGGAACAGCGTCGCGCCGACGACGGTTATCGGAGTCTTTTGCTTCGTCGGCTTCACGATGTACGAGAACCTTCAGTACAAGGCTCAATATGAGACGATGCAGGCCCGGCTGTCGTCGCTGGAATCCCGTCTTCGGCCACATTTTCTATTCAACACGCTGAACTCGATTATGGCGCTGATACCCGAAGATCCCGATGCAGCGGATCGAATGACCGAACGGCTTTCCGCATTGCTGCGTTACTCGCTGGATGCAACGATGCAAAACACGGTGCGCCTCGAAGAGGAACTCAAGGTGGCCACCGACTATCTCGAAATCGAGAAAACGCGATTTGGCGGGAGGCTGACGTATTTCATCGATGTGCCATCGGACTTGATGTCCGCTGCTGTTCCGCCATTCAGCCTTCAGACTCTCGTGGAAAACAGCGTGAAGTATGGAGGCGGGGAAATCCGCGTGAGTGCCCACAACGGCAATGGCCGCGTGCTGCTTCGAGTCTGGGATTCCGGCAAGGGTTTTCCGGCCGATGCAAAACTTCCGGCAGGACACGGCCTGCAAAACTTGAAAGATCGCCTCGACGCGCTCTGGGGATCGAAAGCAGCAGTCGAATTTCCACGAGAGGAAGCCGGCACCGTTGTTCAAGTGTCGGTGCCTGTTAAACGATGACAACCCGGCCGCCGCTTCGTGTTTATCTGGTCGACGACGAAACCCTCGCATTGAAGCGACTGGTGCGCCTGCTGCGTCAGACGCACCGCGTGGAAATTGTCGGTTGCACGGAGAATCCAGACGAAGCGGTAAAGTTTCTATCGACGAATGCGGTCGATGCGGTGTTCCTCGACATTCAGATGCCGGGGATGACCGGCTTTGAACTGCTGCAGAAGCTTCCGAAGGAACCGGCGGTCGTCTTCACGACGGCGTTCGATCGCTTCGCACTGGAGGCCTTCGAGGTGAACTCCATCGATTATCTCTTGAAACCTATCGAATTGGATCGTCTCGAAAAGGCCTTGTCCAAGGTTGAACGACTTCAGGGAACGCCGCAAGGTTCATCCGAGAGCGAACAGCTTCGCGCGATCGCGCGCGAACTCACGCGGAAATTTCCGGAACGGATTGCGTCGCGAATCGGAGAACGCGTTGTGTTTGTGGAAGTTGGAAAAGTCACTCACTTCTACGCGAAAGACAAATTGACGTATGCGGCCACCCTGGCGAAGGACTACGTCATCGATGCGACGATCTCGGATCTTGAAGCAAAGCTCGATCCGGCACTGTTTCTTCGCATTCATCGGGCGACGTTGTTGAACCTGAACTATGTGGACGAAGTGAGTTCCTGGTTCGGCGGAGGAATGGTGGTTCGCGTAAAGGATGGAAAGCGAACGGAGCTGCCGATTTCTCGAGACCGGCTGCGGGAAGTTAAGGAGCGACTGGAATTTTAGCGAAGGAGGAAGGATGGGCCTGAAGAGGGCATTCCAGCCCGATTACGAGCGATACGAAGGTGTACGTCCAATCATCGTCCTCGGAATGCGCCTGGGGTATCTTCTGGTTTTTGTAATCGTCGGGCAGATTTCGTGGATCCGTATCATCACCCACCGGGGCTCCTGGGATCCCATACAGGCCGCCGCGCTCTCCATGTGGGCGGCGCACTCGCTGTTGTCTCTGATAGGAATTTTTCAACCGCTCCGCATGTTGCCGCTGGTTCTCTTTGAAATCGTCTACAAGCTCCTCTGGCTTGCCGCCGTCGCGCTGCCGCTGTGGTCGGCAAACCAGTTGGCGGGTTCCCCCGCCGAAGAATGGACCTATGCCTTTCTCAGCGTCGCGATTCCAATCGTGGTTGTCCCCTGGCCATATGTATTCCGAAAATACATCTGGAATCCATCCGCTGTACCGGCAGTTCGGTCGTCGACCGCTATGAAGTAACGAAGCGGATCAAGCGAGCGTTGGCTGTGGGGTGCGGCCTGGCAATTTGGTCGTGCATGATCCTGTGATATTTCGACGCTGGAGTTTATACTGCGCTCAATCGAAACGCTCCAGCGGAGGTTCCTCATGCGTCTTGCCACCATCACTCTTGCAATTCTTCTCTGTGGAATTCTGTTTCCTGCGGCCGCGGCGCCCCAGACCTCCACTCTGCCCGCACAGATCAGCGATGCGGAGTTCTGGCGCATCTTCACCGAGTTCTCCGAACCCGGCGGGAATTACGCATACGAAAATTTCGTCACCAATGAAGAGACGATTCAGGATGTCATGCCGGTGCTGACGAAAGTAACGAAGCCCGGCGGCGTGTATCTCGGTGTGGGACCGGAGCAGAACTTCACGTACATCTCCGGAGTGAAGCCAAAGATGGCATTCATTTTCGACATTCGCAGACAGAACGCCATCGAGCACCTGATGTACAAAGCGATCTTCGAAATGTCGCCCACCCGGGCGGATTTCGTGTCGCATCTGTTCTCCATCAAGTCCGCGGACAAAGTCCCGGATACCGCACGTGCCAACGGACTATTCCTTGCGTTCGACGGCCTGAAGGGAGACAAGACGTACTACACGCAGAATCTCGCCGCCATTCGGAACAATCTTTCAAACCACAAATTCGCTCTCAGCAATGAAGACCTGCAAAAAGTCGAATACATCTATGGCGTGTTCTTTCGCGGCGGGCCGCAGATCGATTACAAGTTTGAGAGTGCTTTTCCTGCAGGGATGGCGCCGGCGCCGAATTACATCCAGGCGATGACCGACACCGATGCGGACAAGAAAGCCTGGAGCTTTCTGGCGTCCGAGGAAAACTATCAGGTCGTCCGGCAGCTGCAGATGAAGAACCTTCTCATTCCGATCGTCGGTGATTTCGCGGGACCATCCGCCATACGAAAGGTTGCGGAGTACATCGGCCAGCACAAAGCGATCGTATCCGCATTTTATGTTTCGAATGTTGAAGTCTACCTGGGGACGCCGGGTTTTGGAGACCGCATTCCGGGAAGCATCGAGATTCTCCAGCGCTTCTATCAAAGCGCTGCGACCCTGCCCGTGGATTCGTCGAGTCTGTTCATCCGCTTTATCGGAGCCCAGAATTCCGCAAACCTTCGATGGTGGCGCGGAGCCTGGCTCCAGGCGGTGTCGCCAATGGCCGATGTGCGCGATAAAGTGAAAGCCGGTCAGGCGCTGTCCTACGATCAGGCGCTTCAGATGGTTCCGGACCCGAAGACCCTTGCCCCGTAGGGATTCACGGGGCTTTGTCCTCACTGGCTTCATTGCTCGGACTGCTCACATCGGAAGAAGAACAGAAGCCCCAGCGTCCCCGCCAGCTTTGCCGCAGGCTCTCCCGCTCTTCGGGGGTCATATTCATCCAGCGCTCGGCCATCTTGTCCCGAGATTTACGGGGGTGTCGACCGCCTCCACCAAGGCCAAAACCACCGAACAGAATTCGGCACAGCAGGAGAAGGCCGAGCCCCTGCCAAAAAGTTACCTGTCGCAGTCCAAACAACTCCGGCCCCAGCCAGTTCCACAACGACATTACGATCCAGCCCCCAATCGTGATGAAGACCGCAAACCCCACAGGCGCAGCCACAAATATCCATTTCGGTATTCTCATTTTTACTCCCTCACGGTCCGGTAAATTCCTCGTATATATCTGCCAGTCGCTCGCGCAGATGCAGCACCGCGTAGCGTTTGCGGGAAAGCAGTGTGTTCATGCTCACACCGGTTTCTGCGGCGATCTGTTTGAAGCTGCGTCCTTCCAGTTCATGCGCCAGAAACACGTCGCGCTGTTCTTTCGGCAGTTCCGCGATCGCCATCTCGAGTTCATCGAGCATCAGGCTGCGCGCGTAAATCGCGTCCGGTCCGGCATCCGGCGAAGGCAGCCAGTCTTCGAACCTCAGCCGTTCGTCGTTGTCGTCGGCAACATCTGCAGCGCTGACGTTTTCCGTCGCTTTTCTGCGAAAGAGATCCGCGATGCGATTACGCGCCACTCGAAACAACCATCCGGTCACATGCTCGATCGGCATCAGCAGACGATTCGCTTCGACGAGCTTGTAGAAGACATCCTGAAGAACGTCCTCCGCGTCTCGCGGGTCGGGCACACGCCGTCGGATGAAGTTGCGGAGCCTGTTGCGCTCTCGCCGAATCGCGTCGGAGATCTGCTGATCCTGTTCTGCCATCACACACTGTTGTCTCAGCGCTTCATTCACCTTCGACTGGCACCTGCTACTGAAGACGAACGGGCGAGACAAAAATTGCAGGTCTGGAAACTTTTCGGAAGAATTCTTTTCCCGAAGGAGAGATGCCGGACGCTGGGCGCTGGGAACAGCGCGGTCTATGACCGCCGAGGATATCTCGTCTTGATGGTACCTGAGCGCGCATCGACGGCTCTACAGCATCCGGAGCACTCGATGAGTGAAGTATGTTATCGCCCCCCCAAACCGAAACTTCCGCTTACGACAGCGAGGCGTGTATTCTTGTGCCATGTTGCATCGGGTCGCGAAGTGGTTTGCATTGGGAGTGGCCGTTTTATTTCTGGTCCCACCGATAACAGCGCAGCGTCCCGTTGCCGCCAAGTTCGATCCGAGCCGGCGCACCACTCTTAAGGGAATCGTGACCCGAGTCGATTGGTCTAATCCTTATGTCCATATCCTTATGAATGTTCCTGGAGCCACGTCCGTCGTCTGGGCTGTCGAACTCGAAAGTCAGCTGGAGCTGGAACGGAGCGCGTGGAATCAGGATTCACTAAAGCCCGGCGATGCCATCACGGTTCAGGGTCCAACAGCGCGTGACGGAAGCAAACAGATCTGGGGAGAATCGGTTGTACTATCCGCGACGGGGCGGCGTGTGTTGACGATGACCCCTGAAGCGCTGGGATTCTTCCATTATTCTGCGACGCGAAATGGATCCCGCCGTCCGACTCCGCGCTGGCCGGATGGCAAACCGCGGCTCGGTCCTTCTCCCGGCGAAATCGGATATTGGGCGCGGCCCAGCGCGACGGCATTAATGGAAGACGGCGTCAACGTCCTCGCAGATCAATACGGACTATTGAAAAACATCAACGATGCCTCAAAGGTCGCTCCATTCCAGCAGTGGGCCCGCGACGTTTTCGCATATCGCCAAAGAACATTCCTGAAAGACGATCCCATGTCGCTTCAATGCTATCCCCCTGGCGCGGTGCGTCAGTTTCAAATGCCATTCGGGATTCAGTTCCTCGAAGACAAAGCCTTCAATCGCATCTTTGTAATGAATGGTGGCGGCAATCACGACTGGCATTTTATTTACACCGATGGACGCGCTCAGAAGGGCGACACGCGAGGCAACGCGGATAATCCCCTTTACTACGGACAAGCGGCGGGACGCTGGGACGGCGAGACTTTGGTTGTGGACTCCGTTGGTTTCAATGAAAGGTTCTGGTTCAGCAACGGCGGCATGCCTCACACGAAACAACTCCATTTGGTCGAACGCCTGACGCGTACCGACATGGACACTCTGAAATATCAGGTCACAGTTGACGATCCCGGTGCGTACACTCGGTCATGGACGGCAAGCTGGACTCTTCAGTGGATTGCCGGTGAAGAACTTCCGGCATTTTACTGTCAGGATAACCGCGCGTAGCGGATGCAGGAGAAATCGGTGAAAACATTTTCTTCCTTAGCAGCGTTGGCAGTCTTCACATTGATTTCATTCATGCCGCAATCGGTTGTTGCCCAGGGTCGCGGTGGCGCGGCGCAACCCGACACGCGTCCGGCTCCGCGCTGGCCCGACGGACACATCAATCTTGGAGCAGTTCC
>Ga0070667_100003251_pt1 | contig 13889 bp, 10 predicted proteins | sample KBSS33metaG_FD_64659 | JGI IMG/M metagenome (GOLD analysis project Ga0070667, IMG submission 64659) | Switchgrass rhizosphere microbial communities from Kellogg Biological Station, Michigan, USA - KBS S3-3 metaG | ecosystem: Host-associated > Plants > Roots > Rhizosphere > Soil ...
GACAGCGTGAGTTTCGACTACGAGATCATGCCGGATGGCACCTGTACGCAGCTCACCGCGGCGGGATGCGGCGGCAATCCTGTCGGGGGTTACTATCCCAACCAGCCGGACTTCACATTCAGCACGGATCTCGGGCAGGTGTTTCACCAATATGCCTCGACGCCGTCGGGATCGAACACGCATTCACCGGTGAGCGGGGCCGGCAATGAGCTCGCGCCGCAGCTCGCGCCCGTCAATACCGGCGCGCTGGTCTATAACGTGGCCGGCTCGAACGTCCTGAGCTTTGCCGACTGGCCGGCGACGATTGGCATCGACAACCTCGTCATCACGTATCACACGCCGCCGGTTGGGACTGCTGCGGTGCCGGAGCCGGCGTCCCTGCTGTTGCTCGGCACGGGCCTGCTGGGCATTCGCGCCGCGGCGCGCCGCCGCAGACGCGCAAAGAAAGATTCCTAGACCTCGCCTTGGACAGCGACGACGGCTGGCATCAGCCGTTGTCACTGTTCGCATGTCGCACCTGCCGTCGTCGCTGCTGTTCTTCTGCTAAACTTGAGCGCAACGAGTCGTCCCGCGGCCGAAGAGCTGGCGGTGGGTGTCTTCGCTCGATAATCCCTCCTGACTAGCTTCGGCCACGGGCACTCTAGGGATCGAATCAAGGAAGCATTTTCGTGCGCGAACTCGAATCGCACTTAGGGGACGGCGAACCCAACGACATCGACGACTCGTCCGAACCCGAAACGAGCGAGCCGAGCGCCTCGGCGCAGGTCCGGCAGCGCGAAGGGCTGCCGCCGCAATACCGCATGCGCGCCGAGCGCCACTACGTGGACCATCTCAGCGCGCCGGCGTCCAGCGTTCCTGTTCAACTGATTCCGATTACCCAGCTCGCACCGCGGCCGCAGTCGGCCTCCAATGATCTCGATCCCCTGGTCCGGTCCATCCGGGCGCACGGCATCCTCCAGCCGCTGCTCGTGCGCAGAGACCGGACCGGGTATCACATGATCGCCGGCTCCAAACGGCTCGGCGCCGCCATCACGGCGGGGCTCGCCGAGGTGCCCTGCATCGTGTATCACGTGGACGAGGCGGGCGCCACGGCGCTCGAGGCGGCGGAAAAGGTGCGCGGCGAACGCACCGGCGCCGGATTGCGGGCGTCGGTCGGCGGGCGAATCGCCGAAGGGGTCACCGCCATCGCGGACGATCTGTCGCGCATCCGGGCCACCGTCGGATTGCTGCAGAATACGCCGACCGGGTTCCAACAGGTGGTCGCGGTCGATCTGCTGTCGGCGCAGACCTGGCGCGCGCTCTGGGTGGCGAACGTGGCGTCGTTCCTGTCGGGCGGCAAGTATCCCGACGGGCGAACCCGGCCGCTTCCGGCTGTTGTCGACGACATCGTCGAGCGCTTCGAGCCGGAGTGCCGGCTCTCGCGTCTTCGATTCAGGGTTCTTCATTCCGGCGCGGCTGCGCCGCATGTCAGTGATGGTCCGGTCGGTTTCGCCCTGACGAGCGCGATCATCGTCACGCTGGCGCTGCTGGAACCGGGGGCCGAGCCCGCGCTCGACATTCACACGCAGACCCTCGGCGAGCGCGGTTTCGTCCTCGAAATCGTTCAGCGTCACTCGTGGGTTTCAAGGGAGACGGCCGAGCGCTTCTCCAACCAGCCGCTATCGGCTCCGGCGGCGGGAAACACCGGTCTGGGCGCACTGGCGCTGTCTCATGTGACGGCGCTGTATGGCGGCGCATCCGAGCTGCTCGTGACCGACGAACCGGGAAGCACGCTCCGACTGACCTTTGCCCACTTCTAGCGGGCGTCTAGAAGCTGAAGCGCAGCGCAATCGAGACGTTGGAGTTGTGGTTGAACTGCCCCAGGAAATCATCGGGCTCGCCTTCGATTCCGACGCCGGTCAGCGTGAGCCGCCAATGCTGCGCGAACGCCTGCGAGTATTCGCCCTTGATATAGAGGCCGTCGCCGCCCTGCCGCACGGCCGCTTCGATTGCGACCGTGCGTCGCGGGTCGACGGTATAAGCAGCCCGGCCCAGGATCGATTTCGCGATGCCGCGATCCGGCGCGAATGAAAACACCCCGCGGTTCTGCGTGACCGCCTCACCGGCATAGCCAACCACCAGCACCCACTCGCGAATCTGGCGCTCGACTTCGATCACGTACAGCACGTACTCGTCGTTCGTCGACGTCGGTGACGTGAAATAGGCCGCCTCGCCTTTCAGCATCACCCACCGCGTCGGGATGGCCAGGTCTCCGCCATAGCTCCGCAGCTCCGGAAACACGCGCGTCAGCTCGAGTCCAGTCGGCAGCAGACGCGTTTCGACGTTCGGGAGATGGTTGAAGCCGTCGAAGAACGAGAGCGACGCGTCGAAACGACTGCCGGCATGGCTCCACCTGACGCCTTGCTCCGATCCGCTGGGCAGGTGTGATCCGCCGTCCACGATCGGAATGCCTTGCACCGCAGGGGGCAACACGGTCCAGCGTTGGTTGAACAACGGCAGTCGACTCGGCGTCAGCTGGGGTGACCAGACCGCCTCGAACGTCTCGTTGCGGAAGCGCAGCGACGGGTGGACGACTATGACCGGCAACACATCGGTGTCGAGCACATTCATGAAGTCGCGCGGTGCGAAGCGATCCGTCGGATTCAGCACGTCCGCCCGGGCCCACCTGATGAACGCCTTTCCGGCGTCGATCGTCAACGGCCCCTTGCTGACGGTAACCGCCAGGCGCCGCAGGGCGAATCGTGGCCGCCGAATCGCGCGATCGTCCCAATCGAACCGCCACGCGCTTTCCACTTGATCGTGTGAGTTCGCGCGCAGGTCGAGACCGGCCGCAATCTGAAACCACTCGGACGGCTTGAGGAACACCTCCTCGCGAGCCAGCAGATCGCCGACATTCCGCGTCGCGTCGTTCGGCGCACGTTGCGGAAACAGGAAGTCGCGCCCGTCGATGAAACCACGCTGCGTAACCGGCTGCGCGGCGGCGGCCGCCGGCAGGAGGACCACGATCCCGATCAGGACGATGCGGGCAACCGCGCGCGACGGCCGCCACTGCGCGCGGCACGAGGAATGGCGGATCCGGGGCACTGCCATCAGCGTCTGACGTCCTCGACGATCCGGCCGTCGCGCAACGTGATGGTCCGCTGGCAGGTCTGGGCGACGTGGGTATCGTGCGTGACCATCACAACTGTTGCGCCGAGGCGTGAATGCAGATCGCGGATGAGCGTCAAGATGTCCTCTCCGGTTCGGCTGTCGAGATTGCCCGTCGGTTCGTCGGCCAGCAGGATTGGCGGATACACCGACAGCGCGCGCGCGATCGCGACGCGCTGCCGCTGACCGCCAGACAGTTCTTCGGGCAGATGCGTGAGTCGATCGCCGAGCTGCACAAGCGACAGCAGCTCGCGCGCGCGCTCGTCGACCTTACGGCGCGGCCACCCGCGCAGGTGAAGCGGCAGCCCGACGTTCTCCAGGCACGTCAGCGTAGGCAACAGGTTGAAGAACTGGAAAATGAACCCGATCTTGTCGCGTCGCACCTGCGTCAGCTTGTCGTCGTGCAAGCCGGCGAGCGACTCGCCGTCGATCTGCACATCGCCGGTGGTGGCGCGGTCGAGGCCGCCCACGAGGTTGAGAAGTGTTGATTTGCCGGAGCCCGACTGACCGATGATCGACACCATCTCGCCACGAGGAATCGTCAGCGTCACCTCGTCGAGCGCGGTGACGCTCCGCTTGCCCTCAAAGCGCTTGGTGGCGCGATCGAGCTGAATCATTCGTACTCTTATCGAACGGTTACAGTCGTTACATTACGGCCCGTCGGCGCGCCCCTGCTGGATGGCGGCGCCGCGTGCCCTGAGATTCAAGCCCCGAGTTTCGGTGCGCCTCCAATCTTCGCTTGCCCACGTCCGCCTGGGTAGCGGATAGTGTGCAGCGGAGGTCAGCATGGGGAACCGCCCTTCCGGCCGCCGCGACTTTCTGCGACAGATGACAGCACTCGGCGCAGCCAGCCTTCCGGGCATCGCGCCGCTCATCGGGCACCGCTCGGCGGATTTCCCTGATGTGATCGCGGCCGGACCCGCTACGAAACCGAACTACGATCCCACGGCGACGTTCGAGATCACGGTCACCGAGGTCGAGGTCCGGCGGACACCGGCCGGACGACTGTTGATGGCGCGCGTCTATCAGCCAATCGGCGTGGGACCATTCCCAACCGTGCTCGACCTGCACGGCGGCGCGTGGAATGCCAAGGATCGCCATGCTGAAGAGCCGATGGATCGCGCGCTGGCCGCCAGCGGCATCCTGGTCGTCGCCATCGACCTCACGCTGGCGCCGGAAGCGCCGTATCCGGCCTGCGTTCAGGATGCCAACTACGGCGTGCGCTGGCTGAAAGCAAAGGCCGCTGCGTGGAAGGGCGACCCGTCCCGAATCGGAGTGTACGCCAGCTCCAGCGGTGGACACGTCGCCGAGCTTCTGGCGATGCGCCCGCGCGATCCGCGCTATAACGCGATTCCGCTCCCCGACGCGCGCGGGGTCGACGCGACGATCGCCTACGCCGCGATGCGGTCGCCGATCAGCGACCCGTTCGCGCGCTTTCAGCACGCGGAGAAGATGAAGCGCGAGGCCATGGTCAAGAACCACACGACCTTCTTCAAGCCGTGGGAAACGATCCACGAAAGCAACCCGCAGGAGATCCTCGAGCGCCACGAGCCGGTGACACTCGTGCCGCTGCTGATCATGCAGGGCGCGCTCGACGACAACGTGCTCCCCGCGGTTCAGGAAAAATTCGTCGCGACATACAAGGCCGCCGGCGGCGAGTGCCAGTACCAGCTGTTCGAAGGCAGCGAGCACGAATGGGTCGCGACGCCGGGTCCGCAAACCGATCGCGCGCGCGCGATGGTGAAGGCATTCATCGCTCGTCAGCTCAAGGTACAGTCATGAGCCGCATCACGCTGAAGGTGAACGGCACGGCCCACGCCGTGGACGTCGAGCCGTTGACGCCTCTCCTCTACGTGCTCCGGAACGATCTCGGCCTGCAGGGCCCGCGCTTCGGATGCGGGCTTGGTCAATGCGGCGCCTGCGCCGTGATCATCAACGGCGTCGCGACTCGCTCGTGCGTCACGCCCTGCTCCAATGTGACGAGCGAGATCACCACGCTCGAAGGCCTCACCAGCAACGGCACGCTGCACCCGGTTCAGCAGGCCTGGATCGACGAGCAGGTGCCGCAATGCGGCTTCTGTCAGAACGGCCAGATCATCTCGGCGAAAGTCCTGCTCGACAAGACCCCGAATCCGACCGACGCCCAAATTCGGATGGGCATGGCGAGCGTGCTGTGTCGCTGCATGACCTACTACCGCGTGCAGGCGGCCATCAAGAGGGCTGCCGCAACGATCAATAGCCAGCCTCGCCGAAGCGGCGACGCCGCGAAGGCTCGGGGTGTCGCATGAAGGCGCCCTCAAACATTCCGCGGCGGGACTTCCTCAAGGGTTCGGGGATGCTGATTGTCGGGATCAGCGCCGCGGCGGCCGCCGGCCCGTTTGCCGCAGATGCGAGCGCGCAGCCGGCTGGCTTGCCTCGCCAAGCCGGCACAGTCGCGGGACCCTATCCCGACCCCGACTTCCGTCAGCTCGACTCGTGGATCGTCGTTCACGAAAACAACACCGCCGCGTTCTACGTCGGCAAGACGGACTGCGGTCAAGGCACCGGCACCGCGTTCCGCCAGATGATGTCCGACGAGCTCGATATCGCATACGACAAGACCAGCTGCGTGATGGGCAGCACCGACGTCACCGTGGATCAGGGTGGGTCGGGCGGGTCGGACGCGATCCAGACCGACGGCTGGCCGATGAGGCGCGTGGCCGCCGAGGCTCGCCGCGTACTGCTCGAAATGGCCTCGACCAGGTTGGCAGTTCCGGTGGCGGAGCTCGCCGTCAGCGACGCACTCGTTACCGTCAAATCGGATCCCTCGAAAAAGGTCACCTACGGCGAGCTGATCGGAGGAAAACGATTCAACGTCACGCTGACCGGCACCAATGTCGACGCAACCACCGGCACCGCCAAGGTCAAGGCCGTGCAGGATCTCAGGATCGTCGGACAGTCGCCGCAGCGCTACGACATCCCCGCGAAGGTGAACGGCTCGTTGAAATGGGCCGTTGACGTCAAGCTTCCGGGCATGGTGCACGCGCGCAACGTCAAACCACCAGTCGCCGGCGCAACGCTGGTCAGCATCGACGAGTCCGCGGTCCGGAATCTTCCCGGCTTCATCAAGGTCGTCACCAAGGGCAACTACGTTGCCGTCGTCTGCGAACGGGAAGAGCAGGCGATCGCCGCGTCCAAGCAGCTGAAGGTTCAGTGGCAGAAACCGGCCGCCTCGCCCTTTCCGACCTCGGACGATCTCTATGCGTATATGCGCCGGGCAATCCCAACCTCGAAGCAGGGTCCGACCGTCAAAGGCGATCCCGATGCGGCGCTCGCCGGCGCCGCCACCGTGGTCGAAGCCGAATACGACATGCCGTTCCAGGGGCATACGGCCTTCGCGCCGGCGCATGCACTGGCCGACCCGTCGAACGGGCAGATGACGGTCTACTCGAACGACATGAAGTCCTACGGGATGCGAAACGGGATCGCACAGTTCCTCGGCATGCCTCGCGACCAGGTCCGCGTCGTCTGGATGGAAGGGCCGCAAGGCTACGGTCGAACCGCGGCGGACGACGCGGGATTCGAGGCGGCATACCTCGCCAGGGAGATCGGCCGGCCGGTGCGCGTGCAATGGATGCGGCACGAAGAAACGGCGTGGGACACCAAAGGCCCGGCGTTCACCTTCAAGCTGCGCGGCGGACTCGATGCGCAGGGCCGGCTGGTCGCGCTCGATTACAACGCCCAGGCCGCGGACTACTGTCATGTCGGTTACAACGAGGCCGACACGGTGTTGATCGCGCAGCTCATGGGACGGCGGCGCGCGACGCCGGCCGCAGGCAGCGCCGGCACGCCGTCGGACATGTACGAAATCCCGAACAAGCGGGCGGCGTCGCAAGTCGTGAGCCTCCCGCTCGTCTGGGAGACGCCGATCCGGACCGGCAACCTTCGCGATCCCAACGGTCCGCAGATCACCTTCGCCGCCGAATCGTTCATCGACGAGCTCGCGGCTGCTGCCACAGCCGACCCGGTCGAGTTCCGCATGCGCCTGCTGACGGGCGCTACGAGCGACGACAGCGGCTTCAAGCGCGCACGTTCGATCGCCGTCGTCAAGGCCGCGGCAGAGGCGTACGGCTGGGATCCTCGTCCGTCACCGAAGAAGATCGACAGCGGCACGATCCTCACCGGCCGCGGCATCGCCTACTCGTACCGTAATCAAACCGTCGTCGCCGAAATCGCCGAAGTCGAGGTGAACCGGCGCACCGGTCATGTGTGGGTCAAGCGACTCGTCTGCGCGCACGACTGCGGCCTCGTCATCAACCCGGAGGCGCTGCGCCGCACCATCGAGTGCGGGATGCTCCACGCACTGAGCCGCGCGCTGCACGAAGAAGTGCGGTTCGACGGCGAGAAGCCGACCGGCGTCGACTGGATCACCCATCCGTCGCTGAGGCACACCGACACGCCCGCGACCATCGATGTCGTGCTGGTCAACGGCGACCCGAACCCGAAGCGCCCGGATCTGCCGCACTACGGCGCCGGCGAAACCATTTGCAAACCGCTCATCGCGGCGGTCGCCAACGCGATCTTCGATGCGACCGGTGTGCGGCTGAGGCGGGTTCCCTTCCGCGATGCGCGCGTCCTCGAAGCGCTCAAGGCGGCGCGCATATAACGCCACGAAAACACGACGAAGATCTGATCGCGTTTCGTGTCTTCGTGATTTCGTGGCTAAACACGTTCGATTAGTCGGGCACCAGCACCCGAATCATCCCGTCCTGACGCGACGTCAGCAGCAGCTCTCCGTCGCGCGTGAGACTGAGATGCAGATCGGCGCGCGTCGCCGTCGTGCCGTTGACGGCCTCCACGAGCTCCCGGAACGTCACATACGTGCGGCCGCCGTTCGAGCCCTTCACGTACAACTGGATTTCTTCGACCGGCGCGACCGTCTCGGGGATGCCATCGTCCGCCTTCTTGATGGCCGCGAGATCGGCCGCGAACAGCCGGCCCCGGACGATGTCGCCAAAGACGAACTTGTCGCGGAGCGCGGGAATGCGGCCCCGATAGGCAAACCCGCCGGTGACGGCCTGGCCTTGAGTGTGGTCGTACATCGCGACCGGATAGGTGAACTCGTCTTTCGTCTGTCCGCGGAGAATCTCCGCGGACAGCGGGAACAACTGATCGAGCTTGCCGCCGGGCCGGGTGATGCCGTTCTCGAACAGCCCTTCGCGCTTCATCCACCCGTAGTTCCTGCCCTCGTGGACAATGTTGATCTCTTCGATGTTGTTCATCCCGATGTCCGCCGCGAACATCGTGCCGTCGGTCGGGTCCCAGCTCAGGCGATGCGCGTTGCGAAATCCATAGGCGTAGATTTCGCCAAGCGTCTTGGCATCGTTGTCGGCGGCAAACCGGTTGACCGCTGGAATCGTGTAGTCGCCAAGCCCCTTCGTCCCCTTCGACGCAGTGGGTGAACGCGGGTCGAAGCGGAGGATCGCGCCAATCACCGTGTCGAGCCGCTGCGTCTGGCCCGGGTTGTTCGCATGCGGCCCCCCGCCGTTGCTGAACCCCAGGTCGCTGCCGCTCGTGTAGAGCAGCCCGTAGTCGTTATCGCCAGGCTTCGACGCCGGGTTGAATTCGAGGTCGCCGTACGGGTGCGTCAGGTTCGCAACGATGTGGCCGACGCGAAGCAGCTCGCGTCTGCTTCCCTCGAACGTGCCCGCAGCGGGATTCGTGGCGTGCCACTCCGTGATGACGTTGTGGTAGGTGACGTCGGCTGGCGAAAAACCTGGCGGAATGAAATTCGGCGTCGCCGGGTTGCCCGGCGCGCGCTCGGCGTGCACCGTGTAGAAGAAGCCGTTCCGCTGGAATTCCGGATGAAACGTGAATCCGACGAATCCGCTTTCGAGTCGGTTGTAGATCGCGAGCGGAAACGTCGTGGCGACGTTCGCATAGACCGTCGGCCGGTTGCTGGTGTCGAGCAGGTACAGAATCCCACGCGAGTCGTTGACGAACCGCCGCCCATCAGGCAAGTCGCGCACGAAGTTGATGCGCGCCCAGCCGGCAGGCGTGACGTCCTGATCGAGCGGCCGCATACCTCGCGTGTCCGGCAGCCGGACGAGGTCGCGGATCTGGACCGTCAGGCCGCGTTTCACGACCGGCGCCGGCATTGGACTGCTGACGATCGGTGTTCCGCCCTGCCAGCCGCGGGCGCCGACTGACCAGATGGCAAAAAGCAGAACGGTTACGAGCCGCAACGGTGATGGCATGTCGTCCCTCGCTCGCGACATTCTCGCATCGACGAGCACGCGCGTGTCATATCTCACGAAGGACGACATTCAGCCTGGTTTGAGCGCGTCGCCCCTCGACCTGGCTCGGGGCGACCCCAAGGTTCTGAAGGGTCGAAGGGTCAGTTCGCCCCGGCCCCTGCCGCCGCTGGCGCCTCGTACAGCTGACGCAGTTCGCACTCGCCTTCCCCGACGACGTTCAGGAAGCCTTTGACGAACTCGATGGCCTCTTCCTTCGACTTCGCCTCGATCAGCGCAAAGCCGCCGACGACCTCCTTGGATTCCGCGAACGGCCCGTCTTTGACGGCGAACTGGCCGTTCGTAATCCTAATGCGCGCGCCCAGGCGTGTTGGCAGGCAACCCTCGGTGCCGAGGAGGTGGCCTTCGCGCATGCCCTCCTCGATGAGCTTCCCCATTGCCGCCATATGCTCGGGGCTAGGGGGCTGGTTCGTTTCCTTCGCGGTGTAAATCGACAGAAATCGCATGTCCTCGCTCCTTTTCGGCTCAGCCGACGTATGTCCACCCATTCATACGTCGAACGAAGGCGCCGGAAATCGACAAGGCGATTCAGTGAGGCCGGCCGGAAAAGCCGGCCGCGCCACGCAGGGCATCCGCGTCGAGCAGTTTCCCGTCGAGCATCACCAGCCGCGTCTGACGCAGGTGCCCGATCTTCGTGGACGGATCGCCCTCGACCAGCACCAGATCGGCGGCCTTGCCGACCGTGATCGATCCGGCCTTCTGCTCCTGGCCAACGAGACGCGCAGGGACGATGGTCGCCGCGGCTAGCGCCTCCGCCGGGCTGAAGCCCGCCTGCACGTAGATTTCCAGCTCGTGCACGAGCTCGATTCCGGCGCCGTCGGTGCCGGCGACGATCGGAACGCCGGCCTTGTGCATCCGGCCGAGCAGGTCGATCATCTTGGCCCAGCTCGCGCGATAATTCGCGCGGGTCAGATCCTTCGGCACCGCGAAGCCGCCGCTCCTGAAGCCGCGCTCGGTCGTCGGCGGCAGGGTACCGACGAACGGAGCGTAGGACGGCGACAGGTCGCCGTTCTCGGGCACATAGAGACTCTCGAACGCCACCATCGTCGGATCGCTGTAGATGTGTTTGCTCGCCATCGTGCCGATCATCGTTTTCATCGCGGCGCCTTCGAGGTTCACATCTTTGGCATAGCGTCCGGGGCCCTCGAACCGGAGAATGCCGTTCGACTCGCGGATAACGCTGTCCGGCATCGCCTGCATCATGACCCAGTTGATGTGCGTGACCTCGTCGTATCCGGCGTTGATCGCGTCGAGGGGACGGATGCCCGCCGGAATGTGGCCGTGAACGTGGAGTCCAAGCTTGTGCGCTTCTGCAATGCTTCGCGGCAACCACGCCGGGTTCAGCGTGCCGTAGAACTTCACGCCGGTGAAGCCGTTCGCCTTGGCCTTGGCGACCAGGGCAACCGCCTCGGCCTCGCTCGTGGCGACGTTGGCGACCTGCGCGGTATACGTGCCCTTGCCGTCGATGAGCGACGATGGGTAGACGTGCGGCATCAGGAGCGAACCTGCCGCCGCACGTGTCCTGCGATCGATCGTGCGCACGTCGTCGTTTCCGGGGTCGCGGATCGACGTGACGCCCATCGACAGTTCCTGCAGCCCTGTGTAGTCGTCGCCAACGTGCATATGGCAATCCCACAGACCGGGAACGAGCGTCTTCCCGCGGCCGTCGATCACCTGTGCGCCCGCCGGTACCGTCACGGACCCGGCGGCGCCGGAGGCTGTGATGACGCCTTTGTCGACGACGACCGTCTGATTGGCCAGGAACCGCACACCCTCGGCGTCGAACAACCTCACGCCGCTGAATGCGACTGGTCCCGCAGGTACTGTGACGAGGGACTTGAGCAGGGCCGGCGCTTGCGCCGCCAACGCGTTGGCTTGCGCATCTTGAATTCTCGCTTGCTCGCCCGCGTACGCCTCGGGCAGCCACGCGAGGCCAAAGGCCACGCCGAAAAACTTGTTGTTCGCGTCGGCCCACACCGGCAAGGGTGACGTGCTGATGCCGGAGATCGCCCACAACGTGATGGTCTGCTTCGCCGCGCCGCTGCCGACGTCGAGGTCCGCCAGCTTGACGGCGCGCGCGCTGCCACCGGGCAGCAGGTTCATCGCCTTGTCCGGGCGCGCGAGCAGGGTTTCCACGAGCCAGGCGTTCGTATCGATCGGTCCCGCCTGCGACACGTAGAAGGCTGCCGCCGAATAGCTGGCGTTGCCGGCGTCGATCGGACTCTTCCACCGCGCCATGCCGGCGTCGATGGCGAAGGTTTCCCCCGCATCGCCCGTCGGCGTCACGCCGCGAATCGCGATCGTCGACGGCATTGCGTCCGGCCCGGCTTTGCCGCTCGAGTCGAGCTCGAATACCTGGCCTCGGAGGTTCATGCTTTCGCGCCCCATCCGGGTGCCGTCCGCGGTCACCCAGCTCCAGGAGTCGCCGTGCTTGCCGCCAGTCGATTGGATGACGAAGTGCCTAGCGTTGGCCGGCGGCTTCGCAAGGTCGGATGCGGGTACTTGTGCCAGTACCACCGATGACGCAACCGCGGTAATAGTAGCCAGGACAACTGTTCGATCGATTCCCATACGAAATCATAATCGGTCACCCAGCGTAAGATGAGATCGGCATCATTTCGGCGAATCGCAAAGGAGAGGACGGCTCGATGAATCCAAACCAGGCGTTGTGGGAAAAAGGCGACTTTACGCAAATCGCGGACACGATGCGCGAGAGCGGAGAGGCGTTCGCGAAAGGGCTCGGGATCGCGAAAGGCCTCAAGGTCCTGGATCTCGGCTGCGGCGACGGGACGACGGCTGTGCCCGAGGCGAAGCTCGGAGCTGATGTCCTGGGTGTCGATATCGCCAGCAATCTGGTGGAGGCCGGGAACCGGCGCGCCAGAGAAGCGGGCCTCACGAACTGCCGGTTTCAACAAGGCGACGCGTCCAACCTCCACGACCTGAGCGACCAGACCTTCGACCTCGTCGTCAGCGTCTTTGGCGCGATGTTCGCGCCCAAGCCGTTTGACGTGGCCAAGGAGATGGTGCGCGTGACCCGGCCCGGCGGTCGAATCGTCATGGGAAACTGGATTCCCAACGATCCGACGCTGGTCGCCCAAATTCTGAAGATCAGCTCCTCGTACTCGCCGCCACCGCCCGACGGCTTCATCAGCCCGATGACGTGGGGGGTCGAAAATCACGTGATCGAGCGGTTTGCGGGCGCGGGAATCCCGGCCGAGAGAATTTCGTTCGTCAAAGACACCTTTACCTTCAACTTCAGTGGCATGCCGGCGGAGTTCGTCACTCGCTTCCGGAAGTACTACGGTCCGACGATGAACGCATTCGACGCGGCGGAAAAGAACGGACGCGCGGACGATCTGCAGAGGGAGCTGGAAACGCTGTTCAGCAGCCAGAACAGGAGCCCGCATCCGAGTGCGACGTCCATTCCGGCGACGTTCTTGCGCGTGAGCGTGGCTGTCTGAGGGACGCCTTGCATTCGCCAGCCGTTTCCCTTATCACAGGGATGTGAAGGCGACAGCGAAGAACCCACGAGCTGGCGCTCGTCTCGACACGCGCGGTCTTCGACAGGTCGCCGACCAGATGTTCTCGCGCGCGTCGGGTGCACGGCTGCGCGAAGGCAACCGCGTGCGGCTCCTGAAAGACGCCGCCCAGAACTATCCCGCCTGGCTCGACGCGATCGGTGCCGCGCGGCACACGATTCACTTCGAGATGTACATCATTCACGAAGACGACCAGGGCCGCCTGTTCGCCGACGCCCTGATCGAAAAGGCGCGACAGGGCGTTCGCGTCCGGCTGCTCTACGACTGGATGGGCGGATTCGGCAAGACGTCGCGGGCGTTCTGGAAGCGCTTGAGCGCCGGTGGCGTCGAGGTCCGCTGCTACAACCCCCCGCGCTTCGACAGCCCGCTCGGCTGGGTCAGCCGCGACCATCGCAAGATGATCTCCGTGGATCGCACGATTGCGTTCGTCACCGGACTGTGCGTCGGCCAGATGTGGGTCGGTGATCCAGGGCGGCACCTGGATCCCTGGCGCGACACCGGCGTCGAAGTGCGCGGTCCGGCGGTCGCCGACATCGAACACGCGTTCGCGGACGCCTGGGCGGCGGCCGGCCGGCCGCTCGAGGACGACACCGCATCGCCCGAGGCGTCGCCGGCGCTTCATCACGCTGCCGACGATGATGGGGCCGATGTCGCCGCGATGCGGGTCGTGGCGACCGTGCCGAATACCGCGGGGATGTTCCGTGTCGATCAACTCGTGGCTGCGCTGGCGCGCAAGACGCTGTGGCTGACCGACGCTTACTACGCCGGGACCACGCCGTACGTGCAGGCGCTGCGGGCTGCCGCCGCTGACGGCGTCGACGTCCGGCTGCTGGTGCCTGGGATCAGCGATATCAGTGCGCTGCGCCCGCTATCGCGAGCCGGTTATCGTCCGCTCCTCGAAGCCGGGATC
>Ga0070667_100003254_pt1 | contig 13879 bp, 16 predicted proteins | sample KBSS33metaG_FD_64659 | JGI IMG/M metagenome (GOLD analysis project Ga0070667, IMG submission 64659) | Switchgrass rhizosphere microbial communities from Kellogg Biological Station, Michigan, USA - KBS S3-3 metaG | ecosystem: Host-associated > Plants > Roots > Rhizosphere > Soil ...
TAATAATTTCACCCAATTAAGGTTTATTTGGAGTTGGGCTTGCTGCGGGTTTCGCAGGGGTCGCGGGCTCCTCTTCTCCAATGATCGTCACGGTCGAGTGGCCAAGCTTATAGTTGTTATATTTGACACGCATTTTGAGTCGTACGACCTGTCCGTTATCAAAGACTAAAGAGTCGTTCGATGCGACATAAGTCGGGAACCAATATTTCCCGTCGATGTTCTCACGCCACGTTTCGACTACCGGAAATTTGTTGTTCTTGGTTTCGGGAACTGCCTTACCCTTTGATTTGACTATCTCGAACTCCTTGTCATCCACCCAAACGCGTCCCGTGAAGAGCCGGAGCTTGGATTTTTTGGGATCCGGGATCACTTTCGGCGTTACATCAAATACGTAGAGGTCAAGCTCGTCTATATGTTCCTTGCCGAGATAACTGAAGTTGTAATTCGGTATCGATGCTGGTTCGAGGGCAAAAGGATTGACGCCGCCAAGGTCTTCCAGATCCTCCGGTGTCATTGAGATCTCGGTCAGCGTGGGCGTCGGGAAAAAAAGGATCTTCTCCATGCGGCTGCCATCCTGCAGAATGGTCATGTCGGAATCGCGGCGATATGTTCCTGTTATATTTCCGCCGAGGCCTACCGTCTGGATAGTGGCGCTTCGCGAAAAAACATATTCCCTCAATGCTTCGTGGAACAGTTTTTCGTTATAAGTAAATTTTGTAATAATCTTGTCGATCTCCGCCTGGCTGAGCGGAACCTTTTGGATAGTAGATGCTTCCTCTTGGCCGAATGCTCCGGCAACAAAGCCTATGACCAAGATTAAAGAAATGACCAGTCGTTTCATCGTTTCACCCGCTTTTTCTCAAATGCTGTGAAATAGATGCCGGAAAAGCGGAAAAAGTTGACAGGAACGGCTAGTCAACAAATTCCACGTCAACCTTATTTGGAATAATTCCTTTCTCGTAACCTTCTGTCAGCAGGCGCCTTACCGCTTCTTTGCCACGCTCGCCGTAATCAAGTGTCAGATCATTGACCCACATTGCGACAAACCGATCGGCCAGTTCCGGCTGCATGTCGCGGGCAAATTGCATGGCGTACGCGAGAGCATCCTCGCGGTTTTCCATTGAGAAGACAATACTCCGGTGAAGATGCTTGGACACTTGTTTCATGAGTTTGGCACCGAGATCACGTTTGATCACATTGCCCCCCATGGGAAGCGGCAAGCCGGTCCTCTCGTGCCACCATTCGCCGAGATCGAGCACCTTATCCAGGCCCATCTGCTTGTAAAAGAGCTGGCCTTCGTGAATGAGCAATCCGGCGTCCACCTCGCCCTTATGCACCGCCTCCATGATCTGGTCAAAAGGCACAACCGTATATTTGAAGTCCGGATTATAGATCCGCAGGGCGAGGAAAGCGCTTGTCAACTCGCCCGGGATGGCGATATTCATCTTCGAGATCTCTTCCGGGTCTCGGGGCTCCCTGGCTACGAGGATCGGGCCATATTTGTCTCCTATGCTTGCCCCGTGCGGCAGAAGAGCATATTTGTCAGCAACGTACGCGTATGCGTGAAAAGAGATCGCCGTAACGTCATAGACGCCATGTTTGGCATCCTCGTTCAGCGTCTGTATGTCTTTAAGCGTGTGCTCGAACTTCAAGCCGTCAGTTTCGAGCTTATTCGTTGCCAACCCGTAAAACATGAACGCATCGTCCGAATCAGGGGAATGGGCAACAGTAATTACGCGTGGTTCAGTGGATTCTTCCGCTTTTACTGCCATAAATCTAAAGCTTCGTGTAGTACACCCGGGTGTTGTAGAAAATCTTAATTCTATCGTTTTCAGCGTATTTGGCAAATAACGTTCGCAGTTCCTCGACCATCCGTTGAAAACGCTCGTCTGATTCCGCCGGCATGTACGACGATGACAATACACGGCCCTTCAAACCATCAAAATCGAGTATCTGCACGTTATCAAACGTCTTTCGCTCAAACGGCTTTTCGAAAAAACCGCTTAGTGTTTCTTCATTGACGTTCTCATGACGGACAAGCGTGTAGTCGTTTGCGTATCTGAGCAAAAACTGTTCGTACTCAATAAGAAACGGCGTCGTATCAAGCTGCCGCTCATTCCAGATGAGCGCGGTATAGCCGCCGGGTTTTAATACCCTCTGGAATTCGTTTCGAGTCGGCTCGGGTTCGAACCAATGAAACGCCTGGGCTGCAATCACAAAATCAACCGACTTATTAGGCAGTCCTGTATCATCGGCCGTGCCTTTTAGGCTTCGAAATGAGGGAAAACCTGCCAGGTATTGCTCGGCTGCAGCACGCATCCCGTCATTTGGTTCGACGCCGTAAACCGTATTGCCGTTCTCGAGGAACAACTTCGCTGATATGCCGGTCCCGGAGCCAATATCGGCCACGACTGAATCGACTGTCAGACCAAGTTCGTTTTTGAACAGATCGAGCACCTCAGAAGGATAGGCAGGCCGGTATTTGATGTAGTTTTCTACTCGATTCGAGAAACGTTCGACCGTATCCACCTTCATTCCGCGACCTCTTCGCCCGTCCACTGGCTCTTTTTCGAGTGCGGGATGTCGAATTGATCCAATATCCGAAAGCACAGATGCTCGACAAGTTCATCGATAGTTTTGGGCCGGTGGTAAAATCCCGGGCTTGCCGGTAGGATCGTCGCTCCCGCGTGTGTCAGCCTGAGCATGTTTTCGAGATGGATCGCATTATACGGTGCCTCACGGGGCACCAGTACGAGGCGACGACGTTCCTTCAGACAAACATCAGCAGCTCGATGGATCAAATTCGTTCCGGCCCCGCTCGCGATCGCTCCCATAGTTCCCATCGAGCAGGGGATGACGATCATTCCGGCCTGTTTGTTGGAGCCTGACGAAGGCTTTGCGGCGAGGTTATCGAGCCGCCAAGGACGGATCAACTTTGACCCTTCCTCCAAACCGATCCAGGCATTGAACTTTGCTGGGTCGGCATTGCGAAGGTTTACACCCATTTCGACTTGAGCAACCGTCGCAGCTGTGTCTGACAGAATTAGATTGACCGTCCCCACCGTCCCACTTGCAGCCAGCAACTGTAGCGTCCGATGCGCATAGATCGAGCCCGAGGCTCCGGTGATTGCTACGGTCAATTCCACGATAGTAAAAGTTTATCCGCTCATTCGAGGTAAATAAAGCCGCCGGTTTTGAATCCGGTTGATACGTTTCGCCGAAATCCATCGCGTTAGATATTGAAGTCGGCACGCAGGCAGGCTGGAATAAAACGGACCGGGGCAAGGTTTAATAGGGCGGGAAGCCGCAAATTCTTAAAGGAGGCAGCTATGAAAACCGTGGATCGATTGCACGATCGGATCATTTTAAGATTGCTCGGTATTGACGCAATAGCCCGGCTTTTCATACAGCTGGCTCACCTTACCAAGTACGCAGGCGTTTTCGTTTGAGACCATTTTCTTTTCTCTTCTTTAAGTTGGCGGGATCAGTTCCCGCCTTTTTTATTGCTTCGAACTTGTTGTAGATTCTTTATTTAGCAATGAATCAGTCCGACATCGAAGAAATCTTACGGCTTCACGCCGGCGGCGAGTTGACTACCGATCAGGCGAGCGAACGTATCAAGCATCTCTCATTCGAAGATATTGGCTTCGCCCGCGTCGACCATGCAAGGGCATCACGGCAGGGTTTTCCCGAGGTCATCTTCGGCCAGGGGAAGACCCGCGAGCAGATACTAGGGATTTTTGAGCGGCTCATCGAGCGAAGCCCGAATGTTCTGATAACCCGAACTACCGCCGACGTCTTTGGCGACGTCCGAAACATTCTGACTGATGCGGAATGGCACGAATCGGCCCGCGTGATACGAGTTTTTCGTGATAAGACCGAGCTCGGAATGGGGGAAATATGCGTCGTGACGGCCGGCACGAGCGATATTCCAGTCGCGGAGGAGGCTGCTTTGACAGCGGAAGCAATGGGCAACCGGGTCAAACGAGTTTGGGACGCGGGCGTGGCAGGAATTCACCGGCTACTCGCCGAACGTGAAGTACTCCAGGATGCAAGGGTTATTGTGGTAGCAGCCGGTATGGAAGGAGCCCTTCCTTCGGTGGTCGGCGGCCTGGTTAGTGTGCCGGTTATCGCGGTACCAACGAGCATCGGTTATGGAGCTTCGTTCGGTGGTATCGCCGCCCTTCTTGGCATGCTCAACTCGTGCGCCTCAAATGTGACTGTAGTCAACATCGACAACGGCTTTGGAGCCGGCTTTGTCGCCAGCCTGATCAATCGAAATCGCAACGAATTGCCGCATTAAAACTAAAAAAGGCCAAAGGGTATCGCTATCGCTTGGCCGGTTCTCGTTTTAATTCTGGATGATGCTATGCCGATGCTGCGGCTGGTCTATACTATCGGCAAGCGAATAGAGCCCGAAAAGAACGATCGACGTGAGTAGAGCAATTAGAAGGAATAAGCCGATGTAAGGACCCTTTTGACGAAATGACTCGTGCATCATAACCCCCAAAAAACTACCGACACAGCTTGGAAGAAGCGTGTTCAATCAATTTCTTGTGCGTGGGCCCAAATCAATGTAATAAGAATATGTTATCAGGTCAGTCAAGATATTTATGCGCAAAAATTCCGAAAAGGTCAAAAAAATCTTAATACCCATTTTTACTCTATTTTTGACCGTTTTGCTGGTTTTGATCGCTCTCGGGCAAAACACAAAACCAAAATTTGCCACCCTTGAGGAGCTAACCGATGAACTGAAAGCGGCCCCCTGCAAGAACGAGGAGCGCCTGGACGCCGCCCGGAAGCTGTTTGAGGCGATGGGTGCAACAGAAGCCGATATTTCCCTCATTGAATCAGGCAGTGTAAAGGATCTGGTCGTTACGAAGAAGGGCAAAACCGAAGACACTGTAATCGTTGGTGCGCATTACGACAAAGTAAAGGATGGTTGCGGAGCCATAGACAACTGGACCGGGATCGTTACTGTTGCCAATCTTTACAGGACGTTTCGAAATATGCAGAGCGATAAGACCTATGTTTTCGTCGCGTTCGACAAAGAGGAGTCCGGGCTCTATGGCTCGAATGCCTTCATCAAGTCGATCCCAAAAGAAAAGAAGGATAGCTACTGCTGGATGGTAAATGTCGACAGCCTCGGGTTTGCGGAGCCGCAGGTGATGGATAATACGACCACACCAAAAATGCTGGACGAGGCTGTGAAAATGGCGAAGGAACTAGATGCTTCGTTTTCCCACGCGCGTATTCTCAACGCGGATGCCGATTCGTCCTCGTTCGTTAATAGAGGAATTCCGGCGATCACTTTCCACGGCCTCAACCAAAACTGGCGGCAATACCTCCATACAAGCAGCGATAAATTCGAGAATTTAAAGGTTCCGCTCGTACTGAATGGCTACAGCTTTGTTCTCAGGTATATTGCGCGCCTGGACGGACGCCCGTGTTCAGAATTCAGAAAATAGTCGGTGCTTAGTGGGCAGAAAAATTGGCGGAAGTAGAAAGCTTCTCCCGCCGGTCTCTCTCTAATGTCGATCGATTAACGCCAATCCATACCAACGACTGCTTTCGACAGGGCCTCGCCGATCACCAGGTCGTGATCGATTACTCGCTGCACAAGTTGGGGCAACGTCATCGATTGTTTATTGTCCGCTGTCTTTTCCCATTTGTTGCTGAGGGGTACGGCGTTATAGAGGTTTGTAAGATTGGTTATGCATATCAGCGTCTTGGTCTTGAATCCCGACGGAAACCGTATGAACCAAGCGTTAAACCCGCTTCCGACCCCCAGGAACGAAGTCGTTCGAAACGGTGCGACGGCCGCGCGAAGACTCGACCGCCCGCCGACAAGAAAGATGGTCCGCTTGTCCAAAACAATGTTCTCAGGATGTTGAGTAAAGTAGGTGGTAATTAGTTGCCCCCGACTCTTGACCTCCGTGCTTAGAGAATCAAGCGATTTGGTGTTTACGTTGAAATTACCGCTGAAACCATGGGTAGGTGGTGAGAAAATGTAGGCGTTCATAGTAGCTTCACACATTTCTGACCTCGCAGAAACGGCTAGACGTGCTCCTTGGTTTTTATAGGGTTAGAAAAGACGAGGGCATTTTAGCACGGAAAAATTAGTGGGAATAACTTTTTTTCAGGGATTTAACAATACAAGTAATCGGTCGGCAAAGTCGGACTTAGCGTTCTTGAGGATCTCGTATTGGACCTGGGCCATGTCGCGATTTCCCAGCTTCAGGTAGGCCCGACCGAGGTTAAAACGGGCCTGCTCGAAATCGGGGTTGTAAGAGACCGCATTGCTGAATGCGTCAACGCTCTCATCAGTCTTCCCCAATTCAAGAAAACTCTCGCCCAGGTAATTAAAGGTCTTTGCATCCGGCTTATAAGTTTTTAGCTGTTCAAAGGCCGACGCGGAGTCGCCGTATCGCTTTTGCTTGAAGTATGCGAGCCCCAGTTTTTCAAGAGCTGCGGCATGATCCGGTTTGATCGTGAGAGCCCGTTTGTATGCCAGTATCTCTTCATCTGTGCGTCCAAGCTTGCTGAGCGTCAGACCGTATGCATATTGTGTGTCGGGATTGGAATCGTCGAGGCGGATCGCTTGCCTATAAGCATCGGCTGCGTCTTTGTACTGGCTGAGAGCATAGCTCGATGCCCCAATATTGACATAAGTATCAGCCCAATCGGGTCGAAGCCTCGCTGCCTGCTTCGACGAACGCAAGGCCTCCTGATGTCTCCCAAGCGAGCCATAACAATAGCCCGCCTGATACCATGCCTCAGCATAATTGGGATCAGCCTCCGCCGCCTTTTCAAAATTAGGCAAGGCACGTTGGTAATCGTCGCGGGAGAGCAGAGCGAGACCGACCGAATAAAAGCGTTCAGCGGTCGAGCGCTTATTCTTTTGCGTTTCAGTATTAAGCGTTGCAACTGTTTGCATATCGCCGATCTTTAATTGCAAGATGCGTTCCGCCGGAACCGCGAAATTCAAACTTTGCCCCTCAGATGCCTGTAAAGTCGCAACACCGATCACCTGACCAAACATATTGACCACAGGTGAGCCCGACGAACCTGGCGAGATAGGAGCCGTAATTTGAATGATCTTGCCATAGCCTGGAATCACCCGTACCGCTGACACGATGCCATTGGAGACACTGCCCTCGAGGCCGTAAGGATTTCCTATCACAACGATCGATTCGCCCTCCTGAGGCACCGATTGAACGATCTGCAGTGGAGGAGCCCCGGGTTTTGGCGTGTCAACCTTGAGCAATGCCAGATCACCCTCGCCATCGACGGCCAGGACGCCTCGAACGCTGAGCTTGCGGCCATCGAGGAGATGCACTTCGACAGTAGTCGAACGCTCAATAACGTGACGATTCGTGATTATCCGATCGGGGCCGATGAAAAAACCGCTGCCGCGAGAGAGCGTATTGCCGCGTTGATCAAACGTTTCAATGGCTACGGCTGAAGGCTTGATGCGTTTGACGAGTTCAGGAAGAAAGTCCTGAGCAACCGAAATGGTGCTAAGTCCGGCTATGATTACTACTGTTAAGGGGATGTGTCGGACAAAAAACCTCATTCGAATACTCAGCGAAATTATAAAGTTTCACGCTGAGATAGCAAAGGAGGTTCCGTGATTAAACTCCCTTGCGTTCTCGGCGAATTCACGTGAAAGGGCTTCGATCACGCTAGCTCGCAAAGAACGCAAAGGAAGGCTAGAGTTACTGGCTCGGGCTATCAATAAAACCATTGCCGTCCAGAGCAGTATAGATATCCGGAGAATAAAGGCCGAGCCATTTGTCGGTGTTCGGCGTTTTGAAGATCCTGGCGTACACACGGGTGTTGAATGTTTCGATGTCTCCGGTATTACCGTCGTTGAGCCACTGATAAAGCTTCGTATGGAAAAGGAAATCATTTCGCGTTGTATCGAGCGAGATGAAATTTTCGAGCTTGGTAAACAGCCCTACAAAATCGGCCCCAGACAGGCCTGTTTTTGCATTCTGACGCCGAATAAACGAAATGCTGTTCGCATCGATCTTTGGCGATGGTGAATAGATCTCTGCCAGCTTGCTCCAGTCTGCGTTGTCGATCTGCGGCTCATATTTGGCGAATGCGTCGTAGAGTCGGAGGATCGAAACCTCATCGACAACAACTGCCTTTGCCATCGCTCTCGGCTCGACATCGAGAGCTGTGGTCGTATCTTTCGGTTCAGTCAGGGCAACCTTGCCGCTCATGACGGCTGCATCGCGGTCTTTCACTATCTTGTCGAAGGTCGCCTTGCGATATTTCATCATCGTCTTCTCGCGGTCCTTTGGCAGGGCGGACGAGAGCTGCTTATTCACGCGATCAGCGCCGGCGAGATACTTAAGGAACGCTTGAGGACCATAAAGACCGGGAAGCGCGTCAATGATCTCGCCTTGCGGGGTAAGGATATAGTGAATGCTGTTGCCGGTCAGCGTCCGCTCGATCTTTCGGCCATCGCCGAAATCGATCGTGACTTTTGGGGCGGGGCGGACCGACCGCCAATGAAGAATATAATTGTCCCGAAGATACTTTGAGACCTCAGCGTTCGGATACAGGATAGCTCTGAACAAGCGGCTGTTAGCGCAGCTGAATTCTTCACTAAGATTGCCAAGCAGCCGAAGTGAGAGGATCGGTTTGTTCTCTTTCAACGCCGCACGTTTTGCGTCCTCAAGGTCGGTATACCAGTAAAGGTGCGAAGCGTAAGCATCTTTTTGCATCGCAACAGTATCAAGCGCGTTTGCAATGCGTTTCCAGTTCTCTTCCGGCTCACCATTACGGGCAAACCGGTCGATCTCAGGCGAATACTTGGTGAAAAGCACGTCCAGTCCCGCCGGGCCCATTTCTCTCAGAGCCGCGATGGATTCATTGGCTGTGGCCGTGTCTTCCGAAACTGCCCGCATGGCGAGATCTTCAGTGGGAACATCGCCAGCAAAAGCACATGTGCATAAGAACGACGCCGCCAACGCTGCCGCCACAAGATTTCGTATCTTCATAGGGTTTTACCTCGCTTGTTACTCGCAGAACGCTGCTTATCGCGAAACTTGCAGGATTTTTGGCGGTTTTTGCTAAGAAATTTATCGAGGAACTTTATTGTTCCAATGGAAGAAGTTAAGATTTGCAAAAGGGGACAAAACATAATGCCGAAAAGGATCGCTCTCGCCGCTGACCACGCTGGCTACGAGGACAAGGAAAAGCTCAAAAAAACGCTTGAAAATTTGGGTGTGGAATATACGGACATGGGCACGAATTCGAGCGAATCTGTGGACTACCCGGACTTTGCAAAAAAGGCGGCCGAGGCGGTCGCTCGCGGCGAGTATGACCAGGGACTTCTCGTCTGCGGATCAGGAACCGGTATGGCGATCGCCGCTAATAAGGTACCCGGCATTCGGGCCGCAGTCGCTTGGGATGAAAACATCGCCCGTCTCGCCCGCGAGCATAATGACGCCAACGTTCTATCGCTTGCCGCCAGATACGTGCCCTTCGAAGAACTGGAAAAGATCGTCAAGGCATTTCTTGAAACCGGCTTTGACGGCGGCAGACATGAGCGCCGGGTAAAAAAGATCACCGAAATAGAAAGGGAAGACCTGACAAAAACAGCTTGATTTATGCCCAAGATCCTTGCTTTCGCCGGTAGTCTCCGCGAGCATTCACTGAGTAAACGTGTCTTGAGTGTGGCGGTCGAAGGCGCTCGCGCAGCGGGCGGCGATGTGACCGTGATCGATCTGATCGATTTCCCGATGCCGATCTATAATGCGGACGAGCATGCCCGCAACGGTTTCGATGCAAACGCACTGAAATTTCAGGACTTGATCGGAGAACATGACGGCCTGCTGATCTCGTCGCCCGAATATAACGGCTCGATTCCGGGCGGGTTGAAGAACGCGATCGATTGGGCTTCGCGAAAGAGCGACAAATACGAAGTGACTCAGGTATTCAAGAATAAATGGGGAGCAATGATCGCCTCCAGCCCGGGCAGCTTTGGCGGGCTGCGATGTCTGGCGCATCTGCGGGCCGTGTTGTCGATAATGGGGGTTATTATCCTTCCCATGGAAATAGCCGTAACGTTTGCCGCACAGAAATTCGAGGGAGACGGCGATGTAATGACCGATGAAAAGACAAAGGCGACTCTCGAAACACTTGGCCGGACGCTTGTCGAGATGATCAACAAAACGCGCTAGCCCTTTAAGGCTTTCCTTAGGAACGTCACCAACGGATACATCGCTTTAGCGTCGGCCACAAGCAGCTTCGGATATTCTTTGCTCAAAACTACCTTGTCGGTTTTATATTCTCGGTGAACGGTCATCGACTTCATCTTCAGGTATTCGATCATCGGATGATCCGCCGCAAATCCTTTCGGCATGGTCTTCAGTTTCTCGCCGTGAAGCTCGCCAAACCTATCCTTAAAACCCTTCGCTCTTAACATTTTCAGAAATTCATCTGATTTGTCGGCAATCGCGTTCCGCACCTTCAATAATTCGGAAGACTCAGGCATGTGCAGGCCTGCAGCAATAAAGCATTGACCAGGTTGGATATGGTAGTAGTAGCCGGGCGACATCGATTTTCGTCCGCCGGGAGCAACGTACGCGCCGAGATTATTTTTGTACGGATTCTTGTTCTTTGAGAATCGAATGTCACGGTAGATGCGAAAAACGCAATCCTCGGGAAGCGTGCCGGATATTTCAGGATCGAACTTCGAGATCTGGCTGATCAGAAAACCGGTCAACGCCGTGATGTTTTCTTTTGCCGCGGAGAATTCAGCTTTGTGCTCATTGAACCACTCGCGATCGTTGTTCCTGTCGAGTTTCTTCAAGAAATCAAGCGTTTCTTTTTTCAACATGCGTTCGATTTTACCCTCATTCCAAAGATTTCAATGGATTCGGGTAGAATGATTATTGTAATCCAAAAACCGAACATCGCTTTGTCAAAAGGAAGACCCAGTTCGCTATGGCCGAAACGACAGCAACAACCGCGAGACGGATCAATCGCCCGAGGCTCCGCACGATAGATGCCACCTCGCCGGAGCGACATGCCAGTTGGCTGGAGCTGTTTTTTGACCTTGTTTTTGTTCTGGCGGTTTCGAGGGTTGCAATGATCCTCGCGCAAAACTCTGATTGGCATGGGTTCTCGAAGTACGCTGCCCTGTTCGTGCCGTTGTGGTGGTGCTGGGTCGGATATACGTTCTATGCCGACCGGTTTGAAAGTGACGAGGCGTCATATCGGATCCTCATGTTCGTGGGCATGCTCGCCGTGGCAGCCCTTGCTCTCACTCTTGGCGGAGCCTTCACGCCAGCTGGCGATTCGCGATTTGTTGTTTGCTACTCGCTTGTGCTGCTCGTACTGGCGGGTCTATATCTGCGAGCCGCGATCTACATTCCTCTCGCACGACGGTATGCACTTCAGTTCACCTTAGGCCTGGCCGCGGCGGCTGCTGTTCTATTGGCCTCGCTGTTTTTTTCGCCGACTGTTAGATACGTAGTTTGGGCCGCTGCGCTCGCGATTCTACTTGGCATCCCCTTTTTCAACCGTAAGCAGACGCGAACTATACCTGTCGATTTTTCCCACATTCCGGAACGTCTAGGGCTTTTTACGATAATCGTTCTGGGCGAAGCTGTTCTCGCTACGGCCACCGGAGCGAACAATGTTGAGTGGAATTTCACGACTATTATTGCCGCTGCTCTCGGATTCGCAATGGCTGCATGTATCTGGTGGATCAATTTTGAATTTGTCGAGGACAGTCCGATCAAATCGACGTCGCTTGTACCACGTTTCACCTTTTTGTACGGACACTTCTTCGTCGTGTCGAGCATCGTGGTTTTCGGGATCGGGATCGAGCACGCGATAAAAGAAAGTACCGAAGTTCATCTTCATCTGGCTACCCTCGTGCTTCTTGCGGGCGGGATTTCTGCCTGTCTTGGTGCGATCACCGTTATCCGAATGATCGCCGGGGCATGCCGTCTGTTTTACGTGCGAGGTTTGACCGTAGCGGTCGCGTTATCTTTGATCTACATCGGTCAATTTATGCCGCCGCTTGCTGTGCTCGCCGTTTATTTTGGCCTATTTGCGACGGGTGTTTGGCTTGAGACACGCTACGCCGAAGATATGCCTAGGAACGAAGTCTCTCCACTTTCGCCATGCGAACACTCGGAAATGGCCACCGTTTTTCACCCACGAAGCGGCGATGGATGCGAGGAGTGTGTTAAGAACAATTACAAATGGGTCCATCTTAGAGTTTGCCTGACCTGCGGCCACGTCGGCTGCTGTGATTCTTCGATTCACAAACACGCAACGAAACATTTTCACAAGGAACAACACCCGCTGATGGCATCGCTTGAGGACGGCGAACATTGGTCATGGTGTTACGTGGATGAGCGTTTTGTTCCGCTTGCGCACCGCGTTGGAAAAATGCGTGGTGAAAACTTAGAATTAAAGGAAAAGAAAGTAGGAGTCTGAAAATGGAAGGATGTAAACATCTTGCCGAGATACAGGCCGTCACACCAAGCGCCGATGGCTGTGAGGATTGTCTGAAGATAGGCGGAACATGGGTGCATCTTCGCCTGTGTGAGATATGTGGTCACGTCGGCTGCTGCGACAACAGCCCGAACAAGCACGCGACGAAACACTATCATTCAACGACGCATCCGATAATTAAATCATTCGAGCCGGGCGAGGATTGGGGCTATTGCTATCCGGACGACATGTTTTATGAAACTCTTCCGGAAGCCGTGTGAAGAACAAGGGGAAATAAAATGCCGAAAATTCTGCTGCAAACAACGATTCCGTTTACCGAGGACGATTGGCATATTGGCCGATTCTCGCTTTTGACTGATCATCTTAGGACGCTGGACGATATCGATGTCGTAACGCGAAATCGTGAAGCGGACGGCGAGGGAAATGATCCGACTCTAAGCAAGCTCGATGGATCCGATTTTGACGAACTGTGGCTCTTTGCGGTCGATGTAGGTAATGGACTGACGCCCGCGGATTGCGCAGGAATCACGCGTTTTCGACAACGTGGCGGCGGCATTTTCTCGACCCGAGACCATCATGATCTGGGCTCGTCGCTCTGCACACTCGGCGGGATCGGAGCAGCCCACTATTTTCACTCAAAAAATCCTGATCCCGATCCTGAAAGAAATCAGCGTGATGATCCTTATGCAGTCCATATCGATTATCCAAATTATCACTCGGGCGCCAACGGCGATTATCACAAGATCAACATCCTGACAGAGCACGATCTTCTTAGGCGAGGGAATGGTTCGACGATTGAATTCTTCCCTGCTCATCCCCACGAAGGTGGCGTAGGCGCACCCGAATTTGAAAATGCGAGCGTGATCGCGACTGGAGCAAGCTCCGTCACCGGTCGCCCATTCAATCTGGTGGTTGCCTTTGAACGCCGCGAAGATGACCACGGAAATACTCTGGGCCGGGCGATAGCACAATCCAGCTTTCATCACCTCGTCGATTACAACTGGGACACCGACATGGGGTGCCCAACATTTCTCGAAGAGCCGCCCGGAGAGGGCTTTAAGCGGAACCCGCGAGCGCTTGATGATATAAAACAATATGCGGAGAATGCTGCTAGATGGCTGGCTGGAAACTGAGGTCACACCGTGTGCCTTGCTCGCTGTGCCGCGGGCGCTGGATTGCAAACTTGATCAGACACCCTTTGGCCATTGAACACTCACGAAGAACAATATTGATATTTGAGAAGAAATGATCGATCTTCGAAGCGACACGGTTACGAAACCGACGCAAGCGATGCGCGCGGCGATGGCCGCAGCAGAGGTTGGCGACGATGTTTTTGGCGACGACCCGACGGTTAATCGCTTGCAGGAACGCGCCGCCGAGGTGTTTGAAC
>Ga0070667_100003255_pt1 | contig 13878 bp, 16 predicted proteins | sample KBSS33metaG_FD_64659 | JGI IMG/M metagenome (GOLD analysis project Ga0070667, IMG submission 64659) | Switchgrass rhizosphere microbial communities from Kellogg Biological Station, Michigan, USA - KBS S3-3 metaG | ecosystem: Host-associated > Plants > Roots > Rhizosphere > Soil ...
CGGGTCGGGATCTCAACGGACCGTTGACGCTAGCGCAACGACGCCACCGCCTTAGGGCACTGGAGGAACAGCTGCTCGGGCTGCCTGTGCGTCGCGGTTGATGTCGTCTGCCCTGTCGGGGACTGAAATCTGGCTTTTGCTCGGGTCCCGTTTCAGGGACCTTACGATTTGTATCCGTCCCGTGACCAGCCCGTCCGCTAATGTTCAGCAAGCTCACAACGCCGCATGCTTTACGTTACCGCGAGCGGATCAAAGCACAAGAACATCCCAGCGTTACAAATGGCGGAACAACTATTTGGCGACGTAGGGCAGCAGCCGGTCGTATTCGGTCTTGACCACCTGATAACACTCGCACGTTCTTGCCTCCAGACCGCCGCGATTCAACACTGCGATCCGACCCCTGCTATATTGAATCAACCCGGCCTCCTGTAGCTTTCCCGCAGCCTCGGTCACACCCTCACGGCGCACGCCCAGCATGTTGGCGATCAATTCCTGTGTCATAGAGAGGTCATTGGTCTGTAAACGGTCCAGGCTCAAGAGGAGCCATCGACATAATTGTTTGTCGAGCGAATGGTGCCGATTGCAAACCGCGGTCTGGGACATCTGCGTGATTAGGGCTTGGGTGTAGCGGAGCAAGAGATGCATGGCGGGCCCGAAACGAGCGAACTCGGCCTTGAGAAGATCGGCCTTCAACCGGAAAGCATGCCCAGCACTTTGGACTACCGCTCGGCTGGGAGTGGAGTCGCCCCCCATGAACAGCGAAATCCCGAGCATCCCTTCGTTACCCACGATGGCGATCTCGGCTGACGCACCGTCCTGCATGACGTAAAGCAGCGAAATGATGGAGGTAGTGGGGAAATAGACATAATTCATGTGACCACCTGATTCGTACAGGACGTCACCTAGCTTCAGCGGTAGCAGTTCCAAATGTGATGCGACCCGCTCGTAATCATCGCTCGGTAAGGCGTCGAGGAGATGATTCTGGTGAGGGTTAGATGGGCCAGGTGCGCTGATTGGTGACCTATACTCCATAGGTGGCACGGGCTCCTTTGCGACCTAAGGATTCCTTATGCCGGTCAACAGGGCGATATCATAAGTCTACCAGCGGCAGAAACGTACTACCGGCCCCCGTTTGGCATCGCATCCGTGGTTTTTGGCTTCGATGGGATGCGTAGCCAACAGGATGGCACTATTTACCAACGCTGATCTCTTCATCGGGACATCCCCTCGCGGAGCGAATCAACTGTCGAGCTGTAACCGCACGGTGAATTTACTGCCCTGGCCGATGCCCGCACTCGACGCCGATACCGTGCCACAGTGTGAATTCACTATCGATCGCACCACCGCGAGACCAATCCCCAGACCGGGTCGGGTCCGGACCGCAATTGTGTCACCTCGCACGAAAAGATCGAAAATGTGCGGCAATAAATCGGCAGCGATGCCGATTCCGGAATCGCAGACTTCAATCACGGCATGCCCATCGCTGACATATACCGACATCGAGACCCTGTCGCCTACGTCGGAATATTTTGATGCATTGGTAAGTAAATTTACGAACACTTCCTCGAGCCGGCGCGCATCCCCAAGGATCCAGATACTCGATCCCGGCAAGCCCAGTGAAATCTGATGACGCCGCTGAGTGATTTCCGGAGTGACGGTTTCAGTCGCCCTGCTGAGCACGGTGCACAAATCGATTCGCTCGCGTTCAATCCGCGGGTTCTCCAAACGGGAACCTCGCGACTGGCAGAGACTTGTAGTCAACAGCGCTATTTGGCGCACCTGTCGTTCGACGAGGTCGTGCATCTGTTGCTGAAAGGACTCATCTTTACTGCCTATACGCAATGCAGCTATCGCATTCTGGATTGACGCAAGGGGGCTTCGCAACTCGTGCAATAGGATGGCCAAAGACTCATCTTTTTGGCGGTCCGCAGCGACCAGTTCCCGGATCCGCGCATTGAGCCACTGCAGGCTATGCCACATGTGCGGCTCCGACAAAGGAAGCTCGGAGGGCGCGGTCATGGCCCGAGAGTCACTCCAAGCGAATTGCGACCCCATGCGCCGCGTACCCCAGTAGGTCGCGGGTTGCGCCGAGTTAGTTAATGCCATGGGCTGCTCCAATGCCTGTACCCGTCGGCGCAAGACTACAAAAAAACTGGACCGCGCTCCGTGCGATAGCAGACATATGACATTACGTGAAGCCTCTTGTCGCCAATTGGCAACATATCCTTGGCCACTCACTCGCGCAGGAGGACTTGCCAGATGCAAGCCTGGACCGTTTCCTGAGTGCAGATAAGGAATCGGACCATCACCTCAGGCGGCGACTGATTCGCGACTTAGCAGCATCTCCCGTGCTGAAATTTGATCAAACAAATGTGTCACCGCAGAATCACGTTCACGGGCACTGCCGGGACAACACAAATCCCTTCACCCCGACCAGTGATTTCAGTGTGTTACTAACCATAACTAAGTTGCACGCTCGCCACCTAGTCGCCAGGAAGCACACGGGAAGCACAATTCGCGGTCGTTTCCAGATCCGTCCAATAACATGAGCGAGCCCAAGTTTCAGGCCCGCGAATCCCCTGACGCCCCAGTGCGCAAATACGACGTCGCCCACGGTGTTAACGGGAACGGTGGTGGCGAGGCGCGGACTTCCATTGATCCAGTCTGCGGCATAACGGTCCCCGCGAATTCCGACAAGGCGGTCAAATTCCAGGGCCACACCTATTTCTTCTGCAGCGACAAATGTATGGCCCGATTCAACGCCAGCCCTTCGCAATTCCTGAAGTCCGGGACGGCGCCTCTGGCCGGAACGGTTTACACCTGCCCCATGCACCCGGAGATTCGGCAGATCGGACCCGGCACGTGCCCGAAGTGCGGGATGACGCTAGAACCTCTGGTGGCTTCGGACGTAGAAGACACCTCTGAAATCGAGGATATGAGTCGCCGCTTCTGGGTCAGTGTGGTTCTCACGGCCCCGCTGCTCTTCGTGACGATGAGCGAATTCGTGCCGGGCCTGAACCTGCATCACTGGTTTGGACGGGATTTCTTCAATTGGGTTCAAGGTGCGCTCGGGACACCGGTGGTGCTATGGGCGGGGTGGCCGTTCTTTACGCGCGCATGGGCGTCATTTAGGACGTGGCACCTCAACATGTTCAGTCTGATTGGGTTGGGCACCGGCGCGGCCTGGCTATTTAGCGTCATCGCGCTGTTCTGGCCGGAACTCCTGCCGGTGGCCTTCAAGATGAATGGCGTGGCGCCGCTGTATTTTGAAGCGGCCGCGGTCATCACAACCTTAGTGCTCCTCGGGCAGGTGCTCGAGCTGCGCGCCCGCTCCCGTACCAACGCCGCCGTCAAATCCCTGTTGGCGATTTCTCCGAATGCCGCCTGGCGCGTCAAACCAGACGGATCGGATGAGGAAATTCAACTGGATCAGGTGCAGGTCGGGGACGTGCTGCGCGTTAAGCCCGGGGAAAAGATCCCCGTCGACGGCCACGTCACCGACGGTCACTCGAACATTGACGAGTCGATGATCACCGGTGAGCCAATGCCGGTGGAAAAAACCACCGACAACCCGGTGACGGCCGGAACCTTGAATCAGACCGGTTCCTTCCTAATGCGTGCCGACAAGATCGGCGCGGATACCTTGCTCTCTCAGATCGTGCGCATGGTGAGCGACGCGAGCCGCACCCGCGCGCCCATTCAGAAACTCGCCGATCAGGTCTCGGGCTGGTTCGTGCCGGCGGTCATCGGGATTGCCGTCCTAGCCTTCGTCGTCTGGGCGGTGGTCGGACCGGCGCCAGCTTTGGCCTATGGCCTCGTGGTTGCGGTGTCTGTGCTCATCATTGCCTGCCCTTGCGCGCTGGGACTGGCCACGCCGATTTCCATCATGGTCGGGGTGGGTCGCGGGGCGCAGGAAGGTGTGCTCATCAAGGACGCTGAAGCCCTGGAACTCATGGAGAAGGTCGATACGATCGTCGTCGACAAGACCGGGACCTTGACCGAGGGGAAACCGCGCGTGCAGCGCGTGGTGGCCGCCCCAGAATTTTCGGAGGCCGAGGTGCTGAGACTGTGCGCTGCGCTGGAGACTTTGAGCGAGCACCCACTGGCGCAGGCCATCACCTCCTATGCCCAGGAACAGAAGGCTCAGCCGGTCGCGGTCCGGGATTTCGAGTCCGTTACCGGCAAAGGCGTTCGCGGGCAGATCGAGGGCAAGGTGGTCTCCCTGGGCAACACAGCCCTGACGCAGCTCGTCGGAGCCGACACGGCGACGATGGCAAGGGATGTCGCTGCTTTTCGCGCCACCGGCGAGACGGTGATGTTTCTGGCGGTGGACGGTCGCTTGGCAGGCTACATCGGTGTCGCCGACCCCATCAAGCCCACCACGCGCCAGGCAATCGCCGAGCTGAAGGCCTTGGGTCTCCACGTCGTGGTGGTCACCGGCGATAACGCAGCCACTGCTATGGCTGTAGCTCGGCAGGTCGACATCGAGGACGTGAAGGCAGAGGTGCTGCCGGAAGACAAGTACCGCCAGGTGCAAGCCTTGCAACGTTCCGGACGCACCGTCGCCATGGCCGGAGACGGGGTCAACGACGCCCCCGCCCTGGCGCAGGCCAACGTGGGGATCGCGATGGGTACGGGCACGGATATTGCGATGAACAGCGCCCGGATTGTGCTTGTGAAAGGAGAATTGACGGGCATCGCGCGGGCCCGACTCCTAAGCCAACAGACCATGCGTAATATCCGCCAGAATCTCTTTTTCGCCTTTTTCTACAACATTATCGGCGTCCCCGTGGCCGCCGGCGTCCTCTATCCCGCGTTCGGCATCGTCTTGAGTCCCATGATCGCGAGTGCGGCCATGGCTCTCAGTTCAGTCTCCGTGATTGCCAACGCGCTCCGGCTCCGTGCGCCCGCGCGCGTGTCAAGCACATAGCTTCTTAGGTCGCGAACAACACATAGTACAACGCGATTACGATCATTACGGTCGGGTAGAAGGCACGATCACGATCGAGCCTTACCCACATCGCAAATAACCCTGCGATCAGTGCCAGCACAACTCCAATGACATATGGCACGATCTGGCTCCTCTAGGCCGCGAGGCGGCCGACGATGGCGGAATCCCTGGCTACTGACCGGACTTGGCGAGCCATGGAGACTACACCGCGCACGGCCGCAACCGGCAATCCGAACCAGCGCTCCACCTGGCTGCTGCGGCTTACCCCGAAACGCGACCATTCCGAGAAGTGCTCGCAATTGTTCGTAAGGAGCCGATAGCGGCTCTCGCCCAGGCGCGAGCGGGCCCGCGCCACGATCTCCTGCTCGTTTAATGCCGGGTCACTGCGACATTCGACATGGACGGACTGGCCGTTGGCAAACTCCGAAAGAGTGACCTCTGTTACAGGGCCACTGCGCACGGATCTCGACAGACCAGAGTAGTGGATCACCGTCCCACCACCCACATAGATGCCGTGATGGGTATAGCCGCGCCGGGGCGTCACGAGATGTGCGCCAAGGGGAGGCTCTTGCACGGCGGGCCTGCCTTGACAGATCTTAGCTGGACGGGCCGCTCGGCCACCACACCGGCACACTTTGCACTTGCACAGATGAGACATCGCAGCCGCCCTCGATCAGATAACCCCCTAATCGGGGTGGGCGCAATTTAGTGCACGGGGGGCCGAGTGTCTTGAACGAAGCGGCTAATTGATGCGCAGCTCCGCCGCCGCGACGCCAAAGGTGCGCCGGAAGGTCCGGCTGAGGTGCGCAGAGTCGGCAAATCCCGCCATATGGGCTGCTTCGGTAAGCGATTCACCCTGGGCAAACGCCTCCAGGGCCTTGAGCAGGCGCAGCCACAGTACATAGGTGCGAAACGGCAGCCCTGTGTGCCTGACAAATACGTGGCGCAGTCGATCCGGCGACAAACCGGCCACCTTGGCCGCATCAGCTAGGCGAACGGATGTCGCTAGCTGTGCGTTGGCCCAGGACAGTACCTTACTGACGCGCTCATCCGGCGTAGAAATCTCGATTTCCCCTGCCAGCGCGGAGACAATCGCTCGGCCAATGTCGATGAGCCTGGCTTCAGTGACGGCGGGATCTCGGAATTCCGCCAGCAGCCGTGCGGGAAGCTTTCCAAATAGGGCAGTTTCAACGGCGGTCAGAGGCCGCTCAGCAAACAATCGGCGCACCACGGCGCGCCCGGCGGTGCTTTCGGGCTCTATGTACACGAACGCGACGGTGCCGTTCGCCGTGATCGCATGGCGCGCGTCCGGCGCCACAGCCGCCACGGGCGTATCCACCAGCAGATCACCCGATTCCAACCGGTACCAGCCGTCGAGTCTAAAGGTGACCTGCACCGCGTGATGCGAGTGGAGCGTGCCCTTGACGCCCTCCTTACCGACGGATGGGTCGGCGGACAACACCCACATACTCGCGCCTTCCCAGAAGACTATGCGGCCGCGTGCAAAGCTCAGCATGGTCGTGTGCTCAGCGGGCCGCCAAGTCGTCGAGGATCGGACAGTCCGGTCGCTGGTCCCCGTGGCAATTGCGAGCCAGGGCTTCCAGCGTGCGCTGCATGGCCTGCATTTCGAGTACTTTCTTCTCCAGGTCGTTGGCGTGCTCCTGTGCGAGACGCTTCACCTCGCGACTCGCCCGGTTCTTGTCGTTCCATAGGTTGAGCAGCACACCGATCTGCTTCATGGAAAAGCCGAGGCCACGGCAGCGCTTGATGAATTGCAGCCGATGCAGGTCTGCGTCAGCGTACAGCCGGTAACCCGCGAAGGTGCGGTTGGCCTTCGGTACCAGCCCGATGCTCTCGTAATGTCGAATCATCTTGGCACTGACACCCGTTGCCGCGGATGTCTCGCCGATATTGTGCAGTCCCTTGCGCCGCGCCTCCGCCAGCTCCGGTCGCGGTGTCCATTTCCCCCGCATCGTCCGCCCCCCCACTGCACACCAGGTTCCCAGTTGACCCTTACATGGTGGGAAGCCTGATCCTCTCCCATACGGCACATCGCCGCAACCAGTTAGGAGATTCTCATGAACATTTCCGATGACTCGATCCAGAACGCTACCGTCCCGACCGGCCACGTGGAAAAGGTGGATCCACCAGACCAGTCGGCCGCCTGCAGCTGTTGCTCTTGTGGCACCTGCCAGTGCGTCGCCTGCCAGTGCTGCGCTTGCAGCAATTGCGGAAGCGGAGCCTGAATCGGCGGGAGCGTTGGGCACATGCCCCAGCTGGCCCGATGTGCCGGGCTGCCGCTTCGTCAAGGGCCGGCAGCCCGGCGACCTTCCAGCTCCAGGAGCTAGAATGCAGCTACCACCCTGCTTTGGTGGATTTCACTTGCACCCTGACAGGCACCACAGGGACAGCACAAATCGCTTCACCCCGACCAAGAATTTCTCAATAATTAATCTGGGGCAATGGCTGTCATCACCGCAGCCTTGCCTGCGAACTGTTGCACAGGGCATTCTCTCGGGGCCCGTCTAAGATCATTCGGGGGGAGAATGACGGGGGAGTCGAGCACGCCGGCCGGAGCTGTGTTTCTGAGCTACGCCTCGGAGGACGCCGAGGCCGCGCAGCGCATTTGCGAGGCCCTGCGGTCGGCCGGTGTCGAGGTGTGGTTCGACAGGAACGAATTGCGCGGCGGAGATGCCTGGGACCAGTCGATCCGCAAGCAGATCAAGACCTGCGCGCTTTTTGTACCAGTGATTTCCCACCACACGCATGACCGCAAAGAGGGTTATTTCCGGCTCGAATGGAATCTGGCCCTCGACCGCTCAAGGCTGATCAGCACTACCCAAGCCTTTTTCGTCCCAGTCGTTATCGACGATACGCGTGAGGATGACGAGGAGGTTCCTGAAAGGATCCGCGACATCCACTGGACGCGCCTGCCGGGCGGAGTCACACCCTCGGTCTTCGTCGAGCGCGTGCAACGCCTGCTGTCGGGCGGGACGCTGACGCCGGGCGGAGCGTACCCTGCACGAGAAGCTATAGCGGCCACAGCACGGTCGAAACGCGTGCTGCCAGTCGTGGCTGTGCTAGTTATCCTGGGCGTGGTGGCCTATCTCAGCATCGAAAAGCCCTGGGCCTCGAAGCCTCTGGCGGCTACCGCGGCGGCCTTCGCCCCTCCCCCACACTCGGTAGCGGTGCTGCCGTTCGTGAACATGAGCTCCGAGAGAGAGCAGGAGTACTTTTCCGATGGGCTTTCGGAGGAACTCATCGATATGCTCACGAAGATTCCGGACCTACGCGTGCCGGCCCGGACCTCCTCGTTCTACTTCAAGGGTAAGTCGGAGACGATCGCCAACATTGCCCGCACGCTTGGCGTGGCGAACGTGCTCGAAGGGAGTGTGCGCAAGGCTGGCAATCAACTGCGCGTCACCGCGCAGCTGATCCGCGCCGACAACGGGTATCACGTGTGGTCAGAAACCTACAATCGGGAGCTCAAGGACGTTTTTAAAGTGCAGGACGACATCGCGGGTGCCGTCGTGAGTGCACTGAAAGTCAAACTCTCACCCCAGCGACGAAATAGCGCACGGGGCACGACCAACACGGAAGCCTATACGCAGTACCTGCTCGGCCGGCAGCTCTATCATCGAGCTAACAACACCGACGGTTACCAACAGTCCATTGACGCGTATCAGAAGGCGACCGCGCTCGATCCCAATTACGCTGCGGCGTATGCGGGCCTTGCGGTGGCAAAGGCCGTAATGGCAGATTTTGTCGGTGATGCGGTGAAGGGGATCGAGGCGGCCCGAGCCGACGCCGAGACGGCCGTGGCGTTGAGTCCAGAGCAGCCCGAAGGCTATTCGGCGCGTGGTTTCCTGCGAATGAATTGGGATTGGGACTGGACTGGCGCCCAAGGCGATTTCGAGAAGGCTCTCTCGCTCGACCCCAGCTCAGCAGAAGCACAGACATGGAATACCGATCTCTTGGCGACTCTGGGTCGGCTTCCGGCCGCGATTGCCGCAGAAAAGCGCGGGATCGAGCTCGACCCGCTCCGCAGTGACGCGTGGCGCAGACTCGCGGCCCTGCTTGGTGCTACCGGGCAGCGTGCAGCAGCTGTGCAGGCGATCCACCGCGCTCTTGAGATCCAACCGGAAGACATGTACGCCATATCGCATCTCGCCCAACTGCAGTTGACTGAGGGGAAAGCCGCCGAAGCAGTGGAGACCTACCGCAAGGTGGCCTATGCGGGCTTTCGTCTCCCTGGGATCGCCATGGCCGAGTGTAGGCTGGGTCATGTGAACGAATCAGAGCGTGCGTTAGCTGAAGCAGCGGTCAAGGCCGCTAATGAGGCGGCGTACCAGATCGCCCAGGGCTATGCCTGGTGTGGGGACATGGATCGATCATTTCAGTGGCTCGGTCGAGCCTATCGGCAGCGCGACTCCGCCCTCGCCCTCATCAAGTGGGATCCGTTGGTGGCTTCGCTGCGCGGTGATCCCCGGTACGTAGCGCTCCTGCGCAAGATGAACCTGCCGCAGGACTGATGGTCATCTTGGCGATCCTTGCGCCAGGAGCCACGCTTTCAGGCGGTGATGCGCAGCGTTGAAGTTTCCCAACTGAGCAGCCTTGAGTCCATAAGGCTTGGTGCGTCGGGAAGGCGCCGGCCAAATGAGCCTAATGGCCCGATTGAGCTGGCTTTATCTGAAGGGTTACAGGTACCGCATGGACAGCACAAATCGCTTCACCCCGACCGAATCAAATCGGTCTTGTACCGGTCACACGAGTGGCAGTCTTAGGATCGAAGGTGTTGGCGGCGCACGCGAGGCGCCCATCCACAGAATCCTGCAACATTCATAATATCGATAAGTAGGCTGTCGATGCGCAACGACTGACTTGAGGAATCGTCATGGATGCACTCTCCGACGTGCTTAGTGCAGTACGTCTTACCGGCGCGGTATTTCTCGAAATGCAAATGCGCGAGAACTGGTCGTACCTGACCGCTCCGGCACGCGCCATTGCAGAAGTGATCATGCCTGAGGCGGATCACGTTATCTCCTACCACCTGCTGCTGTCAGGTCAGTGTTACGCCAGGCTTCCTGAGGGTGAACCTGTAAAATTGCGGGCGGGCGAAGTGGTCATGTTTCCCGGCGGGGATCGTCACATCCTTGCAACCGGCAGCAGGTCCGGACTGCGAATGCAGCCGACCGACATTTCAGGGGAAAGTCTGCATCTCATGCTCAAGCGTGGCGAGGTGACGCCGCTGCGCGAAGGCAAGACTGGCGACGCTACGCGGATCGTCTGCGGGTTTCTGGCCTGTGAGGGCCGCATGGCCGACCCGATCCTGCAGAGCCTGCCGCGAATGTTGCGCGTAAACCTGCGGGGCAGCGGCACGGCGGCCTGGGTGCAAAGCTCGATCCAGTTCTCGATGGCGCAGAGCGCGGCGCAACGCCCAGGGTCTGCAATGGTGCTTGCGCGGCTCTCCGAGGTGTTGTTTGCGGAAGCCGTGCGCCAGTACATGGACAATGTACCGGAAGCGCAGGCCGGGTGGCTCGGCGCGCTCCGCGACCGTCACGTAGGTCGCGCACTCGCGCTGTTGCATGAACGGCCGACGACCGCGTGGACGCTGGAGCGCCTGTCGCGCGAGGTTGGATTGTCACGCTCGGCCCTCGGTGATCGTTTTTCGTCATTGGTCGGCAAGGCACCGATGCAATACCTGACGAGCTGGCGTCTGGCGATGGCGGAGGCCAGGCTGCGGCGCCGCGAGGGCTCCATACTGCGCATTGCCACTGACGTCGGATACGAATCGCAGGCGGCATTCAATCGCGCATTCAAGCGCGAGTTTGGCTTGCCGCCGGCCGCTTGGAGGCGGCAGCGGGCAAACTCAGGCTAGCGCCCGTTTCGGCCTGTGATGCCTAGAATATCCTTCCGCCGCAACGGCTGACCGCCGATAAACCATTGGCCGTCGCGGATGTCTTCGATGATGCACCAGGTAACCGGACGCATCACCTCCCCTTCGATGGCCACCACCGTATCGGTCAGGTTCTTGCCTAAACGCAGCTTCTGCGCTGAGGACAGAGTGCCCTCAATTAGCTTGACGGTGATAATGGACATGACCTCCTCCGGAGGCGAGCACCGCTGTGGCCGGTGGCATTGAGGCCGTTTGCGGGGACACCGTTGTACCGTCTGGCGCTGCAAAGATATCCCGCTGCAGCCGGCTACCCCCGGCAGAGTGCAGCACGGGGCGCAATTTCGTGAGTGCGGCATTCGCCATTTTGGGGTTGCCGTCGCGCCACATCATCACGGCGCGCAGGAACGGGATAGTTATCTGACGCGCTCGCCAGGCGGATGGACTGCTGTGCGCCGCACACACTTGGATGCTCCGCATCAACCGCTGGCTGCGATGCAAATTCCCTGCCCGGACGTGGGCGACTGCAGCGTGCATGTCCAGATAGGGCCAGAAGCCAGGTTGCCACCGCTCGAAGTCGTCGGAGAGCTGCTGCCAGCGATCGCCGATGTCCAGCTGTTGCCCCGCCAACCGCCACAGCAATGAAGTGGCATCACACGCTTCCCCGGGCGAGTGCCGCGCCGCGGGCAGCAGACAGTGGTCCAGAAGGTTCATGGCCGGCGCCATACGGCCGTCCTCCACATCAAACATCGCCAAATGCCAGGCATTGTGCGAGCGCATGCGGGAAGGTACTGCCCAGTGAGCCCGCTGGCTGCGCATCCATGCGGCGCCGCGACCCGGGCTCCGCGCCTCCGCGATCGCGTGGGCCACCGCGTGCACGCCCATTGGACAGGCCGGGTCACGCGCCAGGGCCTCACGGCCCAACTGCTCAGCGCGCTCGGAATGGCCCGCCTCGGCATGAGAGAAAGAGGCCATGGCAAGCACGAAGCCAAATCCGTTCGTCTCGCGCCGCCAGATCTTCAAGGCCTGGTCCAGCAGTGCGCAGGTCTGCTCCAGCTGACCAACAAAGAAGTAGCACGACTGCGCCAGGCGCATGGCCAGCAGGTCATGCGGCCATTGCTCTATAATCCGGGCGTAGCGCCGCGCTGCCTGCAGGGCATCGCCCGCCACCCACAATTGCGCCGCCTCGAGATGAGACCGGAGCCGCAGCGGCAGCCCGGGGGTGTCCATCACGCGCGTCGCGCGGGTGATCTCCGGGAGTGCTTCCGGCACCTTGGCGAGCACGCCGATGCCGGCGCGGATGACCTCGGAGTACGCGAATCGCGGATCGTCCGGCCCGATGGCGTCGAGGTCCCTTAGAGGATCACCTGTGGCTCTCAGCAGGTGATCAAGTGCTTTGGATATGCCCTTCATAATGTCGGACTACTCGGGAATTGCTAAGCCTGATCCGCCTAACTCTTTGGGCAGATCTTTGAGCTTGGGCAATCCGTCCCGGATGTGCAGCACCGACTCCTGGTAGTTCACGTGCACACCGGCTTGGAACGGAAATTCTGGTATCGAGGCCGCATAGACATCGGTGAGCCCCCAGTGTGGGTGTACCGTGAGTAGGTGCCCGCCGCATTTGCGACACCACTTGCGCTCACTGCGCGGCGTCTTGCTGTAGCTCTCGAGGAATTGCTCGCCGCGCGTTACGCGCACGGCGTCATTCGGCCAGAGTGTGAAGGCATTCACCGGACTTGCTGACCAGTGCCGGCAGGATTCGCAGTGGCAGTAACCCATCACCACGGGCTTGCCGCTTAATGCAATATCAACGCTTCCGCAAAAACAAGATCCTTTGTGTGTCTCGGTCATGGTTTGCTCCGGGTGCAATGTGAGTGGGCGGCGAACGGAGTCCCCTGCACTACGCGGTTGACTTGAAAGGTTCCGGCTTCTGACAGAACCATGAGTTCCATCGTGTTGTTTCCCGTCATTGGATGAGTGACTCTGGGACCAAGGATGCCGGTAAATGGAAACGGGACTTTGACGCGGCTACCGGCAGTCTTTGCCGAGCTACCGCAAGTCGCCCGCCCAATCGATCCAGACCGTGGGAAGGACATGAGTCCGGGCCGCCGGCGCCAAAGAGGTCGAGCGCTACCGAATGTAGCGGGACCTGGAGCGCGTGCGCAGGCCCTGTGAAACGAAGCGCGATAATTGGGCCAGCCCGCTGTGCCTAGCGGTAATGTACGAGAAACTAGGCCGACGCGCGGGGGCGGCGGCCGAGTTCAAAAAGCTGCAGGCGGCAATGAGCGATGACGGCCCCTACCAGTACGCCACAATCCATGCGCAGTCGGGCGATTATTCGAAGGCGCTCGAATGGCTGAACAGGGCAATGCGCACGCGTGACCCTGGCCTGATATACCTGAAGACCGAACCGCCCTTTGATCTCCTGCTCCATGAGCCGCGCTTTCAGGTAGTGATACGGGAACTACAGTTTCCCGACTGATTAGCTCGGCATGCCCACACGAATTCATTCATAGGGGAGCCACCTATTTCGCGAGATTAACGCCCTGACATCGTGGGTTTTATTTGTACGGTAGTGGGTGCCCGCAGGGACAGTACAAATCGCTTCACCCCGACCAAACCATTGATTGTCGCTAGTGCTAAGGGACTGCCACTGGGGTCGATGGATCGCACTTTATCGCGCCCAATGTATTCTACGCCTCAAGTAATACCGGTGGATGCAACTGCGCGGGGACCTTTCGCTGCCATCTTATGACCTGATCCCGGTTTGGAGACTACAATCGGACGGCAGGTCGGCACGAGACCACAGAGGCCGGCTCGATCGTCGTCCGCGTAAGTACAAAAGGGGGCTGCATGAAAGAGGATCGTCGGCGATTCCTGAGGGCCGTCACCGCTGTCTCTGCAGCTGGTGCCGTTCCCACTGGGCTCATCGAAGAATCACACGCGCAACCCTTGCTCCATACTTCGCACGCGAAGCCGCGCGCCGCAATCGGCACGCCAATACAGGCGTACCTTTATCTTACGTCGCCGGAAG
>Ga0070667_100003260_pt1 | contig 13873 bp, 8 predicted proteins | sample KBSS33metaG_FD_64659 | JGI IMG/M metagenome (GOLD analysis project Ga0070667, IMG submission 64659) | Switchgrass rhizosphere microbial communities from Kellogg Biological Station, Michigan, USA - KBS S3-3 metaG | ecosystem: Host-associated > Plants > Roots > Rhizosphere > Soil ...
CCTGGTCCTGCCGGCGTCGACGGCGATCGAGACCTACATCGACGAGACGGTCAACGTGCTCGCCGATCTGCTCGACGACACCCCGGCCGAGGTGCTGGCCGGGTTTGATTTCAAGGCGCAGGGCGTATGGGCGTTCGCACGCCCGGGTGCGCCGCCGCTGAAGTCCACCGAGTCGCTCGACGATGCCGGCGTCGTCGACGGGGCCCTGCTGACCTTGGTGTCGGTGAGCCGGACCGAGCGGTACCGACCGCTGGTCGAGGACGTCATCGACGCCATGGCGGTGCTCGAGGAATCCCCCGAGTTCGACGGTGACGCGCTGAAACGTCTTGTCGGACTGGCTATCCCAGTCGCAACGCTCGCAACCGCCGGGGCGTCCTTGTGGTCGTGGTCGCAGTCCGGCCACGAATGGTGGTGGGCGGTCGCCCTCGGCCTGCTGGGCGCGCTGGTGTTGGCCGGCAGCTTCGTCGCCAAGGGGCGGTACGACAACGTCGACCTCTCCGAGAGTCTTCTCGTGGCCTCGTTGCCGCTGTTGGGTGGCGCGGCGGCACTGGCGGTGCCGCTGCCGCGCGGCATCAATGACATGGGCGCACCACAACTCGCCGGTGCGGCAGCGGTGATCCTTATCGTCGTGTTGGCGACCCGCGGTGGCCCACGGAAGCGCGCCGCAGCGGCGGCTTTCCTGGCGGTCATCGCGGCGGCGGTGACCGGTGCCGCCATCGCCTACGGGTATGGCGGGGCCGACTGGGTTCCCCCGGGCGCCGTCGCTCTGGGTCTCATCGTGATCACCAACGCGGCGAAGCTCACAGTCGCGGTGGCGCGGATCGCCCTCCCGCCGATCCCCGCGCCGGGTGAGGTGATCGCCAACGAAGAGTTGCTGGATCCTGTTGCTGCGCACAGTGATGTCATCGACGAGGAGTCGGCGACCTGGCGCGCGATCATCGATTCTGTGCCCGATTCCGCGGCGCGGCTGACCGAACGCAGCACGCTGGCGCGACAGTTGTTGATCGGGTTCTTGAGTGCGGGCGTGACGGTCCTGACCTACGGTGCCATCGCGACCGTGGTGCAGGGGCACTTCTTCGTGCACTCGATGATCGTCGCGGCACTGGTCACTGTCATCTGTGCCTTCCGGTCGCGGCTGTACGCCGAGCGGTGGTGCGGCTGGGCGTTGTTGGCGGCGACGGTCGCCATTCCCACGGGCGTCATGATCAAGTTGGTGTCGTGGGATCCCGACGGCGCGTGGCTGGTGATGGTGCTGTACGTCGCCCTCGCGGTGGTGGCACTGATCATGATCGGCGCGACCGACGGCGTCGGCCGGGTGTCGCCAGTGACGAAACGGATCCTGGAACTGACCGACGGTGCCGCGATCGCCGCGGTGATTCCGCTTCTGCTGTGGATCGCCGGCGTCTACGACAGCATCCGGAACATCCGGTTCTGACGGGTCCATCCTGCTGTGCTGATCTGCGATACCGCCGCGTGACCGGCCCGCCGGCGCCCGTACGGTGTCTTGAGTAGTCAATTTTTAGGGAGACCACGATATGTCCGAAAATCACGAGGCCGGCCCGGTGAGCGAGCAGCCGCCGGCGGCAGGTGACCTCGAGGAGAAGACACAGTTCGTCGATCGGTCGGCATTCCAGCAGCCGACCGCGACTGCCCCGGAGACCGGCGACCAGACTCAGGTCGTGCCGTCCTCGGTGACCTCCCCGCCGTGGCAGCCGCCGCAGCCACCCGTCGCGCCGAATCCTTACGGCCAGCAGGCGCCGCCAGCTGCCCCGCAGTGGCAGCCGCCGCAGCCCGGCTATCAGCCGCCGGCTCCGCAGCCGCAGTTCGGCCAGCCCGGAGCGCCGGTACCACCGCAGCCTGAGCAGCCGTGGAATCCGGCGGGTGCGCCCGTACCGCCGCCTGGGTTTGGTGCGCCGACGTACGGCGCACCGGGTTTCGGTGCGCCGGTGCCGCCGCAGGGATTCGGCCCGGGCAGTGCCCAGCCAGGTTTCGGTGCACCGCAGGCAGGTGGATACCCCGGTCCGGGTGGACCGCAGTTCGGCGGGCCGCAGTTCGGTGGACCGGGAGGTCCGCAGCAGACGCCAGTCGACATGGCCAAGTCGCTGCTCACCAAGGGTGATTCGTTCATCTTCCGGTTGATGACGCGCGGCGTCCGCGGCGAGCTGATCCAGCAGCCGTGGTTCCAGAACATGCGGAACAACCCGCAGGGTTCCAACCAATTCGTCTACATCGGATACGCCGGGGCGGTGCTGATCGGGTTGTTCCTGAGCCTGTTCGGCGGCATCGGTTCGCTCGTCGCGAGTGTGGTCTGGCTCGGATTGGCCTACTGCTTCCTGGCGCTCGGCACGAAGCTGGCGGCACAGTTCGTGGCCTACGGGATTTGCGGTGTGGGTGCGGCAGCCAGCCTGCTGGGTCTGTTGATCGGTGTCATCGGCCTTGCCGGCGTGAGCAGCAGCCCCTACATCAGCGGTAGCCTCACGGCAATGCTGATACTGGCTGTGGTGATCAACGGCGTCATTGCAGTTGTGCTGGGCTACATCGGAATTCAGGTCCACAAGGGTATTCAGAAGATCGCCACCGGTCAGTTCTGACAGCCCGGTCGATGAACGGTGCACCCTGAAATCGGGGTGCACCGTTCGCTGTTCTGAAGCTGCCGGCAGGCCATAGTCTGGACCGAACGTCAAGGGGGCACGATGACAGACGATTTCGGATTGCGGGTGAGGCGCGGAGCGGTGCTGCGACGTTCGGTTGCTGTGTGCGCGGTGACGCTGCTGGCCGGTTGTGCGCCGACCGTCACCGGCACCGCGGTGTCGCCTGTCAACGACCCCTTTCACGTCGCCGATCTGCCGGCCAAGGACGGGCCGAGCGGGTTGCGGGACAACGCACCTTCGGCGGTGGGCAAGGTGCAGAACACCAACAACAGTGATGTCGATCGACTGGCGTTGCAGGCGATCAACGACATCGCCGAATACTGGCAGCACGACTACAGCGCTTCAGGTTTGAAGGGTTCGTTCAAGCCGATCGAGAAGTTCCTGTCGTACGACGCGCACGATCGGAACAGTCCAGAGGCGTGCGACGAGGACACCGCCGGCTTGGTGAATGCCTTCTACTGCCCCAGCGAGAAGCTGATGGCCTGGGACCGCGGCGTCATGGTGCCGACCGGTCGCAAGTACTTCGGCGACGTCTCCGTCGCCGGCCTGATCGGGCATGAATACGGCCACGCGATCCAGTACATGGCGAAATTGGTGACCCGCAGTACGCCCGTCATCGTCCGTGAACAGCAGGCCGACTGCTTTGCCGGCGCGTATCTGCACTACGTCGCGGCGGGTGATTCCAAGCGGTTCATGATGAGCACCGGAGACGGCCTCAATCATGTGCTGGCCGGGCTGATCACCGTCCGGGATCCAACGCTGGGTCCGCACGATGACGACATGCTCACTGACGGCCACGGCACCGCGCTGGATCGAGTCAGCGCGTTCCAGCAGGGTTTTACCGTCGGGCCGCAGGCCTGCGCGGCCATCGATCTGAACGACATCAAGCAGCGCCGCAAGGGGCTGCCGATGGAGCTCGAGGATGAGCCGATGGACGACGACCACCGATCCGCCGACCTGCCCATCGACAAGGACACGATCGGGACCTTGGTCGAGTTGCTCGGGGTGATCTACTCCCCGAAGCAACCGCCGAAGTTGACCTACGAGCCGGCGAAATGTGATATCTCACAGGGTGATTCACCTGGTTTGTACTGCCCGTCGACGAACACGATTTCGGTGAATCTGCCTGCCTTGAAACAGATCGGCACACCGGCAGATATGGCTGAAAAGACCCTCATCCAGGGTGACAACACAGCATTCTCGATCGTGGTGTCGCGGTACATGATGGCGCTCGAGAACCAGCGCGGCGTCAAGTTGGACAACCCGACAGCCGCACTGCGCACGGCCTGCCTGACCGCACAGGCTCAGCGCCAGATGGCCAAGCCGCATGACCTGCCCAGCGGCGCCAGCCTGCAGTTGACCGCCGGCGACCTGGACAAGGCCGTCGCCGGGCTGCTCACCAACGGCTACGTCGCCACAGCGGTTGACGGGCAGGGTGTTCCAGCCGCGTTCACCCGGATCGCGGCGTTCCGGGCCGGGCTCGCCACCGACGACGAGGGCTGCTACAAGCGCTACCAATGAGGAGAGTGCATTCGTGAGCTCCGTCCCGCCGCTGATCGTGACGCTCGGCGGCGCAATGTTTACCTTTCCACCGGGCAGGGAGGTTACTGTCGGCCGTGGCGAGGCATCGGACGTCAGAATCCCTGACGCGGGACCCGGCGCCAAGCACGTGGTGTCCCGGGTGCACCTGATCATCCGGGTCGACCCCGGAGTTGGTCAGTGGGTGGCAATCGACAAGTCCCGCAACGGAATCTTCGCCAACCGAACGCGGGTGCCGTCGGCCGTCGTCAGCGACGACCTCGTGCTGGCAGTCGGCGCCCCGGACGGACCGCAGCTGCATTTCCGGACGGCCACGCAAGTCATCCCGGTCGCCAAGTATCGGCAGCCACCGGCGCAGATGGCGCCCTCGCGTCCGACGCAACCGATTCCTCAACCGCCACGGTCGGTTCCGCAACCGCCGCCTCCGCCGCAGCACACGGCGGCGCCGGCCCCCGCGCCACTACGCTCGTCGGGCCCGCCCGCGGGCGCGGTCACCATCGGCCGGCACTCGACCGCGACCATCAAGGTCGAAGACTCGTTGGCCTCCCGGATTCATGCGTACCTGGTGCCCGCCTCAACCGGAACTCAGCTGTACGACAACGGTTCGGGCAATGGGACTTTCGTCAACGGCCACCGTGTCGAGGCTGTCACCCTCCGACCCGGAGACGTCATCACTGTCGGCAACACCGACCTGGTGTTCACCGGCGGCACCGCGGTCCAGGCCCGGCAGGCGGTCACGACCGGTGGCATCGAGGTACGCCAGGTCGGCCTCGTCATCGACGGCCACCAACTATTGACCAACGTGTCCTTCGCCGCCCGGCCTGGCACCCTCACCGCGGTGATCGGCCCGTCGGGCGCTGGCAAGTCGACACTGATCAGGCTGCTTGGCGGCGTCAACAAACCCACATCTGGGCAGGTGACCTTCGACGGACACGACGTGCACGCCCAATATGCGTCGCTGCGGTCGCGCATCGGCATGGTGCCGCAGGACGACGTCGTCCATCGGCAGTTGACGGTCAGCCAGGCCCTCAATTACGCGGCCGAACTCAGGTTGCCGCCCGACACCAGCAAGGACGACCGCCACGCGGTGGTGGAACGGGTGCTCGCCGAGTTGGAGCTCACTGCGCACCGCGACAAACGGGTGGACAAGTTGTCGGGCGGGCAGCGCAAACGCGCCTCGGTGGCGCTCGAATTGCTCACCGGCCCATCACTTTTGATCCTCGACGAGCCCACTTCTGGTTTGGACCCGGCGCTGGATCGCCAGGTCATGCAGATGCTGCGGCGGCTGGCCGATGCCGGGCGCACGGTGTTGGTGGTGACGCACTCTCTGACGTACCTGAATATGTGCGACCAGGTGCTGCTTCTGGCGCCCGGTGGCAAGACGGTTTACGCGGGACCGCCGCAAGCGGTCGGCTCGGCGATGGGAACCCAGGACTGGGCGGACATCTTCGCCTGGGTTTCGGGCAATCCCGATGCGGCACATGCCGTGTTCCTGCAGAACAATCCGGCCGCCAACCAACCACCGGCACCGCCGGAGCCTGCGGGCCCGCTCGGCGCACCGGCCCGCACCAGTACCGGTCGCCAGATGCTCACTGTCGCGCGCCGGCAGTTGCAACTGATCTTCGCCGATCGGATCTACACCAGCTTTCTGTTGCTGCTGCCGTTCATCCTGGGCGCGATGTCGCTGATTGTGCCGGGAGACACCGGCTTTGGCGTGGCCACGGTGGGCCACTCCCCCAATGAACCGAACCAGTTGCTCATCGTCGCGAATATCGCGGCGGTGTTCATGGGGACCGCACTGACGATCCGCGACCTGGTCGGTGAGCGCACCATCTTCCGCAGGGAGCAGGCGGTCGGCCTGTCCGCGGCTGCCTACCTTTCCGCGAAAATCGTTGTGTACAGCGCATTTACCGCAATACAGACGGCGATCGTGGTGGCGATCGTGGTGATCGGCAAGGGCGGGCCCACCCAGAGTGCGTTGCTGCTGGGCAATCCGACGCTGGATTTCTATGTGAGTCTGACTGTGGCAGCGGTCGTGTCGGCGATCCTGGGTCTGCTGCTGTCCTCGGTGGCACGGTCCAGCGAGCAGATCCTGCCGATGCTCGTCGTCGTCATCATGCTGTCGATCGTGTTCTCAGGCGGCATGATCCCCGTGACGGGACGCGTTGGCCTGGATCAGGCGTCCTGGTTCCTGCCTGGGCGATGGGGTTTCGCGGCCTCGGCGAGCGTTGTCGATCTGCTGAAGATCGCTCCGCTGATGTCGGTCGACGACCAGCTGTGGCACCACGAATTGCGGTGGTGGGCGCTGGATATCGGTGTGCTGTTGCTGCTGGGGGCGGTCGCTGCGGCTATGGTCTACCGCCGGCTGCGTCTTCCTGGTGACGGGGCGAAGACGGGTGCGCCGAAAACTGCGGCAATCGTGGTTGCCGTTGTGTTGGCCGCGGGATTTGTGGCCGGTATGACTTACCTGACCCGGGACTCCGGAAACCGGCCGACGCAACCGACGGGACCCGCTGCGCCACCCAAAGCGGCGGCACCGCCGGGGCACCGGATCGATCTGGCCAGCCTGCTCCCTGACGGCAAGGCGGTGAGCGCTGTCATGCAGTCACCGCCGATGGCCTCCGCGACCATCGTCACCGCGGAAACTCCACGGGGCGGCACCGCGACTCCCCCGCCGTGCGCCGGCGTCGCGGATGCGGGTAGCGCCGCGACCTTCGGACCGGGATTCACCGGGATGTCTGGTATGGAGCTGCACAACCCGGCGGATTCGAACGTGTGGATGGTGGCGTACGCCGTGGGCTACCCGGGACCCCAAGCGGCAGAACGATTTTCCGCCTCGGCGATGTGGGCGGGGTGCGCGAACGCGGCCGTCACGTTCACGGGCGACGGCCAGCCGCCGCGGCAACTCGCGGTCGGTACCGTCAGCCCGGACAAGGGCACTCTCACTGCGGTGTTCACCGAGCCGGGGCGCAGCTGCCAGCACGTACTGACCACCAAGGTTGATGTGGTGATCGACGTGCTGGCATGCAGCCCGGGCGGCGGCACTCAGGCTGCGGAGCTGGCCAAGCAGATCGCTGACAAAGTCAGCTGACGGAAGGTACAGATGAATCCGAACCCAGCCCGGCGGGCGGCGTTGAGCGTGGGCGTAGCGGTCCTGGTGGTGGCGGGCTGTTCAGTCACTGACCGGAAGGTTTCTGGAACGGCCAGTGCGCCGGCCAATGCCGTAACTCCGACCACGTCGACGTCAGCTGTTGCTCGACTCGCTGACCCCGCGACGCTTCAGTCATTGCTGGGCTCGCCGACGGAAGTCGCCGGCATCGTCGGTGTCGATATGACCCCGGGGCCGATCTCCAAAAAGCCCTTTTCGAACCTGTCCACTGAACCCGCCAGATGCTTGGAGGCGGTTATGCCGGGGCAGGGGTCATCGGAGTTTTACATGCGGACCGGATTTGCCTCCCAGTCTCTAGACGGCGCGGCGCCTCATGTCAAGGTGCTGCAGGTCGTCGCATCATTCGCGTCGGCTGCGGACGCCGAAAGTTCGTACACCATCGCGAGCACGAGTTGGCCATCCTGCCAGGACGCAGAAGTGACCCTGACCGCTGGCCGTGAGGTGGCGGTGCAGAAGCTGGGACGAATCGAAACCACTGACTCGATCATGAGTATCCCCGTGACGCAGGCCGACGGAAACAGTACAGCCAGTTGCCAGCACTCGTTCACGGCTAAGCGCAACGTCATCATCGATGTCCGCGTCTGCGCCCCGAACGTGGGGAATGCGGGCCGCGAGCTGGTGTCGAAGATCGCGGCGAATCTGACCTAGCGGAGGTCTCGCATCAACGGGACAAAGTTGGTATCAAGGTATTCGGTGGCAAGGTAGCCGCCGGGGTCAGCAAGTGCAGCAATGGTATTCGGGTCGTCCACGATGATCATCACGCCGCGGTAGCTGGATAGTTGGTAGGGCAGGCCCGCCGCGCCACCATTGCCTGCGGTCTTGTCGGTTCGCACCACGACCAGCACATCACTGCGGATCAGGAAAATTTTGCTCAGGTCTCCCACAGCCCGCGTCGAGACAGTTTCGTTTGGCTGGCGCCGCAGACTCGGGTCATAGGCCAAGCCGAGCGAGCCCAAGTAGTCCGCGGCGTTGGACGGAGTCAGGGTTTGTGTGATGCCGTTGTCGGACACGTTGATCATCTGGACGCTCTTGCCTGCGGCCTTCGGATTCTGGTTCTTGAGGTCGGTCTGCTGTGAGGCGACCTCCTCGATCAGCCTCTCGGCTTCCTTGTCGCGTCCGACGACCTTGCCGATCCATTTGAGTTGTGTCTGCCAGTTCCAGGCTTGGCTGGTGTCTTTCGGCGCAGTGACGGTCGGAGCTATCGCCGCGAGACGTTGGTAGGTCGCGTCGTCGATGTCGCCGGTGGCGATGATGACGTCGGGTTTTGCTGCTTCGATGGCGCTGGTGTCGATGAACCCGACAGTGTCCTTGACCGACGGTTTACCGGTGATCTTGGACTGCAACCAGGAAGGCAGAGTCGTGCCCGCGCCGGCGATCGCCACAGGTTGTAGGCCGAGCGACAGCACAGCATCGGCATCACCGGGGCCGAGGGCCGCGACAGCTGTTGGCGCGCTGGTGATTTGGGTGCTGCCGTGTTCGTGGGTGAACGACTGCGTGGTGTAGGCCGGTGCGCTGGGCTTACCGATCAGCATGATCGAGGTGACGACCACGATGACGGTGACAACGGTTGCCACCGCTCCGCCGATGACCAACCGACGTGTGCGTGAACCGCTTGATGGAACGATCGGAGATTGGGGCCCTGGGATCGGTTGTGGTACCGGCCCTCGTGGCGAAGACGGCGGGTAAGGGCCGCTGAATTGTCCGCTCGGATAGGTCAACACGCCGCTCGGTGGCGTAGGTTGGCGCGGCGGCCAGGATTGTGGGACTGGCGGCGGTAGCTGACCGGGCGGTTGTTGTGCAGGGCCACTATTCGTGACGGCAGCTGTCGCCGCGGCGGCGAATTCCCGTGCGGTCTGGTAGCGGGCGTTGGGGTCTTTTGCCATGCCGCGGGCGATCACCTCGTTCAGCGCCCACGGCAGGTTTGGCACGCGATCGGTGACGCGTGGGATTTCCCCCGTGACGTGTGCAGCCGCGATCGCGGCAATACCGCCAGGCAGTCCTCCGTACGGCGTCCGGCCGGTCAGCAGCACAAAGAAGCTGCACGCCAGCGAGTAAACGTCGGCACGGGAATCGACGTGCTGGCCGCTCAGCGCTTCGGGTGGGGCGTAGGCGATGGACGCCATGACTGAGCCGTCGGTGGTCAGGTGCGCGGCGTCGTCGAAGGCGCGGGCAATTCCGAAGTCCGCCAGGAACACGCGCTCGTCGTCGCCGGCATCTTCGGCATTGGCCAGCAGAAAGTTGGCAGGTTTGACGTCGCGGTGCATGATGCCGCGCCGGTGGGCGTAGTCGAGGGCTTTGGCAACTTCAGTGGTGATGCGTGCGGCCCGGACCGGCGACATCCGGCCAGAACGGACTTCCTGGTCGGCGTCGGTGCCGGCGACGTACTGCATGGCGATCCACAGTTGTCCGGCTTCGGTTTCACCACGGGAATAGACCGCGACGATATTGGGGTGGTCGAGCGTTGCCGCGACGTTGGCCTCACGCAGGAAACGTTCTCGGAACTGTCCGTCGCCTTGTATCGAGGTAGTGAGGACCTTCAAGGCGTCGCTGCGTGGCAGCTGGGGGTTCTTGGCCTTGTAGACCACGCCCATGCCGCCGACACCGAGGACGGATTCGATGGTGTAACCGGCCACAATGTCGCCGGGATTGAACGTCGCTGTCATCGCCGGTCGATTATTTCGCAGACAAGAGCAGATACTGCGCTGCCATCTTTTGAGTGGCGTCAAATGGCTGAACCGAAAACGCTTCGAACGCCCACCGGCCAACCGCGGCGTAACAGGTGTTCACCTTGGCTTGGATCCTATCGTTGCTGGCTGCGACGCATCTGGCCGACGGCAGGCCCGGCACGTGCGGTCCGGGCTCGGTGCCGGCACTCGGTTCCGTGAATTTGGTAGCCAATCGGGTTGCGGCAGCATCGTCGCGCGCCTGGAAGACATGGGTCCCGCGAATTGAAACGACGTCGACCCCTGCATCGGTGAGGATAGCCGAGCTGGCGATGGGGTCATCTTCGAAATGGATATAGCCGCGCGGCCCCCACAGACCCTGGTTCAAAATGGGTTGTTTGGTCGGCATGGTCCGCCTGAGCAGCCCGTCGGGATCGAATTGCATGTCGGCGAAATGGCTGGGGTCCGTCGGGCGAAAGCCGTCAATTCTGGCTGCCTGCAACTCGAGTGCCTTGGTCGCCAATTGCAGCGAGACACCAGGGCTTTCCTGTGCATCGGCGTACTGCGTCAAGACAAACGGGCCGTGTGCGGAGAGCGCTACCGTGGCGAAACTCTTATTCGCCATCGTGAATTGATATGCCCGTGTCTCGGGGTGACCGGGTATCGGAACATTGAGTTGCGCTGATGGATCACGGGTCATGGGATCCTGCGCATAAAATTCCGCCGCAGCGGCGGCTGCTGCATCTGGGTCGGGAAAGCGCAGCACCAGATTCTGCAATCCACGTGGGTGGTCAGCGTGAATGCCGGCGCCGCGCGCTGAGCCGAACCCGTAGATGAACTGGTGCTTTTTGGCGATATCGTCCGCTACGGACGACAGGACCTTTGCGTCGAGCAGTAGCCCGGTCGAGGTCGAGTCGACATCGAGCAACTGCGGGTCAACTTCCCACGGTCCGACGACGAAATCGGCCATGCGTTCGCCGTCGATGATCCGTCCGGTCTCTGCGCCCGGCTTCAGTGCAGGCCCAGGCTTAGGCGCCGTCGGGTAATTCCCCGGGTTCAGCAGGCTGACGATGGCGTCGCCCGGCTTGAATGACGGGTCTTTCGTCGCCTCGCCGTTCGTCACCGTCGTGCAGCCCGCCAGCAGTGACACTGCGGCGGTTGCTGCGGCCAACTTGGCCATCTTCATGACGCTCCCCATCGTCTCCCCTACTGCGCAGCACCGAAGGGTGCTGCGCAGTGACTCTCCGCGAACTGTACGCACTGGAGCGTCTGAGTGCGGCAGGCGACGCTAGGGCTGAGCGGGCGGATTACCCGCCGTGATCTCGGCGACAAGCTCGTTGAGCCGGGCCCGGTCGGCGTCGATGGACTCGGTGGCCTTGGCGGTCGCGTTGCCGAGGGCCTCGTTGATCCGGGCTTCGACGGTTTCTGCGCCGAGGCGGAGCAGGCCGTCCTCGATGAACAGATCGGTCAGCCAGTGGTGGCCGTTGAGGGTGACCTCTACGGTCTTCGCTTCGTCGGTCGCGGTGAACGACTCGGTGTTCATCTTGGCGAGCTGCTCGTCCATGACCGACTGCAGGCGCTGGGCCTGCTGGAGAACCGCAGCGACCTCGGGGTGCATCTCGATCATTTGGTGTCCTTCTTGTCATCGATCTTGGTGCGGCGCCGGTGTCCGATGACGCCGTCCGTGAACGCGCGGTCCTCCTTGTACAGGACTTCGTCGGGCGACAGATTCGCGTTCCGCTTCTTCTCCTTGCCGCCTTCGCGGCCACCGCCGTGGCCGCCCATGCCGCCACCCATGCCGCCACCCATACCGCCGCCGCCGACCGGGGGACGGCCCGCGGCTTGGCTGGCGCCACCCGCTGCCGCACCACCAGCGCCCACCGCCGGTGCGACGGCTGCCGGCTGCATGGGCTGGCCGCCCAGTCCGCCCCCACCGCCGCCGGATCCCCCGCCTGCGCCGCCGCCGGCAGAAGCCGGGCTCACGCTCGGCCCATCGGGCAGGCTCGGCATCTCCGGCTTGTCGCCGCCCAAGCCGCCCGGCATCCCGCCGCTCGGCGAGCCCTGCCCGGATCCCCCTGACGGCGAGCCGCCACCGGAAGGTGAACCGCCAGAGGGTGATCCGCCGCCTTCGGGCTTCTGCGCACCGGCGCCGGCCGGGCTGACGCTCGGCGACTCCGGCATCGTCGGTGCGCCACCGCCCGGGGTCCCGCCGCCACCACCGCCACTGGGCGACGGACCGCCGCTTCCAGGACCCCCGGGTGTGTTCTTTCCCGGGTCGCCCTTCTTGGGCGCTACATCTCCCGGTTTGACGGCAGGCCACGCGCTTGACCCGAAGTTGGGGGGCGGCGGTGTGACGAGGGAACGGATCGCCGCCTGCTGCGCGTACTTCGCCCGCACGGTATCGGATTCCTGCTGCTTGGTGGCGTGGCCGGTGAAGAAGTCATATGCCGCCTGACCCACGGTCGCGAGCACACTGGCGTTCTCGTAGTCCGCTACGTCCTGCATGCTGGGGTGCTCCGGTCGCCTCCCGCCATGGATCGCGGACAGGTCTATGGCCTGGACGGCCAGGTTGTTCGCCGCCTGGGTCATCGCCGTCAGCCAGGTCGAGTAGTCCTTCAGCGCTTTCTCTGCGGCTTCGGCAGCATCGCCTTCCCACTCGACGCCGGTCATGTTGAACTTGCCGTTCAGTTCAGCCAGTTTCGCTGCCACACCGGTCATTTGCGCGCCGAACTCGATCATCGAGGCTCCCTGGTCGCCGCCGTTGATCTGCGCAGCGGCCTCCTCCCAGTTCATACCGGGATTACTGGGATGCGATTCGGCTCCGCCCAGCGATTCGAGCATCCAGGGCAAGCTGCCGACTGGGTCTGCTGGGGCCGGCGACGGGGGCAGGTTGGGGGTGATGGGTGCGCCCCCGCCAGCGCCGAGCTCGGTCGCATTGATGCCGGATTTCCCGGCTGCGTCGGCAGCGTCGTAGGCCGCGGCGGCCGCCCGCAGGCAGGCGGCCAGTCGCCGGTTCTGAGCACGCCCAGCCTTGAGTGCGGCGTCGAGCTGCTGCAGGTTGTTCTTGAGGAAACCGGTGGCCTCTTGCGCGATCGCCAACTCACATGGCGCTTTGGGTGCCGGCGGCAAAGTCGGCAGATCTACGTCAACTGCTGCTGCCTTGGCGTTCAGCGTCTCCGAGGAGACTTTCAGTTTTCCAGCCATCTACTTGCTCCCCCTCACTTCTCCAGCGCCATCTGGAACCGGCTCTCCTCGCGCGGGTTGATCAGCTGGATCGGCAGCTGACGGTGTCGCGGAGTGTCGATAAAGTTGTGGCGCAACAGAATTCGTGAAATACCCGGGTGCGGCCCCAGGTAGGTGGTGGCATTCGGCCACGCCACCTTCGGGACATTCCCGATCCGGGCGTTGATGAACCCCGCGAATTCCTTGAACTGCGGTGCCAAGGTGACGACGGCTCCGGCCGCCGCCGAGCGCACCACGAACTGCGTGAACAGGTGCGCGTCCCCGAGGTTGATCGTCGAGTCGACGTTGTCGAACGGCATGTACACGGGGTAACGGTCGGCGGTCTCGCCCACCAGCACGCCGGCCGAGCCGATCGGCAATTCGTAGTGCCGGTCGTTGATGGGGCTGAGCCCCTCCAACGCGGCACGCTGTCCACCGAACAGACACGAGAAGCCGCGGGGCGTCGTCGGCGTGGCCAGCGTCGTCAGCAGCACGGTCGCCGTCGGGGCTTGACCCGGTTTGACCCGGACTCGGGTGATCGTGTGGTCGGCGCGGGCCGACCACCACAGATTGGGGCCGCCGGGTGCCGAGTAGGCCGCGGTAAAGGTGCTGCGGCCCTTGATGGTTGA
>Ga0070667_100003263_pt1 | contig 13867 bp, 13 predicted proteins | sample KBSS33metaG_FD_64659 | JGI IMG/M metagenome (GOLD analysis project Ga0070667, IMG submission 64659) | Switchgrass rhizosphere microbial communities from Kellogg Biological Station, Michigan, USA - KBS S3-3 metaG | ecosystem: Host-associated > Plants > Roots > Rhizosphere > Soil ...
GAGGTCTCGGCGACGTTGGTGGCCAACACGATCCGGCGCGGGCCGCCGGGCTTGGCGTTGAAAACCTTCTGCTGGTCCGCCGTGGGCAGCCGGGCGTACAAGGGCAGGATCTCCGTCGGGAACACATCGCCGGCGAGAGCATCCCGCAAAGCCTCTGCGGTGTCCCGGATTTCCTGCTCGCCTGACAGGAACACCAGCACATCGCCGGCCGGCTCGGACTCCAGTTCCCGCACTGCGTCGACGATTGCCTCGGTCTGGTCCCGGGGCTCGGTGCGGACGATCTCATGGTCTGGATCATCGGGATCGTCAGCGTCGTCTGAGACGACCGGTACTTCCAATGGGCGGTATCGGATCTCGACGGGATAGGTACGGCCCGACACCTCGACGATCGGCGCATCGTAACTGCGCCCATGTTCGACTCCGCCGAAGTGTTTGGCGAATCGCTCCGGCTCGATCGTCGCCGACGTCACGATGACCTTCAGATCCGGGCGCCGGGGCAACAACTCGCGCAGATACCCGAGCAGGAAGTCGATGTTGAGACTGCGTTCGTGGGCCTCGTCGAGGATCAGGGTGTCGTACCGGAGCAGCCGGCGATCCCTCTGAATCTCGGCGAGCAGAATGCCGTCGGTCATCAGTTTGACGAGGGTCGAGTCGCTGGCCTGGTCGGTGAACCGCACGGTGTAACCGATGGCGCCGCCCAATGCGGTGCCGGTTTCGTCGGCGATCCGCTGCGCCACCGTCCGGGCGGCCAACCGGCGTGGCTGGGTGTGACCGATGGTGCCACGAATGCCGCGGCCGAGTTCCAGGCAGATTTTGGGCAGCTGCGTCGTCTTGCCCGAGCCCGTCTCACCGGCGACGATCACCACCTGGTTCTCGCTGATCGCCTTGGCAATCTCGGCCCGGCGGTCGGTGACCGGCAGATCGGGGTACGTGATGGTCGGCACCGCCGCGAGGCGACTGGCGATCACACCTTCCGCCGCCGCGATCTGCTCGGCGATCTTCTCGGGGTTGTCGCCCCGCAGGTTCTTCAGCCGACGGTCCAGCCGCGCGGCGTCGCGGATGGTCAGACCATCCAGACGATCACGCAGTTCGCGCTGCTGTTGGTCGGACACTGGTCCCAGGATAGGCGGTCTACTCGCCCAACAGCACCTTGACCGCAAGTGCGACCCAGTCCACGACATGCGGATCACGCGCCGCGTTGCGGCGATCGAAGGCATAGGTCAACGCGACACCGCGCATGCTGGTGTTGAGCGTTTCGCGGACGCGGGCGTAGTCCGGGTGTTGATTGAGCGGCGCGCCGAACATGGCGTCGGTCACCGTGCGCACCTGCTTGTAGAGCACGCGTTCCTGCTGTTCGAGGCTGGCACGAAGTTCCGGGTTGTGCCGTGCGGCAAGCCACAATTCGGTCGCCGCCCAGAAGTAGTCCTGCTGGTACGTCGACCACATCGACGACACGGCCGCGCGAATCCGGTCGTGCGGATCGTCCGGCCACGTGCTGCGCGTACTCATTTCATGGAACCGCGCTTCGGCAAGGTGCTGGACCGCGGCGACGAGCAGGGCATCACGCGAAGGGAATTGGTGCAACAGGCTCCCGCGGCTGACCTCCGCCATCTGCTGGATGCGCAGCGTCGAGGTCCCGGCGTAGCCGTGTTCGACCAGCGCCCGCACGGCGGCGTCCAGGATGCGCTCCTGCACCGCGATGCCGCGGCGTTGTGCGCGTCGAGGTTGCGTCATCACCGAATCATAAACTAGTCATAGTTGACTAGTTTATCCGGATTTACCTACGCTCTGCCGCAACAACCGCAGGAGGATGCGCATGGACACCGAATCCATCACCCGGACCGCCGACCGCATGTGGCACGACGTCTTCTTGCCCGACGATGTGCAACACGTTCGCGCGATGGCACGCGACGCCGTCGCGACGCACCTGGCGCCGGTGGCGCGCGAAATCGCACAGCGCGAGGAGTCCGTCGACTCGTTCCCCTGGAGCGCCTTCAAAGGCCTTGCCGCCGCCGGCTGTTTCGCGGTGCCGTTCGAGCAGCCGTTCGGCGCCGGCCTGCAACACCCGATGCTGGCGACCTGCATCGTCACCGAGGAGATCGCCTACGAGAGCTCCAGTTTGGCCGGCGTGTACGACGGGCAGTGCATCCTCAACGCCCGCGCCCTCTCGTTCGCCCGGCCCCACGTCCGCGAGCACGTTCTCCCCGGCCTCATCAGCGGTGACGCCGTGTTCGCCTTCGCCACAACCGAACCCGATGCGTCAAGCGATCTGAATCCGACCGCATTGAAGACTGTCGCGACCCGAAACCCAACCGGATTCACCGTCAACGGACGGAAGCGTTGGATCACCAATTCGGTTGTCGCCGATTGGGTTTGCGTGCTATGCCGCGACGGCGACACCGACAACGCGACCATGCTCCTCATCGACATGCACAGCCCCGGCGTCCAGGTCGGTGAACCGGATCTCAAGATGGGGCACCGCGGCCAGATCACCGCCGACATCGTTTTCGACAACGTCGCGGTGCCGGTAGACCATGCGCTCGGCGAAGCCGGCCGTGGCCTGGCAACAGCGTTGGCATCCCTGGCCGCCGGGCGTCTCGGCATCGCGGCGGCGGGCGTCGGCGTCGCGCAGGTCGCGCTCGACCTGGCGGTGGCCCGGCTTCGGAGCCGAGAACTGTTCGGCCGCAAGCTCGGCGAGATGCAGTACTGGCAGTACAAATTGGCGGAGCGCGCCACAGAACTGGAAGCCGCCCGCTCGATGTACCAGAAGGCGGCTGTCCGGCTCGACCGCGGCGACCGCTCCGGTGAGCCGGAAGCGTCCATGGCCAAGTCCTACGCAACCCGGCTCGCCAACGACATCGCCCGAGACGCACTCCAAATCCACGGTGGTTACGGGTTCGCGCGGCGGGTGTCGGCGACCGGCGAAAGCTACCGACTCGAAGAGATCTACCGTGACGCCAAGATCCTCGAGATCTTCGAAGGCGCCAACGAAGTGCTGCAGTGGGTCATCGCCCGGCACCTGATCGGGCGCGACGTCACGGGTTGAGCAGGTCGCGGCCGGCCGAGCCCATGGCCGCACCGGCAAGCCGATGTTCGAGACCCTGCACGACGCGCAGCACGGTTGTCCGCTCCGCTTCGCTCAGACCGCCGACGGTCAATTCTTCGATCTCGCGCCACACACCCTCGATCTGATCACGTAATCCGCGACTGGCCGGCGTGGCCTCGATCAGATGAGCGCGCTTGTCCTCGGGACTCGGGAAGCGCCGCACGAATCCGGCATGCTCCAACCGCTGAATCATTCGGGTCATCGTCGGCGCATCGGAACTGGTGAGTCGCACCAGATCCGTCTGGCGAAGCGGGCCGCGATCCCACAGGTACATCATCACCAGTTCCTGGCCCGGGTACAGGCCGAGGGGACGCAGCAGCGTCGCGACGACCGTTCTCGTCAGCCGGGTGAGCTGGAAGACCGCGTGACTGACGGGGCCGCTGCGGGCCGCCGTCGGCAGTGCCATCGCCTCACACGTCGCTCCAGCTTCATCACTCTCGGTTGCCATCAGCGCACCCCCAGTATTCATTGGTTGTCTAACCATCATACTCCGGCCTGAACGCAGGATAATCCCAGTTGGAATAGCCGCCATAACTTACTTGTTCAAGCAAGCATCTAGAAAGGCGGCGCCATGAACACCAGGTACCACTCCAGCACCGAGCTCCGTCGTTCCGTCACGCGCTTCGCCACGGCGACCGCGATCGGTTTGTCAGCTCTGTCGATCGGCCTCGCGGCGCCCGCCGCCGCGAAAGGTCCCCACCCGGGCCCGGTCATCGACCGCCCCGAACCGACCAGTTCAGTGAGCGCGCAGACCAACGCCGGCCGCACCTCGACCGCTCCGATGACGCCCGCCGGCCACACTGCGCCCGGCGCCATCCCGCGGTCTCAACCGGCAGTTTCAATCAGCGCGCAGCAGTACAGCGGAGGTGCCGCCGAGGCGGCCGCGAATCAGATCCGCAAGGCGTCGGATTCCGTCGACCGGCCGGACGACACCGCCCATCGTGCCGAAGTCCGGATGCCGACGATGCCCGGCGGACTGACAGCCGCCGACGCCGGCCGTTTGTTCGGCGGCATGGTTGGCGGCTCGTGATCGAGCCGGCCGGGAAAGTTCGCGAAAAGACCTGCCGGAACGCGATTTCCGCGCAGCAGGCTAGCCCTTGTCGGGTGCCCAGTAGGCCAGCATTTCGGCGAAGGTCTCGAACGCCGGCTTGGATACGCCGTACGCGGCTTCGAGATGGATGCTGATCGGGAAGCCGAGCTCGCCCACACCATCGATGACGCGCTTGTACAGGTCGAGCATCAGCGCACGCTTGGCCGCAGGCTCCTCGCCGGCCAGCCGTGCGACGAACTCCTGTTCGGCAGCGACCAGAGGATTGCCCGGATCCTGGATGAGCCAGTCGATCAGACCGACCTTCGACTCCATGTTGGGGACGAACCCGAACGACAGCAGAATCTCGGGGCGGTGCTCGGTGGTCGCGGCGAACTCCTTCAGGAAGCCCACGATCGTGTCCGAGTACAGCAACTGGGTCATGCCGTAGGTGGCACCCTGATTGATCTTGAAGTTGAAGCGGCCCTGCTCGCCATCACGCGTCGGAATCAGGATGACACCACGGTTGGGCACCTGGTCGCGGTAGATCGTCAACGCGTCGGTCGGGGCCACACCGGCGCCCTCGCCGTCGCTCATGGTGCGCGGGACGCCGACGAAAGCGATGCCGTCGAAGTCCGCCTCCTGCAGCACGCTCAGCCGCTTCGAGAGCGCGTCTTCGTCCAGGAACGACGTCACCTGGGTACACAACCCACGGATTCCGGGCAGCTCGGGCTTCATCAACTGCCAGAAGTCGAGGACGTCCATCTTCGGCTTCATCTCGATGGGCCGATCGCCGTCTTCCTCGATCATCCCGGGAATCATCACGTGCCGGATCCGGCCCTCGAGTCCGACCGCCGCAGCGTTGAGCAGCACCTTGTGCGCCTCGTCGACCGCAAACTGGGGACCGCGCTCGATGTTCGGCGGGACCAGCTCGAAGGCGATGGTGTTCAGGGTCACGACTCTAGCTCCGCATCTCAGGACTACATACGGGGCGCAGGCGTCACTGACCGCTACGACCCGCAGGTCGTGTTTCCCGTGAAACCTCCACTTTACCGATGGGCTCCAGCAAAGAATCGGTCACGTCCGGCTTGCCGCACGTGGTAAACCCTTCGCGTGGCTGAACGCGTCAAGTTCCAGAGTTCCACCGGCCCCATGCTCGCCGGGCTCATCGACCTCCCCGAAGGCACCCCGCGCGGCTGGGGCGTCTTCTCTCACGGCTTCACTCTCGGCAAGGACTCCCCCGCCGCCGCGCGCATCTGCAAACAGCTGGCCGCCGACGGCATCGGGATGCTCCGGTTCGACGCCATCGGGCTGGGCGACTCGGAGGGCCACTGGGGCGACGGCTCCTTCACCCACAAGACCAACGACGTCATCGAGGCGTGCAAGTTCATGACCGAGCGCGGCACCCCGTCGGCATTGTTGGTGGGCCACTCGTTCGGAGGCGCGTCGGTCCTGGCCGCGGCACGGCAGGCGCCCGGGGTCCGTGCGGTCGTGACCGTCGGTGCGCCCATCGATCCGTCGCACGTCGAGAACCAGTACGACGACATCCTCGACTGCGTGCTCGCGAACGGCAGCGCGCAGTGGATGGTCGGCGGGCGCGAGCTCACCCTCAAGCGCGACTTCGTCGAGGACGTCCGCGCGGCCAAGCTGCACGCCAAGATCAAGGAACTGCACCTGCCGCTGCTGATCCTGCACTCCCCCACCGACAACACCGTGGGCATCGAGAACGCCAGTGAGATTTTCCGGACAGCCCGTCATCCGCGCAGCTTCGTCTCGCTGGAGGGCACCGAACACCTGCTCACCGGACCGGGGCAGGCCAAGCGTGCGGGACGGATCATCGGCGCCTGGGCCGACGCTTACCTGGGCCCGGATAAGGCACGTCCCCGGTAACGGAAACAACCACTCCGGCCGTGGCCGTATGGCGGACGTGGCGCTTGTCGTCGCGTCCGCCCGTGATTCATCGACGCCAGCCGTCACGTTCGGTTTAGGGCCGCGGCACACCCGGATTCAGTTGCCGGCCGCCTTGTTGGCCTTCGCAATGGCCGCGGCGAGTTCCTCCAGTAGCGGCGGCACATCCAATTCGGTCACCACGGCTTCGATGAAGACCAGATCGTCCGGGTGGGCAGCCGCGTCGGCCAGTGCCGCGTCCAACTCGCCGCAGGTTGTCGCCCGGTGCGACAACGGGTTTCGGATGCCGAGGGCCGCCGGGATGTCGCGCCACCGCCAGTTCACGATGTCGTTGTACGGCGCCATCGGACCGTGGATCGCGCGTTCGACGGTGTAGCCATCGTTGTTCACCAGGATCACCACCGCGGGCACCCCCTCGCGGCCGAACTGGCCGAGTTCCTGGATGGTGAGCTGCGCGGCGCCGTCCCCGATCAGCAACACCGGACGACGGTCTCGCTCCGCCAGCCCCGCACCGAGGGCGGCGGGCAGCGTGTAGCCGATGGACGCCCACAGCGGCTGACCGATGAACGCCACGCCGCTGGGTAGCCGGTGCCGGGCCATGCCGTAGTACGACGTCCCCTGCTCGGCCAGGACCACGTTGCCCGGCGTGAGCGCGCCACACACCTTGTCCCACAGGGCCTTCTGCGTGAGCGGCCGGTCCGGTTCGAGCACCGGGTCGGGGGCGTCGGGGACAGGCTGAGGCACCGCGGGCGACCGGGTGGGCCGGGTCTCGAGGATCCCGGTGATCGCATCGAGCGCCGCCGACATGTCCAGCGGCGCAAAGACTTCACCGGCCACCGTGCTCTGATTGGGGCCGACGTCGATGGTCCGCGCGGGATCGATCTGCTGCGTGAACGATGCACTCACCATATCGGTGAACTGAACCCCGGCGGTTACCAGCACCGGCGCCTCCTCGATGGCCCGGCGGACCGATTCCTGACTGGACGTGCCCGCATAGATGCCGAGGAACTCCGGCGCGGACTCGTCGACGAGGCTCTTGCCCCACATCAGCGTGGCGTGCGGCACGACGTCGGCCGCGAGCAGTGCTTCGAGCTGCGGGACCGCTTCCAGCCGGTGCACCAGCAGGTCAGCGAGCACCGTCAGCTGATGCTCGCCGATGAGGCGGGCCGCGGCCGCGGTGAACAGCGCGAGCGCCCGCGGGCTCGTGCCGCTGGTATAGCGCGGCAGGGGTCCGGTCGGTCGCTCGACGGGGAATCGGGCGACGTCGGTGGCCAGCATCAGGTAGCCGGGCAGCTTGCGCTCGTGCACCTCGGACAGGACCCGGTCGATCTCGCGGGTGGCCGTGGCCGGCACGAGTTTGGCTTGTGCGCAGGTGATTTCGCGGGAGATGCGCAGAAAGTGGTCGAAGTCGCCGTCGCCGAGTGAGTGGTGGATCACCCGGCGGGAGCCTTGGACGTCGATGGACGGCGTGCCGACGATGTGCACCACCGGGACGTGCTCGGCGTAACTACCCGCGATCGCATTGGCCGCCGACAGCTCGCCGACACCGAATGTGGTGATCAGCGCCGCCATGCCGCGCAGCCGGCCGTAGCCGTCCGCGGCGTACCCGGCGTTGAGTTCGTTGGCGCTGCCGACCCAGCGGACGTCCCGGTGGGCGATCACATGGTCGAGCAGCTCCAGATTGAAATCACCTGGCACACCGAATATCTCGGTGACACCGAGTTCGGCGAGCCGGTCCAGCAGATAGTCACCAACGGTGTATTCGGACATTCCGGCCTCCTGTGTCGCTGGTATGGCGATGGTATCGGCGATGGCCGCCCATGTCGGCCCGACAAGGCATCGAGAGATCACTGACACAGCGGACTACGCGCTCTACAGTTGCGGAACCAGCTGGTTCCACTCAAGCAAGGAGCACCCATGCCGGCCAGTCGAACGCCCAAGCGTGCCGCCGGGCGCTGGAATCCGACTCTCGAGGGCACCATTCTCGACGCGACGCTGGCAGCAGTCACGGAACTGGGCTACGACCGGATGACGATGGACGACGTCGCCGCCCGTGCCGGCGTCGGCAAGGCGGCCATCTACCGGCGCTGGTCGTCGAAAGGTGAAGTAGTCGCGCAGGCCATCGCGCACTGGCGCCGGTCACTCGGCCCGGCACCGACTCCCGATACCGGCACGCTGCGCGGCGACCTGGACGCACTGGTAGCAGCGGTTCCGGACTACAACGTCGCAGATATCAACATGTTTCGCGTGGTGATCGGCGTGGCGACGGCGGCGATGCACGACCCTGTCCTGTCGGCGGCTATCGACGATCTGGTACTCAGCGTGCCACGCCAGGTGCTGCGTTCAATCCTGGACCGCGCCGCGGCCCGCGGTGAGATATCAGCCGCGAACGATCTGGCGCTGCTGCCCGACGCCGTCCTCGGTCTCAACATTCTGCGAATGATCTCCGGGCGTCCCGTCGACCGCATCTACGTGCGCCGAGTGTTGGACGACGTGGTGTTGCCGCTGGCCGCCGCTTCGCCGTCCTGACAATCAAGGGCTTGCACACCATCGCGAACCGTGCCACGGTTGAATGGAACTAATTAGTTCCATTCAACATGGGGAGGTCGGATGACAACCCAACACACGCCCGTACTGATCGTCGGCGCCGGGGCGGCTGGGCTGGCCACCGCAGCATTGCTGGCCAAACACGGTGCCGAATCCCTAGTCGTCGAGAAGCGCCGGGAAGTCTTCCGATATCCGAAAGCGCGGAACCTGAGTTTCCGCACTTTGGAGGTATTGCGTGGACTCGGCCTGGCCGACGAGGTCCACGCCGTCGGCGCCGCCACGCCGGACATGGTGGTCAAACCGGCACTGAACAGCGCCGAGGAGTTGCCTGCCATCGATATCGCCGCCATCTTCGCCGGACTGGAAGGACTGAGTCCGGAACCCGTCATTCAGTACTGCCCACAGAGTCGGCTGGAACCAATTCTCGTGCGCCACATCAGGAATCATCGCAACGAGGTACGGTACGGAACCGAGTTGGCAGCAGTCGACCAAGACGCATCGGGCGTCAGCTCGGTGTTGCGCGACGTCGACTCCGGGGAGACGACCTCGATCCGAAGTGACTACCTCGTCGCCGCCGACGGTGTGCACAGCCACCTCCGCGACGTCCTCGGGATCAGCGCATCAGGGCGCGGCGCACTGCCCATCTACGTGGTGTTCATCTACTTCCGCGGCCCCTGGCAACGGTTCGTCCCCCACCTCGGTGACGGCGCAAGTGTCCAGGTCAAGAACACTGATGTGGACGGCATCTTCGTACCAGCGGACGGCGACCTGTGCGTCTTCATCACCACCTACTTCCCAGACCGCGGGCAGACGGCTGGCGAGTTCACCGAACAGCGCTGCCGGGATCTGATTCTGTCGGCGGTCGGAGAGCCGATCGAGATCGAGATCATCGACATCGCACCCTGGCAGCCATACCAACGGGTTGCTGATTCCTTCGTGTGCGGGCGCGCTTTCTTGGTCGGCGATGCCGCCCACGCGATGCCGCCCTTCCGGGCCGGCGGGGCCAATGTCGCAGTCCAGAGCGCCGACAACCTGGCCTGGAAACTGGCTGCGGTGCTACACGGCCAGGCCGGTCCTGAACTGCTCACCACCTATCACGATGAGCGTCATCCCGTCGGGGCCTTCAGCAGCCGACAATCCTTGACCGGGCCGGTGCTCAAACTCCTCGACATCGACGCTGAGCTGGACGCCGACGAGGAAGAACCGATGTTTGCGCTGCTGGCGGGCCATCGATACCGGTCCGCTGCCGTCATCTCCGACACCGCACCCACCAGCGCACCACCAGATCTGGTCACCGACCTGCGCGGCCAGCCGGGCACGCGAATTCCGCACCTATGGCTAGAAGACGGACGCCTCTCCACGCTGGATCTTGTCGGCACCGGATTCACGCTGCTGACGGCGGAGAACCGGGACACGTGGGCTTCGGCTGCTTCAGAACACATTGCTGTGCAGACCATCTCGGATGAAGATAGGGAGGCATGGCTCTGCTCCACCGGCCTGAGTCCATCAGGTGCGCTACTCGTCAGACCGGACTCATTCGTAGCGTGGCGAGCCGAATCCCTCCCGCCAGATCCCACGGCCGAGTTGTCCCGGGCGTTACACACCATCATGGCTTCCTGAACTCCGCGGCAGCGATCACGTTGAACATCAACGTGATTGCCGCCCCGAAGCAGTACCATCACCGCCATGACCGTTCGCCCACGCCGGATCGTCTGGCAGGCCGCGGCAATGACGCTGCTCGCGGCCTGCGGTTCGAATACGTCAGCGACGCCGTCGTCGAACACATCGAGCGCGCCGGCGCCCACGACCACCGCCGCCCAGCTCCCCTCGCCAGTGCCGATCGTGCCGATGAAACCGAATGCGCGCCAGGCCAAGTGGGTCGACCTGCAGGTCGGCGACTGCCTGATCACACCGCCGCCCACCGACCCGAGCATCGTTGAGGTGACCCTGGTCGACTGTGCCGCACCCCATATCGCCGAGGTCTTCCTCCGCGCCAACGTCGCGGTCAATGACGCCGTCGCCGGCGTCGCCGATCAGCGGTGCGCGGCCGGCCTGGCGCAATACGCCGGCCCGGGCAGCCCGTACACCTCGACCTACCTGATCGACTCGAACATGGACCGCACCGGACACACTCCGCTGCCCAGCACCGTCATCTGCCTGCTGCAGTCGGCCACCGGTGTTTCGCTGAACGGCTCCGCTAAGGCTTAGCCGTCAACAGGATGTATTGCGCGGCAACCTGTTCGTGCACATCCTTCAATTCGGCGCCGCGCGCCTCGATGGCGTAGTTGCCGGCCGGCGCGACACAGTAGAACTGCTTCGGATTGGCCAACAAGATGCAGCGGCTGAGCGTCAGCGCCGGCACCGGATCGGCAGTCTCGGTGCCGTCGACCGACACCTCTTTGCCGAAGGTGTTCGCCACACTAACCGCTGACGCCGGGTCCTTCGCCTGATACACGCTGGTCTTCCCCCGCGCGAACCCTGTTACGCCGTTGTCCTGGAACACCTTGGCCGAGGAGATCGGATTGCTCTGAAAGTGCAAGGCCCCGGCACCGGAGTAGACGGCGTTCTGGGAGTTGCGCGGGGTATCGGTCAGCAATGTCAATGCCAACAGCCCCGTGGGATCGACCGGCACCGACGCCAGATCGACCGCCGGTTTGAACGGTTCGAGCGCAGCGACCTGCGCACCGATCGCCTTGGCGATCAACGCGATGGCCGGATCAGGCCCGGTCGTTGATTGGGCCAGTTGGATCAGGACATACGGGCCGCGCGCGGTGAACGACCGGGCGGTGGTCAACTTCGTGCCGCGGGAATCGATGTCGTAGATCGACGCCAGCGCTTCCGGATGATCGGGGACGGCAACCGTTTTCGGCTCCGCACCGCGGATCTTGAGCTGGAGGGCAGCCGCGTTCATCTCGCCGGCCGCGGCGCTGGCATCGACGGGCGAGGCAAAGCGCAGCACGCCGTTGATCAAAACGGACTTGCTCGTCGATTCCCGGGCCGAGGCGAACCCGTCGATGAAGTTGTGCCGGCCGGCCGCGGAGGCGATGCTCTCGGGCCCGAACTGTGCCAGCACACCCGGCTCGTCGATCACGAAATACGTTGACAGGTAAGGCTCGGTGAGTGTGCCGTCGACCTGCCAGGGCCCCACCACGTAGCCGGCCAGCTGTTGCGCCTCGACCCGCGCCCCGGCCTCCGGGGCGCCCGCGGTGCCGTAGGGCTCATGCGCCTTGGTCGGGTAAGCCCCGGGCTTCAGCTGCGCCGGGGCCACGATCACCGGCGCAGGTGGCGTCGTCGAGGTCGCGGTCTTCGCCGATGACGTGGCCGGGCTCGACTGCGTCGACCCACCACCACAGCCGGCGGCCAGCACCGCTACCGCGACAACCGCTCCACAGCTGCCCAGACCCCGCATGCGTCCCTCCCCTGCCGACTGCAGACCAACCTACCCAGTGTCAGGTCTTCGCGGCGCTGAACTGCATCACATGCCCAAACACCTTGGTACTCGCATCGATACGGAGCCCGTTGCGCCGTCCTTCGGCAACCAGCTCGTCGGGGTCCAGCAACCGGAACGGTGACCGGTCCACCCGGTGCACTGCCGTGGCCACCGGTGTCCGCGTCAGGTCATAGCCGACGAACACACCCCCGGGCTTGAGCACGCGGGCGATCTCGGCGACCGCGGCTTCCCATTCGATGACATGGTGCATCATCAGGCAACTGACCACCGAGTCGAACGCGCCGTCGTCGAACGGCAGGCGGGTCGCATCGGCGCTCCGCACGACGACGTCCGGATTGTCCTTCAGCCGCCTCGTCGCGGCATCGACCATCACCGGATCGAGATCGGTTGCAGTGATCTTCAACCCAGGACGCGCCGACGACAGCCCTTCCGCAATTGCCCCACTGCCCGAACCGATTTCGAGCAGCTGCTCGCCCAGCTGCTCGAAGGGCAGGATGTCGAGGACGGCGCGCGTGGTGGTTCTCCACATGGCGCCGCAGCAGAAGGCCCGCTCGACTCTGGACATCACCGGCATTGCGGTCTCCTCCTCGTGGTGTCCTTCGAGTATGGAGCTGCCCGCAGCTCACGGCTTGGATGGATCCGTCGAATCCCGCAGGGCCCGGGCGATCTCGGACGGCGCCGCTCCGGTCATCTCACGGCACACCCGGTTGGCGTGGGAACCGTCCGCGAATCCGGCCAGATGCGCGGCGTCGGTGACTTGCTCACCGTCGGCGAGATGCTTCAGGCCGGAGAGCAGTCTGGCCCAGCGGGTCGCCGCCGAGAAGGACACGCCGGTCTGCTGCCGGCACAACCGGCCGAGGTAGTCCGGCGACACCGCGACCTCGTGGGCGACGGACGCCAGGTCCACGGATTCGGTTGTGCCGCTGTAGATCAGGTCCATCGCCTGCCTCAGCTGCGGATGCAACCCGGGTTGCTCGCGCGGGTCGCCACACAGGCGGTCGATCAGTGCCGCGGCGGCCAGTTCGGGGTCGTCGTCGAGCGCGTCCGCGACTACCCGTGCGAGTTCCTGATGGTCGGCCGGAATCCAGATGCCGTCGCCGGATTCACTCAGGCTCAGCGCGTGCAGCGCCGCCCCGGGCCAGGTGTGCGGCGCCAGATAGAGCGCCAACGTCAGATCGGTGGGCTCGGACCGTACCGCGTGGCCGGCGCCGCTGGCGATGACGACGACGCGTCCGCTGCGCGCGGCATCGCCGTTCGTTCGGACGGTCAACGGGCCGGTCATCCCGACGCCGACCTGTACCGCGGGATGGTGGTGAATGTCCAGGTCGCCGAAGGTGCCGACGACCATCATCTGCGCCGGACCCAGCTCCCAAACGGGCATACCCGATGTTAACGCCGCGACTGGCGCCGCTCGATGGCCTCCAGCGCCTCTTGCGCCCACCGCAGGTTCTCCTGCTCGAACGAGATACCGCGCATCAACGTCAGATAGGGCCCGATCCGATCGGCCTCGGCCAAGAAGCCGGCCTCGGTTCGGCCGGCCAGGATTCGGGTGCGCATCCGCTCATAGAGTTCGAGCTGATTGGTGGTCCACCGGATGCGGTCCCGCAGGCCCGCGCATACGGCCGCCGCGTTGCCGCTGTCGACGGTGGAGACCTGCACCAGCAGGTCGTCGCGCATGGCCAACGGCTTGGGCGTCGCTTCGGTGAAGTCATGCACGGCGGCGCGGCCGGCGGCGGTCAGGGTGAACATCCGCTTGTTGGGCCGCCGCTCCTGTTCGACGACGCGGGCCTCGATCAGCCCTTCGGCCGCGAGTCGGTCGAGTTCTCGG
>Ga0070667_100003265_pt1 | contig 13863 bp, 12 predicted proteins | sample KBSS33metaG_FD_64659 | JGI IMG/M metagenome (GOLD analysis project Ga0070667, IMG submission 64659) | Switchgrass rhizosphere microbial communities from Kellogg Biological Station, Michigan, USA - KBS S3-3 metaG | ecosystem: Host-associated > Plants > Roots > Rhizosphere > Soil ...
GGCGCGAGCATCTGCACCGAGCCGAGCTGCAGCGCCTCCATCTCTTCCTTGTCCTTGTAGAGCTGGCTGTTCGGGTAGACCTCGACCTTGACCTTGCCGCCGGTGCGCTGCTCGGCGAGTTCCTTGAAGCGCTGCGCGCCGTTGCCCTTGGGCGTGTCGGGTGCGACGACATGGCTGAACTTGATGACGATCGGCGCCTGCGCCTTCGTCAGCGACGGCAGCGCGAGCGGGAGCGTGGCGGCGGCGGCCAGCACGGTGCGGCGGGTGATCTGGGTCATGGTGGGTCTCCTGGAGAATGCGTGAGTGTGAAAGAAGAGAAGTGTCGGGTCTACTTCGCCGCGCCGGTGGCCTCGTAGACCTGCGTGAGCAGCGCCGCGCCGATGCGTGATTCCATTTCCTTGTGCACCGGCCACAAGGTCTTGCGCCAGACCTCGCGCTCGGCCGGAGTCAGGTCCTGCACCTGAGTCTTGCCCGAAGCCTTGAGCTCGGCCAGCGCGTCCCTGTTCTCCTGCGCGACGAGCTGCTCTTCGTAGTCGGTGGCCTGCTTGACGGCCGTGTTCAGCACCGCCTGCAGGTCGGGCGCCAGGCCGTCCCAGAACTTCTTGTTGACGATCAGCGCGTAGCCGGTGTGGGTGTGGTTGGTCAGCACGATGTGCTTCTGCACCTCGTAGTACTTCTGCGAGGTGTAGCTGGACAGGATGTTCTCGGTGCCGTCGACCACGCCGGACTGCATCGCCTGGTAGACCTCGGAGAACGGCATCACCTGCGGCAGCGCACCCATCGTGCGCAACGAGGCCTCGAGCACCTTGCTCGACGGGATGCGCATCTTCAGGCCTTTCAGGTCGTCGGGCTTGCGCAGCGGCTTGTTGGCCGAGAACACATGGAAGCCACCACTCCAGAAGGCCAGGCCCTTGATGCTCTTGCTCTCCAGGCTGGTCAGCAGCGACTGGCCGATCTTGCCGCGCGTGACCTGGACGAACTGCTCCTCGGTCTGGAAGATGTAGGGGAGGTCGAACATCTCGAACTGCTTCGCCCCCAAGGGGCCGAACTTCGACAGCGAGGGCGCGAGCATCTGCACCGCGCCGAGCTGCAGCGCCTCGAGCTCTTCCTTGTCCTTGTAGAGCTGGCTGTTCGGGTAGACCTCGACCTTGATGCGGCCCTTGCTGCCCTCTTCGGCGAGCTGCTTGAAGCGCAGCGCCGCCTTGCCCTTGGGCGTGTCAGGCGTGACGACGTGGCTGAACTTGATGACGATCGGCGCCTGTGCCCAGGCGCCCGGCACGAACGCGGCGAGCAACGCGCACGTGCCGACGGCGAACGCCGTTCGACGAACGATGGACTTCGACAAGCCTTGTCTCCTGTGTTCTTGGAATCGGTTCTTCGCCCGGATTCTGCTCGCGCCGGCGCCGCTGCGGCATTGTGGAGTTCCACATTTGTGCCCGGTGCGCGCGGGCCGAGTGCCGGGCCGCCCCAAGCCGGCCCGCATCCCCTTGGGGATCGGCCGATGTACTCATCGGGCGAGGGGCTGTCATCTCGCTAGACTCGCCGGCATGGCCGAGTCGAGCACCGTCGTGACCCCGCCGCCGCGGCCGGCGATGGCGCTGCCGCCGCGCCCGGCGCTGCGGCGCGGGCTGTGGGCGCTGCCGCTGCTGCTGTCACTGGTCTTCGTCGCCGCGGTGCTGACCTGGCTGCGCAGCTCCGAGCGCGACGAGCACGAGCAGCAAAGCGCCGAGTTGATCACCGACGCGCTCTCGCTGCGCGCGCAGATCGGCCAGCGCCTCGAGCGCGAGGCCGCGTTGCTCGACGACTTCGCGGCGACGCTGGAGCGCCAGCCGCTGACACCCGAATCGTTCGCCGCCGCGCCCGAGGTCCAGCAAGGCCTGCACCGCTTCTGGATCAGCCTGACCTGGCTCGACGCGAGCAACCGCATCCGCGCCCACCTGCCCGAGCTGGCGCCGCGCCCCGACCTGCCGAGCCTGGCCAGCGTCGGGCTGTCGGCGCACCTGGCGGCCAAGCTGGCCTCGGGCGGCACGCTGATCGCGCGCTACTCGCCCACCGACATGCTGCGCCAGAACGTGCCGTGGTGGCTGACCCGCAAGTACGACGTGCGCCTGGTCGACAGCTTCGGCGAGGTCATCGCCTCGACCACCGAGAACCGCGAGCTGCGCGGCCGCGCGTCGCACCGGCTGAACCTGGACCCGGTGCTCGACGACGTCTACCTCGAGCTGATCGCGCGCGACCGCATCCGGCCCTGGTACCGCGGCCTGCCGATCGTGATGGTCGGCGGCTTCGTCGCACTGATCGGCGCGATCACCTGGATGCTGCGGCGCCAGGTCATCGACGTCTCGCGCGCCGAGGCGGCCTGGCGCACCGAGGCAGCGTGGCGCAGCGCGATGGAAGACTCTCTGACGGTTGGGCTGCGCGCGCGCGACCTGGCCGGCCGGCTGGTCTACGTGAACCGCGCCTTCGCCGACATGGTCGGCTTCGCGCCGTCCGAGCTGCTCGGCCTGCAGCCGCCGATGCCGTACTGGCCGCCGGACTCGACCGAGGCCGCGATGCAGCGCCACCACCGCAACATGGCCGGCGAGGCGCCGCGCGAAGGCTACGAAACGCGTTGGCGCCACCGCGACGGCCACGCGCTGGACGTGATGATCTTCGAGACGCCGCTGGTCGACGCGCGCGGCAAGCAGATCGGCTGGATGGGCTCGGTGCTCGACATCACCGCCGCCAAGCGCCTCGAGGAGCGCGAGCGCCGCCACACCGACACGATGGCGCACCATGCGCGGCTGACGATGCTGGGCGAGATCGCGTCCACGCTCGCGCACGAGCTGAACCAGCCGCTGACCGCGATCTCAAGCTACAACGCCGGCGTGCTGAACTCGCTGCAGCGCGCCCCGGCGCCGGCCGCCGACCCGACCGTGCTGCGCGCGCTGCAGCGCCTGGGCGAGCAGGCCGCGCACGCCGGGCGCATCGTGCAGCGCATCCGCCAGTTCCTGACCCGGCGCGAGCCGCAGCTCGAGGCCTGCTCGCTGAACCACATCGTCGAAGGCGCGGCGGCGCTGCTCAAGCGCGAGTTCGAGCGCCGCGAGGTGCAGTTCACGCTGACGCTGGACGCGAGCCTGCCACCGGTCGTCGCCGATGCGGTGCTGATCGAGCAGGTCGTGATCAACCTGCTGCGCAACGCCAGCGACGCACTCGCCGAACGCAGCACCGGCGTGCGTTGCATCGACGCGAGCACGCGCCGCACGCCCGACGCGCGCTTCGTGCGCATCGACGTGCGGGACAACGGCCCCGGGCTGCAGGGCCGACGCATCGAGGCGCTGTGCGCGCCGTTCTATTCGACCAAGGTCGAGGGCATGGGCATGGGGCTGGCGATCTGCCGCTCGATCCTCGAAGCCCACCAGGGCGCGCTCGATGCGATCGAGGCGCCGGGCGGCGGCGCCTGGTTCTCGCTGACCTTGCCGGTGGACCTGAAGATCGTCGAGCCGGTGGCCGAGGAGGCGGCGTGAAGCCCGCCGGCGGCATCGTCTACCTGCTCGACGACGAGGCCGCGGTGCTCGACGCGCTCGGCTTCCTGCTGACGTCGCGCGGGTTGGACGTGCGCGCGTTCGCGAGCGGCCCGGCGCTGTTGGCGGCGGTCGACTCCGCGCCGCGGCCGCTGGCGGGCGTGTTCCTGCTCGACGTGCGGATGGAGCCGATGTCGGGCCTGCGCGTGTTCGACGAGCTGGTCGCGCGGCGCCTGCGCAACCCGGTGCTGTTCCTGAGCGGGCACGGCGACATCCCGATGGCGGTCGAGGCCTTGAAGCGCGGCGCGTTCGACTTTCTCGAGAAGCCTTACAGCGACAACGCGCTGGCCGACCGCGTCGAGCAGGCGCTCGCGGTCGACGCGGCGATGCAGCAGACCGACGCGCGCGCCGAGGAACGCGTCGCGCGTCTGGCGAGCCTGACCGAGCGCGAGCACGAGGTGATGCAGCGCGTCGCCGCCGGCAAGCTCAACAAGGTAATCGCCGACGAACTGCGGGTCTCGGTGCGCACCGTCGAGGTCCACCGGGCGCGCGTCTACGCGAAGCTCGGCGTGCGCTCGGCGGCCGAGGTCGCGACACTGCTGGCGGCATGAGCCTGGGCCGGCCGGTCGTCCGAGGCGGCCACCGGAAGCGCGCCTACAGCCGCACAGGCGCTCGGCCGGCGGCATCGGTGCGAAGCCCGGCGGATGCTCGGGCATGATCGAACGACAGGAGAAGAGCATGCGTCGCACACTCGTTGCATTGATGTTGGCTTGCGGGGCCGTCGCCTCGGCCCCGGCCCAGGTGAGCGTCGGGATCGGCGTGAACCTGCCGGGCGTGAGCATCGGGATCAACGTCCCGTCGTACCCGCAGCTCGTGCGCGTGCCGGACTACCCGGTCTACTACGCCCCGGGCGTCAACGGCAACTTCTTCTTCTACGACGGGCTGTACTGGGTCTACGAAGGCGACAACTGGTACCAGAGCTCCTGGTACAACGGCCCGTGGGTGGTGGTCGACCCGGGTTACGTGCCCCTGTACGTGCTGCGCGTTCCGGTGCGCTACTACCGCCAGCAGCCGAGCTATTTCCGCGGCTGGCGGCCCGACGCGCCGCCGCGCTGGGGCGATCACTGGGGCGGCGACTGGTCGCGCCAGCACAGCGGCTGGGACCGCTGGAACCGCGGCGCGGCGCCCGCGCCGGCACCGTTGCCGATCTATCAGCGCCAGTACGCCGGCAACCGCTATCCGCCGGTCGAACGGCAGCGTGAGCTTCAGAACCAGAACTACCGCTACCAGCCGCGAGACGCGGTCGTGAAACGTGTCCAGGCGAATGCGCCGGCAGTGGCGCGCCCGCCTGCGGCGCCATCCGAGCGACCGGCACCGCCGCGCGAGCAGCGACCCGCGCCAGGCCAGGCGGCGCCGCATGAGCAGGGGCAGTCGGCCCGCCCGGCACCGCCGCGCGAGCAACGACCCGCGCCGGGCCAGGCGACGCCGCGTGAGCAGGGGCAGCAAACGCAAGCACCGGCTCGATCGGTCCCGCCGCCGCCGCGCGGCCATGAAGATGCGCAGCGTCCCGACAGATCGCCCGAGCGGCAGCCGCAGGGGCGCGCCGCGCCGGCGCCGCAGTCGGTGCCGCACGCCACAGCGCCGCAAGCGCCACCACATGCGACTGCACAGCAAGCGCCGCCACACGCCGCACCGCCTCGGCCCGAACCGCCGGCTGAGCGCCCGGCCCCGAACCGGCCCGCGCAAGCCGCGCAGCCGCCGCACGAGAACCCGGGGCGCGGTCAGGGCCAGGGGCAAGAGAAGGGTCAAGAGAAGGACCGCGGCGAAGGCCGCGGTCAGGACAAGAAGAACTGACGCGCGTGCGCCTCGCGCCGCAGGGCGGCGAGGCGGCGAGCGCCTACTCGATCGCCTTGACCATGTCCTCGACGACCTTCTTCGCGTCGCCGAACACCATCATGGTCTTGTCCATGTAGAAGAGTTCGTTGTCCAGCCCGGCGTAGCCGGCGGCCATCGAGCGCTTGTTGACGATGATGGTCTTGGCCTTGTAGGCCTCGATGATGGGCATGCCGTAGATCGGACTGCCCTTGGTGTGCGCGGCGGGGTTCACGACGTCGTTGGCGCCCAGGATGATCGCCACATCGGCCTGCCCGAGTTCGCCGTTGATGTCCTCCATCTCGAAGACCTGGTCGTACGGCACCTCGGCCTCCGCCAGCAGCACGTTCATGTGCCCCGGCATGCGGCCGGCCACCGGGTGGATCGCGTACTTCACGTTGACGCCCTTCGCGGTCAGCTTGGCCGCGAGTTCCTTCACCGCGTGCTGCGCGCGGGCCACCGCGAGGCCATAGCCCGGCACGATCACCACCGTCTCGGCATTGCCGAGCACGAAGGCGGCGTCGTCGGCGCTGCCGCTCTTGACCGGGCGCTGCTCGGCCTTGGCGCCGCCCGCTGCGGACGCCTCGCCGCCGAAGCCGCCCAGGATCACGTTGAAGAACGAGCGGTTCATCGCCTTGCACATGATGTAGCTCAGGATCGCACCCGAACTGCCCACCAGCGACCCCGCGATGATCAGCATCGCGTTGTTCAGGCTGAAGCCGATGCCCGCCGCGGCCCAGCCCGAGTAGCTGTTGAGCATCGACACCACCACCGGCATGTCCGCGCCGCCGATCGGGATGATGATGGTCACGCCCAGCACGAAGGCGATCGCCAGCAGGACGATGAAGTCGGTCCAGCTCTGGCTGTCGACGAAGCCGTAGATGAAGAACAGCAGCGCCAGGCCGAGCACCAGGTTGACGATGTGCTGGCCGGGGAACTGCACCGGCGCGCCCTGGAACAGGCGGAACTTGTAGGTGCCCGACAGTTTGCCGAACGCGATCACCGAGCCGCTGAAGGTGATCGCGCCGATCGCCGCACCGAGCGCGAGTTCGAGCCGGTTGCCGCCGGGGATCGGGTCGCCCTTGGCGACGATCGAGAACGCGTGCGGTTCGGCCACCGCGGCCACCGCGATGAACACCGCCGCCAGGCCGATCATGCTGTGGAAGAACGCCACCAGCTCGGGCATCTTGGTCATCTCGACCGTGCGCGCGCGCCAGGCACCGTAGGCGCCGCCCGCCACCAGGCCGAGCAGCACCCAGCCCAGCCCGAGGACGTTGCCATTGGCCAGCTTGACGATCAGCGCGGCGGTCGTGACCGCGGCGATCGCCATGCCCACCATGCCGAACAGGTTGCCGCGGATCGAGGTGGTCGGGTGCGACAGGCCCTTCAGGGCCTGGATGAAGCAGACGCTGGCAATGAGATAGAGCAGCGTGACGAGGTTCATGCTCACTTGGACTTCTCCTCAACCGCGTCCTTCACGACGACCTTCTTCTCCTTCTTCCTGAACATCTCGAGCATGCGCCGCGTCACCAGGAAGCCGCCGAAGACGTTGACCGCGGCGAGCGCGACCGCGAGCACGCCGAATATCTTGCCGACACCGCCTTCGGTGAGTGCGGCGGCGAGCATCGCGCCGACGATCACGATCGCCGAGATCGCGTTCGTCACCGCCATCAGCGGCGTGTGCAGCGCGGGCGTGACGGTCCACACGACGTGGTAGCCGACGTAGATCGCGAGCACGAAGATGATCAGGTTGGTGATCGTGTGGGAGACGATTTCGTGTTCCATGATTCCTATTTCCTCTTCACTTCGCCGGACTGCGTCATGAGACAAGCAGCCACGATGTCGTCGTCCATCGGCACCACGAAGCCGCCGTCCTTGGGCAAGACGAGCTTGAGGAAGTCGAGCACGTTGCGCGCGTACAGCGCACTCGCGTCGGCCGCCACGAGCGCCGGCAGGTTGGTCTCGCCGACGATGGTCACGCCGTGCTTGACGACGGTCTTGTCGGCTTCGCTGAGCGGGCAGTTGCCGCCGGTCAGGCCGCCGGCCAGATCGGGGCCCTTGCCGGCGGCGATGTCGACGATCACCGAGCCCGGCTTCATGGCCTTGACCATGTCTTCGGTGATCAAGGTCGGCGCGGCGCGCCCGGGGATCAGCGCGGTGCTGATGACGATGTCGGCGAGCGCCACGCGCTTGGCGACCTCGACCTGCTGGCGCGCAAGCCAGCTCGGCGGCATCGGCTTGGCGTAGCCGCCGACGCCTTCGGCGGCTTCCTTCTCTTCCGGCGTGTCGTAGGAGACTTCGATGAACTTGCCGCCCAGGCTCTCGATCTGTTCCTTGACGCTGGGGCGCACGTCGCTGGCTTCGATCACCGCGCCCAGGCGCTTGGCGGTGGCGATCGCCTGCAGCCCGGCCACGCCCACGCCCAGGATCACGACGCGCGCGGCCTTCACGGTGCCGGCCGCGGTCATCAGCATCGGGAAGAAGCGCTGGTACTTGTCGGCCGCGATCATCACGGCCTTGTAGCCGGCGATGTTGGCTTGCGAGCTCAGCACGTCCATGCTCTGCGCGCGCGTGGTGCGCGGCGCGGCTTCGAGCGCGAAGCTGGTGATGCCGGCACCGGCCAGCCGGTGCAGCCCGTCGGTGTCGAAGGGGTTGAGCATGCCCACCAGGTTGGCGCCGGTCTTCATCAGCGAGAGCTCGCTGTGCAGCGGCGCGCGCACCTTGAGCACGAGGTCGCAGCCGAACGCGCCGCTCGCGTCGGTGATCTCGGCGCCGGCCGCTTCAAAGGCCGCATCGGTGACGCTGGCCGCGACGCCCGCGCCCGATTGAACCCGGATCGTGTGCCCTTGCGCCTTCAGCTTCTTGGCCGTCTCGGGCGTGACGGACACGCGCGATTCACCGGCCGCTGTCTCCAGCGGGACTCCTATCAGCATGGATGCCTCCTCAGGCGCTTCTTTGTAGGAAACTTCGGAATGGGGCCGATTCTGCCGCACCTTGCAGGCCGCACGCCAATGACGAGGGTCAAGGCGCGCCGGATAACATCGGTCGCATGGCCGAACGTTGGAAGCCGAGCGTCACCGTCGCCGCAATCATCGAGCGGCGCATCGAGGGTGCGAGCGAGTTCCTGCTCGTCGAGGAACACACGCCCGAGGGGCTGAAGCTGAACAACCCGGCCGGCCACCTCGACCCCGAGGAGTCGCCGCAGCAGGGCGTGGTCCGCGAAGTGCTCGAAGAGACCGCATGCGTGTTCACGCCGGACCGGCTGGTCGGCGTGTACCTGTCGCGTTTCCAGCGCCCCGCCACCGGCGAGGACGTGACCTTCCTGCGCTTCGCGTTCGGCGGCACGGTCGGCGCGCCCGACCCGGCGCGTGCACTCGACGCCGGCATCGTGCGCACGCTGTGGATGGACGTGGCCGCGCTGCGCGCGAGCCGCGCGCGGCACCGCAGCCCGCATGTGCTGGGCTGCATCGAGGACTACCTCGCCGGGCGCAGTTACCCGCTGGCCGCGATCACGACCGACGCCAGCGTCTACGCGCCCGAGATCAAGCGCTGATGGCGCACCCGGCGGCGGGTACGCCGGCTTGGGGCGGCCCGGCACTCGGCCGTCTATGCCGCGACCAGTTCGGTGGCGCGCCGGTAGTCGACCAGCTCGGCGATCGTCAGCATCGGGTAGCCGTGGCGGCGCGAGAACGCGACCAGCTGGTCGCCACGCATCATGCTGCCGTCCTCGTTCATCAGTTCGCAAAGCACGGCGGCCGGCTGCAGCCCGGCCAGACGCGCCAGCTCGACCGCGCCCTCGGTGTGGCCGCGCCGCTCGAGCACGCCACCGGGGGCGGCGCGCAACGGGAACACGTGGCCTGGGCTGACGAGGTCGGCCGCGCTCGCGGCGGGGTCGATGGCGGTGCGGATCGTCGTCACGCGGTCGGCCGCGCTGACGCCGGTCGTGACGCCCTCGCGCGCCTCGATCGACACCGTGAACGCGGTGCCGTAGCGGCTGCCGTTGCTCGCGACCATCGGCGGCAGCGCGAGCCGCACCAAGTGCTCGCCGGACAGGCACAGGCAGACGATGCCCGAGCATTCGCGGATCAGGGTGGCCATCATCGGCACCGTGATGCGGTCGGCGGCGACGATCAGGTCGCCCTCGTTCTCGCGGTCGTCGTCGTCGAGCAGCACGACGGCGCGGCCGTGGCGGATGGCGTCCACGGCGATCCGCAGACGCGGCGGCATCGGGCCGCAAGGAAGGGAAGTGTGGTGGGACATGGTTGAAACGCTCCTCGCAAAAAGCACGAAAAACATTTCAGGGCGCGCAAACGCGGCGCGCCCACGCCGGCGTTGGCGCAAAGGCCAAACCACGGCGCGGCCGAACCGCATCGGCACATCTTCTTTCATCCGGACTTTGACGATGACGCCAGGTGCAAGCACCCTGCGCCATCGCTGAACCGTCGGCCCTGGCATCGCACCAGATCTGCTGACCTCTTCATCGGGAGATGAAGAGCGCTCGCGGGCTCGCGGCTTGCGCCGCCTACCGCCGGTGGGGAATTTCGCCCCGCCCTGAAGACGTGTGCCGCCCATCGCTGAGCGGCGGCGCCATCTTACGGCCAAGCCCTTGCCCGTGTGCGTCGCAGGGGCGACACGTAAAATTTGCCTGATGAAACCCCAGCGTGTCGTCGTCGGCCTGTCGGGCGGCGTCGACTCGGCCGTCAGCGCGCATCTGCTCAAACGCCAGGGGCACGAGGTCGTCGCCCTGTTCATGAAGAACTGGGAGGACGACGATGACGACGAATACTGCTCGTCGAACATCGATTTCGTCGATGCCGCCGCGGTCGCCGACGTGCTGGGCATCGAGATCGAGCACGTCAACTTCGCCGCCGACTACAAGGACCGCGTGTTCGCCGAGTTCCTGCGCGAGTACCAGGCCGGCCGCACGCCGAACCCCGACGTGCTGTGCAACGCCGAGATCAAGTTCAAGGCCTTCCTCGACCACGCGCTGCGCCTGGGCGCCGAAAAGATCGCGACCGGCCATTACGCGCGCGTTCGCGAGCGCGACGGCGCGTTCGACCTGCTGAAGGGCCTGGACCCGCTGAAGGACCAGAGCTATTTCCTGCACCGCCTGACGCAGGCGCAGCTCGCGAAGACGCTGTTCCCGGTCGGCGAGCTGCCCAAGACCGAGGTGCGCCGCATCGCCGCCGAGATCGGCCTGCCGAACGCCGCCAAGCGCGACTCGACCGGCATCTGCTTCATCGGCGAGCGGCCGTTCCGCGAATTCCTGAACCGCTACCTCGCGAACACGCCGGGGCCGATCATGGACGACCGCGGCCGTACGATCGGCGAGCACGTCGGCCTGAGCTTCTACACGCTCGGCCAGCGCAAAGGCATCGGCATCGGCGGACTGAAGGAGCGCGGCGCACCGCGCGGCGCGGGCGCGCACGCGCCCTGGTTCGTCGCGCGCAAGGACATGGCGCACAACACGCTTTATGTCGTGCAGGGCCACGACCACCCCTGGCTGCTGTCGCAGCGGCTGCATGCCGACGACACCAGCTGGGTCGCGGGCCACGCGCCGCCGCCCGGCAAGTTCGCAGCGAAGTCGCGCTACCGCCAGCAGGACGCCGACTGCACGCTGGCAGCCGACACCGCGGACGCATTCGAACTGCGCTTCGAGCAGGCCCAGTGGGCCGTCACGCCGGGCCAGTCGGCGGTGCTGTACGACGGCGAGGTCTGCCTCGGCGGCGGCGTCATCGCCGGCGCGGCCTGAGCACCATCGAATCGGGCATGATGCGTGCCCCGACGCGCATGAACAATCATGTACCTGCCTGCCCACTTTGAAGAGTCCCGCCCGGAGTTGCTGCACGCGCTGCTGCGCCGCCACCCGCTGGGCTTGCTGGTCACGCAGGACGCGGCCGGCACGCTCGGCGCCAACAGCGTGCCCTTCATCCTCGACGCCGACCCGGCCGGTGGCCCCGGCATCCTGCGCGCCCACGTCGCGCGCGCGAACCCGGTGTGGCGCGAACCCCGCGGCGATGTCGACGCGCTGGTCGTGTTCCAGGGGCCGCAGGCCTACATCTCGCCGGCCTTCTACCCGAGCAAGGCCGAGCACGGCAAGGTCGTGCCGACTTGGAACTACGTGATGGTGCAGGCGCGCGGGCGCCTGCGCGCGATCGACGACGCCGACTGGCTGCGCGCGTTCGTCACGCGCCTGACCGAACGCCACGAGGCGCCGCGCACGCAGCCCTGGGCGGTGAGCGACGCACCGGCCGAGTACATCGCCACGATGCTGCGCGCGATCGTCGGCATCGAGATCGTGCTGACTTCGCTGACGGGCAAGTGGAAGGTGAGCCAGAACCGCAGCGCCGCGGACCGCGCGGGCGTCGCGCGCGGACTCGGCGACATGGCCTTCGACTTTGAGGCATGCTCGGCGGCCCCGCCCGCACCGCCTGCCACGTGACCCGAGATTCCGCCGCCGCCCACGCTTCCGGCGCCCCGCTCAGCCCGAGCCAGTTCCGCGCCGCGATCGCCGCGGTGATGATGACGATCTTGCTGGCCGCGCTCGACCAGACCATCGTCAGCGTTGCGGTGCCGACGATCGCGCGCCAGCTCGGCGGCTTCGAGTGGATGGCCTGGGTGATCTCGGGCTACCTGATCGCAGCGACGGTGGTGACGCCGCTGTACGGCCGCTTCAGCGACCTGATCGGGCGGCGCCGCGTGATGATCGTCGCGATCCTGATCTTCCTCGTCGCATCGATTGGCTGCGCGCTCGCACAAACCTTGCCGCAACTCGTGCTCGCGCGCGTGCTGCAGGGCGCGGGCGGCGGCGGGCTGATCGCGACGGCGCAATCGGTCATCGCCGATGTCGTGCCGCTGCGCGAGCGCGGCCGCTACCAGAGCTACGTCAGCGTCGTCTGGGCGGTGGCGAGCATGCTCGGGCCGGTGATCGGCGGTGTGCTGACCGAGTACCTGTCCTGGCCGTGGATTTTCTGGATCAACCTGCCGGTGGGGCTGCTCGCACTCGCGCTCGTGCACGGCTCGCTGAAGGCGCTGCCGGTGCAGTTGCGCCGCACCCGCATCGACGGCGTCGGCGCGTTGCTGCTGCTCGGTGGCCTGACGGCCTTCCTGATCCCGATCACGCGCGTCGGCCAGGGCACGGCCTGGAGCGAGGCGTGGAACCTGTCGGGCTGGGCCGTCGCAGCGGCACTGCTGAGCGTGTTCGTGCGCCAGCAGCGCCGCCACCCGCAGGCGATCGTGCCGATGGCGCTGTTCGCGAACCGCGCCGTGGTCGCGTGCTGCGCGCTGCTGTTCATCTGCTTCTTCAACTTCATCGCGATGTCGGTGCTGGTGCCGCTGCGGCTGCAGCTCGTGGCCGGCTTCAGCGCCGCCGACGCCGCGCTGCGCCTGCTGCCGCTCACCCTGGCGATCCCGGCGGCCGCGTTCACCAGCGGGCGCTGGCTGTACCGCAGCGGCCGCGTGCTGCCGGCGCAGCGCCTGGGCGTGCTGCTGGTGCCGCTCGCGCTGGTCGCGATGGGCTTCGCGCCGGCCACCGGCGTGCCCGCCACGCTCGCGCTCATCGCGCTCGGCTTGGGCATGGGGCTGCAGATGCCGACGACGCTGATCACCGTGCAGCAGTCGGTGCCACGCGAGCAGATCGGCACCGCCACCGCGCTGACGGCGTTCTCGCGCCTGCTCGGTGGCGCGATCGGCATCGCGGTGCTGAGCTCGGTCGTGCTGCTGCTGTTGCGCGCGCAGCTGCCCGCCGGCGTGCACGCACTCGACGCCGAGGGGCTGGGCCGGCTGCTCGACGCCGCACGCGGTGCGACGACCGGCGGCGGTGTCGACGACACCGCGTTCCGGCATGTGTTGTGGCTGAGCGCGGCGGTCTCGCTGGTGTCGCTGTGGTTCGTGACCCAACTGCCCGACCTGCGGCTGCACGACGCACCCGCTGCGGCAAGCAACGCGGCCGCCGCCGAGCTCTGATGCGCGCGCTCGTCGTCGCAGCGTTGTGCGCCACCGCGGCGCTCGCCCAGGCCGCGCCGAAGGTCGAGGACTCGATCGCGCAACGCGTGCAGGCCTGCACCGGCTGCCACGGCCCGCAGGGCCGCGCCGCAAGCGACGGCTACTACCCGCGCATCGCCGGCAAGCCGGCCGGCTATCTCTACAACCAGCTCGTCGGTTTTCGCGACGGGCGGCGCCGCTACGCGCTGATGGCCGGCTTGCTCGCGCCCTTGTCGGACGCCTACCTGCACGAGATCGCCGAGCACTTCGCGGCCCTCGAGCTGCCTTACCCACCGCCGCAGCCGGCGACCGGCAGCGTCGACGCGCTGTCGCGCGGCGAGACGCTGGTGCGGCGCGGCGACGCGGCGCTGAAGCTGCCGGCCTGCGTGCAGTGCCACGGCGCGGCGCTGATGGGCGTCGCGCCCGCGGTGCCGGCGCTGATCGGCATGCCGCGCGACTACCTGAACGCGCAGCTCGGCGCCTGGCGCACCGGCAGCCGCCACGC
>Ga0070667_100003270_pt1 | contig 13852 bp, 12 predicted proteins | sample KBSS33metaG_FD_64659 | JGI IMG/M metagenome (GOLD analysis project Ga0070667, IMG submission 64659) | Switchgrass rhizosphere microbial communities from Kellogg Biological Station, Michigan, USA - KBS S3-3 metaG | ecosystem: Host-associated > Plants > Roots > Rhizosphere > Soil ...
GGCGAAGAGGCCTTCGATATGCTTCAGGCCATGAACACCGGTCACGAGGGATCCATGACGACGATCCACGCCAACACGGCTCGCGATGCCTTGACTCGTCTCGAGTCCATGGTGGCCATGACCAATCTCAATCTGCCGGAAAAGACAGTTCGGCAACAGGTCGCTTCGGCGCTTACCATCGTGGTCCAGTCGTCACGCCTGAGCGATGGTTCCCGTAAGTGCGTAAGTATTCACGAAATCACGGGTATGGAAGAGAACGTGATCAGTATGCAGGAAATCTTTGCATTCCAGAAGAAGGGTATCGGGCCAAACGGAAGAGTGCAGGGCGCCTTCGTTCCCAGTCGCATCCGTCCCAAATTCCTCGAACAGCTACGTACTGCCGGTATCTTCCTGCCGCCTAGCTTGTTTGAGAAAGTAACGGAAGTGAACTGAGCCGGAGCCGTGCGGAGGTAGCACATGGTAATCATTGGTGGTCTCGTTTTCCTGGGAGTCTTTCTGGTTGTAGTGTTAGTCGCCGCCGCGAGTGGATCCGGCGCGACCGACCAGACCCGTGCGATCATGACGAGGCTTGAATCGGCGATCGCTGTCGGCAAGCCCGAGATGGCTGATCTCATCGTCGACGTTCGCAAGAACGACGTGATGAGCACCATCCCGTGGCTCGATCGCGCCCTCACCAAAATGGAACTTGCGCCTCGTATCCGCAGGTTCTTATATCAAGCCAATATCAAATGGACCGTCGGCCAGTTGAGTCTCCTGTGTGCTGCCTGCTTCGTCGTTCCTGCGTATTTGGTCTACCTGCGCACTGGCGCGGTGCTGTTCGGCGTTCTGATCGGTTTTGTCGGCGGAGCCGGGCCTATCGTCTTCGTATTTCAAAAACGCAAGAGACGCTTAGGCAAGTTTGAGCAGGGCATTCCGGAGGCGCTCGAACTGATCGTCAGCGCTCTACGCGTAGGTCACAGTCTGAATGCCGCTATGGGCCTCGTATCGCGCGAATGCGCCGATCCGGTAGGCGGCGAGTTTCGGCTAACCTTCGATGAGATGAACTACGGCCTTGAATTGAAGTCCGCACTCGACAACATGGTCACGCGGGTGCCGATTCAGGACGTCAAGATTCTTGCCACTGCCATCCTGATTCAGCGCGAAAGTGGCGGTAACCTCGCCGAAGTTCTTGAGAAGACGTCACAGGTAATCCGTGAGCGCTTCCGCCTCAAGAGGCAGGTCCTGACTCACACAGCTCAGGGACGGTTGACGGGTTGGATTCTAACCCTGCTCCCCGTCGTCCTCGGGGTGCTGCTATATATGGTCAATCCGGACTTGATGAGCCTGCTCTGGAAGAAGCCAATGGGTATCAAATTGCTTTACACGGCCGGCACGATGATTTTTATCGGCGGCATGATCATTCGCAAGATCGTCAACATGGACGTCTAGAGAGAGAACAATGACATTTGCAATTATCGCGTTCCTCGTTGCGTTTCTCCTGATCGGTAGCGGCGGCCTGTTGATTTTCTACCGCGACAAAATTCAGGACCGCATCTCTTCAGCACTCTACCCGCGTGCTTCAGCCAAGAAGTCGATTTCGTCTACGCTGGAGGAAACGCGGCACGTCATCGGTGGTGTTGTCGAGCATTTCGAAAAAGTCCTGCCCAAGAGCCAGCAGGAAACATCGGTTGCTCAACAAAGACTTATCCGCGCAGGTCTTCGCTCAGAAAACGCGGTAAAGATGTTCTACGGCGCCAAGGTTATGACACCCTGCGTGCTTGTCCTTCTCGCGTGGATTTCAGGCGCTTATCATTTCGGACCGATGTTCATCTTTGCGATTGCCGTAGGCGGAGGCTACCTGGCTCCCGATTTCTGGCTAGGTAGAAAGATCTCCAATCGCCAGAAAGAAATCAGGAAGGGTCTTCCGGACGTGCTCGATCTTCTCGTGATCTGCGTCGAAGCTGGCCTCAGCCTTGACCAGGCCACTGCCCGCACCGCGCAGGAATTGGAGAAGGCACAGCCGGCCCTGAGCGACGAACTTGGTATCGTCGCCCTCGAGCAGCGTGCCGGACGTGCGCGTGCGGATGCATGGAAGCACTTTGCCGAACGTACCGACGTGGATGTCGTCAGAAACCTGGTCTCCATGCTGGTGCAGGCCGAGCAGTTCGGAACCAGTATCGGCAAAACACTCCGCGTTCACTCCGACACTCTGCGAACGAAACGTGTTCAGGAAATTGAAGAGAAGGCGGCAAAATTGTCCGTCAAGCTGCTGTTTCCATTGGTGCTTTTCATTTTTCCATCGCTCTTTCTGGTCGTGCTTGGCCCCGCTGTGCTGGTGATGGCGGATTCATTCAAAACGTTTTTCGGACAATAACGTCCGCAACCATTTAAACGAAGGGAGAGAATCAAAATGGATCAAACCACGATCGTCCGGATTGTTTCCGGCGTGCTTTTTGTCATCGTGCTGGTTATCCTGATTCAGCGGCGTCGCACGCGCGTGAAGTAGCCTGATTCTGCTCAAAAGCAGCCGGAGATGCTCGGGACTCTTCGTCCTGACATTCTCCGGCACTTTTGCCTTGCTGAGCACCGTCTTCAACGGTGAAACTCGTGTTGTCCCCCCGGCTTCGTTGTAATCTAATATCAGATCCGGTAAAGCTCTATCTCTTCGTGCGATCGAATACTGTTGTCGATCGACCGAAGCCCGTCCCAGGTAATACTGACGCGGATACTCTCTGCGTCTCTGTTGAACACGATCGAGATCGGCGACGACTCGACGAAGGTCCTGCAGACAGTTTTTTGAAGAGGCGCAGATGACGGAGTCCCGCAAGTACTGTGTGTACAACCAGACACGGGAGAGTTTTCTCAGCCTCGGCGTGGTGATGGCTGATTCCGCTGCGATGCAGTTGAAAGTTCTCCTCGAGGATCTCTCCGTCAAGCCGGATGCAGGCATTTGGCTTTCGCCCTTTCGCGGAATTCCTGCAACAAAAGGATTGTCTCCCGTCGACCTGATCTATCTGGACGAAGACAATCGTGTGATCCAGGCCATCGAGTCTTTCCCCAATTTCGCGATAGAACCAACGAGAGAGCAGCCTGCTAGCGCGCTCGTCCTTGCGGGCCATGCAATTTTTTCCAGCCAGACCCAGCCGGGCGACAGAATGTTGATTTGCTACGCGGACGAGATGGAAGGACGCCTAAGCTCTTCTTCCGGTGCGGCGCGCACCGCGGAGAAGGCAGCCAACGCGGCCCGCTCCAGCTCTTATCAAACTGCGGTCGCTGAGCCGCCGCCCGAATTGGATCGTCCCACAGAACTGCTCGCGGCCCATCAGCGCCTCATCGATAAGGAAGCTGCAGAGGCCGAAACTTCACGTCCTGGAAACGCATCCTGGTTTCTACGTTTTCTTCGCTGGTTGTCCACCGACCGCCGCGCGTCAAAGCGCCATCCTCTTCCTGGCCTCGTCGCCTACTACTGGACCGGCGGCGCGCCGCAGGCTTTTCATATCGCGGATATCAGCAACGTCGGAATCTACCTGCTCACCGACGAACGCTGGTTCCCCGGAACGATGATCCTGATGACCCTGCAGCGCACCAATACGGATGGAGATGACCCCGATGATTTCATTTCTGTTCTGACAAGAGTCATCCGCTGGGGAGCAGATGGAGTTGGGCTCACATTCGTGCCCTCAAACACGGTCGATCTTAATAGTGGAGAGCCTCTGCCTGACACAGGTGTGGGAAAGAAGGCTCTTCATCGCTTCATCCAGCGCGTCCAACAGCCTGGTTGATCGCCAATTCACCAGCAGCAGAAAATCTCCGGGACAGCTCTGACGCTGAGGGTCATTAGCCCCTCACTGCATAATCTCCGGGATAATCAGAAGGACTTCCAACTTCGCCACTTGACCGTCGTGGCTTCCGGCTCTGAATTGCCACTGCTGAAGGGCATTGAGCACCAGTTGCTCACGTGCGAAGCCCATATCCGTGGGAAACACCACCGAGAGCTTTTCGAAGTGGCCGGCCTCATTGACAAAACCATGGACCATCACGGAATCCGAGGTTGCGTCATCGGGATTCAGGTTGGGACGAACGATGTAGTAAGGCCATGGTGCATCGAGGTGAGCGCTGCCCGCATTGGCTGAATCAGCGGCGCGAGGCAGGGAATATTGCAGGATCCAGTTTTTCTCTAGACCGACCTTGAGGTACACCGAGTAGGCAAGTCGTCCCTTCCATACCTCGGACGTTTCGGGATACTGGTCGTCAAGCGTCGATCCGACGACGACCACGTTGAACTGCCCATTCTTTGGCAAGCTAATCCGTGTCACCGTCCCGTTGTCGCCGTCGCTGGAGCCACGGCCATTCGCGGGACTCGCACCTGAACCGGCGCCGGGAGTATGACCCGCTCCCTGTCCTGTTCCGGTGCCCGATTGCGATCCATTGCCCCCATTCCCGTTCCCGGAGCCCTGCTGGGCGCTTCCAGTACCGGTCCCCGTTGTCTTACCGGCTGTGCCCTGTCCGGTGGCCTTCCCGCCGGTTCCGCTCTGGCCTTTTCCAGCAGCCTTGTCGGATCCAGTACCGCCTGAATCGCCGGCGCCATGCTGCAACGGGTCGGGAGCTTTCCCGGTCCCGAGACCGCCCTTCTCCGAGCCTTCAGCGCTCTGGTTTGCAGCGGGCATGCTGACCACGCCCTGGTTCATATGCAGGTCTGAAGCCGACAGTACGGCTGCGGGAGTGGATTCAATGCTCGAAATTGAGCCTGTTTCGGGAATCCGCTCCACTTCCAGCTGCCGGTTCAGAATCACCGGCGAAGACTTGCTCGTTACCGGCATTGGCATCTTCGATGTGAAGGGAGTCGGCGAGATGTCGAGCGCCGCGATGTGTGTTTCTTTGTTCGGAAAATTCAGCTTCGGCTTATCCAGCGTGATCGAAGGCGGCTGCGGCTTGGGCGGGGTAAGCATCTGCACCTTGGGCCTGTGCCCTGACCAAAGCAGCATGGATGGAAGAGGAGTCTCCTTCGGAAGCATCTTGTCCGGATCAACATCCGGCTGGATGAGCGTCTGCGGCGCAAGCTTGCGATGCATGAAGTGGATCCTGCTGGAGGCCGGCGCAGCGATCTTTTCCTCTGCCGAGCTCTCCTGGCCGGTTGACGCTTTCGGGTACGCGCTGCTCCCGCTTCCGCCGGCTTTTGGGACGGGCGGATAAGGCATGTTCAGGCTGACGTGCTGCATCATGTAAACGTCTGGTGTGGGGAGCCTGAAGTGCGGAGCAAAGAGAAAAGTCGAAAGGATGAACGCGATTGCGGCAGAGTGGAATACCACGGATGCAACAATCGCCGAAGGTCCGCGGCGCGGCTCCGGCTGCAGGGTGAAAAGAGTGATTGTGCGCGAAGACCTCATGCGCCGGGTGGATCCTCTCTGTTTGGCTTTACCTGCTACTCACTGGACCCGGGGAACAGGTCATTGTTTCTGGTAAGGTGTTACTCCTTCGGAACCCCTCCGTAACTCCGGGGTTATCGAGTTACACCTGGCATGGTCGACGCTGTAAAGTCGCGTGATCCAGAGGCTGCTTTGGCAAACGTTCTCTTAGTATGCGCGTAGCTCAATAACTCGACAAGAGCATTCATCGCAATAAAGTCACTTGAGTCACATTGCAGCCGCTCCTTTTCCGTCGAAATAGTTGCTTAATCCTCTATTTTTTACGCTTTCGTACTATTGACACGAGCGCAATCGCGTGGTCATTTGTTGGTGCATAGATCATGAATTATCCCGCGTCACCAGGTCGTAATGCGAACCGAATTTTCCGTTAAGTGGCGTTCTAGGTACTTCGGTTTAGCGGGGTTAAATTCGCTGCATACGTAAAGCTGCAGAGTGCTATACTCTAGCCGCATTCACCCGTGCAGGCAGTTAACCATTTCGACCACTAACTCTGTGTGAAGAGGCCGCTAATCCCCGTGCAAAGCTTCATGATTGGCCGGGGAAATAGAATCAGGGCGCTTCACTTCACGAAGACAGGATTCTGATGAACCGAAGACTGGTAACCATCCTACTTGCTGCATTCGTCGTAGCAGCACTGTGCTCCGTGCTCGTATACCGGTTGGTCGGCATGCGCATAGCCGCGGCTAAACCGCAACCAGCAACTCGCGTGGTCGCCGCCGCCGCCGACATCAAAATCGGACAAGTGCTGAGTGCTCCGGACTTGACCACGGTTCAGATTCAAGGCACGGTCCCGAAGACCGCCATCCTTGATGCAAAGAACGCAATCGGGCGCGGCGTCATTTCACCGATCTTCGCCGGAGAGCCGATTCTCGATAATCGCCTCGCACCCCTCGGTTCCGGCGGCGGTCTCGCCGCAACCATCAAGGATGGGTATCGTGCCATCGCCGTTCGCGTGGATCAGGTGGTAGGCGTTGCCGGTTTCGTGACTCCCGGTATGCGCGTCGATGTGCTCGTTTCGGGTGTCCCTCCGAACTCTCAAACCGCCGGACAGAACAACACGCAGGTGAGAACGGTTCTCCAGAACATCGAGGTGCTGTCCTCCGGCACAGACATCCAGAAGGATCCAGAGGGTAAGCCGCTGCAGGTGCAGGTAGTCAACCTCCTCGTCACACCCGAGCAGGCACAGGTGCTCGCACTGGCCAGCAACGAGACCCGTATTCAACTCGTACTTCGCAACCCGCTCGATACCAAAGAGACCAAGGTGCAGGGAACGGCAATGACCAACCTGTTTACAGAACAGGCTCCGCCTCCTTCGAAACCCAGGCTCTCAGGGCCGGTGAGGGCGGCTAAACCGAAAGCCGAAGAATTCCACGTCACCGTCATCAACGGCAGCACAGTGAAGGACGAGAAATTTGCAGCACCCGGGGGTAAACAGTGAACGTTAAGACTGGGATCGCCACCACCTGTGTCGGCGCATTGACACTGGTCTTCTTTGCGAGTGGGGCCGTTTTGGCCCAGGCGCCCCCGGCGGGTGCTCAGCCTGCAGCAGCTACAAGTCAGGATTCGACAAATGACTTATCGCTGGCCGTCGGAAAATCTGTTGTTCTTGATCTTGCTCGTCCGGTAACACGCATCGTAGTCGGCGCTGGAGGCTTCGCTGAAGCACAGGCCATCAGCCCGACACAGATTCTGCTCAATGGAAAAGCCCCCGGGGAAACCAGCCTCATCATCTGGGATCAGACCGGCGGCCGGCAATTCTTCAATGTGAGTGTCCGGCAAAGTTCTTTCGCCTCGAACGACGTGCTTGATGGCCTCCGTCGCGAGCTTAGAGCCGAACTCCCCGGCCAAAACGTAAGGGTTTCGCAGGATAACGGCGTCATCTTCCTACGCGGCACGGTGACGAATCTCAACAGTTCCGATCGCGCAGTCATGATCGCTTCGACCGCGGGGAAAGTCGTCAACCTGCTGAACGTGAATGTCCCTGCGCCCGAGCCGCAGATCCTGCTGAAGGTCAGGTTTGCCAGCGTCGATCGCAACAGATTGAAGCAACTCGGCGTGAACCTTGCCGTCAATGGTCTCGGCAACACGTTTGGCTCAATCGGAACAGGTCAGTTTAATGGCATAAATGTCGGTGCAAACGGTGGCTTCACTGCCGGCGGAACGAACATCTTCGGTGTCTATCCCGGCATTGGCTTGGGCGCAAGTATTGAAGCGCTGGAGACGAAGGGCCTTGCCGAGGTTCTTGCCGAGCCAAACGTGCTTGCAAAAAATGGTCATCAGGCCAGCTTCCTGGCTGGCGGTGAGTATCCCTACCCGGTTGCGCAATCGGGTGCGGGCGGCGGTGCTGCTTCTCCAATCACCATCCAATACAAGCAGTACGGCGTTTTGCTTGCCTTCATTCCCACAATCACAAACCGAGGCACTATCCGGCTCCAGGTTGCGCCGGAGGTCAGCGCTCTCGACTACGGCAACGCCGTCGATGTCGGTGGCGCCGTCGTGCCGGCTCTTACAATCCGTCGCGTGAAGACAGAAGTTGAACTTGCCGAGGGTCAGACCTACATCATCGGCGGCCTCCTGGATAATCGGGAAACAGAGAATTTCCAGAAGATCCCGTTCATCGGCGACATCCCGATTCTGGGAAAGTTCTTCCAGTCGATGCAAAGAACACGGACCAATACGGAACTGATTGTCACGGTTACGCCGGAACTCGTCAATCCGATCGAGGCGGGTGCGCCAGTGCCGGAGATCAAGTTCCCGACAGGATTCCTGCCTCCGAACTCAGCCATACCAATGCACACGCCCGATCAGAAGGCGGCGGGCTATGTTCCGGCGCCTCCGCCTGCAAGCATTCCGGTGGAGAAGCTGATCGAAAGCATGAAGCCTGAACAGCAGCTCATTATCGATGGTGGAATGTCGGTCGGCGGCGGTGGTGGTGGCGGTGGTGCTAGTACACAGTCAGCACCGCAGTAAACTCGATTGATCTCTGTGTCGACAAGCTGAGCCCCAGTGAAGGTCTTCACTGGGGCTCACGTATCCGCGGCAAAATCGTTCAAGGATCCAGGCGCAACATGGAATCAAACCAGCGCAGCAATTCGAAGAGTACCTCGTCGAACGCTCAAATCGAACCATCGTCAGAGACTGTTGTTATGGTTCGGAATATCACACGCGAAACTCAGATCGCCAGCCGCATCGAAGTGGCCGGTAGCAATGTGAAGCGCTCAAAAGGACTACTTGGAAGAAAAGGCCTCGCTCCGGGAGAAGGGATGTGGATCATTCCATGCGAAGCCATCCATACCTTCTTTATGAAGTTTCCAATCGACTTGATTTATCTGGATCGAAAACTTCGCGTGAAGAAAACCAAAACTGCGGTTCCGGCCTGGCGATTTTCCGCGTGCCTCTCAGCGCATTCAGTTCTGGAACTCCCCGCCGGCACCGTTAACGCTACTCGTACAGAGCGAGGAGATTCATTGGAAATCGTGCAGCCCTCAGGCGCAGAGCAAACAGTTTCCGGCTGATAGTTCCTGTCCGGCTCGAGGCGAGTCTTATCATGTGGCTCAAGAGAATACTTAAAGTCAGCCTGATCGCCTTCGTCTGCGGAGTTCTTTTCGTCGCTGCATTCATGGCTGCGGGTGTCCTGCCGGTTCAGGACCTCGCTCAGTATTGGTCTGCAGCTCATTTGATTCGAGCGAACCCTTACTCCTTCCAACTCGTAGCCCAGTTTGAGCACTCCCAGGGAATCGCCATTGACCCTCCGCTTGTTCTCAAAAACCCTCCCTGGGCGATTCCGTTCTTCCTGCCGCTCGGACTGGTCGGCTACCGTGTCGCATTTGCGCTTTGGACGCTCTTTAGCCTCGTTATCATCATGGCGTGCACACGAGGCATCTGGCACGAACTGCATGCCCGATCATCTCTGACGCCCCTCATTTTGCCGCTGTTGTTCGGCCCCGTCATTGTTCAACTCATGCTGGGACAATGGACCATTCTCGTCCTGTCTGGAATCACCCTGTTTCTGATCGCAGCAGAGCGAAAACATGATTGGATCGCCGGTGCATCTCTGGTTCTCGTGCTTGGAAAGCCGCATGTAGCGTTGCTTTTCCTCGTTGCTATTGCACTCTGGGCAGCGCAGCAAAGACGATGGCGTATCCCTGTTTCCGCTTTAATTGCACTTGCGTCCGCGAGTCTCTTTGTTGAGGTGCTCAATCCGCATATCTGGGCTCAGTTCCTCGAACGCACTTCACAGGTGGTTCATGAGGCTGAATCCTATCCGAACCTTGGCGGTATTCTCTACGACCTCACTGGTGTCCATTCGCTGGCTCTCATTCCCCAGATCGCGGGGCTGATATGGCTGGCCTTCTATTGGAAAAGGCACCGCTTTCACTGGAACTGGTGGGAACATGGGACAATGGTCGTCTTGTGCTCCGTCGTCTGCAGCTATTACAGCTATCCTTATGATGAGATCCTCGCGCTGCCGGCATTGATCGTTGCTTCGGCGAATTCCACACGTCGAGAGTTTCTAATCGCATTCTTAATTACAGATCTCGGATATGCGCTCTATATCACGGATGTGCCCGGCCGCCTGGGCTACGGATACATGTTTCTCTCGTGGACGGCGACGGGCTGGCTTGTAGCCTGTATCCTCTCGCGTTGCACCTGGGCGCGAGCAGAGCGTATTCATCAAGCTTGAAACTTGGCTAGAAGTTGTATCTCACGATGCACCACAGCGCACGGACCCCGTCGCGCCAGCCGATTTTCTTCCCTTCGGCGTACGTTCGACCGCTGTATGAGATTCCGACCTCGTAGATCCGTAGATTTGCCTTCGCCAGCTTCGCGGTGATCTCCGGCTCAAATCCGAACCTGTTCTCCCTGATCGCAATCTTCTGAACCACCTCTCGCCGGAACGCCTTATAACACGTCTCCATGTCTGTCAGGTTCAGATCGCTGGCCATGTTTGAACAAAGCGTGAGGAACTTGTTCCCCACGTAGTGCCAGAAGTACAGGACGCGGTGAGCTCCTAGCCCTCCCAGAAACCTCGATCCGTAAACCACATCTGCCTTCCCCGCCAGAATCGGCCCCAACAGAAGGAAATATTCGGCTGGATCATATTCAAGGTCGGCATCCTGGACGATGAGAATGTCCGAAGCCGCCTTCTCAATTCCCGTCCGTAGTGCGGCCCCTTTTCCCTGGTTCACAGCATGACGACAAAGTAGGATTCGGTCGTCGCTGTTCACCAGCCTTTCAAGCAACTCTCCCGAACCATCACCTGAAGCGTCATCGACGATGATCAGTTGCTGAACAGGTCTTTGAGCAAGAACTTCGCGAACGATACTTTCCAGCGTCGAAACTTCGTTGAAAACAGGCATGACTACCGATACGCACGGAGTCACGTCGTCATTGCACCTTACTTCTGGCATGCTGGGCGTCTTTTGGGATGGTTGGAATTCAGGATCGTTCGCTTAATATAACTGAAAAGGCCAAGCTTAAGCGGCAAACTCTTGACCCGGTTGATTAAAAAGTAATCGTCATTCTGTGATTCAAACTTGGGTGGCTCGGGATAACTCCCGAGTTGTTACCAGGCGCCTGGAATCCCGAGATAACACGATCGGTACAGACTTGTCCTCATGGTCAGCGAAATCGATCATATCGTAGGCCAATCGTGAACGTCGTTCTGCGAGGTCAGACATTTGGTGACATCGGCAAAGTCCAACATCGTGGTTCTGTTGAGGTGCCCAGTGCGACCTGCGTTTGCCTTGCTCCATCTGTTCTCACGCGGCCGCATGGCATCTCGCTCCACCGCTTCGTCGACCCGAATTGCTGATGATGGGCCGACCAAGAGTAGTGACAAACCTCATTGTGAGTAGCTCGCCTGCGCGGCCAAAGCCCTGAACAATAACCTCGAGGAATCATGCTTCGAAACGCCATCGCTGAATCACCGATCAACACGCCGACGGAGATGCGTTCAGTCCAATCCAATCGGCGGGTGCATTACACACTGGCGGCATGCGGCGCAGCGATGTTGATCTTCTGCATACTTGGGGCGCCTCCGGGAATCTGGAAGTCAGCGCAGCCACTCATCATCACTGTCCTGGTTCTGAGCGCTCCATTGCTGATTCCTGCAGCCCTCTTCCACGATCGAAAGAAGTGGGATCATCGCGATGCTGCCCTTATGCTTCCGTGGACGTTGCTTGTTGCCTCGCTCATCGTCCAGGCCGCGCCGATCACCGCCACCTTTGCTTTTCCACTGAGGGATGGGCTGTGGTGCAGCCTAGATCAACACCTCGGTATCAATGTACCGGCGATCATGGCTTTCGTGCGCCAACATCCCGCTCTGGATTCTCTATTGTTCCGGTCCTACGCGTTCACTTTGCATCCCCTGGTGCTGTGCGCAATCTCCTTTCCCGCGTTGCTCGGCAAGAGAGAGGCAGCGCAGCGGTTCGTTCTTTCCAATGCCTTCAGTTTTGTGCTGGCTTTGCCCCTAATGATCTTCCTGCCAGCGATTGGCCCCTGGGTCGGATGGGGATTTCCACCCGACAAGCTTCAGAGGGCTTGCGAGGCCACGATCCATGCTTTGCGTCTCGGCTCCCTCGACATCCACGATAATTTCGGTGGAATCGTCTGTCTGCCTTCATTTCATGCCTTCTGGGCAATCGTTTCTGCGCAAGCTCTCTACACGTTCCGGTACATTCGATACCCTGCTATCGCCGTTGCCGGTCTGATCACAATCTCTACCGTAACAACTGGTTGGCACTATGGTGTCGACGTGATCGCTGGAGTACTGATGGTCATCATCTCCACATTCCTCTCCAATGCCGTTATCTTCGGCAGAGTCAGCTTGAAGCCGAAAGCTCCAATCGGAGATGCAGCAAAATGACTAAACGAAACGTGGGTGTCTTTGCGATTTTCCTCCTGGCCAGCACCATTGCTATGGGCTGGGGACTTGCCCTCATCCAGAGAACGCGCGGAATTATCCTCGATTATCGCCTTGCAGATTTCGGCGCTCGTTGCCTCATCCACCATTGCGATCTCTACAATGAGCCTGAGATGGAACGCTTCTATTTGGCCCACGGTGGAGAACGCACCAATTCAACCCCCTCTGCCGGAGAGACGACAAAATACCTGGCTGGTTTCCAGGTATATCCTCCTAGCGCCGAATTATTTTTCGCGCCCTTCGCTCTATTCTCTTGGCCCGTTTCGTACGTCTCCTGGATCGCTATCTCTCTCGTTTTGGTAACGATTGCGGCCTTTCTGATGTGGGATGTCGCACGTGTGTACACACCTGATCCCCCTTTCTACCTTGCATGTTTTCTGCTAGTGAACAGCGGGGGGCTTCTCGCAGGAGGCAATCCGGCGGCGGCAGCCGTCAGTCTCGGCGTGATCGGCGTCTGGTCCGTCCTTCAAAACCGGTTCCCCTCCGTTGGCGTGATTTGCATAGCAGTCAGCCTCGCAATCAAGCCGCACGATGCAGGATTCGTCTGGCTGTATCTGATCTGCCTGGGCGCCACTTTCCGCAGACGCGCCGTCCAGTCGTGTGTGCTCATGACGCTTTTCGCGATCGCAGGTGTCCTCTGGGTCCGGCAGGTCTCGCCTGGTTGGATTCAGAAATTGCTGTCGAACCTGGCCGCGCTCGCGAGCAACGGCTCTTGCAACGATCCAGCGGGTCCTGCTGCGATTTCCATGGTCAATCTCCAAACTCTGCTGGCCTTCTTTCGCAACGACCCCAGGTTCTACAACAGTCTCAGCTTCGCAATCTGCGCTCCGCTAATTCTGGTGTTCCTTTTTACCGCTATTCGTCTCAAGCGCTCGCCAAAGGGCATCTGGTTGGGGCTGGCAACCATCGCAGTGCTCTCGCTCCTGCCTGTGTACCATCGGCCTCACGATGCCAAGATTTTGCTTCTCACCCTTCCCGCCTGCGCGATGCTGTGGGCCGAAGGCGGCCCAACCGCATGGCTCGCCCTCCTCTTCACGGGGGGGGGCATCGTGGTCACGTCTGAGTTACCTTTGATTTTTCTGCAAGTATTTGCGGTATCCCCAACATCGGGGATCAGAGCGAGGGTGCTATACCTTCTGACAACACGGCCCGCTCCTCTGATCCTCTTTGCAGAGAGCTTTTTCTTCCTCTACGTGTATGTGAAGCACTACCGGAGCGCCCAAGAGGACGATGTAAGCGCACGTCCCGCCGGTTTGCTTCGATCAGTGCGCTGATCCGAACTATTTCGCGGCTCATGACACAAGAGCCCTCAACATCTCGACTTACGGTTGCAGATCTCCTCGGAAAGAAAGCACGACGTCAACAAAATGCCATCGCAGCCGGAAGACCCAGTAGTTGTCTCTTGGAGATAACACTTTAGTGTTATATAACCCCGGTTTCGAGCTTTCCCGGCAGCCAAATGCCGCCTCAGATAACTATCGTTACCCCAGAAGTGCTATGCCCATCTAACAGCAATTGACTT
>Ga0070667_100003271_pt1 | contig 13847 bp, 9 predicted proteins | sample KBSS33metaG_FD_64659 | JGI IMG/M metagenome (GOLD analysis project Ga0070667, IMG submission 64659) | Switchgrass rhizosphere microbial communities from Kellogg Biological Station, Michigan, USA - KBS S3-3 metaG | ecosystem: Host-associated > Plants > Roots > Rhizosphere > Soil ...
ATGGCCAACATCCGTCATCGGCGCGTCGCGCAGGGCGCGAGCACGCTCACCCAACAGCTGGCGCGTCAGAGTTTTCTGACGCCCGACAAGACGATTCGCCGCAAGCTCCAGGAATTGATCGTCGCGGAGCGGATCGAGAGTGCGTACGCCAAGGAACAGATTCTCGAGCTGTACCTGAACAAGGTCTATTTCGGTGACGGTTTGTACGGCGCGGAGGCCGCGGCGCGCGGGTACTTCGACAAACACGCTTCACAGCTCGACGTCCCCGAAGCGGCGCTGCTCGCCGGGCTGGTGAAATCGCCCTCGAGCTACGCCCCGACCGTCAGTCTGCCCCGTGCGACAGCGCGCCGGAACATCGTGCTGCAGGCGATGCTGGAGGCGAAACACATCAACCCCGCGCAGTGGGCCAAGGCAAAAGCCGCGAAAGTCGTCCTCCGCGACGGTCTCCGGTCCGAAGAACCGCACGGGCTGTACTTCAAGGAACAGGTCCGGCGCGAGCTGGTGGATCGGTTCGGCTGGCAACGCGTCTACCAGGGCGGCCTGCGCGTCTTCACGACCATCGACATGCCGATGCAGGAGGTCGCCGAAGCGACAATCGCCGAACAGATCAAATCAATCGAAGTGCGGCGTGCCGCATGGCAGGCTCGCCGGGCGCCCCAGAAGAAGCTGGCGAAGAACGCAGCGCCCCCGACGCCTCCGCGCGAGACGGACCCCCTGCAGGGCGCGCTTGTGGCGCTCGAGCCGGACACCGGGTACGTGCGGGCGATGGTCGGCGGCCGCGACTTTGATGCCAGCCACTTCAACCGGGCGGTTCAAGCGCATCGCCAGCCCGGATCCGCGTTCAAGCCGTTCGTCTACGCGACCGCGATCGAGGCGGGCTATTCCCCGGCCACCGTGATTGATCATCTCGATGAGCCGATCGCAACCGTGCAGGGCGCGTGGACGCCGGAGGATGAGCATTCGTCCGGGTCGTCGTTGACGCTCCGAACCGCACTCCGTACGTCGAGCAACCGGGCCGCCGTGCGTCTGCTGCAGCAGGTCGGCATCGCCCGCACCGTGAAGTACGCCAAGGACATGGGCGTCGGCGATGTGCCAAGCGTCCCTTCTCTCGCGCTTGGGTCCGGCGAGGTCACGCTCCAGGCGATGACCGCGGCGTATGCGGCCTTCATCAATCACGGTTCGGTGCCCAAGCCGATTCTGATTCGCCGCGTCGAGGACCACGACGGCACTGTGCTTTTCGAAGGACGGCCGTCGTCAACCAGGGCGATCAGCGACACCACGGCGTTCCTGATGTCCACGATGATGGCGGATGTGATCAACGCGGGAACCGCGGCGCGCGCGCGCAGCATGGGGTTCACGTTGCCGGCCGCCGGCAAGACCGGCACGACCAACGATTTCAACGACGCGTGGTTCATCGGGTTCACGCCGAAGCTCGCGACCGGCGTCTGGGTGGGATTCGATCAGCCCCGGACGATTCTTCCGAACGGCTTCGCCGCCGACATCGCAGTACCAGTCTGGGCGAAGTTCATGAAAACCGCGACGCAAGGCGACAAGCCCGACTGGATTTCGCCGCCTGCGGGAATCGTCACGGCCAGCGTGTGCCGGCTCACTGGAAAGCTGGCGACCGAACAGTGTCGAGATGCCGACGTGGTCAACAAGTACGGCGAGGTCGAGCGCCGATCGACCGTCTACACCGAATACTTTGCGCGCGGTACCGAGCCGACGACGTACTGCGACGGACACCAGCCGCGCGTCGACATGTTGAGGATGGCGGACGACATCGGCGTACGGCAGCAACCGGCCACTCAGGCCAGCGCCCCGGCCGTGCCGCCGCCGACGACGACCGGGACGGCTGGCACGGCGGTGACTCCGGGAACGACCGGGACCACCATCCAAAGCGTTGAAGGCACGCAAGCGCCGTCCGGCGGCAAGCGCAGCTTCTGGTGGAGGCTCCTCGGCCGCGGCCGTGACAAGTCGCCGAAGGAGGACCCGCCACCGCCACCGCCGAAGCGGCCGGAAGGGGGCTAGGCCGGCATCGAGTGATACGATGCCGGTACTGTGCCGCTCCGCGACATCACGGGCCACCAGCGTCTCGTCGAATTGCTCGGCCGTTCCATTGCCGGCGGGACGCTGCCGCCGAGCCTGCTCTTTGCCGGTCCCGCCGGCGCCACGAAACGACAGACCGCGCTCGCCGTTGCCCAAACCCTGAACTGTCTCGATCTTCGCCGGGTCACCGATGCCAGCGGCCAACAGGTCGCCGACGCGTGCGGCGTCTGTGCCTCGTGCGTGCGCATTCAGCGCGGCGTGCATCCGGATGTCGTGATCGTCGAGCCTGGCGACACCGGCGCGATCAAAATCGATCAGATCCGGGAGGTCGTGGAACGCGCGGCGTACCGACCGTTTGAAGGGCGCCGGCGTGTGGTCGTCATCGACGAGGCCGATGCGCTGATGGCGCCTGCCCAGAACGCGCTGCTGAAGACGCTCGAGGAACCGCCGTCGCTCTCCGTCTTCATCCTGGTGACGACACGTCCGGACATGCTGCTGCCGACGGTGCGTTCGCGATGCATCAGGCTGCTGTTCACGGAGCCGGGCACGGAAGACGTCGACGTCGAGGCGCGCGAGATCGCGCAGAGTGTGCTGGTGCACGCCGCGACGACGACCGATGCGGGCCGGCGCCTCGAGGGCGCGAAGGAACTGCTCGCGAAGACCGGCCAGGGCGGTGTGGCCGATCGCGATCAGCTATCGGCGCATTTGAAAGCCATGGCGTCGCTTCTGCGCGACGTCGAGGTGCTGGCCGCGGGCGCCGATGCGGCCACGCTCGCGAACCCCGATGCGAAACCCGCGCTCGAGCGGCTGGTGCCGTCGTTCAAAGGCGACCGCGGGCTGGCGGCGTTTTCGGCCATCGACCGCGCCCTGGAAGCGCTCGACCGCAACTCGGGTGTCAAGGTGGTGGCCGATTGGCTGGTGCTGCAGCTATGAGCGCGCCGCAGCAGGGCCCGCTCGTCGCCGTCAAGCTGACCACCGTCGGCCGCTCGCAGACCTTTCTCCCAGGGGATCTGTCGCCTGATGCCGCGCCGCAGCCGGGCGATCGCGTCGTCGTGCAGACCGATGGTGGCACCGCCGTCGGCACGGTGGTTCGCCGCATCCCGCAACTCGACGACAAGCGCCGGCCGGCGGGTGATTCGACGCAGCGCGTCGTGCGTCTGGCGTCGCGCGAGGATGTGATTGCGCGGCTGAAGCACCAGCACCGCGAGCAGGAGGCCTATCGCATCGCGCTGCTCAAAATCCGCGAACGCGGGCTCGGCATGAAGCTGACGCGGGTCGAGCAGGCGTTCGACGGCTCCAAACTGGTCTTCTATTTCACGGCCGACGGCCGCGTCGATTTCCGCGAACTGGTGCGAGAGCTCGCGTCCGAGTTCCGGACTCGCATCGAGATGCGGCAGATCGGTGTCCGAGACGAGGCGAAGATGTACGGCGGCTACGGCACGTGCGGCCGTCCGCTCTGCTGCACGACGTTCCTGCAGTCGTTCGAGCCGGTGTCGATCAAGATGGCGAAGCAGCAGGAGCTGAGCCTCAACCCTTCCAAGCTCTCGGGCCTGTGCGGGCGGCTGAAGTGCTGTCTTCGCTACGAACTGCCCAACGCCAAGGGCGTTCAGCACGGCGGCTGCGGCAGCGAGGGCGGTTGCGACAATCCGTCAGGCTGTGGTTCCGGCGGCTGCGGCTCTGGAGGCTGTGGCTCTGGGGGTTGCGGAAGCTGCGGACACTAGGACACCGAGAATGAAGCCGCGAGTTGCGATCACCGCAGGCGATCCCGCGGGGATCGGGCCCGAAGTTGCCGCGCTCGCGGCCGCCGACTCACGGGTGCTCGCTGCCTGCGAGCCGGTCATCTATTCGCCGCCCGACAGCGCTCGATTCGCACCCGGCGTGCTGAGCGCCGAAGCCGGACGAGCGGCCTACGACATCATCGTGCGCGCCGTGGACGATGCGAAGAACGGCGACGTTCAGGCGATCGCGACGGCACCCGTCAACAAGGAGGCGTTTCGCCTCGCAGGTCTGCCGTGGAGCGGACATACCGATCTCCTGGCTCACCTGACCGGAGCATCACACGTCGCGATGATGTTCCACTCGGAACCGCTGCGCGTCGTCTTGGCGACGGTCCACGTCGCGTTGGCGGATGTCCCGCGCCTGCTGACGCAGTCGGTGATGGAAAAAACGATTGCGCTGACCGCTCGCGAACTGCCGCGATTCGACAAGATTCAGCCGCGGATCGCGGTGGCCGGGCTCAATCCGCATGCGGGTGAGCATGGGTTGTTCGGCCGGGAAGACATGGATGTGATTGCGCCGGCAATCGAGGCCTGTCGGGCGCGAGGAATCGACGTCAGCGGCCCATTTCCCGCGGACACGGTGTTCGTCCGCGCCCATCGCGGAGCATTCGATGTGGTGGTCGCGTGCTATCACGACCAGGGATTGATTCCGGTCAAGCTACTGGCGTTCGGCCAGGCGGTGAACGTGACGTTAGGTCTGCCTATCGTCCGCACGTCCGTCGATCACGGCACGGCGTTCGATATCGCTGGCAAGGGCATGGCGGATCCCGAGAGTATGATCGCGGCGGTGCTGCTCGCCGCGAAACTCGCGCAGGGGTCCGCCTAAAGGCGGACACTACGTACCGTGCGCGACGCGGTCCATGCGCGACGCCTACATAGTGTCCGGCTTTAGCCGGACGTGCGACGTACGTAGTGTCCGGCTTTAGCCGGACGTGCGAGGTACGTAGTGTCCGGCTTTAGCCGGACCGTGATCAATGGCTGAAAAAACCGAGCGCGAAAAAGCGCAGTCGAGCGTCGCCGAAAACCGCAAAGCGTTCCACGACTTCCATCTGATGGAGACGTTCGAGGCGGGGCTGGTGCTGCTCGGCACCGAGGTGAAAGCGATCCGCGAAGGCCGCGTCAATCTGCGGGACAGTTTCGCGCGGGTCGAGGACGGAGAGGTCTTTCTCTACAACGTCAACATCAGCCCCTACAGCCACCGTGGCTACGCCGATCACGAGCCGCTGCGTCGGCGGAAGCTCCTGCTCCATCGTTCCGAGATCAAGAAGTTGATCGGCAAGACCGTCGAGAAGGGTATGACGCTGGTGCCGGTCAGGCTGTATTTCAAGAATGGCCGCGTCAAGGTGGCGGTCAGTCTGGCCAAGGGCAAGAAGGATTACGACAAGCGCGAGACCATCAAGCGCCGCGAGGCCGACCGCGAAACCCGCGCCGCCATCAAATCGCGATCACGATGAACGCACAGGCCGCCGAGACCGCGGCAGGAAGCATGGCGTTGCGGTCTTTGCGGTTTCCGCCGCAGCGCGACGGCGCGAAGGCGAGTGCGGTTTCGTGAACTGCGGCGAATCGCCCGAGACGACCGGATACAATAGTCGAATGAACGTACCGTTACTCGACCTGCAGGCACAGTATCGGCCGCTGCGCGACGAAATCATCGCGGCGATGACACGCGTCTGCGACAGTCAGCGCTTCATCATGGGGCCGGAGGTCGACGGCCTCGAGCATGAGTTGAACGCGCTGATCGGCGTGAAGCACTCGATCGCCGTCTCGTCCGGCACCGACGCGCTTCTTCTCGCGCTGATGGCGCTTGGCATCAAGGCCGGCGACGAAGTCATCACGCCGACGTATTCGTTCTTTGCGACTGCTGGCGCGGTCGAACGCGTGGGCGCCCGTCCGGTGATGGTCGACATCGACCCGGCGACGTTCAACATCGACACGACCCAGGCCGCGGCCGCCATCACGCCGCGAACCAAGGCCATCATTCCCGTCCACCTGTTCGGGTTGAGCGCCGATCTCGACCCGATCATGGCTGCCGCCGATCGGGCCGGCGTCCCCGTCGTCGAGGACGCCGCCCAGGCGATTGGCTCGACCTACAAGTCGCGCGCCGTCGGTACCATTGGCGCCTTCGGGTGCTTTTCGTTCTTTCCGAGCAAGAACCTTGGCGCGTTCGGCGACGCAGGCCTTCTCGTGACCAACGACGACCGCCTGGCGAAGCAGGCGAGGCTGCTGCGGACGCACGGGATGGAACCGAAGTACTACCATCACCTGGTCGGCGCGAACTTCCGCATGGACGCGCTGCAGGCAGCCGTGCTGCGGGTGAAAGCGCCGCACCTGGGGGGGTGGACCCAGCGGCGTCGGGCGAACGCCGCGCGTTATCTGGAACTGTTTTCGGCGGCCGGCCTCAGCGAGGTGGTCCGGTTGCCGCAGGTGCCGTCGGACAGGCAGCACATCTTCAATCAATTCGTGATCTGCACACCCGAACGCGATGCTCTGAAGAAGCATTTGGATGCTGCCGGCATCGGGAACGAAATCTATTATCCCGTGCCGTTTCACCTGCAGCCCTGCTTCGCGCACCTGGGCTACCGTCGTGGCCAGTTTCCGAACGCCGAGAGAGCCGCCGCAGAGAGTCTGGCGATTCCCGTCTACGGCGAACTCTCCGCCGACCAACAGGAATACGTCGTCAGTACCGTCGCATCGTTCGTGCAGAAGAACATCGGGGCGGTGCGGTGATTCGGACCGAGCGGCACGTCCCCTCCGCGGCGTCGAGGCGGCGGCTGCCGGGCATCACGACCCAGATCTTCATCGGCCTCGTGCTCGGCATCCTCGTCGGCCATTTCTGGCCCGGCTTTGGTGTCGCCATCAAGCCGCTGGCCGACGCCTTTCTGCGGATGATCAAGATGATCATCGCGCCGCTGCTCTTCGCGACGCTGGTGGTCGGCATCGCCGGCACCGGCGACTTGAAGTCGATGGGGCGCATCGGGCTGAAGGCGATCGTGTACTTCGAGGTTGCCTCGACGATTGCGCTCTTCCTCGGGCTCGTGCTGGTCAACGTCTTCCATCCCGGCGCGGGGCTCGCCATGCCGATCGGCGCCGATACCAAAGCCGCTGCGGCGATGGCGCAGAACCAGCAGCACGCGTGGGACATCTTTCTCCATCTGTTTCCCACGTCGGTCGTGGATTCGATGGCGCGCGGCGACATCCTCCAGTTGGTCGTCTTCTCCACGTTCTTCGGCGTCGCCCTCGCCGCGATCGGCCCGAAAGGGCAGCCGGTGCTCGACGTCCTCGAAAGCACCGCCGCCATCATGTTCAAGTTCACCGGCTACGTCATGGCGTTTGCGCCGATTGGCGTCTTCGCCGCGATTGCGGCAACGGTCGGCGGCAAGGGCCTCGCGATCCTGTTTACCCTCGGCAAGCTGATCGCGCTGATGTATCTCGGCCTGGCGATCTTCGTGCTGATTGTGCTGGGCGGGGTCTCGTATCTGATCCGCGTCCCGTTCCTCACCTTCGTCAAGGCGATTCGTGAACCGTTCCTGATCGCGTTCACCACCGCGAGCTCGGAGGCCGCGCTGCCGAAGTCTCTCGAGGTGATGGAACGCTTCGGCGTGCCGAAGAACATCGTGGGGTTCGTGCTGCCGACCGGTTACAGCTTCAATCTCGATGGCACGACGTTGTATCTCTCGCTGGCCAGCGTCTTCGTCGCGCAGCTGGCCGGCGTGCCGATGACCTTCGGTCAGCAGCTCGTCATGATGCTCACGCTGATGCTGACCAGCAAAGGCGTGGCGGGCGTGCCCCGCGCCGCGCTGGTCGTGCTCACGGCGACCCTCACGCAATTCGGCCTGCCGCTCGAGGGCGCCGCCATCCTCCTCGGCATCGATCAGATCCTCGACATGGGACGGACCGCCGTGAACGTCATGGGCAACTGCATTTCCACGGTCGTCGTCGCTCGATGGGAAGGCGTCTTCGACGATGCGAAGATGAAGGCGTTCGCGGCCGGCGATGCCGCGAAGGCCGCCTGACATGCGGATAGCGGTGGTCGGCGCGCGCGGGCAGCTGGGCGCCGCGGTCGCCGAAGCCTGCGGCGCCGCCCACGAAACCGTCACATTCACGAGGGCCGACCTCGATACCACCGACGACGCGGCAGTGGCCGCGGCAATGGCGCGGGTGCGTCCCAACGCCATCGTCAACGCCAGCGCCTACACCAACGTCGATGGCGCGGAGGAGGAACCGGCCACGGCACTCAACGTCAACGCGCTGGCCGTCCGGGGGCTGGCGCGCGCGGCCGAGACCCATGGCGCTGCGCTCGTCCATTTCAGCACCGATTTCGTCTTCGACGGCGCGGCCTCGGCGCCATATACCGAGCAGGATCGGCCGAATCCGCGAAGCGTGTACGCGACCTCCAAGCTGCTTGGCGAGTGGTTCGCGCTGGAGGCTCCGCGCGGCTACGTCCTCAGGGTGGAAAGCCTGTTCGGCAGCGTGGCCGGGGGACCCGAGGCGAAGGGCAGCGTCGCCGCCATCCACAAGGCGCTGCTGGCAGGCCAATCGCCGCCAGTCTTCATCGATCGCACGATTTCGCCAACCTACGTGATCGACGCGGCCCACGCGACGCGGAAGCTCCTCGAATCCTCCGCGCCGGCCGGCCTGTACCACTGCGTCAATTCCGGTTCGTGCACCTGGCTCGACTTCGCGCAGGAACTGGCGCGGCTCGCGGGCCTCGAGCCGCGCTTCACCCCGGTGCGCATGTCGGACGTGCAGCTTCGAGCGGCCCGGCCGTTGTATTGCGTCCTCTCCAACGCCAAGCTTCGAGACGCCGGCATCGACATGCCGTCGTGGCAGGACGCGCTGGTGCGGTACCTCGCGGCTAGGAGCCTGTCCGAGTCATAGCCTGGGCCGCGCGCATGGGGCTTGCGAGGCGAGATCGAGGCGCGAGGAGGAGGCGATGCGGCACATCGGCGACGACGAGCAACGACGAGCTCGCCCGCAACCCCCATGCGCCCTTCGGGTTCCGGCGGCGCGCCGGCATCTGCGGCGTTGCCGCTCCTCGACAATGTCCCGCATTGCCTGCGTCGCGGCGCCTTGCATCTGCCGGCGCGGCGCTCGGAACGCGGCCCAGTCTATGACTCGGACAGGCTCCTAACGGCGCGCCGTCGTCGACACGCGACTGACGCCATCCGCCGCGCCAATCAGCCGAATGAACTCGGCGCGATGGCCGTGCGGATCGTCGCCTTTGAAGCGCTGGGCGAGCGCGAGCGCCTCGCTGAACGACGAGGCGCCTTTGAACTCGCTATCGCGGAGCAGCATGCCGAATTCGACCACGGCCGCGGCGAATCCCAGTTCCGGAATCGACTGCGTCCGATTGGCGACGGCCGTCGTCATCAGCGTACTGACGTCGCCATCCGGCGCCTTGTAGCGGATCTTGACGGTCATCGCTTCGTCAAGCGGAGCGGCCGCCGCCACCTGGGCGGTCTGATACTTGAGCGGATCGATCGACACGCCGTCGATCGGCTGGCCGGCCGGGATCAATTCGTACAACGCGGTCACCGAATGACCCGCGCCGATCTCTCCCGCGTCTTTCTGGTCGTTGTTGAAATCCTGCGCTTCGAGGACTCGCTTCTCATACCCGATCAAACGGTAGGCGCCGACGACGCGCGGATTGAATTCGACCTGAAGCTTGACGTCTTTCGCCACGGTCACCAGCGTGCCGCCGGCCTGCTCGACGAGCACTTTCTGCGCTTCGGCGAGCGAGTCGATGTAGGCGTAGTTGCCGTTGCCCGCATCCGCGAGCTTGACCATCGTCGAATCCTTGACGTTCCCCATCCCGTATCCAAGCACCGACAGCGCGACGCCGCTGGCGCGCTTCTCCTCGACGAGCCGCAGCAGCGATCCCTGATCCGTGACGCCGACGTTGAAGTCGCCGTCGGTGGCGAGGATCACGCGGTTCACGCCGCCCTTGATGAAGTGGTCCTGCGCCACCTTGTAAGCGAGCATCAGACCGGCGCCGCCGTTGGTGGAGCCGCCGGCTTCGAGACGTCGCAGCGCATCCAGAATCGTGGCCGTGTCGCTGCCCGACGTCGACGGCAACACCAGGCCCGTGTTACCGGCATAGACGACGATCGCGACGCGATCCTTGTCCGTGAGATTCGGCGCCAGCATCGCCAGAGAGGCTTTGACGAGCGGCAGCTTGCGCGGATCGAACATCGAGCCCGACACGTCGATCAGGAAGACGAGATTGCGCGGCGGGATGTGTGTCGCGTCGATGCGCCTCGCCTGAAGGCCGACGAGCGCCAGGCGATGCTTCGGATTCCACGGACAGTCGCCAATCGCCGTCGTGACCGAGAACGGCCGGCCGTCGCGCGGGTCGGGGTAGTTGAAGGAGAAATAGTTGATCAGCTCCTCGATCCGGACCGCGTCCTTGGGCGGCGCCTGTCCGAGATTCAGGAAGCGGCGGACGTTGGCGTACGAGGCAGTATCCACGTCGGCCGAAAACGTCGACAACGGTGAGGTGGCCGCGTTGTGCCACTGGTTGTCCGAGATGCGGTCGTAGGCCTCGGTGTTGAAATCGGCAGCTGGCGGAGGCGGGTAGAGCGTGCCGCCGGCGACGCCCGCGTATCTGCCTGAGACGACCGAGTTCGAGCTGGTATTGATCGTCGGCGACGCGGCCGTGACGGCCACCGATTCCGTCAGCGCGCCCACGCGAAGCTCCAACGACAGGGGAACAACCGCTCCTGATTGAACGGCAACCTGTCGTGTGAGCGCGATGAACCCGTTCAATGCGACGGCGATGGTGTACCGTCCGGGCGGAAGGGCGACGAATGAGAACTCGCCTTTGGCGTCGGTGATCGTTGTCCGGTCGGCGTCCGGTGCATGCGAGAGGCGGACGGTCGCGCCCGGCAGCACCCCGCCGCTCTGATCCTTCACGGTCCCCCGGACGATACCGACGCTGGACTGCGCGAGCAGGCTCGCGGCTGCGAGCAACGCGACGAACGCACCAATCGTGTACCGGCGCATATGGCCTCCATTCTCGACGCGGGCATCCGTCACCTCTTTGGACACCGCATCGGGTCGTCTGGCTTGCGGTGCTGAGCAAGCGAAGTGCCGCGCCAGTTCGGAGCGGGTTGCGCACTGGACGGGCGGTTTCAGCGATTGAACGGTCGCGAACGCCGAACCGCGTTCAACGCGATGGATACCGGATTCAGTCGGTGAGATCGCGGCGACTGGCCATGAGAGCGGTTTCTAGAGGGAACCGAAAATGGCTTTAGCTGCCGCTTTCGACGAGCGAGGCAACGAGATCGCCGACGGCCAGGCACGACGTCAACCCGGGAGACTCGATACCGGATGCCTGGACGACGAACGGATTCTCGCGATCGCGGCGGATCAGAAAATCCGCGAACGACTCGGCAGGCGAATGGATTTTCGGGCGGATGCCGCTGCCACCGAGCCGCAGATCCTCGAGCCTCACGTCCTTGAGCAGCCGGCGAGCCGGCTCGAGGAAGGCTTCGACCGGCAGACGATGGCCCTCGTAATCGTCTTTCCGCTCCTGAAACGACGCAGTCGGTCCAAGCCAGACGTGTCCGTCCGTCGTTCGCACCAGGTGCACGCCAAGGCCGTGCGTATGCGGAAGCGGATAGACGAGGGCGTTGACGAGCGATCGCTTCGACGGCGTAAGCTCGACGTATTCGCCGCGGCACGGGTAGATGGTGAACGTCTCTCCTCCGAGCAGGCGGGAGACGTCATCGGCGTACAAGCCCGCGGCGTTGACGACGGTCCGGGCCCGGATCGATTCACGCTCGGTGCGCAGCTCCATGCCGTCGGCATGCCGCTCGGCGCCGATCAACCGCGTGCCCGGCAGAAAGATAGCGCCCGCGTCGGCGCCGGTCGCCAGCAGCGTCTTGACGAGCGCCTCGGCTTCGACCACGCCCGACTCGGGTGACCACAAAGCGGCGACGCCCGAGACCGCTGGCTCGCGTGCGACGATGAAGGCGCGATCGACCAGCTCCAACCCTTCCACGCCATTGCCGTCGCCGCGCATCTTGAGCGCTTCGAGCTGGCGGACCTCGCCGTCGTCGTGCGCGACGATCAGCTTGCCGGATTGACGGTGCGGCACGTTGTAGCGGGCGCAGAACGCGTACATCAGCCGTCGCCCGTCGACGCACAGCCGGGCTTTCAGGGATCCGGGTGGGTAGTAGATGCCCGCGTGAATGACCCCGCTGTTGTGCGTGCTGGTGTCGAGCCCCGGGCGCGGGTGCCGCTCGAGGACGCAGGTCGAATGGCCGCGCGCCGCGAGCGCCCGGGCCGCGGCCAATCCGGTGACGCCGGCGCCGACGACTGCGACGTCAATCTCGGTCAACGCGTGTCACCGGTCGAGCGCATGCCGCTGTCAACGCGCTCCCGCAATTCGAGCTCGTGAATCGACCAGAACAGTTCGTCCGTCACGCCACCTTGCCGCAGGCGAATGACGCGGGCGCGATTCGGCGGCAATGCGACGTCGACGACGGGGTAGGCATGATCCAAGAGGAATCCTCGAGCGAAGTGCGGCAGCACCGACCCGCTGAACAGCGTTCTGGTCCCGGCCGGCTCCACGGCCTCGATCGTCAGCACACGCGGGTAGTCGCCGAAGCTTCGTTCGGCGGTCTGCATTCTCACGTGCCCGACGTCCCGAGGTGTGTCGAACTCGATCTCGATCCATTCGCGCCCGGTCTGCCGGCCGGCGCTCAGCCACCGGCTGTCTCGATTGCCGTCGAACAGCAGCGGAAGCCTGTCCGGCGAATGCGACGATCGCGTGCGCATCGCGGTGTGCGGAATCGGATGGGAAACGCTTTCCACCGGTGGGACATCCTCCGCAAGCGCAAACACGACGGTGCGGCCGAAGTCGTGCCGTGCCGCGATCTGTCCGCTCTCGAACTCGTGAAGCAGGGCCGTCTCCGTTGCGGGACTGTCGAACCGGCTGCCGTGTACCACGACATATCGTGCGCCGAGCGCGCGAACGCAAGCGACAGCGGCGCCGAGGTGATTCGCGTCGCCAAAGCCCTGGTCGCGGCCGGACAGCAGCCGCAGCAGCGGCGGATCGTAGCTGCTGTGACCGTTGATCGTGCGATGACCGTGCACCAGCGTGAGGTACTGATACGTCATCTGCCGCGCTTCGTCGTCCGTCGCGAATGGCAGTTCCAGGAGCGGACCGGCGGCGCTCTGACGGAGGAATTCGTAGGCGCGGCGATCGTCCGGATCGGGAATCGGATCGAATAGCGCGGTGCGAACCGGGACGGCCCACGATTCAGTGACGATCAACGCGCCGAGGAGCGCGACCACCCACGTCCGACCGGATCCGATGCGATCGAGCAGGACGACCGCTCCCTGCGCAGCCAGCACTGCCAGCGCCAGAATCACCAGCAGGCCCATCCGGGAAACGGCGCGAAGCCCATCGAGGCCCGGCACGATATCGAGCAGCAGCCGGTAGGGGCCGGCAATCGCGGCACGATGGCCCCAGGCCGTCGGGTGGGGACCGAGCGAGAGGACGAAAGCGGTCGCGGCGATCGCCGCGTACAGTCCGGCATGCGGTCTCGCCCGGCCGCGCCGGGTCGAGAGCGCGATACCGGCCAGGGCCAACGCGACGGCGCCCGGAAACAGTTCGTGCTCTCCAGTGCCTCGACGCGCCTGCCGCCAGAGCCAGATTCGATTGTGTCCGCGGAAATAGTCACTGACGTCCGCGCTCAGCCGTTCGATTTCATCCGAGGTCCGCCGGAAATTATTCTCCTGCCGAACACGATAGTACACGTTCGCGATCGGCGCGAGCGCCAGAGCGGCGAGCACTGCGACGCCGATCACATGGACGGCCGTGCGCATTGGCGGCGGGCGTCGGCGCCATATCTCGGCCATGGCCACGGCAGCGAGCGGCACCATGCCAAAGTACGCAAAGTAGTTGGCGGTGAGGCACTGCATCACAAAGAAGAATCCGCTCGCGAGCAGATAGCGCCAGGCGCCGCTGGCGAAGTAGCGATGGAGCGCCCATAGGCTCAGTGGAAGCCATCCGGT
>Ga0070667_100003275_pt1 | contig 13831 bp, 11 predicted proteins | sample KBSS33metaG_FD_64659 | JGI IMG/M metagenome (GOLD analysis project Ga0070667, IMG submission 64659) | Switchgrass rhizosphere microbial communities from Kellogg Biological Station, Michigan, USA - KBS S3-3 metaG | ecosystem: Host-associated > Plants > Roots > Rhizosphere > Soil ...
CAACTGCCTCTAGCCGGGTCGTAGAGTTCCGCTGCAGCAACAATCTCGGATCCCTTATACCCGCCGGCCACGAGGACCTGGCCATTCAAGAGCAGGGTTACCGTGTGGTCGATATGTCCCACCTTCATGGGGTTCGTTAACGTCCAGGCGTCGGAGATGGGGTCGTAAATTTCGGCTGTTTCTCGATCAAAAATGCTCGCTGTGCCGCCCGCGGCGAGGACTCTTCCATCCGGCAGCAGGGTGAGGAAGTTACCTTGGCGATCGACGTTCAGATTGGCGGCTGGCTCCCAACTGTCCGTTGTGGGGTCGTAAAGTTCGCTAGTGTGGCCTCCCCCTGGAAAATTGCTATCGCCAGCCAAGAGGACTCGCCCGTCGTGAAGCAGAACGGCGTCAGCATCGTTACGGGCTAGCATTGGACTGGCCGCGCTCCTCCAGGCATGCCCCGGTGAGCTTGCCGGATCAGCCGCGCACGGCCGAGTCATCGGCGCCGCCAGTACGAGTAGAAGCGTAAGACAGCTGACTGAAAAACGACGCGAAAAGGAAGAAGAGGAATTCATGATATGGGCTCCCGCTTCCGACATGGAATTCGGACCGGGATGATTCTAGGCAGTTGCCGCTGCAGGTGTCGAGAAAAGACGGCGGCCGATGATTCTCGCACGCGCCTAGGCGCGGGATGCTTGGTGGCCGAGAACAACGAAGCGGTAGAAATTTAGAGTTGGCGTGCCAATCGACGGAACGCTAGTCTGCGGGCCTCCCTCCCCATGAACGCGGAACCTAAACGCCGCCCGCTTTGCCGCTGTTGCGAGTCTGTGCAAGGCATCCTCACCGATCCTCATCTAGGCCCAGTCTGTTCTGATTGCTACGCCTGCCCCACTGAAGCGCCTGCCACGCTCGAAAAATCGGTCCGCTCGTCGGGATCGGTGCTTGTTCGAGCGAGGTCAATCAATGATCGCTGAGCCTCCGCGTTTCGATGTTGGGAGCTCACGTGTCGGTTTACGCGCGCGGGCGGGCATCAGTCCCGTCCCCAGCCGGTTTGAACTTTACTTTCGCACGGAGCGCCGGGTACCATCGCCTTCATGCGAACCCATTCCCGCCTCTGCTATGCTGGTCGCCTCGGACTGCTCCCGCTTATCTTCCTCGCCCTTCGAACTGCCGACGCTGGCAGCGCGACCTGGAATCTCAATCCAGTACAACGGCCTTCGTTTTGAAAGGAACCCATGAACAAGAACATCCGAAACACATTTTTCAACGAGCGTCTGCTAGCAGTATTTCTGCTCGGCGGCGCATGGGGGCCTGGAGCGTCAGCTTCAGGTGACGTGCCACGTTTCCCTGATCCCCCTTTCATTGCCACAGGCGTCTATTCCGACGTCATGACGACAGCGGATTTTAATGCTGACGGCATTCCGGATATGGGCTCGGTGGATGGCTATGACGATCAGATTGGCGTGAGTTTGGGCAACGGCGACGGCACGTTCCAGTCAACTCAGATCTACCATGTCCGCTCTGGGCCAACAGACATAAAGACTGCCGACCTGAACGGCGATAACGCCCCGGACTTGGTGGTCCCATTGCAGCACACCGACCGAGTGGCGATCCTGCTCGGCAACGGCGACGGTACGTTTGGCAGGCCGGCGCGGTTTGAAACGGAGAATGGCCCATACTCGGTCGCGCCCGGCGACCTGAATGAGGATGGCAAAGTCGACGTAGTGGTTAGTAACGTTAATGGGGGACGGATGCAAGGTCTCAGTGTCTTGCTCGGTAATGGGGATGGCACTCTGCAATTGCCGATTACATATGAAACCGGCGACGACCCGCATTCGGTCGTTCTCTCAGATTTTAATGGTGACGGTCACCTCGACGCGGCGGTAGTGAATAGTGGCTCCCAAACATTCAGCATTCTGCTCGGAAAAGGTGATGGAACTTTTGGAGCCGCCGTCAGCTACCCTACGCCGTCCTCCGCGCCTTTTTATCTTGTCGTCGCGGATTTCAATCAAGATTCACACCCGGATCTTTCCGTGACGTATGAGTTGCAGAATACGAGCGTCAGCATCTTTCTCGGGAACGCTGATGGAACGTTTCAGCCAGCCATCGATACCGCGACTGGGTTCTCTTACCCTGGCAGTCTCGTCGCAGGAGATTTGAATGAAGACAGCATCCCTGACCTCGTCATGGGCGCTGGGGCTGTTATTGCCCTTCTGGGAAAAGGAGACGGCACGTTTGAAACTCCTAAAGGTTACCACACCAACGTCGACGTAGTGACTCTCGCCCAATTCGATGGAACGGGAGGTATCGATGCGCTCGCTTTCGAATATCGGGACGTCTCGGGATTCAGTCTTATCACTGGGAATGGGGACGGCACCTTTAACGCTTCGCGATCCTTCTCGGTGCCGTATGATCTTCTCGGGTCAATTGCAAGCGGCGACCTCGACCGGGATGGCAACCCTGACCTGGTGATGTCAGGCGTGTCTACGAGCGATATACAGGGGCAGGTCCATGTCTTTTTAAACACCGGCGGCGGGCTCTTTGGGCCGCGCATGGATTACCTTACCGGTGAAAACACCCAGGGAGTTGCGATCGGCGATCTGAACAATGATGGGGTGTCCGATTTGGTAGCGGCAAACCAGAATGATGACTCCGTCAGCGTGCTACTCGGAACAGGAAACGGCCTGTTCCAGGATCAAGTCAAGTATTCAGTAGGAGTGGGCGAGATAGGGGGTCCGATGTCGGTTGTGATAGCTGACTTTAATAACGATGGAGCAGAGGACCTCGCGACGGTCAACCAATTCGGCAGCTTCAGTATCCTACTCGGCGTGGGAGACGGCAGCTTTCCAACCCACACGGTACTGGCTTCTGGTTTCGATCCTCAGGACATCGCTGCGGGCGATCTTGATGGAGACGGCAACCCTGACCTTGTGCTGGGTCCCGGTCAGAAAATTGGCCCACCCAGCTTCGTGGTCAGCATTTACCTGGGCAACGGCGATGGCACCTTCGATGCACGGACTGACTACGCGGTCACTGCGAGCAACTATTTTCGGGTCAAAGTTGCCGATGTCGATGGCGACACCAAGCCGGATCTGGTGGCCGCGGGCTTTGGGATCGACGTCTTGTCCAATCGCGGCGACGGTACATTTCGAGGGCCAAGGACGAGCAGGGGCGTATCTCTTCTGGGGGGTTTGCAAGTAGGCGATATTGATGGGAACGGCTCGCTCGATTTGGTGCTGGGAACTTACAATTACGAGAATGGGCTCTTGTTTGGTAACGACGATGGCACCTTCTCGCCATCCGACCGTTCTTTTAAATTCGGTGTCGCTACCGCTATGGCTGATTTTAACAACGATGGCGCCTTGGATGTGGCAGACGTGCAATCCAGTATCTTAATTAGGCTTAATACCGGCGGAAGCCAGGTTGCTCTTCGCTCTTCCGAAAACCCATCCCACGCAGGCGAAAAAGTCACTTTTCACGCCCGAGTAACTCCGACCGTCGGCTCCGCTGTGCCGTCGGGGACGGTCGAGTTTCTCGATGGTCGTCAAACGCTCGGCTCCGCGGAACTGGATAAGGGGGAGGCCAAGTTCAGCACTTCCAGCCTGAGCGTCGGGAGACATCGTATCCAGGCCAGTTACTCCGGCGACCTGACCTTTGTTCCGAGAAAATCAAAGACAAAGACGCAGATCGTTCAGCCTTGAAGGACTGCGGGATGCAACATTCCCCGCGGCGATGGGAATGATCTCACGCTGACGGTGGCGCCGTGATGACTTTGTGACATTGTCGAAGGCCCTGATCAACGGCACCCTGCGCGCTTCGCGCAGCTACATCGAACTCGAGATGTTCGAAGAAGCGAATACGGAACTGGAGGAGATTGATCCGTTCTGTCGGCACTTGCCTGAAGTATTGCTGGCCCGTCTCGCCATTTACCATGGCCTTGAAAAATGGGAGCTGCTAGCAGTGGTCGCAAAGAAGCTAACGGAATGGAATCCGAAAGAGCCTGCTTTTTTCGTTGAACTTGCCTATGCAACCAGACGCGCTGAATCGATTCACGCCGCCCACGCGGTCCTGACGCGAGCCGCCATGTGGCACCCAACCGAGGCACGGTTCAGTTCAATCTTGCATGCTACGAAGCGCAGATGGGGAACCTCGAATGGGCGAAATTCCGCCTGAAGCGGGCGACCGAGATCGACCCCAAGTTCCGATTGATGGCATTGAGAGATTTGGACCTTGAACCGCTCTGGGCATCGTTGGCCAAGGACACAGCATGAAGATCATCGGAGTTCCTCCGTGTAGGATTCAAGGGCACCATGGACCCATTCATAAAGGGGCGACCCGTTGATGGGTCGCCGTTCCGCGCCCTTCGTCATACGAGCCGGACGGCTCGAAGAACTTCGTCTTACGGCCAATGAACCTCTTCGGAGAACCCACTCTCCGTGCCATTGGTGTTATAGGCAGTGACCGCGAAGTAGTAGGTCCTGCTTCCTTTCACTCCGATGATTGCCCTCGTGTCGGTGACCGTTACCATGCGCACATATTCGCCGGAACTAATACCGTAATAAACGTTATAACCCGCTATATCCGGTTCAGGATTTCGATCCCATACGAGCGTTATGTTGGTGATTCTCGCGTTTGGGCCACCGTCGTCCGCGATGCCGAGGTCTTCAGCTTTCGCCTTGGTTGATGCAAAGGCGATGAGCAAGACCGCGAGCCAGCACAAGGTACAGAGATATTTATTCATTTAAAAGTTTTGAGTTGCAGGATGGGAAGGCACGGCGTCGAGTGGGCGTCCCGTCCCCCCGCGATATCGGCTCAGATCAAGAACAGCGGATGGTGTTGAAGATCACTGAAACCGTTCGACCATCTCCGTTTTCGCGCCGAGGATGATGTTCCCTTCAACTGAATAATTCCTCGGGCAGCTAGGGATGAAAAATCAAAATTGGTAACGCGGTTGAAACCTTCCCACGTGCTTCGGACCCGACGCACGATCTCGTCGCCGATTGGTCACCGCGAGAGGTCACCGACCGTGAATTTCCTATCTGCTTTTTAGCCGACCTTGGGAGGGTCGCCGGACCCATCGGGCAAAGGCCAGACTCGATTTTGCTGAGGGCCTGGCGACGACGTAGCCCCGCCGGCAGTCGCCATACTAACGTTATTTTACGCCGTTCTACCGTCTCCCAGCCTGACGCTGGGCGCTTGCACCCTCACCGCTTGGACGTTGCGCCCATCAAACGCTCCCACTCGCCGAGCGTCCCGCGAAATCCCAGGTCGCAGGCGGATTGCCAGCTGAGGCGCGCAGCGGTATCGCTCCGTTTGCCGCTCTTGGTGTCGTGCATGTTCTGGTAGTTGCGGCGTGACACGAAAATGTGCGAGGCCAGCGGATCATGTTCCCTCTGCATTTCCTCGATGGCCGCATTTACTTCGCCCATTGCGTCGCCGAGTGCCGCGAGGGCATTTTGCAGGCGATTCGGGCGCATCTGTTCATCTGAACATACTTGGGCGCTGAAGGTCAACAGCGTCCGCTCCGGCCACCGACTGCCTCGCGCGCGCATGGACGCGCGCGATGGTGCGCACGCCGTATCGCCCCTCTTCAGCGCGGCCCTATGAAAAGCTCCGCTGTGGGTAGGAAATCTATGTCACTTCCACCAGCAACAATGACGTCACCATTCAGAAGGGTGGTGGCGGTGTGCCCCGCCCGCGGGTTGGCCAGACTGTTCTTGAGCAACTCCCATCGTCCCGTGGCCGGGCTGTATTCCTCGATGCTCGCTATTGAATGGAATGAAGAATCGGTCCCCCCAACGCAGAACACCTTACCGTCAGATAAGAGATTGGCAGTAAAATTAGTGCGCCGAGTTCTCAAGGAGTCGACCCTGGTCCAGAGGCCGGTCGCAGGATCGTAAATTTCCGCTTCGCCGAAGAATTTTGTCCTATCGCGTTTTTGTTGGAAACCGCCGGCGAAGAGCACCTTGCCGTCTCCAAGAAGAATCTGGATGTTTCCTATGGCGCGCGGTGTGAGGATACTGCCAGTGCCACTAAAGGTGCCTGTCGAAGGATCATAAAGTTCAGCCGCGGCGACGGCGCCGGTCTGTGAAAAACCTCCTGCGATAAGCGCCTTACCATTCGCGAGCAAAGTAGCGTGATAACTGGAGCGGGGCTGAAGCAGATTCCCGGTTGGCGACCAGGTGCCGCTCGCGGGGTCGTAGAGTTCCGCGTTATCGGTTTCGACGATTGTGCGGCCACCGGCGACTAGAACCTTGCCGTTTGGCAATACCACAGGATCGGAAAGAAAGTGCGGGCTACTCATACTCGCGGTGTAAGTCCATTGCATGATTACAGGATCATAGAGCTCTGCACTGCTGAGGTTGTTCGCTCCAAAGGATTGCCCACTCATCACGAGAACCCGGCCATCGGGGAGTAAGACTGCCCGGTGAAAAGTGCGAGCCTGGTTCAGACTGCCGGTGGCGCTCCAGCTATTGGTCGCCGGGTTGTATAATTCCGCGCTCCCGGTTACGTAGGTAGGCGCAGCAACTGAACCTCCGGCAAGCAGAACTCGGCCGTCAAGCAAACGGGTGGCGGTGTGTGAGGAACGAGGCGTTACGAGCCTGCCACCGGGCGCACTCGGGTCAGCGCCGGTGGCGAAAGAGAGCTGAAGGGCTCCCAAGCCAAGAACCATGTAGAAGAGAGACGCTGCCGCTGATCGGGCGCGATGCGCGCAAGCGGCGCGTTGGACGAGTGAAATAGACCGCTGGGATTCTTTCATAATAAGAGGAAATTTCCCAAGATTACCGAGCCGCGAGGACTGAAGTCAATCATGCAGTAGGCCAAGCGCCGTGATCGCCGCGAGTTCCGTTTCCCGACGTGAAACGAAGATGACCGACGCCAGCGGATCGTGCTGCTCTGGCCGCTGGCGCTCCAGGTTCACTGCACCGGAGACATCCGAGCACACCCAATGGGCAGGCTTGGCTTTCGTTAGGGCGAGAAGGTAGCCGTTTCCATAATAGGCCCGTTCATCGTCACCGAGGCCGGGTTCGCAGTCCCGGTGAAGGACCCGATTCCCGTTCCCGTCCAGAACGAAAAGCGGGAGCCCTGATTGGCCTTGGCTTGGATGGTCACCACATTCCCCGCGTTCTGCCAAGCGCTCACCGGCTTAACCTGACCGTTGCCGGAGACCGCCATCGTCAGGAAATACTGCAACTGGAAGTTCGCCACGAACTTGACGTTATTGGTGGTCGGCGCCACCATGTGCGAGATCCCTCCGTTGTCGCTCCAGTTCGTCCAGATATACTGGACACCACTGCCTCCAGTTTGCGGCGAGGTGGTCGCAATCGTGTGACTCGAACCGGCTACCCAGCTAAAGGTGTGGTTCGAGGCATAGGTGTCGCCGTCCACGCTAAAGGACCGCCCGCTGGGTGCGGTTCCCACCTTCACCGTGATCATCGCCGGAGTTGGTGTCGGGGTCGGCGTTGGGCTGCCGCAGGGCGTGCCGTAGCGGACAAGGGTGAAATCATGTTGCGATGTGTGACCGCTGTAGCCGGCCGCGACGAGCTTGCCATCAGCCTGGATAGCGACGGAGCGGGCTTGGGCCTCTGACCGGGAAAAATCGGTGGTGATCTTGCCGGTGCCTCCAAAGCTCGTGTCAAGTGAGCCGTCGCTGTTGTAGCGGGCAAGCGCGAAGTCACTTTTGGGCGGGTCCGTATAGCCGGCCGCTACGATCTTACCGTCAGCCTCGATTGCGATCGAGTCGGCAAAGTCGTATGAGGCCGTAAAATCGGTCATCACCTTGCCGGTGCCCCCAAAGCTCGTGTCGAGCGAGCCGTCGCGGTTATAGCGGGCAAGCGCGAAATCAAAATCCGATGTGTTAGCGCTTGAGCCCGCCGCGACGATCTTCCCGTCGGCCTGGATTGCAACCGAGGCGGCAGAGTCATCAGAACCAATATCGGTTGTGACCTTGCCCGTGCCGCCGAAGCTCGTGTCAAGCGAGCCGTCGGTGTTATAACGGACAAGGGCGAAATCAGTAGTAAAGTCGGCGCCGCTTGAGCCGGCGACGACGATTCTGCCGTTAGCCTGGATTGCAACCGAGGTGGCAGAGTCATAAGAACCAATATCGGTTGTGACCTTGCCCGTGCCGCCGAAGCTCGTGTCAAGCGAGCCGTCGGTGTTATAACGGACAAGGGCGAAATCAGTAATAAAGCCTGCGCCGCTTGAGCCCGCCGCGACGATCTTCCCGTCGGCCTGGATTGCAACCGAGTAGGCAGAGTCATCAGAACCAAAATCGGTTGTGACTTTGCCGGTGCCGCCGAAGCTCGTGTCAAGCGAGCCGTCGGTGTTATAACGGACAAGGGCGAAATCATCAATGGAGCCAGAGCTACCGCTGCCGCCGGCGGCGACAATCTTGCCGTCAGCCTGGATCGCGACCGACGTGGCAATGTCCCACGAGATAACATTGGTAGTCACCTTCCCTGTGCCGCCAAAGCTCGGGTCAAGCGAGCCGTCGCTGTTATAGCGGACAACCGCGAAATCAGGCCCGGGATAGCTGTAGCCGGCCGCGACGATCTTGCCGTCAGCCTGGACCGCAACCGAGGAGGCAGAGTCTTCAGAACCACTAAAATCGGTTGTGACCTTGCCGGTGCCCCCAAAGGTCGGGTCCAGTGCCGCGGGTCCGCAGTCGGTGATCTGGCCGAAGCTCTCCGGCACCGCTCTCAACTTCTGCCTCGTGATCGAACCAGCTGGAGTTTGAGCCATGAAGCTGGAAGGTAATAGCCCCACGGAGAAGGCAATGAGGACAACCGTGAGGATGATGCGCAGGACGAAGGAATACCTCGAATTATCTTGGTCTATTTTCATATGGGTGAGGAAGCGGCAATTTGCTGTACAGCCACCTCATGGCGGATTTTGAGTGCAAAAGTCAAGCCTTCAGCAGAAAGAATAGGAAGGGGTCGGTTCTTGATAACGACTACTTTCGGTTTGATTTCCTCTGCCAATACAACAAGTGATTCAGATAACCCGGCTTCCGATCTCCAAGTTTCGCGACGGATTTTAGGCGCTGTGGGCATCGTTGGCCAAGGAAAAAGCGTGAAGGTCATCGAGGTTCGACCCTGTAAGAAATTCAAAGGCGGCGTGGGTTGCGTTTGAGGCTCCTGGCGTCGAGCCAGCGTTTCCTGACCCCAACGGAAAGCAGGACGCGATTCTGGTCAGCTTTACATACTGCTCGGGTTACACGTGCGAGATCGCACTGCTTACAATCGCGCTTTCGCGCTGTGCGCTCACCGCGGTGGAAATGTCGAGACCATGTCCGGCTGCCTACGAGTGCGGGAGACTTTCCAGGAGGTAGTTCACGCGATCGACGATGGCGACTACGATGTCGCGCTAAAACGCCACTGGTGATGCGAAGGTCTAACCAATCACTGCAGCCGACGGCGAGCTGTTGTACTATTTTGCTTCACACGACTAAAATACTTCAACCCAAAGCCGTGCGCGATCTCGCCCGCCGCGGCTGAGTTCCGGCTCGTTAGGCTCGTAATTCTTGACATTCATTCTCGTGTCTCCGTAATCTCGCGGAAATGCCTCCTCGATGAAAAAACCCCAATGCTCTAATTCACCCGTCCTACGTCCCATGATCGCGAATCGCGTCCGATGGGCGGCAGCGCTTTTACTCTACATGGGCCTCAGCTCGGCAGCCGTTCAGCCTTCTTCTGCTGATAGCGCGCCCGGGGGTACCCTTGTCCATCCGCGCTATTTCCACACCGCAACCCGCCTCAACGATGGGCGCGTTCTGCTCGTCGCCGGTGCTGACGACCTCGCCGGCACTAATGCTACCTGCGAGCTTTACGATCCACTACGGAATTCTTGGAAAGCCACTGGCAGTCTTAGTCAAGGGCGCCAACGCCATCAAAGCGTGCTTCTTGCAGATGGCAGCGTGTTAATCTTCGGTGGAGAGGATGATTCTACCAACCCTTACAGCAGTGCCGAGCTTTACGACCCAATTACCGGCACTTGGTCCGTTACGGGAAGTATGAACCGCGCGCGAGCCTTTTCCTTTGATGGCCTTCTCTTACCTAATGGCGAAGTGCTCGTTGCGGGAGGCTTCAATTTTTCTGCCGGTGGAGCGCTGGACAGTTGCGAGCTCTACGACCCGGGAACCGGCGTCTGGACGCCTACAGGTAACCTGCTCGAGCCGCATTACGGCCATCACCTTACTCTCCTAGCCGACGGCAAGGTGCTTCTCGCCGGTGGCTTTAACGCCACCGATCTCACCGGAGATGCCGAACTCTATGATCCTGCAAACGGCACTTGGAGCGCTACCGGCGGCCTCTTCTTCCCTCGCCACAACAACATTCAGGCGCTTCTCGCGGACGGCCGGGTCCTTGTCGCTGGAGGCATCGGAGAAAGGCCCAAGCCGCTTCGCAGCTCGGAAATCTACGATCCTGCTACCGGCCTCTGGAGCTTAAGCGGAAACCTAAGCGCGGGACGTCAGGGAATGACGGCGAACCTTTTGCCAGATGGCAGAATCTTTGTCACCGGTGGCTTAACTTCAGCCCCCTTCGCGGTCGACATAATCGAGGCGTTTGACTCAACTTTGGGAAGGTGGCGGAGGCTTGCAACCACGCTCTCCAGTCCACGTTTCGATCACACTGCTACCCTGCTGGCGAATGGCAGCATTATCGTTGCAGGCGGACTAGACGATACCTCTAATCTCGTTCCAGTTGCGGATCTTTTCGTTAGGCCGCGCTGAGCGAGAGGACCGGATTGTTAGATCGCGCAAGGGCGTACAATCCAGCTTCTCATGAGTTCAACCCGTCAATCTCCGGCCACGCGCGTCTCCGCTCGCGGCAGTTCATCTTGTTCTCGTTAGATGACCAACCGCCTCGCAACGATCGTAGCAGGCCGCCTGGTTTTTCCCATCACGCTTTGCCTGTCCTCTTGCCGGACTGCGCCAACCGCGGTTGATGATTGGGATAATACCGCAAAACTTTCGCCGGAAATGCAAAGCTATAAAAGGACGGTCGAAGATCGGCTTGGCGTGCTCTGGTATCGCCTGACCGCGGTCCACCTAGACTCTCTGGGCCTTGGAACGGTGCAGACGACATTTGAGATACCCGCCGCAGGCGGTCAGGCGCGTAACGTGAGGGTCACGTCAAACACGGGCAACCGAATCGACGAATTGGTTGCGCTAAGAGCGATTGACCAACTGCGTGCCCCACCCATTCCTGCGGCGGTTCTGGCCCAACTGCCCCACGATTATCTCGTCTCTGAGGAGAAGTTTACCGTTTTCGAAAGCACCAATCCCCCGCCGTCTTCGGCCCCGCCGAAGAAGGAATGATGTTACGCTGATCGCGGCGCCGTAGCCTGCGCGCCTAGCAATTGCTCCCACTCCCTGAGGTCGCCGCGAAACCCAAGATCGCACGCCTGCTGCCAACTGAGCCGCGCCGACAAGTGATGCCGCTTCCTGCTCTTGGTGTCGGACATGTTTTGGAAAGACAGCGCGAGACAAAAATGTTCGACGCCAGCGGATCGTATTCCCTCCGCATTTCCTCAATGGCTGCATTCACCTCGCGCATGGCGTCATCGAGTGCCGCGCGAGCGTTTTGCAGTCGATTGGTGCGCATGCTGTTCACCTGCACATAGTTCGTGGCCAAACGTCAAGAACCTCCATCATGGCGCTATTTACGAATTATTGCTTGCGCTCCAAAATTACAGCATCCGCCAAGTCCTCCTGTGAGAGCTACTACGCCCGATAGTGGTAGCCCTAATAGCACAAAATAAGTGCTGCTCTGTCGCCCTACTTTCGAGCTGCTGTCAGGACTCGCCAGTCGGATGTTCAGGTATAACCCTCCAGCGCCGTTGGATGCCGCGTTCCAAAACACGAAACATTGCTAGGACGAGAATGACAAGAATCGTCGTGATCAGCGCAATCCCCAGCTGGCCGAGACCGATCGCGATCCCGACCGCAGCCGTGGTCCAGATCCTTGTCGAAGCCGTTAAGCCGGCAACCAGATGCTCTTCACTCAATTTCAGGATGGAACCCGCCCCCATAAAACCAATTCCGATAATGATCCCTTGAAGAGCCCTCGAGGTAGCGTCGAGCGACAAGTCGGCGGCTGAGCACGACAACAAAACGACCGTCGTCCCAACGCAGACCAGAGTGTGAGCGCGCAGTCCGGAGGGTTTACGCGCGGACACCCGTTGCAAGCCAAGGAGTCCGCCGAGTACAATCGCTGCAAACAGGCGGACGAAGACGCGCAGAAGATAATCGTGGTTCGTTAGTCCGGCAGTCAGTTCTTCCCAGAGGATGTTCATCGTCGCCCTGTTGTTGCTGGTCCGAGCATAACAGTTTCGCGCGTAATAGGAACTCTTTTGGCACACGATTTCCAACAGTCGTTAAAGCAGTCGTGCGGTTGCGACGGTCGGAGGATTTTTGGAAACGTCTTCTCGATTGACACCAAGGGCGCGAAGCGGTCAAATGCGCACAAACGGATTCGAATCAGGCGGGGGACATTTGCCCCGCGAGGTTCTTCGCCCCTTCCGAACCCGCGAATCACAGAATCGACGTAGCGGGGAAAAAGAAAGGAAGAACCATGAATCCGCTGATTCAATCCAAGAACGCAACAATTCTGTCAGTTCTCATCGTACTAACGCTCGCATGCTTTGCCCTTTCGCCGGGAGCGCGAGCGGTCGATCCACCGCCGGACGGAGGCTATCCCAATCAAAATACCGCTGAGGGTGATGATGCGCTCTTCAGCCTCGATACCGGTCGCGATAACACGGCCATCGGCTTCAATGCGCTCTTTGGCAACACGGCGGGGACCGGTAACACTGCCATCGGTAGCCAAGCGCTCGTTAGCAACACAACTGGCTCCTCGAATACGGCCAGCGGGGTTCGGGCGCTCGAGGAGAACGACGGCGGTGCTAATACGGCCACCGGGATTGATTCGCTGGGCAATAATACTTCTGGCAGCGGTAACACGGCTGTTGGGGCCGGATCGCTCGCTAGCAACACGACCGGCGAAAACAACACCGCCACCGGAGATGATGCCCTGGTTGCTAACATCACCGGCTCGGATAACATCGCTATCGGATTCAAGGCGGGCTTAAGCGTTACCAGTGGAAGCAATAACATCGACATCGGAAATCATGGTCACCACGGCGACTCTCAAACTATTCGCATAGGGACGAGACGCATTCACACCAGCACATACGTTGCTGGCATCAGTGGAGTAAGCATTCCAGAAGGCGTAGGGGTAATTATTGATACCAAGGGTCACTTGGGCACCGTCGTTTCCTCGGAGCGTTTCAAAGACGCGATCAAACCGATGGACAAGGCCAGCGACACCGTTCTCTCGCTCAGGCCCGTGACTTTCCGTTACAAGAAAGAGTTAGATCCGAAAGCTATTCCACAGTTTGGGTTAGTGGCTGAAGATGTGGCCAAAGTTGATCCAGACCTGGTAGTCCGGGATGACGAAGGCAAGCCTTACACCGTGCGCTATGAAGCGGTAAACGCGATGCTGCTTAACGAGTTCCTGAAAGAGCATCACAAGGTGGAGGAACAGGTGGCGACCATCACCGATTTAAAGTCCGCGATGGCGCAGCAGCAGAAAGACATTGCGACCCTGGCCGCAACCCTTAAAGCGCAGGCAGCGCAAATCCAGAAAGTGAGCGACCAGCTTAGGACAGAAGCCGTTGCTCCTCTTATAGTGGCGAATAAGTGATCTTTGTTCGCTGACGAGACTGATTCAAGACGCAGTGTCGGATTCGCTTTTTACGAAACCCCGTTGATTGCCCACAACCTCTTTCGCGGCGCCTCCGAATTAGGGGCCCGAAGAGGATTGCAGTGCCACAGCCTCCGACTACC
>Ga0070667_100003282_pt1 | contig 13817 bp, 14 predicted proteins | sample KBSS33metaG_FD_64659 | JGI IMG/M metagenome (GOLD analysis project Ga0070667, IMG submission 64659) | Switchgrass rhizosphere microbial communities from Kellogg Biological Station, Michigan, USA - KBS S3-3 metaG | ecosystem: Host-associated > Plants > Roots > Rhizosphere > Soil ...
TCCGCGACGGTCATCCGTTGCGCCGCTTGCTTGAATACCGGCTTGGCATCTGCGACGGCCATCTCCGCTGCGTGGTTCATGGCGGTTTTGAGCTCGTCGGCATCGCCTGACATGCCAATCATTCGCAGCGCGCGATCTGCCTTTTCGAGGGCCGATGGCAACGGGATGGTGTACTTCGGGTTCGCGAGGAATCCGTTCGGCGCGCCCAGCATCCCGATTGCCTTGTCGACTCCTTGGGAGAGGGCGGCGCGCAGGCCCGCCGATGCGTCCTTGGATGACACGGTATCGAGCGAAGCGGCAGCAGCCATGAGCGGAGCCGACAGAAGCAAAGCCCAGGACGCCAGGAGCTGGCAACGGTGAGCGGCTGAAACAAATGACATGGTCAATCTCCCGGGTGCGTCATCATTGCGGCAAGGCGCGTAAGTATCCTGCAGATCGCGGTGCAGCAGTCCACGGATTGGCTGCTGACGGCGGCGCCAAAGGCCGCTGATCCCCTTGACCCGGCGTGCATGAATATGCACAATGCGCGGCCCTTATGCGCGTATTTATGCGTCTGTGCTGAACGATACTCAACAACACGAACGCCGTAGCGCCATCGTGCGCATCCTGCGGGAGGGCTTTGTCCGCAAGCAGGAGGATCTCGTGCGCCTCTTGAAGAGTGAGGGCCACGAGGTCACGCAGTCATCCGTGAGCCGCGACCTCCGGGACCTGGGCGTGTTGAAAGCAAGCGGACGCTACGTTTTACCACCCGAGGAAGTCACGCGCGCCAACGGTGATTTCGGGATGCTCGCGCAGTTCGTGCGCGGGTTGAAGCGAGCTGGTCCCTCACTCACGGTATTGAAGACCACTGTAGGTGCCGCTCAGAGCGTCGCCGTTGCCATCGACAAGGCCGAGTGGCCGGAGGTGGCAGGCACGATTTCGGGTGACGACACCATATTCATCGCCACTGCCAATTCACGTGCGCAGGACGAGCTTCTCGGCCGCCTGCAATCGATCTTCCGAGTCGTCTAAACAATCATGCCTCACACTGCCGCTAACGCGGGCTCCAAGCCCATTGTCCTCGCCTACTCCGGTGGGCTCGATACTTCCTTCCTGGTGCCCTGGGTTGCGGAGAACACCGGCCGCCCGGTGATCACCGTCACTGTGGACACCGGCGGGATCGATGCCGCTGCCGCGCGCACGCTCGCTGAAAGAGCGCGTGCCCTGGGAGCGATCGAGCATCATCAAATTGACGCGCGCGCGGATTACTTTGAGCAAGTGCTGCGCTTCCTCATCATGGGCAACGTGAAACGCGGTCAGCTGTATCCGCTGTGCGTAGGCGCGGAACGCGTCATGCAGGCGCAGACGATCGCACGAATGGCACGCGAGCTCGGCACGAACATGATTGCGCATGGCTGCACCGCCGCAGGCAACGACCAGGTGCGGTTTGAAGTGGCACTGCGAACGCTGGCTCCGGACCTCGAGGTGCTTGCACCCGTTCGTGACAAAGCGTTCAAACGGCAGGATGAGCTCGACTATCTGCAGAAGCGCAACCTGCCGGTCCCACCATTCGGGGCCGCGTATTCGATCAATCGCGGCCTGTGGGGTGTCACGATCGGGGGCAAGGAGACTCTCACCTCGAGTGGCAGCATTCCTGACAGCGCCTGGGTGCTCACTCGCGATGCATTCACCAATCCGCGGGCGCCGCAGCGGCACGTGATCTCGTTCGAGCGCGGCCGGCCTGTGGCACTCGACGGCAAAGCGATGTCACCGGTGCAGGTCATCGAGTCACTGGAGTCAGTGGCCGCGCCGTTTGGCGTGGGACGCGGCATTCACCTGGGCGACACCATCATTGGCACCAAGGGCCGGGTCGCTTTCGAAGCACCGGCAGCGGAGACATTGCTCACGGCGCACCGCGAGCTCGAAAAGCTCGTGCTGACGGGGCGCCAACAGCGCATCAAGGAGTTGGTCGCACAACCCTACGGGGACCTTGTGCACGAGGGCCAGCTGCTCGACCCCGTCTGCCGCGACATCGAAGCCCTGCTTCAGTCCTCGCAGGAGCGCGTGACCGGCGACGTGCACGTGCTCTTCAGACCGGGAAGTCTGTTCATCGAGGGCGTCGAGTCGCCGTACTCGTTGATGGCGGCCTCCAAGGGCGTTTACGGTGAAGCGGTCGGTGAATGGACCGCGGCCGATGCTCTGGGCTTTTCCAAAATTGTTTCGCTGACAGGCGTGTTCGCGCGGCGTGCGGGCGAGCGGGCCAAGGACGCTTGAACATGGTTAACGGTATGCGAACTATTGTTGTCGACAAGGTTGCCTCGGTAACGCAGGCCTGCGGGCTGGCGCACGAAGTGCGCGTGTCCGCCGAGATTCCTGCAGAGGAAGGCGTCGTCGTCGCAGTCGAAATTCTGACCAACAAGTCCACTTACAACACACTGGAGCTGACGAGTGGCCGCATGGCCAAGGTCGGCAAGGGTGATATCGTCGTCGGAGCGCTCGGACACCGTAAGGCGCTGTTCGGCTACTCCGGACATATTCCACCGTCCGTCCAGCCCGGCGACATCATCCAGATGCTCAACATCGGCGGTGTGCTGGGGGTGTGCGACTCGGTGAATCCCGATAAGGGCAAACCGTTCGATTGCCGCGTGATCGGCGGGGTCCTGCATTTCCCCTATCTTGGCGAGCGCATCGGTGTGCCCGCCCGTGTTGGTCACAAGCGGCTCGATCAGGAGGCCAAGCTCGACACCCGCGGAGTGCCCGTGGTGGCGCTGGCAGGCACGTGTATGGAAGCCGGGAAGACGGCGGCCGCATGCGCGATCATCAGCCGTATGCGGCACCGCGGGCTGGTCATCGATGCATTCAAGGCTACGGGTGTCTCGCTCCGGCGCGATATCCTTGCGATGGAAGATGTCGGCGCCCGGAACTCGATGATCTTCACTGATCTGGGTATCGTGACCACGACAAAAGCGAACGGGCCAGCGCTGACGCGAACGATGTTGACGGCACTTGCCGCTGGCAAGCCCGACGCGATCGTCTTCGAGCTGGGTGATGGCATTCTCGGTACGTACGGCGTGGACGCCATCCTCGAATGCCCGGATATTCGGGCCGCGCTGACGGGCGTCATCCTGTCTGCCAACGATCCGGTAGCCGCCTGGGGTGGCGTGAAACTCTTGCGCGAGCGCTTCGGGATCGAGCCTTGTGTGGTCACCGGGCCTTCGACCGATAACCAGGTAGGTGTTGAGATCATTACCAGCCAGCTCGGCGTCCCCGCCTTCAACGCCATGACCAACGGTGCGTCGCTCGGCGACCGCGTGATCGAGGCTATCGGCGTCAAGGCACCGCAGTGAGCACGAAGATACCCACTGTCGTCCTGGGAGGAACCGGCTACGTCGCCGGGGAATTGCTGCGGCTGATTGCTGGCCATCCGCAGTTCGAGCTGGCCGCGGTCATGTCCGACAGCCAGCCCGGCGAGAGTGTGTCGAAAGCATTTCCTCATCTGGCGAGTGTTTACAGCGACGTGCGCTTCAAGTCGCAATCAGACGTCGAAGGACTGCTGGTAGAAACACCCCAAACTGCCGTTTTCTCCGCGGCTCCGCATGGAGTGTCGGCAGCGCTCATCGACTCATTGCTCAGCGCCGCGGCGCGAGCCGGTACACGGCCGCGAGTCGTGGATATCTCCGCTGATTTCCGCTACTCATCGGCCGAAGCCTACGAGGCCGTATACAAGCATGCGCATGGCGCGCCGAAGCGAATTGCGGAATTCACCTGCGCGGTGCCCGAGCACCTGAAGAAACTGGAAACCACGCATGTAGCTCATCCAGGCTGCTTCGCCACCGCTACATTGCTTGCGAGCGTCCCACTGCTTGCATTGGGCCTGACTTCGCCGACAATGTTTGTAGCGGGTATCACCGGGAGCACCGGCGCCGGACGCAAGCCGATTGAGGGTACTCATCACCCGCTCCGGCACAGCGACCTGTACTCATACAACGCGCTGGCGCACCGTCACGCACCTGAGATTGCAGCGTGCGCGCGCGCCGCTTCCGGTGTTGAAGCTGACTTTGCGTTCGTGCCGCACTCCGGCCCCTTCGCGCGCGGCATCCATGTCACCGTGCAGGCTGCACTCAAGACCGCGGCGGACACGCCGAAGGTCCTGGCGGCGCTGCGCGAATTTTACACAAACTGTCCGTTTATCCGCGTGGGCGAGCAAGCTCCGCGTGTGAAGGAGGTTGCCACCAGTAACTATGCGCATTTGTCCGCTGTGGCGAACGGTCGGACCGTCGCCGTGATGTGCGTCGTCGACAATCTCAACAAAGGTGCGGCGGGCGGCGCCGTGCAATGGATGAACCGGATGTTCGGCCTGGCTGAGACCTCAGGTCTCACTGCTCCTGCGCCCGGATGGACCTGAAGCGAGAACCATGAACTCACCGATCCCAGCAACTCGGCCGGCCGCGGCCAGCCATGATTTCCTTGCGCCCGTGTTTGCTCAATACCCCATTGAGGTGGTGTCAGCCCAAGGGGTCTGGCTCATGAACAGCCGCGGCGAGCGCGTACTCGACCTCTACGGAGGACATGCAGTCGCCGCCCTCGGCTACGGGCATGCCGGATTCACGCGTGCGCTGACCAACCAGGCGCAAACTTGCAACTTTCAATCCAATGCCGTTGCGATGCAGGTCCGCACACGCGCGGCCGAACGGCTGGTCCGTTTCTCCAAGTTGCCCATCACGAGTGTTTTCTTCGTGAACAGCGGCGCGGAAGCCAACGAGAACGCGCTCAAGCTCGCATTCCGGATGACTTCGCGCCCGCAGGTGGCCGCCGTCGTCGGTAGCTTCCACGGCCGCACAGCCGGGGCGGGTGCCGTGACCTGGGGTGCTCAGCAGAAGTGGTACAGCTATCCGCGCACGCCGTTCGAAGTCAGTTTCATTCCGCGCGGCAATATCGACGCCATCCCCGGATTCGTTACTGACAAGACCGCGGCTGTGATTGTCGAGCCGGTGCAGGGACTCGCGGGCGCGGTTGACCTCAGCAAGGAGTTCCTCGAAGCGCTGCGCCGCCGGTGTGATGAAACCGGCACCGTGCTGATCTTCGACGAAGTGCAATGTGGAATGGGGCGTGTTGGTTATCCCTTTGCCGCCAATATGTACGGCGTCACGCCTGACATCATTACGACCGCAAAGGCCCTGGGCAACGGTTTCCCCTGCGCGGCGCTGCTCGCCACGCAGAAGGTCTCGGCCGCGCTCAAACCGGACCTCCTGGGCACCACCTTCGGTGGCGGCCCGATGGCCTGTGCAGTGATCGAGGCCGTCATCGAGGCCATCGAGTCCGAGAATCTTCTCGAGCGTGTGCGCCGGGTCGGCAGCTACATCCGCCAGACCTGCATCGTCGGGCCCGTGACCGGGCACCAGGGCGCAGGCTTTCTCACCGGATTGCGCACGACGCGGCCGGCGAAGGAGATCCAGGCCGAGTTGTTGGAATGCGGCATCCTGGCGGGCACGGCCACCGATCCAAACATTCTGCGGTTGTTGCCGCCGTTCATCCTGCAGGAAGAGCAGGTGGACATGCTGCGGGACACGCTCGCGGATCTGCCTGCATGAAGCGCTTCCTGGATCTTGCCGATTTCGGGCGCGACGAAGTCTGCGCTCTGTTGGAGCTTGCGCGCCGGCTCGAAACGAGTCCGGAGCCGCGCGCGCTCGCGGGGAAGATCCTGGGGCTCGTGTTCTTCAATCCGTCCCTGCGTACGTTGGCATCCTTCCAGGCGGGCATGGCACGCCTGGGGGGTACCTCGTTCGTGATCACTCCGGGACAGGGTACCTGGCAGCTGGAGCACCGCTTGGGGGCTGTGATGGACGGGGCCGCCGCCGAGCATGTGCGCGAGGGCATCCCGGTTCTGGCTTCGTACTGCGACGCCATCGGGATCCGGGCGTTTGCCGATGGGAAGGATCTGGCCAACGATCTCGCGGAGACGAATTTCAAGGCCATGGCCGAGCTGCTCGACAAGCCGCTCATCAATCTCGAGTCAGCGATCAATCACCCCTGCCAGGCGCTCGCTGACTGGAAGACGCTGGACGATTTCGCCGTGCCGCGAACCGGTCGCTTTGTATTGTCCTGGGCGTATCATCCGCGCGCGCTGCCGCTTGCCGTGCCGGCGGCGGCCGTTCAGATGGCCGCGATGCGCGGGATGGAGGTGGTCGTCCTCAGACCGGATGGCTTTGCTCTGCCTCCTGAGATCATGAACAAGGCCCGCTCGGCGGCGGCGAGTTCCGGCGGATCGGTGCGCGAGACGGCGGATAAGAACGACGCGCTCGCCGGCGCGAATATTATCTATGCGAAAGAATGGGGCTCGACGAGTTGCTATGGCGACGCACAGGGTGACGCCAAACTGCGCGCCGAGCTGACAGGCTGGTGTGTCAGGAACGACTGGTTTACCCGGACGGCCCCTGATTGCCGGCTCATGCATTGTTTACCGGTACGACGCAACACCGCGGTCGCCGACGAAGTCCTTGATAGCCCGCGCAGCATCGTGCAGCGCGAAGCTTTCAACCGGCTGCTCGTGCAGATGGCCGTGCTTTATCAAATGCTCAAAGGAGTGTAAGGAACCCACATGATCATGCATCGAGGCGAACAGACTCTGGCCATCCGGGCGCTGAAGAGCGCTGCCCCCTATATCCGCATGTACAAGGGTAAAACCTTCGTCGTGAAGGCCGGTGGTGGTGTGTTCGGCGATGCCGACGACACGCGGGTTCTGATCGAACAGATCGCGATCCTGCACTACTTCGGCGTGCGGGTCGTGATGGTTCATGGAGGCGGCCCGCAGACCACGGAGATTTCCGAAGCGCTGGGAATACCCGCGCGCATGGTCGAAGGCCGGCGTGTCACCGACCAGAAGGCGATCGACGTTGCGGCGATGGTCCTCAACGGCCTGATCAACACGCGCGTCCTCGGGTTCTGCCGGGATCTTAACATCGATGCCGTTGGAATCAGCGGCGTCGATGCGGGACTGGTGCGTGCGCACCGGCGCCCGCCTGTGAAGGTTGGAACGAGCGGTGAGTTGGTCGACTACGGTTTCGTCGGTGACATCGACGGCATCGACACGACCGTCATTCGCAAGTTGTTGGACAATGGGCTGATGCCGGTCGTGAGCCCGCTGTCGGCTGACGAGACGGGTGTGCTGCTCAATATCAACGCGGACACCGTTGCCGCGGCGATTGGAGCCGCGCTGGGCGCGGAAAAGCTGATTCTGTGCACCGGGGCGCCGGGAATCCTGGAGCGGGTGGAAGACCCGACCTCTCTGATTTCGTACACGGATTTGCGCGGGCTCAAACGGCTGCGCGAGGAAGGGCGGATCGTCGAGGGCATGTTGCCCAAGGCGAAGGCCATCGAGAATGCCATTCTCGGTGGGGTCCGGCGCGTCCACGTGGTGTCGTACAAGTCACCGGAAGGAATTCTCGGTGAGGTATTTACCAATGAGGGCACGGGGACGCTGATCGTCGCCGACGTGAACGCGCTTACGCCGGCCGAGCAGACCGCACAAGGCGCTGACTGAGCCGCCATGAGCCGCCTGTGGGACAAGGGAGCTCCTCTGGACAGCCGGGTGTTGCAATACACCGCGGGCGAGGACTATGCGCTCGATGAGCGACTGGTGCGCTATGACGTGGCGGCATCGATTGCGCATGTTGAAATGCTACATGCGCAGCAGCTTCTGTCAGCCGACGATCTGCAGGTAATCCGGTTTGGTCTGACCGCGCTGGGCGAGGAGCATGCGCGCGGTGAGTGGCATATCTCGCTCGAGGACGAGGATGGGCAGACCGCGCTGGAGAAACGGCTGACCGAGCGAATTGGGGCAGCGGGGGGACGTGTGCATCTGGGGCGGTCACGCAACGACCAGGTGCTGACTGCGATTCGGCTGTACTTGCGCGACGTCATCGAGGAGTTGGGCACGGGCGCCGCGCATGTTGTTGAGGCTTTGGATCGGCTCGCTTTGCGCGAGGCTGATACGGTGCTGCCGGGTTATACCCACATGCAGCAGGCGATGCCGAGCTCAGTTGCTCTGTGGGCTGGCGGGTTCGCGGCCGAGCTGCGCGATGATGCGCAGGGGTTGCGGCAGGTGCAGCGCCGGGTTGGAAAGAATCCGCTCGGGTCGGCTGCCGGATACGGGACACCGGGTTTGCCGCTGGATCGTGGCGCTACGCGCGCCAAGCTCGGTTTCGAGGTCACGCAGGAACCGGTGACGGCGGTGCAGCTCTCGCGCGGTAAGGCTGAGGCGCACCTGCTGTTCGAGATCGCGTTGCTGGTGCAGGACCTCGGGCGATTTGCGGCCGACGTGCTGCTCTTCTACACCCAGGAGTTCGCCTTCCTGCAGCTCCCGGACTCGTTCACGACCGGCTCTTCGATCATGCCGCAGAAACGCAACCCGGATGTATTCGAGTTGATTCGGGGCCGCTCGGCCACCGCGCTCGGCTGCCTCACGGAGGCGTTGGGGATTTTTGCCAAGCTGCCCTCCGGGTATCAACGGGATCTGCAACTGCTGAAATTCCCTTTGTTTCGCAGTATCGATCTGGCGCTGCAGACGTTGGATATCCTGCCGCCGGCGATCGATGCCATGCGATTCCGGCCGGAGCGGATCGAGTTGGATCCGGGGATCCACGCTGCCGAGCAGGCGAACCGGCTGGTGGTGGAGGAAGGGATTCCGTTTCGCGAGGCTTATCGGCGGGTGGGAGCGAAGCTCAAAGAGTAACGCCCGGCTGGTTACGCTGCGTCGGGCTGTGCTTCGGGCGCTGCCTTGGCAAATTCGGGTAGCGCCTCGAGATGCTCGCAGATGCCGCGCAGTGTTGGGTACGGCTCGAGGTCGCATTTGAACCTGCGGGCGTTGTACATCTGCGGGACGATGTAGATATCCGCGATCGTTACTGTTGAGCCGAACATGTGCCGGCCGTCGCCGGTGGCGCGGCGAGCTTCCTGCTCCAGGCCGCCGAATCCAACCGCAATCCAATGTCGATACCACGCGTTGACGGTGTCTTCGTCGTGACCGAGTGGTGAGCGCAGATAGTTCAGGACGCGAAGGTTGTTGAGCGGGTGCATGTCGCATGCGACCGCAAGTGCCATCGCGCGGACGCGTGCGCGGTCCACTGGGGAGCGCGGCAGCAGCGGAGGGTCGGGGTGCACTTCGTCGAGGTACTCGATGATCGCCAGGGACTGCGCAATCGTGGCGTCTTCGACCACTAGGGCCGGTACTAAACCTTGTGGGTTGAGGGCCAGATACTCGGGCTTGTGCTGATCACTCGCACTCGTACGCAGGTCCACGTGCAGCATCTCGCACTCAACGCCTTTGAGATTGAAGGCGATGCGCGTGCGGTACGCGGCCGAGCTGCGGAAGTAGGTGTAGAGCTTCATCATATCGGCGTATTCGCAACGGTGAGGCCAGTGGGGATCCCGGGGATTATGCTGGTGCGGAGCGTCTCGAGGCCCTCGACGCCGCATTCGATTCGGTCTCCCGGCTCGAGCGGTCCCACGCCGGCCGGGGTGCCGGTGTAGATCAGGTCGCCGGCTTTCAGCTCGAACAGTGTAGACAGCTCAGCAATGATTTCGGGTACGCCCCAGATCATTTCACTGACATCGGACTGCTGGCGGATCTCGCCATTGACGGTCAGCCAGATACGCCCGCGTTCTACGTGGCCCAGTGAGGCGGGACGTATCGAGGCGATTGGTGCCGATGCGTCGAATGCCTTTCCGGTGTCCCAGGGCAAGCCCTTCTTCTTCGACGCTCCCTGCAAATCGCGGCGGGTCAGATCATTTCCGACGGCATAGCCGAATATGTGCCCATGAGCCTCCCGTGCGGCGATGTTCCGCCCTGCACTGCCAATGGCTACCACCAGCTCTACTTCGTGGTGGAGGTTCTCGGTCCTGGGTGGGTAGGGTATGGCGGCTGCGCTTGGAACGATTGCGTCAGCGGGTTTGGTGAAAAAAACCGGCGGCTCTTTCGCATCGGAACCCATTTCGCGCACGTGCTCGGCGTAGTTGCGTCCCACGCAGTAGATACGATGCACCGGGAAGCGCTGCCTGGTTCCAGCGATTTCGACGCTTGGAATTTGGGGTGGGAGGAAGACGTATTCGATCGTAGACGCGCTCATCGCACTGCTCCGGGCCGGCGCGGACTCAAGGGTAGCGGTAGACTACCTCCCATGACTATTTGGCGCACCCAGACTTCCGTCGAACAACTACAGGTGCACTCTCAAAATACGCTAGCCGACACCGTTGGCATTCGTGTGACAGAGATCGGGCCCGACTTTCTGCGCGCGAGCATGCCTGTGAGTTCCAAGACGCACCAGCCGATGGGCGTTCTGCACGGTGGAGCTTCAGTGGCATTGGCTGAGACGGTTGGAAGCTTGGCTGCGAATTTGTGCGTGGACCCGGCACGGTACGTCTGTATGGGACAGGAGATCAACGCGAACCATCTTCGTCCGGTGCAATCCGGCATCGTGACCGCGACGGCCCGTCCCTATCATATTGGGAAACGGACTCACGTCTGGGGCATCGAAATCCGGGACGAGCAGGAGAGGCTGGTGTGTGTTTCGCGACTGACGATGGCAGTGGTCGATCGCCCGAAAGACGCGCCATAAAAAAACGTACCATAATGAGGTCATGGTAGATAACGTGAGCCCTAGCGCGACGGTTTCAGCGGAGCCAGTGGACGCTTCGCTGGTTTCCTACACTCACATCATCTACGCCTTGCATTCGCTAGCGGTGCTGATCGGGTTGACGTCCACGGTGACTATTATCGGCAGTTTTATCTTTGGGCTGCCGTCAATCATTGCGGTGATCATGAACTATGCGCGGCAGTCGGATGCCCGCGGGACATTTCTGGAGTCGCATTTCCGCTGGCAGATCCGGACCTTTTGGTTTGCGTTGCTGTGGGTGATTGTGACCCTGGCGGTATCGTTACCGTTGATGTTGGTCGTTGTGGGATTTTTTACGTTGGGGATCGGCTTTGTGTTGCTGGGACTCTGGGTGATCTACCGCATCATTCGCGGGTGGTTGGCGCTGCGCGACCACCAACCGGTGAATCCGTGAGAGGTTTCGTGGTGAAGGGTTTCGTGTTGCTGTGTGCGGTGGTGATTCCGCTCACCATGACGGCCGCATGTGGGCAGAAAGGGCCGCTGTATCTGCCGCCTCGCAACGGGACGGTTGTCACCCGCCCTGCGGGATCAAATACAAATCCGAACGGAGCTGCACCGGCAAATCAGCCGGCGGCAACACCACAGACGACGCCTCCGCAGACATCCGCGCCGCAAACCACGGAGTCCGGGCCGGCGGCGGGCAAGAAGAAAAACAACGACAGTTCGCAACCACCGAAGTAGGTCTGCAGCAAGGGGCGAAGCCGGCACGCCGAGCCCGTGAACCTTGACGGGGTCACGCGCGGAGCAGGCCCTTGATGGGTCTCGCGTTCGCGCTGTTGGGAAATACCGAGGTCTCCAGCACGCTGGAGGGCACCAGCAGATGCTCCGACAGTACGCCCTTGAGCACTGATCGCAGGTCTGTGGTGGGTTTCAGGTCGCGACCTTGATATAGGGCGCGGGCCGATAGGCCTGGCCAGTCGGCCAGGACTCGACCACCTTCAACAGCCCCGCCCAAGAGAAATGCTGCCGCGGCGGTACCGTGGTCAGTTCCGCGTGTGCCGTTGGTGGCCGCTGTGCGTCCAAACTCGGTGGCGAGAAGGACGACGGTGTCGGCCCAAGTTGGCCCCAGTTCAGCCTTCAGTGTTCTCAAGCCCACGTCCAGCGCGGCGAGGCGCGCGGCGAGTTGGCCCTCGGCGCTACCTTCATTGGCGTGGGTGTCCCAACCTGTAGTGTCGAAGACGGCTACCTGGGGACCGTCGTCGCGACGGAGGAATCCGGCGGTGGCGCGAACCAGCTCGGCGTAGCGCATGGGTTTTGCGCGTTGGAGACCCGGCTGGCTGGAGATGTTGGTCGTCGCATTTGCGCGAGAGTCGGCGACGCTTGGCGCGGGAGTGGTGGCGCTCGGCGCGGGAGTGGTGGCGCGGGCGGCGGCAACCTGCGGGGTTTGGCCGGCGGCGGCCGGCGTGGCGACGCGGGCGGCGCCAACCTGCGGGGTTTGACCCGCGGCACCCGCTGTGGCAGCGCGGGCGGTCGTGATCTGCGCGGTGGGGTCCGACGCCGCTGGAGCCTCGGCAAACGCCACAGGCCTCATTGGCGAACCTGCCGAATCCGCGATTGCATCAGCAGCGAGCGCATCCGCCAGGCGCGCGGCCAGCAATGGATCGCCCGCGTACAAATCGGTGATGCGCTCCAGCGTATCTTCGTCCAGGGCGGCCAGTTTCGATGGCGACCAGGATGTCACGGATGCCGGCCCGCGCATCACGAGCGGGATGTTTTGCCCGAGAGCGACACCCAACTCCTTTGACTGACCGTGAGCCGGTTGTAGTGACGCCAGTGCCCGATTGAGCCAACCTGTTTGCTCTGCATGGGCCTGCGGCGAACCGTTTTCCAACACGTCCTGGCCGTCGAAATGCGAACGCTCCCGGTAAGGGCTGGCGATTGCGTGTAATACGACGAGCTCGCGCGCGGTATACGCATCGTGGAGGAATGCCAGACTGGGGTGGAGGCCGAAGAAGCCGTCGAGTGGCAGAGCACCGCCGGGAGTCCCCGGGGCTTTTAGCGCCAGCTCGCGGCGCAATGCTGCGTAGTCAGAATCCCCGTAAGGTGGTGCCGCGGCAAGGCCATCCAGCGCTCCACGCATCACGATGAAGACGAATCTTGATTTGGCATTACCTGTGCGCGAAAACGCCAGCCGCGAGGTTAGAAAGGCACCGCCCAGCGCTAGTGCGCCAGCGTGCAGGAATTCACGGCGTTTCAGCGTGCGCATAGCATGCTCCAAGTATGGGTCGAGCAGACGTTCATCGCCGCATGAACTCCGGTGAAGATAGCAACAGAGTGACCGCCTGCGAGCCACTCGCAGCGCGCGCGATCGCGGTGCGGGTCGCTGGCGTCAAGTTGTCACCCAGGAGCTGCGGTGCAAGTGCGACTGCGTCGCGCCGTGACCCAACACGTTGACCCACCGCATCAGCCCACTCGATTCGTTTGATCAGTGCGGACGCGCCGTCCCAGTCTGCACTGCGGTCGGGCCAGCCTGCAGGCGATCCGGGGCTGTACGTCCGCTGCCCCATCAACTCAAACGGCGTCAGTGGTGAGCGGCCAGCATCCACTGGCAACTCAAGCCCGCGGAATGTCGAGACAATATAGTCGTTGGGCGTTTTGTATTTCGAGAGAGGCTGCGCCCATGATTCGGGCGTCTCAATGAGAGCGCGGTAAACCGTTGGGAGGTGACCGTCGCTTGACAAGAATGCGCTCGCGATACGTTCCACCGCACGAGGCGGCGGGTCGTCGGCGATAAAATGACGAGCCAGCTTGGTGGCTATGAAGTGAGCCGTCGCTGTGTTTGCCGCGAGATCGCGCAGTACCGCGACCCCTTGGTCGTAACCCGTATCCGCGTATCGCTTCCCGAGCACGACTTTCGACCCGGGCTCGTGGATCTCGGGGCGAAATAGGAACTCACCGGGCTCTCCGCGTGGCAATGGGCCAACGTCACCGCCAATAGACCAGCCAGTGATCACCTCCGCAAAAGTGGTCACATCGGCCTGGGTATAACCCCCGTGTACTCCGAGCGTATGCAACTCAAGGGTCTCTCGCGCAAGGTTCTCGTTAATACCAATGCGGCGGCCGCTCTTGCGTCGCTCGAGCAAACGAGCAGCCTTCGAGTGCGGCCCAACAGACACGTGATTGTCGAGGTACAGGAGCATGGCCGGATGCCGCTCGACGGCAAGCAGC
>Ga0070667_100003285_pt1 | contig 13814 bp, 13 predicted proteins | sample KBSS33metaG_FD_64659 | JGI IMG/M metagenome (GOLD analysis project Ga0070667, IMG submission 64659) | Switchgrass rhizosphere microbial communities from Kellogg Biological Station, Michigan, USA - KBS S3-3 metaG | ecosystem: Host-associated > Plants > Roots > Rhizosphere > Soil ...
GCAAGCGCGCTGGCGCCGTCGAAGGCGTTCTTGGCCTCTGGCCGGTTGATGGTGATGACGAAGACGTGGCCGCGCCGCTCCGTCAGGATCCGTTCGTCGTTCATAAGCGCCTCTAGAGAGCCAGTGTGAAGCCGCCGTTCACCGGATAGACCTGACCGCTGATCCAGCTCGACGCGTCGGAGGCGAGGAAGAGGGCCATGTTGGCCACGTCGTCGGGCCGGCCCGGGCGACGGATGATGTACCTTTCCATCTGCCGCTTCAGGCGCTCGGGGTCGCCCTTGAGCGTCCGTTCGACGGCGGGCGTGGCGGTGAGCGCGATCGCCACGCAATTGGCGGTGATCTGGTGGCGCCCGAGGGAGCGCGCCACCGAACGCATGAAGCCGGCGGCCCCGGCCTTGGCCCCTGCGTAGATCTCGAGGCCCGCGTCGCCCCAACGGCCCGCGTCGGAGATGATGGTGATGATGCGGCCCGGCGCCTGGCGGCCGATCATCCCGGGGATGACCGCGGCCGTGCAGTTCATCACGCCGTAGAGGTTGACGCCGAGGTAGCTGTTCCAGACTTCGGGGCCCGTCTCCCAGAACGGCTTACGCAGGTCGGGCGAGGGATTGGCGCCGGCGTTGCCGGCGTTGTTGACCAGCACGCCGACGGCGCCGAACTCGGCCTCGGCCCTGGCCACCATGGCCTTGACGCTGTCGGGCTGCGAAACGTCGGCCTGCACCGCAAGGGCCTTGGCCCCGCCGGTGCGGATCTCCTCAGCTACAGCCTCGGCGCGATCCAGCACGTAGTCGTTCACAATGACGCCGCCTGCGTTGTGCGCCGCCAGGTGCAGCGCGATTTGCCGGCCGACGCCCTGGCCGGCGCCGGTCACCAGGGCCACTCGGCCCGCGAGATCGAGGATGTCGGTCATACGTTTCGTTCCCGTCCCTTCCAGTAGGGGTCGCGTAGCTCGCGCTTGAGCAGCTTGCCCACGGTGTTGCGTGGCAGCTCGGCCAGGATCTCCAACGACCGCGGGCGCTTGTAGGAGGCGAGCAGGTCCTTGCAGTGGTCGAGGATCTCGGCCTCGCTCGCCATGCGGCCCGGCTTGAGCTCGACGAAGGCCTTCACCTCCTCGCCGAAGTCGTCGTTGGGCACCCCAATCACGGCGGCGTCCTGGACGGCCGGGTGGGTGAGGATCGCCGCCTCGATCTCGGCCGGGTAGATGTTCACCCCGCCGGCGACGATCATGTCCTTCGCCCGGTCGGTGATGAAGAGATAGCCGTCCTCGTCCATCCGCCCGATGTCGCCTGTACGGAAGAACCCGTTCTCGTCGAGGATGTCCGGACCTAGTGGCGGCGCATTCAGGTACTGGCGGATCACGCGGGGCGTTTTGGCCCAGATTTCGCCCTCCGCGCCTGCCGGCAGATCGCGGCCGTCGGCGTCGCGGATGCTGAGGATCACGTGCGCATAGGGACGGCCGCTGGAGCCGGGCTTCAGCCGCTGCATCTCGGGAGACAGAACCGTCAGCATGCCGGTCTCGGTGGCGCCGTAGCTCTCGCCCAGCACCTCGCCGAAGTGGCCGATGATCCACTCCTTCAGGCCGTAGGACACGGGGGCCGCGCCCACGCCGAGGGTCCGGATGGAGGACACGTCGTAGTTCGCCAGGACCTCTGGCGGCAGGCCGGCGACACGCTTGAACATGGTCGGCACCCCGGTCCAGTTCGTCACCCGATTGCGTTCGATCAGGCGCAGCGCTTCCTCCGGGTCGAAGCGGCGCAGGACGACCATGGTCAATCCCATCGCGGTGGCGCCCCAGATCAGGGCGGGGCCTGCGCCATGGTGCATGGGCATGGTGATGAGGGCGACGCCGCCGGGCGTTGGCGCGCCGGACGCGGCGACGCTTCGCTTGTACTCGCTCAGCCGACGGCGCGCCTCAGGATCGTCATGCTCGCGTTCCGCGCCGCTGACGCCCTTGGGCAGACCGGTGGTGCCCGATGTGTAGAGGATTAGCTGCGGATTGCCCGCGGCGAACCGCGGACGATCCGGCGCATGGGAAATGAGGTTGGCGTACGGGACATAGCCCTTGGACGCCACGTCGATGGAGGCCGCCAGCTTCAGCCGCAAGCCATCGAGGGCAGGCGTGAGGGCGGCCGGATCCTCGTCGTCGCACAAGATTGCGCTGGCTCCGGAATTCGAGAGCACATAGCGCGTCTCCGCCGGCGTCAGGCGCCAGTTGAGGCCGAGGATGCGTAGCCCCAGCTTCCCTGCCGCCGCGCTGACGATCGGCCATTCGCACCGGATCTGCATTCGCGTGACCAGGATGTCGCCGACCTTGAGGCCGCGCCGGGCAAGGCCTTCGGCGAGGCGGTCGGCCAGGTCGTTCCAGGCCTTCCAAGTGAGGACCCTGTCGCCTTCGATCAGGGCTGGGGCGTCGGGCTTCTCGCGCGCCCAATGTTCGAGGCTTCCGGGCTTCGGCCCGGCGATGTCGCCGACGGGCGGGGCCTCGGTCATGGCGCGAGGCTCCGCTTGAGCGTCGCCAGAAGAGCGTCGCGCACCGCGGCGAGGTCGATGTCCGCCGGCGCGAGCAGCCATTGGCTGACCACGCCGCGCAGCGCTGCCAGGATCAGAACGGCCTCGGCCGACGGGTCGATATCCGCGCGGACCTCGCCGGCTTCGATCGCGGCGGCCAGGTTCGACTCAAGTCCGCGAACCGAGCGGGCGTTGAGCGCCGCCAAGGATTTCGAGATCAGCGGATTGGAGAGGCCCTCTCCCAGGAGGACGAAGAGCGCCCGCGTCCGGGTCGGCTCGCGAGCCGCGCTGTCGAGGTAGAACGCGACGATCCCCATCAGCTTCTCGAGGCCGCCGCCGTTGAGGTCGGCGCGCTCGGCCGCGCGGCCGAATCCCTCGACCACGTGGTTGGCGAGGGTGACGACGAGACCTGCCTTGGAGCCGAAGTAGTGAGCGGGAAGGCCGCGGCTGTAGCCCGCCGCCTCGCCGATATCGGTCAGGGTGAGCCGCTCCAGCCCCCGCTCCGCCACCAGTCGCACGGCGGCGGCCAGCAGCCGCCGCTCGGCCTCATCCCGCTGATCCGCCCGCGTACGCCGTTCCACCGTCGCCGCGGTCGCGCGCCCTGCCATGCCTGTCCTCCGTAACATTTTTGCTTGTAACCAAACCAACGAAATGTTTGGCTTCGGGTCAACGAAAATCTTCGGAGGGAACATGACGGCCGCGGATTCCAGCCTTCTCAAGCCGGCGCTGTACCGCGAGGCGGGGACCGAAGCTGCGCCCGACCGACCCGCGCTGCTGGGCGCCGCGTGCGCGTGCGGCTACGTCTTCTTTCCGCTGCAGACCTATGGCTGCGAGCGGTGCGGCTCGCGGGACATCCAACCGCGGGCGTTGTCGGGGTCGGGCCGGCTCTTGGCCTCGGCGCGCGTGCACCGACACGCCGGAAAGACCCGCCAGGCGCCGTTCACCGTCGTCGCCGTCGCGCTCGACGACGGGCCGATCGTGCGGACCCTGGCGGTCGAGGACGAGGCGGCGCTGGCCGTGGGCCAGCGCATGAGGAGCCTGCTCGCGCCGGTCGTCGATCCAGACGGCGCCCCGTGCTTCGACCTCCGCTTCGCTCGGGAGGCGTGAGGATGGCGCTCAGCGATCTTCGCCCGGCGTATGTCGCCGGCATCGGCCTCCACCGCTACCAGTTCGCCTCGGAGACCACCTACGTCGAACTGGGGCTCACCGCGGTGAGGGCCGCCTTGCAAGACGCCGGCCTGCCCTGGCCCGCCGTCGAAAGCGCCTATGTCGCCAAGGCGCTGCTGCCCATGGCGCCGGGCCGGCCGATGCTGCGCCACCTGGGCGCGACCGGCATTCCCATCGTCCATATCGAGGATGCGTCGGCGTCAGGATCGGCGGCCTTCCGTCACGCGGTGATGGAGATCGCCGCGGGGTTCGCCGAGATCGTGCTGGTGGTGGGGGTCGACAAGCCGATGCCCGTCGGTCGCGCGGAGGGCCTGGCCCGCATCGGCGGCCTCGCCGATGACGCCATCGCCCCATTCACCCACTTCGCCCTGCTGGCGGACGCCTACGCCGCCAGAACGGGGGCGGCGGTCGAGGACATCGCGCTGGTCGCCGTGAAGAACCATCGCAATGGGGCTGCGAACCCGTTTGCGCAGCATCAAAAGGAGCGGACGCTCGACGAGATCCTGAACGGCAATCGCGTTTCGGGCGTCTTCACCTCGCTGCAGTGCACACCCGTCGGCGAGGGCGCGGCGGCGGTGATCGTGGCGTCGGAGGAAGGCTTGAAGCGCCATGGCCTCGGCCTCGACCGCGCGGCCCGTGTCGTCGCCTCGGCCGGGCGGTCGCAGAGGGTCTACGAAGACTCGACGCGCTATGACGCCGTGCTGACCGAGGAGACCGCCTCTGGCGCGTTCCGCGAGGCTGGCCTGGATCCGGCCGATATTGACATCGTCGAACTGCACGACGCCTTCACGGTTGAGGAGGTCGAGTACCTCGAGGCGATGGGGTTCGCGCCGGAAGGTCAAGCCGTCCCGCTGCTCAAGGAGGGCGCCTTCGACATCGGCGGCCGCTGCGCCGTGAGTCCGTCGGGGGGGCTGATCGCCATGGGTCATCCGATCGGTCCGACCGGCGTTGGCCAGATCGCCGAGATCACCCGCCAGCTCCGCGGCGAGGCGGGGACCCGCCAGCACGTGGGGGCCAGGACCGGACTTGCCCACATGGTCGGCGTCGGGGCGGTTTGCTACGTGCATATCTTGGCGAAGGCGTCGTAGCGGTCCTTGGTGGATCGCGCCCCGGGACATCGCAGGGGCTGACGTCCGCCGCGGCATCCATATCGCCGATGGATCAATTCGGTGCGCGTCGATCTTGGACCGCTGAGCGCGTGCGCTCGCAGACTGCCGCCTGGCTTACACCCTTCGCCATGCGAAGGAGGACGTAGGCGAACATGCGCTCGGCCGGAATTGGACAGCGCCTCACAGGCAGGAGCAGCAGGCGGTGACCAAGCCTCTCGCGGGAATCAAGGTTGTGGAAGTCGCCATGTGGGCGTTCGTTCCAAGCGCCGGCGGCGTGCTGTCGGACATGGGCGCCGACGTCGTGAAGGTCGAGCCGCACGGCGGCGATCCCATTCGAGCGCTGAACACGTCCGGATCCAGCGGCGCACACGGGTTCACCCCCTCGTTCGAGGCGTACAATCGGGGAAAGCGGAGCATCGCCCTTGACCTGAAGGCGGAGGGTGCGGCGGATGTGCTCGACCGCCTTCTTGAGGATGCCGACGTCTTCCTGACCAGCCTGCTACCGGCCGCACGCCGCGCGATGAGGATCGACGTCGACGACATTCAAGCCCGCCATCCGAACGTCATCTACGCGCTCGGCAGCGGACACGGCGCGTTCGGACCCGAGGCGGAGCAAGGCGGATACGACTTCATTTCATTCTGGGGCCGGGCGGGGGTGTCATCCGGAGTGACGCCGAAGGAGGTCTCCTATCCGTTGCCCATGCCGTCCGGCGCCTTTGGCGACTGCACGAGCGGCGCCATGCTGGCCGGCGGCGTGGCCGCGGCGATCGCCCATCGCGCGATGACCGGCAAGGCCATGGTGGTCGACGTCTCGCTCCTGGCCGGAGGCATGTGGGCCATGCAGAGCCACATTACTTCGGCCGTGCTGCAAGGCGTCCCGGAGCTGCCGAAGAGGTCTCGGGAGACGACCTTCAATCCGCTCGTCGGCACCTATCGTACGTGCGACGACCGCTTCGTCACCCTGTGCATGCTGCAGAGCCAGAGCTATTGGCCGGGCCTGTGCGCAGCGATGGGACGCCCGGACCTAGTGAACGACCCGCGCTTCGACACGGCCGAAAACCGCCTGGCGAACGTCCGCGAGTGCGTGAGCACGCTGGACGATATCTTCGCCGCGCGGACGCTGGAGGAGTGGAAAGTCGTGCTCGGCCGACAGGAAGGGCAATGGGGGACGGTGGAGAAGGCCGGCGAATTGCAGCACGACCCGCAAGTGCAGTCCAACCGATATATCCAGGAAGTGGACTATGGCGACGGCCGCGCGCTGAAGATGGTCAGCGTGCCGATGCAGTTCGACAGGCAGGCGCTGCAGGCCAGACCGGCTCCCTCGCTCGGCGCAGACAGCGACGCCGTGCTCGACGAACTGGGCTACACCGAGGACGAGATCATCGACCTGAGGGTCGCCGGCGTCATCTATTGATTTCCTTGCCCATCATCGGTGCGCGACAAGAACTGCGGTGGCCGAAGCGGCCTTTGCCGTCTCCGGGCAAAGACCGCCTCCGAGCTGGAGCGAGTGGGCAGGGCTTCGGCAGCAAGCATGCCGACAAGCCTGTCGACCTTGCATGGGCTCGCCGCCCGCCCGACGTTCCGAATCAGCCTGGGCGCGCCCGGGTAAGGTCGGACTGGCTTGGGTGCGCGCGAGGCCGGTCTGTCGACCCGCCACCCTTGACGCCGAGGGGCCGGAAGCGCGGCGCAGCGAGTGTTGGGCTGACAAGATCGAAATAGACCTGCACACGGTCACCGATCCGCACTTGGTCGGGGTCGCAGTCGGTGAGGTTGCCGAGCATCCTGGCCCCGGCGCCCTGGGTCCCGTCGAGTTCGACTAAGACCGTAACGTATGGCACCGCTTCCCGCAGGTCTGGCGCCAGCGGATGCCTGATCACCGTAAAGGTGAAGACCGTACCCGTTCCGGGCAGTGTCTTCCACGCGAAAGCCCCGCCCTGGCAGACGAAGCACCTTGGCTGCGGCGGCGAGCAGAAGGTTCCGCACTGTTCGCATCGCGCAAGGGTCAGGCGGCCGTTCAAGGCTTCTTCCCAAAAGGGCTCGGTGAACGCATCCGCGTTCGGACCGGAGACTGCGATCGGATACACGCCCTTGGTCATGTCGCCTCTCATCCCCTTCGCAGCAAGGCGCCGCTGACCGGCAGGCTTGCGGGACCGCCGGTTACGAGCGCTATTTCGGCGTCCTCCACCTGGTTCACGGCGACGCCACGGAGCTGCTCGACCGCCTCGCGGACGTGGGTCATGCCAATGATATAGGCTTCGGACAGGTTTCCCCCATGCGTATTCACCGGGATCGAGCCGCCTTCATAGCGGATCGCGCCGCTGGCTACGAAATCGCCACCCTCGCCGACCTTGCAGAATCCGTAGTCCTCGAGCTGCATGAGAACCAGCGGACTGAAGTGATCGTAGAGCAATGCGACGTCAATATCGGCCGGGCCGACGCCAGCCATTTCGTAGAGTCGGCGGGCTACTGTGCGGTTTCCGGCCGACGCAAAGTAATCATCTGGCGCTTGGAAGTAGGAATGACCTCCAGGTCCCCAACGGCCGGCTCCGCCGTGAGTGGATCCCATGACAAAGACGGGACGTTGTCGGAGGTCCCGGGCCCGCTCGGCGCTGGTCAGGATGACGGCGACGGCGCCGTCGCTCTCCATCGTATAATCGAACAGGCACATGGGGTCGGACAACATGGGCGCATTGAAGTAGTCGTCCAAGGTGAGCCTGTCTCGCCGCAAGGATGTCGGCCGGCGGATGGCGTTCTCGCGTTGCGATATGCAGATTTCGGCGAAATGTTCCCGCTTGGTGCCATATAGGTGCATATGGCGCATGGCGATCAGCGAATAGTTGTGGCCCGGCCCGCGCAGCCCGCTGACCGCGCGGAAAATCGAGGAGGAATCGCCGGAACTGCCATAAGGACCGGCGCTCATTTGCGGCGCCGAAGCGCCGGTCGGGACAGTTCCCCCCAAGCGACGCTTAGCCTGCTGCAGCGTCATGAGGCAGACGCAAGTCTCGGCCAGGCCTGAATATATCGCCGCCGCGGCGACGCCCAGCGCTCCTGCCGACCCGCCGCCTCCCGACGTTAGGGTTACGGCGAAGCGCACTTCGTCTAATCCCAGGGTCGCTCCCACCACGGCCGGATCGCAGGAGGAGGCATAGAGGGCGAAGCCATCGAGGTCGCGCGCCTTCAGGCCAGCGTCGTCCAGTGCTCCGAGAATGGCGGTGCACGCCATCGAGAGTTCAGTGTCCGGGAGGGAACCGCCCCGCCTGAAGTAGGGCGTGGCGCCTACGCCGACCACTGCTGCCTTGTCCCTAATCGTCATTTTATCCGCGTTGCGCCTATGAACTTGAGGCGAAAGGTTGGATGGCGACGCACCTTTGTCCAATATGTTTGCCGCGGCGGCTTGATACCCGGAGCATTGCCGCCCTGAAGCCTGTATCGGGATGCTCAAGGCTCCGTCCGGTGGTGTCGGTGCAACCGCAACTCGTCGCCGGCGCGTTCGACGACCCGGAGCTCATGGCCGGCTGGGTGAAGGTAGCTTACGAGGCCGCGCTTCGTACGCGGACCCGGTAGCGCCGCCGATCTCGATGTTTGTGGGCCGGCGTTCCATCGCCGAAATGCATCGGCTCGATACCTTTATGCGAATTCAGGTCCGATGGAGGCGCGCCTAGCCTGATCCCTGCAAACCGCTGCGGTCTTCCGGAGCGAACCATTCCAACAGGGATCCGAACCATGCGCCGTCCAACCAAGTCCTCTCTTACTCTCGCCGCGCTCGCCTTCAGCGGCGCCTTCGCCCTCGCCGCGGGCGCCCAGGCCGGCGCCTGCCCCGCGGATCAGATGCGCCCCGACGCGCGCACGTCGGGCGAGACGATGCCCAAGGCCGTGACCGACAACGAGGTCGGGATCGTCCCGCTCGGCGCCGAGATCAAGGGCCTCGACAATCGTCGCCTGCGCCTGCGTCGCCTGGTGGTGCAGCCCGGCGGCGTCGTGCCGTGGCACAGCCATGGCGATCGCCCGGCGATCATCACCACCATCTCCGGCACGATCACAGAGTATCGTTCCACCTGCGCGGTCGGCATCGAGCATCCCGCCGGGGACGTCGCGGCGGAATCGGGCGGCATCTCCCACTGGTGGAAGAACAACGGCAAGGTCCCCGCGGTCTTGCTCAGCGCCGACATCAAGAACGACGGCGCGCCGACTGACGGCGACCACATGTAGGTCCCTTCCTGGAGCGGACCCGAAGCCCCGGTCCGCTCCGCCTGCCTGCGCGTCACGCCCGCCATCCGCGCGCAGGCGCGTGCGGCGGCCTCATCGTCCCCGCCCGAGGCCGCCGCACGCTCCCCCTTTTCCGTCCAACTCCAGCCCCGAAGGGCCGCCGCCATGTCCGTCGCAGACCCCGGCGCGTCCGCCGGCTTCGTGCCCGTCCGCAAGGCCGGGGCGTCCTTCCGCATCTTCCTCGTGGGCCTGATCGGCTTCCTGACCCTGGTCGACCTGTTCGCGGCCCAGGCGCTGCTGCCGACCCTGGTCACGACCTACGGCGTCAAGCCCGCCGCCATGGGCGCGGCCGTCAACGCCTCGACCTTTGGGATGGCCGCCGCGGGCCTGATCGTGGCTTTGCTCAGCCACCGCATTCCCCGCGCCAAGGGGATCTGGCTGGCGTTGGCCGTGCTGGCGATCCCCACCGCATTCCTCGCCTTCGCGCCGAGCTTGGTGGTCTTCACGGCGCTGCGGGTGATCCAGGGCGTGTTCATGGCCACGGCGTTCACCCTGACCATGGCCTACCTCTCCGAGCACGGTACGGCGGAGGAGACGGCGAGCGCGCTGGCGGCCTACGTCACCGGCGCGGTGGCCTCCAACCTGTTCGGCCGCCTGATCGCCTCAACGGTCGCCTCGTCGCTGGGGTTGGCGATCAACTTCTACGTCTTCGCCGGACTGAACCTGGCCGGCGCGTTGCTGGTCTACGCCAGCCTGGAAAAGGCCGGGCCGGCCGGCGGTCTTGACGCCGTCCCGGGCTCGCCGCTTCGGCGGCTGGCCGGTCACTTCGCGACGCCCTGCCTGCGCGCCTGCTTCGGCATCGGCTTCTGCGTGCTGTTCGCCTTCATCGGCGCGTTCACCTATGTGAACTTCGTGCTGGTCCGCACGCCGCTGGCCCTGGCGCCGATGGCGCTCGGCCTCGTCTATTTCGTCTTCGCGCCCTCGATGGTCACGACCCCGCTTGCCGGGCGCGTCGCCAACCGCTTCGGGCCGCGACCGGCCTTCTGGGGCTCGCTGGCCCTGGCCGCCGCCGGCCTGCCGCTGATCCTGGTCGCGAACCTGCCGGCAGTGATCGCGGGCTTGGTGCTCTTAGGCGTGGGGACTTTCTTCGCCCAGGCGGTCGCCACCGGGTTCGTCGGACGCGCCGCGCGCAGCGACCGCGCCGCCGCCAGCGGCCTGTATCTCGCATCCTACTATCTGGGCGGTCTCGCCGGCGCGGCGGTCCTGGGCCAGGTGTTCGACCACTGGGGCTGGCCGTCCACCGTCGCGGGCGTGGGCCTGGCGTTGGCCGGCGCGGCCTGGCTCGCCGGAACCCTGCGTCCCGCCACGGCCGGAGCGCGCGCCCGAACCTGACGCCTTCAGTTGGGCGCCGCGGCGGCGGCGCCCGCCGTACTGTAGGAATCGACCGACGGCAGGCGGTCGTATTGGCCTTCGGGCCAGTCATAGGCCCGAGCCTGACGCATGAAGGCGCCCACCGCCGGAGAATGCGGACGGCCACGGACGGTCACCAACATGATCGTGCGGATGATCTCAGGATCAATGAGGCGGCGGGTGACGAGGCCCGGATCGTTGACACAGAACTCCGGGAAGAAGCCAAACCCCAGGCCGGCCTTGATCATCCCCTGGACCCAGTCGTCCCGCTCCGACGAAAAGACCTGCTTCACGTAGGCGCCGGCGCTGTTGAATCTCTGCCGCGCATACTCGTAGACCTCGCAATTGGCGCGGCTGACATAGTTCTCGTGGTTCAGGTCGCAGACCCGCACCACGTTCTTCGCGGCGAAGTGGTGGGTGGGCGGCACCGCGACCACGAAGCGTTCCCGGAAGAGCGGCAGGACGTGGAAGCGCAGATCCGGCTCGTCGGGCATGCCGAAAAGGGCGATGTCCGCGTCGCCCGCCGCGAGCATCTCCAGGAGCGGCGTGGCGGCCCGATCGCTCACCACGATGTCCACGTCGGGGTATTGCTGCTGGAAGTTCCAGATCAGGTCCGACACCAGGGCGGGCCCGATCGTGCACATGGCGCCGATATGGAGGGTCGTACGCTCCATACGCTTGAGGCTGCGGGCGTGCGCGCGGGCGGCCTCGGACTGCTCGAAGATATTCGTCAGGTACGGCAGCATGATGCGGCCGAGTTCCGACAGGTGCGTGCGTTGGCGTTCGCGATGGAACAGCGGACCGCCCAGCTCATGCTCGAGCTGCTGGATGGCGCGGGTCAGGGCCGGCTGGCTGACGTTCACCTGTTCTGCGGCGCGGGTGAAGTTCAAGGTCTTCGACAGCGCCAGGAAATAGCGGACCTGCTGCATCTCCATCTGGCGTCTCCCCGAAGACCTCCGAAGACTAGCTGCACGAGCCGGCGGCGAACAACCGTTAAGTCCGGATGGGCGGCGCGTCGTCCTAAAGTGTCTGGCAGGCGCATTCGCCTGCCAGGTGCGCGGTGCGGGCGCCCAAGGCCTGGTCGTCGCCGGTGATCAGCCGCGCGCCGCGCTCGAAGGTCAGGTAGGCCCAGAGCCAGTCGAGGGTCACCTGCAGGCGGTTGCGGAAGCCGATCAGGAAGTAGATGTGGGCCACGCACCAGAAGATCCAGGCGAAGGCGCCCTTCAGACGGAGCGAGCCCAGCTCCACCACGGCCGCCCGGCGGCCGATCGTGGCGAGCGAGCCCACGTCCTTATAGCGGAACGGCGCGGGACGGGGGCGGCCGGCGACCGCCGCCTTGATGACGCGCGCCACATAGGCCCCCTGTTGCTTGGCTGCAGGCGCGACGCCCGGGACCGGCCGCCCGTCAGTCCGTGTTACGCTCGCCAGGTCCCCGATGACGAAGACCTCGGGCGCGTCCGGCAGGGAGAGGTCGGGACGCACCGGGATCCGGCCGGCGCGGTCCGGGGCGTCGCTCAGCCAGCGCCCGAGGGCCGCGGCGCGCACGCCGGCCGCCCATATGACATTGGCGGCTGTGATCCGTTCCTCGCCGAGCAGCACGCCTTCCGAATCGCAGGCGCTCACGGCCGCACCGAGGCGAACTTCCACCCCAAGCTTCTGCAGCGCGCGCCTGGCATAGGCCGACAGGTCAGGATGGAAGGTTGGAAGCAGCCGGTCCCCGGCCTCGACGAGCAGCACGCGGGCCATGGAGCCACGGACGGCGCGGAAGTCCCGGGCCAGGGAGCGGCTGGTGAGCTCGGCGATCGCGCCGGCCATTTCGACACCGGTCGGCCCGCCGCCCACGACAACGAAGGTGAGCAGCCGGGCCCGCTCGCCGGGCTCGCAGGCGGTTTCCGCCGCCTCCAGCGCGGTGAGCACGCGGGCGCGCAGGCCGAGGGCGTCCTCCAGCGACTTCAGCCCCGGGGCGTGGCGCGCCCACTCGTCGTGGCCGAAGTAAGCGTGGCTCGCGCCGGCGGCGACCACCAGGTAGTCGAACGCCGTGCGCCGCCGGCCGGTGACCACCGCGCGGCCGGCGACATCGATCTCGTCCACCTCGGCGAGCACGACCCGCACGTTGCTGTCGTCGCGCAGGATCGACCGGATCGGGCTGGCGATCTGGCTGGGTGTCAGCCCCGCCGTCGCCACCTGGTAGAGCAGCGGCTGGAACAGGTGGTGGTTGCGGCGGTCGATGAGCGTCACGTCGACCGCCGCCCCGGCGAGGGCCTTGGCGGCGGACAGGCCGCCGAACCCCGCCCCCACGATGATCACGTGGGGCCTTCGGCTGGCGGCGTCCGGTTCGGGCGGCATGGGAGAGCTCCTGACGTCCATATGGTCAGTGGGCGGTCCAGCCGCCATCGACGCTGAGGGAGGTTCCGGTGATCGTCCCGGCGCCGGGACCGCAGAGGAAGGCGGCCAGCGCGCCGATCTCGTCCACCGTAGAGAAGCGCTTGTTGGGCTGCGAGGCGAGCAGGACGTCGGTGACCACCTTGTCCACCGGAATGCCGTGGGCGCGGGCCTGCTCCTCGATCTGGTTCTCCACCAGCGGGGTCAGCACGAAGCCCGGGCAGATGGCGTTGCAGGTCACCTGGCTGGTGGCGACTTCCAGCGCCACGGTCTTGGTGAGGCCGAGGATGCCGTGCTTGGCCGACACGTAGGCGGACTTGTAGGGCGAGGCCACCAGTCCATGCGCGGAGGCCACGTTGATGATCCGGCCATAGCCGCGCTCGACCATCTCCGGAAGCACGGCACGGATGGTGTGGAACGCCGAGGACAGGTTGACCGCGATGATCGCGTCCCACTTGGCGGTGGGAAACTCGTGGATGGGCGCGACGTGCTGGATGCCGGCGTTGTTCACCAGGATGTCGACCGGGCCCATCACGTCGCGCGCGTAGGCCATCATCTCGGCGATGGCCGCCGGGTCGGAGAGGTCGGCGCCGGAATAGACCACCTCGACGCCGTGGTCGGCCGCCAGACGGTCGCGGGTCCGCATGATGGCCTGGGTGTCGCCGAAGCCGTTCAGGACGATGCCAGCGCCCTCGGCGGCCAGGGCCTCGGCTACGCCGAGCCCGATGCCGCTAGTGGAGCCGGTGACGAGGGCGTTGCGGCCGGCGAGCATGCGGGTGGAGCGGGGATGGACGGCGGTCTTGTCCAGGGTCGTGGTGTGCATGGGAAAGATCCTTCTATGGGGGTCAGGCGACTTGCTGCAGGCGGGCGGGGGCGAAGACGGCGGCGAGGCTGGGGATGTCGGCGCAGTCCACCTCGCCCTCGCGGACGAGCTGGATGAGGTGAGCCAGCACGGTGTGGGCGGCGGCGGGGTGAAGGCGGCGGTCGACGTCGGCGTAGAGGTCGGCCACCAATTGGCGGACGGTCATCGGCCCG
>Ga0070667_100003295_pt1 | contig 13801 bp, 13 predicted proteins | sample KBSS33metaG_FD_64659 | JGI IMG/M metagenome (GOLD analysis project Ga0070667, IMG submission 64659) | Switchgrass rhizosphere microbial communities from Kellogg Biological Station, Michigan, USA - KBS S3-3 metaG | ecosystem: Host-associated > Plants > Roots > Rhizosphere > Soil ...
AATCATAAAAATAAAATGACCGCAGGTGCGCAGATTGGCCGGTTAGTGCAGATGGATTGTTTTGTTATATAGAATCTGCGCATTTGCGACAATAAATCAAAACTTGTTCCAGCAATAAAAATAGCCGCAAATACGCAGCGTGTAAGCGAGATGTCAAAATGATCGTTGTACGGAGTTGCGCGATGACCAGATCGCTTCTTTTACTATGAAAGCAGTACACAAAACATACCATGGCATTGTATACATGTTGCTGGCGGCCTTAGGCTTCTCTATTATGGGTGGCGCTGCCAAATTATTAAAAGGAAGTTTCAATGCAGGCCAACTCGTTTTTTACCGTAACCTGGTGGGATTAACTTTTTTAATCGCGGGACTTATTATTAAGCCGCCTGTTAATAACGGGGGAAAATTGAAATGGCTGATTTTCCGCGGCGTAATGGGTACGGTAGCATTGTATACATTATTGTATTGCATACTGCACCTGCCGTTGGGTACGGCCATGACCTATAATCTTACATCGGCTATTTTTATTGCCGTGTTTTCATTTTTACTTTTTAAAGAATATCATGGCAAGGAAGTTTTACTGGCGCTGGTACTGGGCTTTGCCGGCATGATACTGGTATACAAACCTGCCATGCATTTTCCCTGGTATTATCATGTGGCCGGACTGATATCAGGCATTGCTTCCGCGCTCGCCTATATAACAGTTGGCAAACTAAACAGGTATTATGATGCAAGGGTTATTGTTGCATCATTTATGATCAGCGGTGTATTGTTTCCATCCGTGAGCATGTTAATTCAGCATTTCGGTAATTTCAGGGCAGATGAAGTATTTATTGTAGCGTTTAAATGGCCGGAACCTGTTGAATGGCTATATATTTTATTGCTGGGCAGCGCGGCTTTGGCAGGCCAGTATTTTGTAACCAAAGCTTACGGTGCCGATAAAGCCGGTATTGTATCGGCGGTCGGTTATGCCAATATCGTTTTTTCTGTTTTTATCGGTATGTTACTGGGCGATGCTTTTCCGGACGGAATGTCTTTATCAGGTATTTGCTGCATTATCACCAGCGGGATCATTATATCGCTGTTTAAAAGACGAAAAAGCGTTGAGCAGCAAACGGAGGAACAAATATCAAGCTAAAGATTTTGAATGCCGTAAAATGCGTACAACATGAACAAACAAAAAATTAAAATACTGGCTATATCGGGTAGCCTGCGGGCCAATTCCTCCAATGCAATCGTGTTGAAGGCTATTGAACAACTGGTGCCGGCGCAGGTAGATTTTTTTGTTTACAAAGGGCTTGCTGAGCTGCCGCCCTTTGATGATGCAGAATCGATACCCATGGCCGTGAGTGTGTGGCGAAAACACCTGCAAGACGCAGATGCGGTGCTGTTATGCAGCCCCGAATATGCATTTGGGGTGCCGGGCAGTTTAAAAAATGCGTTCGACTGGACCGTTGGTTCGGGTGAAATGGTTAATAAGCCCTTGGCATTGATCACGGCATCAACCGGCGGCGAAAAGGCGCATGCCGCGTGGTTGCAGATATTTACGGCATTGTCGGCTGTTATTCCAAATGAATGCGCACTATTGATATCATATGTACGCACCAAATTAAATGCCGCCGGCGAAATAACCGATGCGGTCACCCTGGAGTCGGTTAAAAAATTAATAAACCAGCTTGTTTTATTTGTACAAGAAAATTTTCCGCATGAAACGCCCTGACACCAGCTTATATGCATTTTAGAGAAACCGGTTTGTAATTCTTTGTACAACAGCGGCCGGACGGCTGGCGTCTTACAAATAACTAAGCCACCATTTTGCACGGTTGTTTTGTTTATACCTGTCGTATTTTTTGCACAGTGGGTATAAAGCCACCACAGTTATCAGCCAAATCAGGTATACCCAGGGAAGGCTAAGTCCATAGCCGCGAAGCGCGGGATCATCCGTTACCCAGGTATTGGAAATTATCATTTCCTTCCAGCCAAAGCCCGTTGCAGCTGAGAGTACCATGGCAAGTGCATGCAGCAGGTAGATATGCAGCAGGTAATAGAATAAAGGAACCCTGCCAAATGTGGAGATGATACCGGATATCCGGGGCGATGCTTTTTCCGTAAAAGCAAGGAACAGGAAGGCCGGGCTCAAGGTCATTAACAGGTATAAAAGTGATGGCGGATATTTACTGACATTTAAAAAAGAAAGGATAGTAAATAGGGCGGAAGACTGAACCGACCATTTCGAGGGATCGCCATATATATTGGTGAAACGGAGCAATATGAACAACAATATGCCCGCAGTTCCCATCAACATAAGTATGCGTTTTCTCCTGGCCGCATCAAATGAAGGCAGGTAAATACTTCCGAAACAGTAACCCAGCGCCATTACACCAGCCCAGGGAATTAAAGGATAGGCAGCTAAAATAACAATGCGGTGAAAAGTGAATACATTGAATTCGTGCAACTCGCTCCAGGCAAATGCGGCGCCAGTATTGCCCGGCACATGAACACCATCGAGCAGGTTGTGCAGCAAAACCATAGCAATGCCAATAGTAAGAATTACTGTTTTGGGAAGCTGGATAAGGCCTGCCAGCACTATCATACTAAGGCCCAGCACCCAGATCACCTGCAATGCCCACAACGAAAACAATGGATTAAAGAACCAGCCAAAACTTACCAATGTTATTTCAAGCAGCATTAACCACAAGCCACGTTTCAATAAAAAGGCGGACAATTCATTTTTTGTTTTTTTCTGTCCCGAAAGAAAAGCAGATGTGCCCGCAAGAAAAACAAATACCGGCGCACAAAAATGCGTAATCCACCTGGTGAAAAAAATGGCGGCACTCGTATGCTGCAAATCGGTGGGGTTATGGTAATACGAATATTGGTGGAAATAATCACGTGCATGGTCCAATGCCATAATGATCATAACACCACCACGTAAGAAATCAATAGAATTAATGCGTGCAAAGATTTTAACGGGCGTATTCATAGCTGGTTCGTTGGTTTTGGTTGTGCGGGTGCAAATATATTTAAAACATCAATCGGCTAAAGGGAATACCTGCAGAAAGACCAAGTTGCGTCTTGCCTGGTCCATTACCAGTTGTGGGTTGGTTGCTGCAATTCAAAAAAAGTAAAAAACATTCAATATTAACGGCCGGCGTTTTTTTACTGTTTATCAATACAACCGGTATTGCCAGTTTTGCATTCAACCAATTATATTTTCCGAAATATTGTTCCGCCAGCAAACTGATACCTACATGTGATTCCCGCGGAAAATAAACAGCACGGACAGTTATAGCAGGTGTAAAAAAAGTTTGGTACGATCCGATATACAATTTGTCATCGCCTGCACCGGGGTCGTTCTGACTGGCAGTTCCGCCCAGGCTTTTATATTCACCGGAATTCAGCTTATTCAAACCATAGCTCAATTTAGTATTATTAAACAACATCTTTCCCCCGGCGCTAAAAAACAACCGGCCCATTCTGCTGCTTTCCCATAAACGGGTGTGCTCAAATAAAATGCCTGCGGGATAGGGATGTTTATTGTTGAAAGAACTTGTTAATGAGGTGGCCGTATAATATTTTGGAAATACAAGTGGCAGACATGCTGCTATACTGGTCCAGCCGGTACTGATTCGCTTAAAGTTCCCCGTTTTAGTAAGCAAAATTGCCTGTGTTAGCGCAAATTTCTCTTCAAAACATGATTTCAATTCGTCGTAAAAATTTTGTCGCAACAGGTTTTTGGCAGACGCTGTGTGCTGCCCGGGTAACGATGCTGAATCAAGCCCCTTCAGCATGCTTTCGAAATCAGTTTCTTTTTGTTGAATTTCCTTTATCAATGATTGCAGCAGCGCCACCCGCAATGCGTCTATGGCCTGTTGTTGCCCTTTATCCCTGAAAACGGTTTTTATGCTGCCCAGCCATTTATAGTTTAGTGAAATGCCTAACCCGGCTTCATAGCGGTTATCGAAAAAGCCTTTGGTATAACTGCTGGCGAGTGTCATATCAAAGCCAATACAGAATAAGGTTTTTATTGGTTCATCCCTGCCGGCAGCCGGTTGAAAATTGTGGCTGACCGTTATTCGCCCTTCGCTACTATTAAATGTGAGATAATTGGTATAATAGGAAAGATCGGTGTTGGAAGACAGGTAGCCCGTTTTATCAGCCATAAAAACATTCATGCCGCGGTTAGAAATGGCCGCCGGACCATTACCATCGTAGCTTTTACTGCCGATGTTATTATTGATTTCCTTTAATTCTGCAATAATGGTATCCGCATTTTGTGCAGCTGCATTGAAAATAATGAGATAACAAACAGTGAACAATACTAAGTAACGCATATAAGCAGAACGGGTTGATGCAATTTATGGCGCAAGGCTATTTTACAATCTTATCTAAACCCCATTGCTGTAACAACGGGTTGGTAAAAACTTTTATGCTGTCTGCATCCAGCAGCTTGCTTCTGGCAGTCATCCATTTAATGACATCCTTGCCGTACATTTTGCTGATCCTTTCAAAATTCAATTCATTTACTTTCCCCCAGTGAACGGTATAGGGTATGTTCTCATCATCTAATCTTTGCCAGACGGCGCGATAAAAATTATTGGTAGCTTCTGAAAATGCACCGTCAAGTTCCAGTATGCAGGTATAATCAAACCGCGTAAAACCCAGCAACGCTTTTGTTTTTTTTATAAAGCGATAAGCAAACAATCCTGCAAAGGGACCGGCTGCTGTTTTATTGATTTCAAAAAGAATATCGGTTACACGGTTAACCTGGTCGAGGGGCAGGCCAATCGCCGAACTGAGCAGCTTACCATGCAGGGTGGTATTGTTGAATATTTCTGCGAGAGTTCCCATCTGCCTGTTGAATGTGGTTAATGCACCGGCCAATAATCCGTTTACCAGTGCGGGCACCAGCGCGGGAATGGCATTGGTAATTTTCCCGATAAAGCAGGGCGCATCATCGCCCGGACCTAAGCCGGCTGCATTTACGGAAGGCTTTGTATAATCATCACGGTAAGGGCGCTTGTAAAACGATGAAACGTAGGCGCCGTTTGCAAGGTCATAGGGGTTGATTTTTACTTCGAAATGAAAAGGCCGTTCGCTGCCACAGGGTAGTTTTGCCTGGCGAAAATCGAGCGTCTCCATTAATTTTTTCAATACATCGTCGTAGGGCATGCGTCGTGTATAGGTTTCCAGCAAAAAATGATCCTCTACTTCCAGCAAAACACTGTGTATGATGCCGAAATTGCCAAAGCTTACCAGGGCCGCGTTAAACAAATTATCATCCTGCACCAGCTCTGCCTGTAGTTTGCTGACAAAGTTTTTTGTTACAACAGGTGCTGATTTTCTTTCAAGCCAAACATGCCGGTCAGGCCCGGTAATAATATGCATGCCCACTACGTAATCGGGCACGGCGCCCACATCTATCGAAGAGCCGTGTGCACCCGTAGACATGGCACCTACAATGGTTTGGCCATTGCTTGCGCCGGATGTTTTTAAAGAAAGTTTTTGCGGATGCAGGGCGGCACTGAGTTCCCATACACCATTGCCACATTGGGCAAACAGTAGTTTTCTGATATCGCCCGGATAAGATTTTTTTACGCTTTGCGGAGAAAGCGTCATGGTAGTATTCAGCGGCTTGGTATCTATCATGATGCCATCTTTGGCGCTGGCAATTTTTGCCCATGACCAGCCTGCACCCAGCGAACGCAGGGGGGTATTGGTTTGTATGGCATCGGCAACCATTTTTTGAAATGCCCGTGTTGCATCGTTGTAACTGTCAAGTGCCGCCAGGTCGGGTTCGTTTCCGGCTATGTAGAGGTCTTTAATACTTTCGGTGTATGATTCATGTCTGTTTGTCCATTGAGTGCTACCTGTCTTTATAATTTTCATAGCAAGCAATTTTAAAGGATTCCGGTTTTTTTACAAGGTTTTGAACATTTCCATTCTATCCGCATAGGACTCCAGATACCAAGGGTGGCAACGGTGATCAATGAAAACCCAAAATTGTTCCTGATATTTACTTCGGCCATGCCATTGGTACCCAGCGAATCGCAGACAGGTGTATGAATTTCTTTCGGACTTTTTAACAGGCCCCAGAAAAAAGAATGGGCGGTTATGGGTTTCGAGGTTTCGGTGCCGGCCTGCGCCTGCGTGGCAACCCTGTAAGAATAACAGCTGCTGAAGAAAATGCTGATGCCGAACACACAGGCCATGGTTAAATGCCCGTTGTAAAAAAGATGTTTTCTCATCTTCGATTGGTTTTGTTTTAAGAAATAAGGTTGGGCGGCGCGCAAAGCGTACGGGCTGCATGCTATGAATCATGAAACAGCTTCGCAGGGAACAGATGCGTATTACCGCGGTAATAATTGCTATTAAGGAGAGAAATAACCAGGCCTGGAAGAAATCAGGCATGCTAATATACATAAGTTTTTTAACAGGCATGCTTAAGAAGATGCAGAGACTGAACATGACTATTGCAGGAAAACCCTTTGAATCGTCCACCAGCCAGCTATTAATGCGATAATAGCCGACAATGGATAGACAACGCCTCTCCGGTACCAGGGCTTTCTACCCAGGGGAACAATAATAAACGCGAACATTGCCAGTATAGCTGCTACCTGGCCCAGTTCAACGCCGATATTAAAGGAAAGAATGGATGTAAAAAATTTGTTTCGCGGAAGGCCAATTTCATTTAATGCGCTGGCAAACCCCATACCGTGTATTAATCCAAACATAAAAACAACCAGGATGCGCCAGGCCCTCAGTTCCCTAAGCACCATGTTTTCTATTGCTACAAAAAAAATAGACAGTGCAATGATGGGCTCTACTACTGCGCCGGGCATTGCAATAATATTTTTCATACTCAGCGCCAAGGTTACTGAATGCGCCAGGGTAAAAGCAGTAGCCTGCCATAAAATGGTTTTGATGCGTGTACTGAGTAAACACAATCCTGCCACAAACAATACATGGTCTGTTCCAAAAGGCAGAATGTGTGTGAATCCCATCTTTAAATAAAACCAGACCACGTTTTGTACCGGCGCTTTCTCAAGCGCATAATTTATGGCATGCCCCTGGCTTTGCACAAATGGAAAAACAATAAGCAATACAAAAAGAGGGAGGTGTTTTTTGTTTGCGCTGTACATTTTATAAAGTTGCTGCTACCTGCTGGCTTTCTTTTTTTAATTCAATATCGATATTTGGATTTGCCCGCAGCCCGTCTTTTAGAAGATTCGCTGCGGTTACTTTGTCGCCATTTTTAAAATAGATCAGGCCCATCCTGCAAAGCAATACCGGGTTTTTGCTGTTTGTTTTCAACGCCGTCTTTGTGTAGGAAAGCGCTTTTGCATAATCGCCTTTTGCATAGTATACCCAGGCAAGCGTTTCGTTTACATCAATGTTTTCCGGGCGGCGATTGTATTCAAGTAAGGCATGTTCCAACGCTTTATCATATTGGTTGATCTTTAAATAGGCATATGCCATCTCGCGGTCTGAATAATGACCGGAGCTATCGTCTTTTCTTTCTTTGGCGGCAGCGTCATTCATGCCCTTGATTACCGAATGGGCCATTTCTGCCGCGGCTGCATTTGCGCCCGTAGCCCTGTATACGCCGGCCAGTTCTTCTTTAAGGGAATAGTCATTTACCAGGCTGTCTGCCTGCAGGTAATAATGAATAGCGGTTTTGAAATCGCCGGCGGCTGTGGCAACCCTCGCGAGGCCCGCGTAGGCATATGCATAGGCAGGGCGATTTTGCAATGCAATGGTATAATGCATTTCAGCGCTTTTCAGATCACCGGTATTTTCGTATAGCCGTGCCAGTTGTATCCTGCTCCATTCTGTTCCTTCATCGCCGGGCACGCCTGCTTCTATTGCCATTTTCATTGCTTCTATCGCACCCGGGTAATCGCCATAAATTTCGCGCAGGTAAGAAATACGGGAGTAAGAGCGGATATCCGGGCGGATAGACACCATTTTATCTGCATTTTCAACTGCCGCCGCATAGTTGCCCATTTCCACATTCCCATCGATGATTAACCCATAGATAAAAGCATTGTATGGATTAATGGTTTTAGCTGCTTCAGCAATTTGTAAACCCTCTGCAAAATGATGCTGGCTCAGCATCAGCAGCGCTTTCATGGATAAAGCTTCGAAGTTTTGGGGATCTTTTTTTAATACCGCATTTACATATTTAAGTGCCGCCTGGTCGTAATACATGTAATTGCCCGAGGCCCTGGCTTCCTGCACATATAGAGATGCAAGTGCGAGATTCACCTTACTATCATCGGGTTTTGTTTTTATTTTTTTGATTAGTGCTTCACTTCTCGCCAGCACAGCTTTGAATTCATTTGTTTCGACAGCGCTTCCCTTGCGATCAAGCACCGGGTACAACCTGTTTTCCTTTTTGCTTTCATCATTTTTATACTTAAAGAAAATGCCAGCAGCAGCCAGTACAAAAAGGAAAATGCTGAAGCGATACATTGTATTCTTTTTCATACAAGATTTTTTAGTTGGTGTAACTGCTGAGAAGTAGGCCGCCTGAACGGCGACCCACTTCATTAACAGTTTCACCCGATTAACCTATTGCTTAATTATTTTCACTGTTTGTTTAATAACACCGTTCTCTTTAGTATGTACGAAATAGATGCCTGCCGGCACACCGGATGCATTCCAGCTTATGTTGTATGTTCCTGCATCCTGTCTTCCGTTTTGAAGAGTGCCTACGATATTGCCATTGCCATCGGTAACCTGTATCACCACATGGGCAGGTGTAGATACACGGTAATGTATCGTGGCTGTGCCAACTACCGGATTGGGAGTAGCTGTAATGATCACATCCGGTGCTGCCAGCCGCATCATGCCAGGTGAAGGAGGTAATATTGCCGGCTGATTATAGTCTACCGCAATACCACTGCAATTGCAGGTGCCGGGCCAGGGTGTTTGCACATAGGGAAAACCCGTTTTGAGCGTTGTGTCGTTTGTATTTACACCGGTGTTATAGGACAATACTTTAACCAGGTTGGGCGTAACAGGATTACCGCCGGGTACAAAATCATCGTACCACAAACCAAGCGCAGCCAGTACTACTCCACCTACCGCCTGCAGCTCAATCCTTGTTACATCGTCTTCCAGTCTCCTGCCATTTGGAAAGCCATCCATATTTGGAATAAACTCCAGATTGGTATTGGTATTATATGCCGGATCGGTAAGCCCCAATACAACCGCCTGCACCAAACCCAGTGAGCTGAATTTCGGGTCTGTTCTTTTTGTAACGGGAACGGCCATGTTTAAGCGCAGCATATCGCCACCATTGGGTAAAAAATTATTGATAAATGGTTTCCCCGCTGCCAGGGGATTGCCATTTTTCCCCGTAGCCAGCTGATACGGTCTCAAATTAGGCACGCCGGTGAAAAAAATCGGCCACAGATCAACTGAACGCGGTTGGCCTGGCCCATGCAATAGCAGGTTTCCTGCAATGGCATCATCCAGCGCAGTGCCTGCAACAGCTGCAGTACCCTTTAAACCGAATAAACCATTTTTTCCGTTCCGGAAATCAAATTGCCCGAGCGAATTGGATTGAATGCGCAAAGGCGCCAGGGCCGGTACAGCAGTTCCAAACTGGCTGTCATCCATATACAGTGCCAGTTCCGGGTTGTAGAAAGAGGGAGAAAAAATATCATTGCCATACAAGACAGCTTCCTGGTAAGGCGTCAGCGAATTCCAGACATCTTTATTACCTACAGGTATAACTGCTTCATTGGTTAAGGGCATCCCCAGGCGGGATACCTGCACCCATGCGCCTGTATTGGTTTGTGTGCCGTCTGTATTAAGTGTTCTTATTTTTCTCCTGCTGGCAGAAGCCCATACGCCAATTACATAATCAGGATCCAGTATATTGGTTGCTTTATCAACAGATTTATGATCTTTCTGTACATCAGCAATATTTACCTGTATGGCAATGGTAGAGACGTTTTTACATTTCACAGCATCAACAGGTGCGGTGCCGCTTGTTCTTGGCGCATCGCCTAAATCGAAAATACCGCCAAGGTCAACAAAAAAAGGATCGTCTGCTGTTCCGCAAAAAACCTTTTCGCCTGAACTGCTGGTAGTGATGGCGCTGTTGATAAGCGCATTGTAGTCTGCTGCACCCAGGCCAACGCCAGAACTAATGGAACGTGGCCCAATATTAGGAGGCGGTACCACACCGTTGCTGATAACGGTAGAAAAATTAACACCGCCATCGGTGCTTTTTTCCATGATATAGGTGGTCTTTAGGTTTTGTTTGCCCAGCCTGATATTAAAAAAAGTACTGGGGTCTTCATTTGTTTTGTTGAAAGTAAAACGGTACACAATGTCATCACCATTCGTAAAAGTATTGTTGGCAGCATTGTTGTCAATATGAATTTCGTACCGGATATTATCGCCAAAAGAATAATAATTAGGGCCACCCTGCGGTAATTGCAATGGAACATAATTGGCGATGATGGTTACTGTGGACGGATCATCCGGGCTCCGGAATACATAGAGATCCGTATTATCTGCCAGGGGATCATTTGCAATCATCGGTGCTTCGCGGTGGCTGGAAGCAAACAGCGGCATGCTTGTGTTTACCAGCATCACTGCCAACAGAATTGCAGCATATATTTTTCTTCGTTTCATAATAAATTATTTTGTTTGGTTATTGAACAGCTGTTCCTCTCCAGGGTGTTTGCACATACGGAAATGCCGGTTTAAATGTGGTATCATTTTTTTCAACTCCGGTAGAATATTGCAGTGTATTCTTTAATTGATTGGTTATCGGTGAAGCGCCCAGCGAGAAATCATCATACCACAATCCTATCGCGGCCAGTACTACACCGCCTACCGCCTGCAGTTCAATCCTGGTTACATCATCTTCCAGCCTTCTGCCATTGGGGAAGCCATCCATATTGGGTATTGGTTGTAATATGGTTGATCCGTTGTATGCTGGATCCGTTAAACCCAGTACCGCTGCCTGCACAAGGCCCAACGAACTGAATTTTGGATCATTCCTGTTTGTTGGGGGAACGGCCATGTTCAGGCGAAGCATATCGCCGCCATTGGGTAAAAAGTTATTGATAAATGGCTTGCCTGCTGCCAGGGGTTTTCCGTTTTTACCGATAGCCAGTTGATAAGGGCTTAAATTGGGCACACCGGTATGAAAGATCGGGTATAGATCCACTGAACGCGGTTTGCCTGGGCCTGGCAACAACAATGTTCCAAAAATGGCATCGTCGAGCGCGGTGCCCGCAACGCCTGATGTTCCCTTTAGTCCATATAAACCGTCTCTGGTATTGCGGAAATCAAATTGTCCCAAAGAATTGCTTTGTACGCGAAGTGCATTAAAAGCAGGTACAGCACTGGCAAATTTGCTTTGATCCATGTACAAAGCCAGTTCAGGGTTGTAAAAATAGTTACCAAATATGCTCAGGTTGGCCAGGTCCTGATAGGGCGTTAAGGCATTCCAGTAATCTTTTCTTCCAATGGCTACCAAAGCTTCATTGGTTAAAGGCATACCTATCCTCGATACCTGCACCCAGTTACCTTCTTCTGTTATGGTGCCGCCGCCTGTCGGGTTGAAAGGCGATCCCCCGGCCGCAGAATTCAGCGTGCGGGTAGCGCGCCGGCTGCTGGAAGCCCAAACGCCAATGACAAAATTACCATCCAGTATATTAACAGCCTGGTCAACTGTTTTATGATCTTTTTGCAGGCTTGAAATATCGGCCTCAATGCAGATAGAATGAATATTGTAATGACCGAGGCCATCGCGGGTACCACCGCCCTGGCGGGGTGCATTACCCAAATCAAAAATACCACCCAGGTCTACATAGAAAGGGTCGTCTGCAGGCCCGCAGAAAATTCTTTCACCGGTAGTGGCGGTGGCAATGGAATTATCAATAAGCGTGTTGTAATCTGCTACGCCCAGGCCGGCTGCACCACTAATGCTGCGCGGCCCAATATTGGGCGCTGGTACTACACCGTTAGCTACTACCGTGGTAAATGTTTGCCCGCCATCGGTGCTTTTCTGGCAGGTGTAGGTAGTGTACAGGTTTTGCTTGCCTAACCTGATATTAAAAAAAGTACTGGGATCCTGGTTGGTTTGTTTAAACAGGAAACGGTAGATAATATCATCGCCTTGGGTAGCAGTATTATTATCAATGTGAATTTCATAGCGGATATTTTCTCCGAATGAATTGTAATTAGGCCCGCCGTACGGTAATTCCGCAGGAACATAGTTCGCAATAAGAATGATCTTGTTGGGATGATCAGGACTTCTGAAAGCATAGAGATCAGTGTTATCAGCCAGCGGATCATTGGCTATCAGCGGTGCTTCGCGGTGGCTGGACGACATTATGACGCCAGACAAAGCCAGCAGGCAGGCAATCATTGAAAGAAGTTTCAATTTTCGCTTACGGGTAAACTTAGTTTGTTGCATACCACTTTTTTTTAAAATGAATGATTAAATGCCGGGTACGGGTTCTGCGGAACATGTGTTTTTCAGGGAATGGATTCAATGGCAGATAATCTGCATACTGGCTTTCGTAAAATGGATTTCACCTGTGCAACAAACAGTACAGGTTGGTGGTGTATATGGGTTTACCGGATTGCCAGTGGTAATGGCAACGGTTCACGGCCTGGCTTAAGAGGGTGCATTGAACGGGGTTGCAGTTATTTCTTAAACTGTAACATCCATTCATAAATATTCATATTGGTTTCTTTATAGGAAGGATTGATGGCCCTGGTCCAGGCATCATGGTTATCGGCCCGGAAAATGGTCAGTTTTGGAACAATAACCGGACTGAAACTATTTACCGATGAAATGAAATTATTGGCTGCCTGGATATTGTCTACCGGGTCATTATCGTTATGGAAAGCCCAGATAGCTATTTTATTTTTGGCAAGGCTGGTACAAACAGGATCATAGTTAAATTCACCGGCTGCTGGCACAATGGCAGCAATGTTATCAGCAAAGCTGGCAGCAGTTAAACAACTGGCAGAAGCACCGTTACTGAGTCCAAACAGATAGATGCGAGTGCTGTCTACCCGGTAATTTTTACGGGCGTAGTCAATCATGTCTTTTATTTCCTGCGCAGTGGGGAACTGTTTTAGCTGTGGCGCCATAACAATAAAAGAATAGTTTATTCCATTGCTGATAACATTAGCGGGGAAAATTTTTTCATCGAGCAACTGTGGTATACCATCGTTTAAAAGAACCGGCAGGTCAAGCTGGCCGTTGCCGTACTGTCCGCCGCCATGAATAGAGAGCAGCAGCGGATACGATTTGGTTGTTTTGGAATAGTTGGCAGGTAAGGCGCTGTAAAAGCCTCCGATATTGGCATTGAGTTGTAAAGTGGTAGGTTTCAAAACGGGCGGGCTGGTTTCCGCCACCAGGTTAATATCTGCAATTACCGGTGGCTGAACGATTGGTTGGTCGGCATTTTTCTTACATGCATACGAGAAGGAAATGACCGCAAGGCAGGAAACCCAGTGTACAATTGTTCTCATAAATCATCATTTAAGCATGGTTAGCAAATGAGTTGTGCAACAGGTACGGGTTTTAATGACTGCCGGATTTGGACGGAACAAATATTTTTTGCAGCAGTATTAAAGCCAGAGCGGGATAGCTTGCCTGCACCGGCTTATAAAGCCCAAGTAATTATTTGGTTACTGTGTAATGCATCTCTAACAATGTACGGCTTGTAGATTGTTACAATAATAAAATAGAAAACAGGTCACAACTGTTTTTAGGTGGTTGGCAGAGATAGAAAAACCAGCTGGTAAAATGTAT
>Ga0070667_100003303_pt1 | contig 13790 bp, 15 predicted proteins | sample KBSS33metaG_FD_64659 | JGI IMG/M metagenome (GOLD analysis project Ga0070667, IMG submission 64659) | Switchgrass rhizosphere microbial communities from Kellogg Biological Station, Michigan, USA - KBS S3-3 metaG | ecosystem: Host-associated > Plants > Roots > Rhizosphere > Soil ...
CGCGGGTAGGTCCTCAAGCTGCTTTGCGTCGATGAGCAAGCTGTCCTCGACGTTGAGCAGGCCAAGTTCACGGGCGATACCCATGTTGCGCACCATCGACCGGCCGACCAAGGCAACCTTGCGTCCAGATTCCGCCGCGGCGTCCATCACTTGCTGCACGCGGTGAATGTGTGAGGCGAAGCAGGCGACGATGACCCGGTTGCGTGATTTGACGATGATGTCGTGGACGACCCGGCCGACGTCGAGTTCGGAGGGGATGAAGCCGGGCACCTCGGCGTTGGTCGAGTCCGACAGCAGGAGGTCCACACCGGAGTCGCCCAGGCGCGACAATCCAGGCAGGTCTGTCAGTCGTCCATCGAGTGGCGTCTGATCCATCTTGAAATCGCCGGTGTGCAGGATCGTCTGACCGCCGGCGTGGATGGCGACGGCGAGCGCATCCGGAATCGAGTGGTTGACGGCGAAGAATTCCAGCGCCCAGTCGCCGATCGTTGCGTGCTCGGTCTCGCGAACCTGACGAAGGTCGGCGACGATCCGGTGCTGCTCCAGCTTCGCCGCGACCAGCGCGAGCGTCAGACGGGAGCCGTAGATCGGAATGTCGCGTCGCTCGCGCAGCAGGTAGGGCAGGGCGCCGATGTGGTCCTCATGGCCGTGGGTCAGCACCACCGCGTCGATGTCGTCGAGGCGTTCTCGGTAGTAGGACCAGTCGGGCAGAGTGACATCGATGCCCGGGGAGTCGGTCTTGCCCAGCAGCATGCCGCAGTCCACGATCAGGAGACGGTCGTGGCCGGCGCTATCACGGTGTTCGAACATCGTCATATTGCGCCCGACCTCGCCAATTCCGCCGAGCGCGACGACGCGAATGGTCCCGGAGGTGAGTTCCGGAGGGGATGTGGGGGGATGCTTATGTTCGATCGGCACTAGTTGAGGCTAGCGTTAGGGCCATGAGTTACGCACTCGACGTAGACCAGGCCAAGACGATCGGCCTCGGGGCCGTAGTCGCCATCATCGTGCTGGGCCTGCTCGCCAGCCTCATTATTAGCGCCATCGTTGGACGAATCATTGCCCTTGCCCTCACCATCGGTCTGGGCCTGTTGGTCTGGAATCAGCGTGCCAACATCGAAGACGCGGCGAAGAAGTGCGACGCCAAGTTTTTCGGCTACCACTTGACGATCAACGACCCGAATCTGATGGCGCAGTGCAAGCAGCTCACCAATAACGTCGGGAAGTAAGTGCCCGACGACCGTTACGGGGCCTACGGCCTGCATCTGCCGCACATCACGCGCAGCGACTACCTCGTCGCCGCTCCGCCTGAGTGGCCCACCTGGCAGGTCACGCACAGCAGCGATCCGTACGACGGTCCGCAGCTGTGGGGTCCCGATGAAGCGGCGTTAGACACTCAACCAGTCGGCCGGGCGTTCGTTGACCGGGCGGCGGCGACCACGCGGCTGCATCTTCCCGAGCCGCCGTCACAGCAAGCACTCATACATCCGCATCTGGGAGTAACGGCCGTCGCCACCGCCGCATGGCGTGGTGACTTCACCCTGCATGCCGGCTCGTTCGTCCTCGACGGTGGTGTGTGGGGTCTGATGGGTGATCGAGAGCGCGGCAAGAGTTCGGCGTTGGCCTGGATGGCGAGCCACGACATTCCGATTTTTGCTGACGATCTGCTGGTCACCGACGGCATCACGGCCAAGGCCGGACCGAGGTGCATCGACTTACGGGAGTCGGCCGCGCAGCGTTTCGGCATAGGCGAGTATGTCGGAGTCTTGGGCACGCGGGAGCGTTGGCGTGTCCGGCTGCCCGCCGTTGAGGCCGAGGTGCCGTTTCGCGGCTGGGTGCTGCTTGACTGGGCCGACGACATCGCAGTGACATCGCTGCCGCTGGAAGAACGAGTGAGTTGGCTCAGCGCCAATCGTGGCCTGAAACTCCCCGCGGGTGACTCGGTAAGTGGGATGCGGGTGGTCGCCGCACCGGCTTACCGTTTTACTCGCCCGGCGGATTGGGGCCGCATTGATGAGGCGATGGAACTACTGCTGAAGCAGCTATCGACGACCTGATGGGTTGTCATGCAGCCAAGCGGCTTGCAGCATCGTGAACGTTTTGGCATCCACAGGTCCGTCGAGCCAATGTCGCCGCAGACGCTGCGGATCCACAAGCTCCTCCGGTACGCCATGGCCACTCCATGAGGCAGCGAAGTCTCGCGAGATGTCCGTGAACAGCACCCCATTGAATCCAGCTTTGGTCTGACGTTGAACCAAGTCGGCGGGCAGCACATCGCCGAAAAGATGCCGCATCAGCTGGGTACGCGTACCCATCCCTGCGAAGCCGGCCTCACGCGCGAGCGCTTCGAGGACGCGTTCGTCGGCGAAGGGGTGAACGACTTGGACGCCGTAGCTGTCGCCGAGTATCTGGAAGCTGGCTTTGCAGATCCTGAAGTACCGCGACCGTGGGATCCACTCGCAGATCGTGCGTGGCCACCCCATCGGAATAGCGACCTCATCGGCCACTGTCGCGCCGAGCACACTCTGCACGCCTAACGATGTTAGCCATGGGAGGGCCTCGACCTGGGGTTGCATGCGGTGCCGGATCACCCTTCGTCTCAGTGGTCGTGGGCTCAGTGCAAGCCCGACCACCAGAGCATCCACCGGGTGAGGTCGACGGGTGCGAGCGAAGACCTGGGCCGCCCGCTTTCCCTGGCTGCTCCTGCCAAGTTCGTCACCGCCGAAGCCGGTGACCACACTGCCGCCTGCCGCGTCGGCGATGATCGGCATATGCATATGAGTGTTGAATGGCCATAACAGACCATGGCGAGACAAGGCGGTCGTGGCGAAGGGGCCTAGGACGTCCAGTTCAGTCGTGAGGGTGTAGCGCTGCCAGTCCGGCAGTCCGAGATGGTCGATCACCATGCGCTGCCACTGTGCTTCGTCGGTCTCCGCGTCGCCCGGAAAGACCAAGGTTGCCGGGATCGGCAACGGGAGCCCCTCGCGCCGCGCGATAGTGGTGGCCGCGGCGAGCAAGGCCGAGGAGTCTCGTCCGCCAGAAAAGCTAATAAGACACGGTGCTTTGTTCAACGCGTCACGTAGCACCGCGTCGGTGGCGCTACGTGCGCTACTACGTCCGCGACGGCGCTGCCATTGCTGGTGCCTCGGCACCGGGTCGGCGCTACCGTCTTCGAGAGGGCCGAATCCACAGGCCAAGCCGTAGGCAAGTTCGGTAGGGCTCAGACGGATAGCGCTTCGAGCAGGCCTGAGGGCGTCACGGACGGACGGGGCAGGCCCTGACGTCACGCTTGATCCAGCAGCAGGTTGTGGCTGCGTAACCCTTCGACGAATGCTTGGGCGTCACGCTCGGCAGTCTCCTCGTCGATGCCGTACGAGGAGACGAGCGACGTTGTCAGGACCTCCGGTGTGGTCCAGTCCGCAAGGAGGGCCCAAAGCTTTGAGCCGGTGGCGCTGACCTTGAGGTAGCGCGACGTGTGAAGGTCAAGAATGACAACGTTGCCGTCGTCGCTCTCGGTCCAGGTCAGGTCGTCTCGTGCCTTGATGCGACCGGTGTGAGTGGGATCAGCCATGACTCATCTACGGTAACGCACTACCCTGCAGCCATGGGAATCGTGGCGCGCTCGCGCCGGTCGGCACAGCTGCGGGCTGCGCAGAGCCTGCAGGATCTGTATCCAGCCGTCGGGCCGTGGACAGCGGCGGCGTTATGGCACGGCCTAGCGCCTGAAGCTGCACCGGTGCCGACAACGCCTATCGATTCAGAACTGGACGCGATCGTTGGTCAGCGTCTCGCGCCGTTGATGCTTCGGTACCTGGTCCAGAGCAAAGCGGAGATTCCCGCGACTGCAATGAAGAGTCTGCGGGACAGTGCTTTTGTGTGGGCCAGCATGTCCCACGCCGTCATTGCCAGTGGCGTCAAGGTCATCGAACGTCTCGAAGGTGCAGGGTTTCCTGTCGCCGTCTCTAAAGGTCCCGGCATCGCCAGCGTGTATCCCAACGCGATGGACCGTCCCTACTCCGATATCGACTTGTTGGTCGCCCGTCGCGACTTCGCTGCGGTGCTGGCACTGCTCTCAGCCGATGGCTGGTACGAGCAAGTGCGCAATCGGCAGCCCCGTAAGTACTTCTATCGTTTCTGCCGTGAGGCTGTGAACCTCGTCCGCGAGAGCGGTGAAAGCATCGACGTGCATCATCACGTGCCGCCGTGGCTGTGGGCGATCGATTTTGATCCGGCCAGCCTTGTAGGTCATGCGGTTGCCACGAGCGTCGGCCAAGGCATTGAGCTGCCTTGCCTGACTCCGTCGGACAATCTGCTGGTTAGCGCGTTGCATATCGTCAGTGACAAGAACCAGCCTGGGCGAACGTTGATCGTCTGGCGGGACTTGGCCCAACTGGCCCACGCGGTGGAGCCGGCGCATGCCGCGCGACGTGCCGCCGAGGTTGGCTTGGCTGTGTGGTTGCGCGCGGTGCTGCTGGGTCTGCCTAGTGCTGTTCGACCGCAGCCCTTGATCGAGGCACTTGGGCAACACACCACCGCGCAGCTTCAGCACCCGCGTCGCCTGGAGGCTCTACTGGAGAGACCACCGGAGGGGTACCGGGTGATTCGTTCGCAGCTAATGCGGTTGCCAGTGCTGAACGGTGTTGCCTTCATTGCGGGAATGACCTTTCCTTCAAGGGAATTCCTTCGTGAGGGCCTCGGCTCGGAGTCCTATCGCGACTGGTGGTTTCGCCCAGATGTACGGGCGAGACGCATTACGTCAAGTCAGTGATCTGACGCACAGCCTCATGTCCGGTTCTCAGCCGAGCGGGGCTTTTTCGTCGACGTCATTGTTAATTGCTCGATAACTTTCAAAAGGACCTACTGGATGGGACCTTTTCGCTGATAGGCTCGCCGAGGTAATTCAATCCCCGGCTGGCCTCCGTGTGTCCTCGTGCATATGCGTCTACGTGTTTATGCGTTTTCGTGCGGTGGTTGAGCCAGGGCGACTACGGAAGGGGGCACTGTTATGGAGTACATCGCGCCAACCGTCGCCGACCTCGGCTCGTTCGCCGAGCTGACACAGTCGACGATCAACAAAACTGCTGGTACGGGCGACGTCATCGTGATTGCCGGCATCGGCAGCATCGATGTTCCGGGCTCGGACATCACCAGCATTAGCTAGTTTCTCAAGAGTTTCACCCTGTGGGCGGGTCGCGTATGCGGTCCGCCCACAGGTCTTTTATGAAGGTTTAACTTCGTTATTACGAGACTAAGCGATGGTTAAGTAGCGACCGCTAGTCACACGTTAGGCCTAGCGTTAGGCACGGAAGCACAACGTTCAATTCTGGGGGAAATATGGAGCATTACACGGCACCGATAGTCACCGATCTCGGCTCGTTTGCCGATCTCACGCTTTCAACGGGCGGCGTCATCGTCACGGTCACGAAGACGGGCGGTACCAGTGACGTCATCGTCATAGCGGGTGGCACCGATTCCGCACCGGGCGACCGAGTTCTGTCGTTGAGCTGATCCGCGATCGGTCAGGGGCGCGGCGGTAGGCGTAGAAGTTCGATGTACTTCGACGCGTTTTCCCGCTCTGTTCCCTCTATCCACGCGTGCGCGGTGTCAGAATCCATGCCGCTCACGGGCGCGCCGACGACGACGTCGCGATGATCGCCGTGGGCGACGAGCCAGGCTTGAAGAACGAGGGCACGTTCGATACAGGTCGGTTCCAGTCGGCTCATCACTGCTTGCACACCCAGCCGGGCCTTACCGCCAAGCTTTGGTGCCTTAGGCGACGTGGCCCGGATACCATCTCTACGAAGCCGTCGCTTGACGATCCTTATGCACAACATTGCCCAGGCGGCGGCAAGAAGTACGTCGGGGCGCAGGCGCCACATGCTGGAGGCTCCACATCTGATCGGAGACTGCCGTTGCTGACAATCGGTGATTGCCAACTATGACAGACGCGCTCACCCTTGATGCAGGGCTGACCAAGCGTGGTTCGATGAGCCGGTTCATGGGATTGCCTCGGATTACCCGTCAAGCCCTCGGGGTTGTATGGGCTGCTGCGCCGAAGGTTTTTGCCGCGACTGTCGTGCTGCAAATCCTCAACTCCGCGATGCTGGTAGTCCAGCTGTTCGCCTTTCGCGCGTTGCTAGGCAAGTTGCTCGTCGCGCACCAGTCAACAAAGATCGCTGAGCTCGTTCCGATTGCTGCAGTTGTTATCGCGGCCTTCGCCGTCTCGGCGGTAGTCACCGCCTCGGGGTCTGGGTTGCAGCACCTGCTTTCGGAGATGGTTGCGCGCTATGCGATGGGCAGGGTTCTGGAGGCGGCCTCGGTCACCGATCTTGTCGAGTTTGAGTCACCTGAGATGCATGACCGTCTGCAGCGCGCTCTACTCAATGCCGGCAGCCGTCCGACTCAAATGACGGGTGGCCTGATCAACGTGCTCTCGGCATTGATGGGGTCGATCGGTGTCGGTATCGTTCTGCTCTTCCTCTCGCCGCTGTTGCTCGGACTGTGTGTGCTCGGCGCCGTGCCGATCTGGATCTTCGGGGTCAATTCGAGCAAGTCCTTGTATCAATTTGCCTTCCGGCAGACCGCACCCGATCGCGAGCGGCTCTACTTGCAGGTACTCCTTACCTCGCGCGACTGGGCGAAGGAGGTGCGTGCCTACCTGCTGGGACCCACCATGCTGCAGCGTTGGAACAACCTCTACGGACTACGACTGGACGACCTACGTGGCGTGTTGAAAGGCCGGGTGGCTCGCGGCATCGCTGGTGTGCTGCTCGGCTCCATCGTCCTCGGTGCGGCATTGGGGACTCTGTTGTGGCTGTTGCTGCACGGCAAGGTGGCCCTCGCCTCGGCGGCCACGGCGGCTGGTGCGCTGGTACTGCTCAGCCGGCAGCTCACCACGCTTGCAGGTGGTGGTGCATCGCTGTACGAGAGCGCCCTATTTATGCGGGACTTTACGAGTTTCACACCAGTAGGCCAAGCTGGCGAGACCAAGGAGGTCGAAGCACCGCGATCGCGCCGCCGACGGGGCGCGCACTCGGCCCTTCCTTCGCAAGAGGAGTTCGTCGAACTGGTTGTCGACCACGTCAGCTTCGCCTATCCGACCTCTGAGCGAGTGTTGAACGACGTCACCCTGCGGGTGGGCGCGGGCGAGGTGATCGCGTTGGTGGGCGAGAACGGATCTGGTAAATCGACCCTTGCCAAGCTGATGGCCGGTCTTTACCAGGCAACTGATGGCGCTATCTACTGGAACCGCCATGACTACGCCAGCACCGATCTCGATGACGTGCGTACACAGATGGCCGTACTTTTTCAGGATTTCATCAAGTTTCAGATGTCCGTTCAAGAGAACATCGCGCTCGGTCGTCCGAAGGCCTATCCCGACCGTGAGCTCATCCGACGTGCGGCGGAGGTCTCTGGAGCAGCAAGCATCATCGACGAGCTGCCGAACGGCATGCACACCCAGCTTGGTCCGCAGTTCGTTGGTGGGACTGAACTCTCAGGCGGGCAATGGCAGCGCATCGCGTTAGCCCGTGCTGCTTACCGCGATGCGCCGGTGGTGATTCTGGACGAACCCACGGCGGCGCTCGATCCGATTGCCGAGGCGGCACTCTTCGATCGGACGCGATCTGTCTTTGAAAACAAGGCAGTTGTGCTGATTTCGCATCGCTTTGGCAGTGTTCGTCGGGCAGATCGCATCTATGTCCTCGACAAGGGAAGCATCGTGGAGCAAGGTGACCACGACTATCTGCTTGGTCTCAACGGCCTCTATGCGCGAATGTATAACCTGCAGCGGGCCTCGTTGATCGGCGCCGATGAGGAGATCAGCAGCTTTTCTTAGGCTCCGTTTCACCTCCGCCTCGCTTAATGAGGGTGTCTTGCGTTCCTTGACCGTGTCCGGTCTCCGGTCCGACACAGACACACAGATGAGACTCACTCCGGCTCGCTACCTCAGATCTTGCGTGTTGAACCTTGCGCGTCGAACCCTCGCGCCTCGAACCTCGCGCGTTAGACCTTGATGCGGTGAGCGACTCGCTCGTAGAGCGCGGCGAACTCCTCGGCTGCATCGGTCCACGAACGTATCGGCTGCGGCCCCACGTTCGGCTTGCTCATTGCTATCTCCAAGGCCTTGACCAGGTCTGCCTCGGAGCTACTCGAGGTCAGCGGCACCAGCGTCGTCTGACCCGCTGGCGCTAGGCCGGCCACCTCGCGATAGGAAGGAATATCGGATAAAACTACGTGCGCTCCGGCTGCGGCACCTTCGAGGCCGACCAGGCCGAAGGCTTCGAGGTTGGACATACTGACCACGCATCGAGCAGTGCGCAGCCAGCGATTGACATCTTCGCGGTCGATCTTGCCGAGCAGCTGAATGTCGTCGCGGCGAGGATGAGCGGCGACGAGCCCCTTAAGACGCTCGAGGTCGGGGCCACCGCCGACAATCACGAACTTGCCCGGAATCGACGTAGCGGCGAACGCGGCGAGCACGCGGTCGACGCCCTTGTATGCCTCAAGTCGTCCCAATGACAGCAGCGTCGGAGCAGCGTCATCGAAGGGCATAGCGCGATGAATCTCCGCCGCGTCTGCCGCGCAGCAGATCACCTGCGTACGGTCGATGGTGCCCGGAAAGTGTGAGCGAATAAGCTCCATCTCCGCTACGGAGTCGGCGACGACCGCTGAGGCGTGCCCGAAGAGTTTGCGCCCGAACGGCCGGTAAGGCACATGCACCAGCTTCGCCAGCGGTGTATGTCCACCGCCGTGGTAATGCGGTGAGAAGACGAGTGGAGTCTGCATCGAGCGCAGCGTCGATAACGCAGGTGATGCGTGGTAGCTGTGGGCGTGTAAGACGTCCATCTTCGGACCGAATCGCCGCACGTGCTGCCAGAGCGTGTATGACAAAGGAAAACGGTGTGACCTCGTGGTCGGAAAGCTACGCACGACAACGTCGCCGTCGAGATGAGTCTTGGGGGCGCTAATCGTCTTGTCGTGGGTCCAGATTTCAACTTCTAGACCACGCATCGATAGCGCAGGAGCCAAGCCACCGACCACCGTTTCAATCCCGCCCGTAGTCGGAGGATAGCCAGGGGTCAGCAACGCGACTTTCAAGCTCATACGGGTCCGTTCCTATGCTGCTGGGAGATTTGCTGCTTGGGGATCTGCTGCGCCGGAATCTGTCGCTGTGCGCTCGACATCGGCGATGAGGTTCGTGAAACTCTCAACGGACTGAGACCATGTCCTCACGTTGGTGAAACGCTCACCGCGCATCGCGGGGAGTTTCATGATCGCGGACTGCAACTCAGCAGAGCTTTCGGGACTGACCCAAATAATGCCGTCGTAATCATCAGCCGCGTCGCGCAGACCACCCACATCAGTGAGGACCACGGGCAGTCCGAGATGCATGCTGATATGGAGCGGTCCGCTGCCGGAAGAACGCGTATAGGGCAGGACCGTAGCGTCGGCGTCGGCAAAGAAACCGGTGACCTCTTCGTCACGGACATACCTGTTGATCAAGGTGATTCGGTCGGCGTAGGGACTTTCCTTGATGAGGTCGAGAGGGCGAGTCCAGCCCTCCCACGTCTCGCCGACGACGGTGAGGTGGAACTGGCTGGCCTCTGATTCGCTTAGCGCGTTGAACGCCTCTACTAAGTACTCGAGCCCCTTGTAGGGACGTATCGTGCCGAAGAAGAGCAATCGGAACGGCCCTTCGGCGTCCGCTGTGGTTGCCTCCGACGGCCCGGGCGCGGAGACCTCTGCAGCTGGGGCCTGTTCAGCTGCGTGGTGATCGAACGGACCCATCGGCACAACGTGCAGAGGGCGTCCTGCAAGGTCGAAGGCCACGCTGATCTGTTTCTTGTCGAACTCCGAGTGGACTACGAACCCGTCAGCCTTGCCGAAGAGGCGTTTGCCGAGCATCGCCACGTAGCGGGCCGCACCACGTAAACGCACCTCGCCGGTGTCTTGCGTCTCGTGAAACTCGATCAGCACCTTCGCGCCGAGACGCCGGGCGATAAAGGCAAGCAACAGGTAGCTGTGCAAGACGGCGCCTGTCCACCATTGAAAGACGACGTACCGCGGACGTTCTCGCCGTAAGAACCGGACGGCGCCGATGATCGACGGCAACCAGAACCAGTCGACGCCGTCGTAGACCGGCATCTTCGGCGGATAGCTGACGTTGTGCATCTGAACGCCAACCCGGTCTTTGCCCGGATAGAGGAACCGTGGAATGAGTCGCCGCATGAGGATCGTCGACGTCGGATACGTCTCATTGAGTGCAGAGGCCAGTCGGCACGTGTAGTAGCTAATACCGCTGGTGAACTGCCAGCCGGAGCCGACGACACAGATCTTGGGCGTGCTATCCAACTGTCTTGCGCTCAAGCAATCTCTTCTTCGACCTCATCGCGAGCCTCCACAGTGGCGACGGCGCGTGCGGTTCTACGGGCTTCAGCGGTCTCGAGCTTCTGAATTGCACGCAGGTCACGCCGCATGGCGCGTTCAGTGCGCTTTTCTTCCAGGATGGTCTTCAGCACCCGCAGACCGTCACGAATTGCGTTGAGGTTGCTTTCGCCGTGGATCCTTGAACGTTCGACGCTGGGCACCTCAACAACATTGAGCCTGGCCGCGGCAATACGGCAGTTGAGAACAGTCTCGATCTCGAAGCCGTCGCCCCACATCATTCCGGAGGCATTGCTCACTCTGATCTCCGGATCAGGCAGATCGATCTGCGCGAGGATGTCAGTCCAGAAGGCGTTATAGCCGTAGCAAAGGTCGGTGTAGTTGGTCTTGAGTAGCAGATTGGTGAGGATGTTCAGAAACTTGTTGCCAGTGGCACGGTAGAGGGTGAGATCTTCACTGCCCCCGTCGCCGTGAAAGCGACTGCCCTTGGCGAAGTCCGCGCCGCGGACCAGAGTCTGCACATACCGCGGGATCTCAGCTGGGTCTGCGGAACCATCGGCGTCGAACATCACGATGATGTCACCGGTCGCGGCCTTGAATCCGCACACCAGCGCGTTACCCTTGCCGCTACGGGTCTGCCTGATGACCTTGATGTCAGGCATGACACGGACTGCGGTCTCGATAGTGCCGTCTATAGAGTTGCCGTCAACCAAAATCACTTCATGCACGGCCGGCAACTCGGGGAGCACAGCCTCAAGGTTTCGGGCCTCGTTGCGAGCTGGAATGACAATTGAGATCTTCGGATCGCTCTTAGCCATTCGGAGCTGGGTGCTCATTAAATCCCCCTGTCGTCGCTTGCGGTCATTTCCGCCACGCGAGCGCAACTGTCGCTCGCGCGTTGTTGCGTATCTGATGGACTTGCCGCCTCACCCCAACCCTCGTCGTTTGTTCGGCGATGGCCCCCGGCCCAGGAGGTGACGGTCTCAACGGGAGGCAACACCTCGGTGTGCATGCTGCCGTTGTGCATCCCACGCTAGAGACTAGTGGTTTCGTTTTAGTTGCGGAACGCTTAATTGACGTGACATATCCATCATCAGAAAGACGTATCTGTCGTTAGCGTGAAACATTGTGGTTCGGGTATTGTGAGTGCCAGCACTTTCCTGGGGGATATCAGTGCGCAAGGGTCTTAAGACCCGGGCATTTTGTAGACAGTTGGATATGGCCAGCAGGTTACGGCCCTCAATCCCCCAAATGGAGCAGCTATGGAGAACGCGTCGAGTTCGGGCGAGGTGTGTCGCTGTGGGCACTCCCGATCGGCACATCAACATTTCCGTCCAGGTAGTGACTGCGGCCAGTGCGGTGCGTCGATCTGCCGGCAGTACCGCATGTCCGCTCCAGAGCACATTGGTTACGTGGCACACCTCCTCGGGGGATTTCGTCGGCGTGGCAAGTCTCAGGGTGAAACTCAGGTAGAGCGTCAAGCTGGCGGTGTGTAGACACAGCCCCAGTGAAGAGGCCCCTGTGAAGGGGACCTATGTCACTTCATGCGTGTCAGGCCAGTCTGGCCTGAGGGTAGCGCTGCATGCAATAGGCGGAAGTCGCGAATATGTGCGAGCTCGCAGGCCCTACCTGGGCGACTTATTCCTCGTCGCGTATTAGCACTGATCGTTAAACAAATGTAAATTCGCCACCAATAGCAGGTGGACGAGCGGTGGATTAATCGCTGGCCGATACCGTAGCGGTCGACTTTGCGCGGCGTGCACGCACGTAATGCAGCAGAGTCGGCGCTATCGAAAGTCCGACAATGGCCAGGATGACGTAGTCCAAATATTGCTTATTGTCCTGCACGAATTTGAAGCGTCCGAGACCGTGGCCGAGTAACAGCATCGAGTCGGTCCAGACGATGCCCCCAAGGATCGAATAGGCGGCGTAGATCTTGAACGGCATCCGCCCCACGCCCGCCATGACCGTCGCCACCGTGCGGATGATCGGTACGAAACGTGCCAGGAGAATTGTCCAGGTGCCGAAGCGTTCGTAAAAGGCCTGGGCCTTCTCGACGTATTCAGGGCTGAACAGCTTCGAGTTGGGGCGGTCGAAGACCTTCGGACCAGCTTTGTAGCCGATCCAGTAACCAGTCAGGTTGCCGAGGATCGCGGCTATCGGCGCGATGACCAGGAATGCCCACAGCGGATCCTTGATCGTCGTCCCGATGGCGATCGAGATACCAGCGGAGATGAGCAGTGTGTCGCCTGGGAGGAAGAAGCCGAGCAGCAGACCGCATTCGGCGAAAATCACCAGGGCAAGAACCACAAGAGCTGATTTGCTCAGTAGATTCTCGGGCGAAATCGGATTCGCGAGGACCGGGTGCTGAGCGAGAAGATGCTGTCCGAGGGTGTTCGCCGCGGCGAGTGGCTGCATGGCGAGGAGTTTATCCGGGCTGGCCGGCGGCGATTGCCCCGCGGCGAAAATGCCAGGTTTTCTGGTTGCTTTCGAGGTCGCGCGATGCCGCAGGTAGGGCACAAGTCATAATTGACGCCGCTTGCGTCTAGCGTGCTCACCGCAGGCTCACACGTCCTCATCATTGTTACTGGAGAGACCTATGCCCATCGCCACGCCAGAGGCCTACGCCCAGATGATCGACCGCGCAAAGAGCGGCGGCTTCGCCTATCCCGCGATCAACTGCACGTCGTCGGAGACGATCAACGCTGCGCTACGCGGTTTTGCGGAGGCGGGTAGCGACGGCATCATTCAGTTCTCGACCGGAGGCGCTGAGTTTGGGTCCGGTACTTCCGTCAAAGAGATGGTGACGGGTGCCGTGGCGCTGGCCGAGTTCGCACATGTCGTTGCCGAGAAGTATTCGGTCACGGTTGCGCTACACACCGATCACTGCCCGAAGGACAAGTTAGATGGTTTCGTCCGTCCGCTCTTGGCGATCTCCACCGAGCGCGTGAAGAACGGCGAAAACCCGCTCTTTCAGTCCCACATGTGGGACGGCTCGGCGGTGCCGCTGACAGAGAACCTCACGATCGCGAAGGAGTTGCTCGCTGCTTCGGTGGCCGCCAACGTGATTCTCGAAATTGAGGTCGGTGTCGTTGGTGGCGAAGAGGACGGCGTAGAAGCCGAAATCAACGAGAAGCTCTACACAACGGACGAGGATTTCCTCGCCACCGTAGAGGCCCTCGGCACCGGTGAGAACGGGCGCTATCTGCTCGCCGCGACCTTCGGCAACGTGCACGGCGTTTACAAGCCGGGCAACGTCAAGCTTCGTCCGGAAGTGCTCAAGCAGGGGCAGGCCGCTGTTGCGGCGAAGCTCGGCCTGGCTGCGGACGCCAAGCCGTTTGACCTCGTCTTTCACGGTGGATCCGGTTCTGAGCTGAGCGACATCCGCGATGCGCTGTCTTATG
>Ga0070667_100003304_pt1 | contig 13786 bp, 2 predicted proteins | sample KBSS33metaG_FD_64659 | JGI IMG/M metagenome (GOLD analysis project Ga0070667, IMG submission 64659) | Switchgrass rhizosphere microbial communities from Kellogg Biological Station, Michigan, USA - KBS S3-3 metaG | ecosystem: Host-associated > Plants > Roots > Rhizosphere > Soil ...
CCTGAGGTCGAGCTGCTGCAGGACCAGCGGGCCGTCGGTGCGGTAGCGGAAGTTGACCCCGGTCAGCTCGATGTCGCCGCGCAGACGCCCCGCCGAGCCGCGGCCTGCGCCCGCCGACGGCTCGGGCTGCGCGTTGAGGATGTCGCCGAGCCGGTGCACCGACAGGCGCACCTGCTGGAAGTCCTGCCACAGCTGGGCGAGGCGCAGGATCGGCGCGGCGACGCGCGCCGACAGCATGTTGAAGGCGACGAGCTCGCCGACCGTGAGCTGGCCTTCCATCGCGAGGCGCGCGCCGACCCAGAGCGTGATCGCGAGCGTCAGCTTGTTGACGAGGCCCGCACCCTGGTTGGCGACGTTGGCCATCGTCGACGCGCGAAACGCCGACTTGACGTAGCCGGCGAGCTGCTCTTCCCAGCGCCGCTGCATCTGCGGCTCGACCGCCATCGCCTTCAGCGTCTCGACGCCGGTCACCGATTCGACGAGGAAGGCCTGGTTCTCGGCGCCGAGCCGGAACTTCTCGTTCAGCCGCTCGCGCAGCGCCGGGGTCACGGTGAGCGAGAGCGCGACGTAGAACGGAATCGAGCCGAGCACGATCAGCGTCAGCAGCGGGCTGTACAGCCACATCACCGCGATGAAGACGACGGAGAAGAAGATGTCGATGACGACCGTCACCGCCGAGCCGGTGAGGAAGTTGCGGATGTTCTCGAGCTCGCGGACGCGCGCGACGCTGTCGCCGACGCGGCGCGCCTCGAAGTACGCGAGCGGCAACGAGACGAGGTGGCGGAACAGCCGCGCGCCGAGCTCGACGTCGACGCGGTTCGTGGTGTGCGAGAACAGGTACGTGCGCAGGCCGCCGAGGATCGCCTCGAAGACGCCGACGACGATCAGCGCGAACATGACGACGTCGAGCGTCGACAGCGACCGGTGGACGAGCACCTTGTCGACGACGACCTGGAAGAAGAGCGGCGAGACGAGCGCGAAGACCTGGAGGAAGAACGACGCCACGACCACCTCGCCGAACAGGCGCCGGTACTTGACGACCGCCGGGATGAACCAGGTGAAGTCGAAGCTGCGGTCGTCGCCGGCGATGCGCGCGCGCGTCGCGAGCAGCACGAGACGCCCGGTCCAGCGCTCGGCGAACGCCTGCGCCGAGAGTTCCAGCGGTCGTCCCTCGGCCGGATCCTGGACGAGCACCTTGTCCGCGCTCGCCGCTGCCAGGACGACGAAGCGTCCGTCGTTCAGCTCGGCGATCGCCGGCAGCGGCGTGCGCGCAAGTCGCTCGGCAGAGCTCGAGATCTGCCGCGCCTTCAGGTGCTCGGCGCGAGCGGCGCGGACCAGGCCGACGATGTCGAGCTCGCCGCGGCCGGCGGCGTGGGCGTGCAACAGCCGTTGCGGGTCGACCGGTTGCTTGAAGAACTTGAGGAGCAGCGCCAGGCAGGCGAGCCCGCTATGGCGCACCGCCTCGCGCGGCGCCGCTGCGCCCTCGGCAGGCGACCGTGCGTCGACGGTCATGTCGCGGCCTCGGACCGACTTCGCGGCAGGCCGCCGGCAAGGCGAAGCATGCTCGACGGCGAGCGCCCGAACCGCTGCCTGTAGTCGCGAGAGAAATTGGCGGCGTTCGAGTAGCCGCTCAGCTCCGCGACTTCGGCGATCCGGTGAACGCCGCGGCGCAGTGCCTCGTCGGCACGCTGCATGCGGCGCTCGCGGATGAAGGCGCTGACCGAGATACGTCGATGGCGCTCGAACAGGAGCTGCAACGTTCGCTTGCTGACGAACGCGTGGTTGGCGACGTCATGGACCGTCAGCCGATTCGCGAGGTGCTGCTCGATGAAGGCGATTGCGCGCGTGACCGGAGGTGGCTCCGCGGCGCCCACCAGCGCCTTCTGCAGCGTGTCGGGAGCGAGCCGCTCGCCGTAGCGTTGGACGTTGGCGATGTCGCCGATCCACTCCTTGGAGAGGCGTGACTTGCGCGCCTGCAGCACGTCGAAGCGCCGCAGCTCGTCGAGTGCGCTTTCCGCCTGGCCGAGTGCCTGATCGACGTGGGACAGTTCCCAGGCGATGAAACGGCGCGTGTGGTCGGACTGCGCCGACTCGCGCGCCCGTGACCGCAACAGATGATCGCGCGCGACGTCCCACCGTCCGGCGATCCGCGCCGCGATCCCGGTCGTCATCTCGGACATCATCGCCAGCCTCGGATGCTCCGCAGCCAGCCGCTGCGCCTCGAGAAAGATCGGCAGCGCAGCATCGAAGCCTTCGGCGAGGCTGACGACGCAGCCTTTCTGACCCAGGTACCAGCTGACGTCGGCATCGGACAGTTCGGCACGGCGTTCGTCGCACAACGCGATGAACCGCGCCGCGCGCTCCAGGTACGCGGCCGCAGCTTCAGGCGCCGCCGAATCGGTGCCGAGCAGGTTCAGGTTGGGAATTCCCAGCGCCCAACACGCGCAGTCGTGCAGCAGTCCGGCGCATCGCGACGCACAGTCGACCATGGTCTTGGCGTCCCCCGCGCGTTGCGCCTCGGGCCACGCACGCTCGAGCATCACCTGCCCGCCGCTCGGCAGGTCGACGATCTGGTGCAGTGCCATCGCCACCGTGGCGAAGAGATACATGCGATCGCTGGCGCAAAGGTCGGGATAGCCGAGCGCGCGCATCGCCGCCGCGAGCGCAAGACTCGCGCGGTCGCGACTGATGAACACCATCGCATGGAGCTTGTACGTCGCTCCCAGGCGATAGCGCAGCCCCGCCTGCTCGAGCAGCGCCAACGCGCGCTCGATGTGAACCGTCGCCGAATCGAGATCGCCCTCGCGCCAGCGCCGCATCGCGGCGTCGATCGCCTCGTCCACGAGGGGCGACACCTGGCGCCGCGTGCGCGTCGGTTCACGTTGCCCGACCGCGCGAGGATCAGATCCGGGCCCGCCGTTGCTCATGTTCGAACGCGAGGCGCATGTCCGCTGCTTCGCTCGTCATTGTGCGGCCGCGCTGACAGCAAGCGTCGTGCCGCGGCCGGTGTCGGTGCTGAGCAACCGCAACGTTTGCGCGTCTTGAAAGGTTGCTGAACCGATTGATATTCACGCGTCCGCCATTTGCGCCAACACTGTGCGCGCGCCAACACGGCCGCGTGTCGCTCGCGGCCGTGAAGGTAACGGCCGATCTGCATTCGTGCTGTAACGGATCGCAGGCTGCGCCGCGACCGCAGAGACCTGCTTCGCCTTCGTTGGAGTTGCGTTGCGAGATACGTGCTTACCCTCAGTTCGTCGCGTGCTGCCGAAGCGTGGTACCCCGCGACGAATGAGCGTCGATCGCGCCGATGCGCTCGGATACCCGAAAGGACGCACCGTCGAAGGCGCAGCTACTGCTTCTGACGCGGGCACTGCGAAGTCGATGTCGGGATCAACGGGTCGAGCACAGCGCAGAAGACATCTGCGTCGGTCCGACGAATTCGCCCGCTGCCGACCTCGCGTTGCGCACTCCGAGCGCGATCGCGATGCGAGACATCACGAGCAGGAAGGCCGCGAGTGTGTCCGACGTTGCGTCGAAGTCACTCAGTGTTGTCACCGAGGCGACAAACGCGCGGCGGACATCATAGAGTTGCGCGGTCTCGGTGCGCTTCACGAGAGCCTGAAACCGTGATTTTTCAACGCCCGGCGTAACCGTTACGCGCGAGGCGCCGAATAAGAAAAGCTCGCAGCGATTCGCTCTCGTCGGAGTTGCAGTGCCGGATCCAGGTTTCCCTCCGTTACCGGGTGTTCCGCCACAACCAGGGAGCACGCCGCAGAGCGGCTTCGATCCTGTTGACGGTTTCGATCCCGATGGCGGATCGAACGACAACATCGGCCAAGGCTCGACCGGAACGGGCCTGGGAAGCTCATCGGGCGGCGGCTCCGACGCGCCTGGCGGCTCCGACGCGCCGCCTTCGGGTGACTGGGACCTCGATTCCGGAGAGGCACCGGCCGACGACATCAAGCCCGGCACGGGATCGAACGGCACACCATCGATCGCTACATCGGGAACCGTCGAGAACGATCCCGGCAAGACGACCGATTTCGAGATTTCGCAGAAGGACGGGGACTCTCCGCCGGACGACGATCCTCATCCGTCATGGCAGATCCAGCGTCCGGCAGATCTGCCGCGCAATGGCACGCCGAGCGCGCCGCTCGTTCTGCCGAAGCCAGCGAGCACTCGATTCGATCCGCCCGACGGGGGCTACCGTCAGCCCAAAACGATCACGGGCTTCGAAGGAGGCTGGCCGACCGGATACACACCGCGAACCGATGTCGGTGGCGCGCCGGCCTCGACAGTCGCGAGCGCTTCGCGGTCGACCGCGACGTCGGTCTCGAGCGTTGCGGCGAGCGCGCTCGCAGGTGCAGGTTCGACCGGTCCATCCGGCAGGCACAGCGCTGCCTCGCTCGCAGCCCCGCTGACGACGACAACGACGACGCCGTCGTCGGGTGGGTCGGCGGATCGCACGCGTCTGTTCGCTCCGCTCGATGCCACCCCCAAGGATCCGCAGCCGATCGACCCGCGACCGATTCCCGAGCCGAACCCGGCTCCGATGCCCAACCCGGGACCGCAACCCGATCCTTCGCCCGAGCCCAATCCGGCTCCGATGCCCAACCCGGGTCCCGAACCCGATCCTTCGCCGGAACCCAATCCGGCGCCGATGCCGAACCCGGGCCCGCAGCCCGACCCGTCGCCCGAGCCGAATCCGGCGCCGATGCCCAACCCGGGTCCCGAACCCGATCCTTCGCCGGAACCCAATCCGGCGCCGATGCCGAACCCGGGCCCGCAGCCCGACCCGGCACCCGAGCCGAATCCTGCGCCGATGCCCAACCCCGGCCCGGAGCCGGATCCCGGCCCGAATCCGGGCCCCGGCCCGGGGCCGGGCCCCGATCCGAGCCCCGGTCCTGATCCCGATCCTGGCCCCGGCCCCGGCCCGGGTCCGGGTCCCGATCCTGGTCCCGATCCTGGTCCCGATCCCGGTCCTGGTCCCGGCCCTGGTCCCGGCCCGGATCCGGCTCCTGGTCCCGATCCGGGTCCGGGCCCTGGTCCGAATCCTGGCCCCGGCCCCGGTCCCGATCCTGACCCTGGTCCTGGCCCCGGCCCTGGACCCGATCCGGACCCCGGTCCCGGCCCGGGCCCGGGACCCGATCCGTCCCCGGGCCCCGACCCGAGCCCGGGTCCCGATCCAAGCCCGAACCCGGAGCCGCAAGGTCCGTTCGTCAACAGCCAGAGCTGGTCGCGCGACAAGGACGGCGACAGCGCTTCGCACTGGAGCTGGACGTACTACGGCCAGACGATCGACTCCGAGACGACGTGGTCGAACGACTACGGCTCGGGCGGCTGGAGCACGCACCACCAGGACAACCCGAGCGCGAGCGCCGACAAGGGCAGCGGCAACAAGTGGGGCTGGTCTTCGGCGTCCGGCTCCGGCTGGGACTGGACCGGCTCGGCGAGCGTCTCGGCGAGCTCGCACGGCGAGGAGTGGGATTCCGCGAGCGCCGGCCTTTCCATCAAGGGAGGCGACGGTTCGGCGTCGGCGAGCGCCGACCACTCGGCCGGCGCGAGCGTCTCGCTCGCGACCGACGGCAACGCGACGGCCACCGCGAGCACGTCGGCCACCCCCGACGAAGACAGCTCGCCCTGGGGCTGGGGCTGGTGGGGCTGGTGGTGGGGCTGGGGCGCGACCGCAAGCGCCTACATGGGCGGCAGCGGCGACATCAGCGCGACCGCCAGCTCGAAGACCTATGCGAGCGCGACCGCGAGCAACGGCTATTGGTGGTGGTGGGGCTGGTGGGGCGGCTACGGCAACCAGACCGAGACCAACGGCACCGCCAGCGCGACCGCGACGCAGAGCGACTACAAGTACGGCGGCGCCTCGGCGAGCGCGTGGGGCGGCTCGGGCGACTGGACCGCGACCGCGAAGGCGAGCGGCGTGGCGAGCGCGTCCGCATCGGCCGGCCGCGGCAACGGCACCGGCTCGGTCTCGTCCGAAGCAACTGCAGAAGGATCGGCGAGCGCCACCTCGAGCCGCGGCACCGGCACCGGCTCGGTGACGGCCACCGCGAGCGGCGGCACGAACGCGAGCGCCGGCGCGTCGCGCGGCGACGGCAGTGGCACGGTCACGGCCGACGCGACCGCGAGCGAAGCGAAGAGCGGCGCAAGCGCGAGCGCTTCGAGCGGCGGCGGCAAGGGCAACGTGACCGCGACCGCCGACGGCGGCGGCAGCGCCAGCGCCAATGCGTCGCGCGGCGGCGAAGACGGCAGCGGCGACACCAGCGCGCGCGCGACCGCGAGCGACGACAAGAGCAGCGCGAGCGCGAACGCGAACCGCGGCGACGGCAGCGGCGACGTCGACGCCAACGCCTCGGGCGGCAGCTCGGCGAACGCGACGGCGAGCCGCGGCAAGGGCAGCGGCGACGCGACCGCCATCGCCGATGCAACGAGCAACGACAGCAGCGCGACCGCGACCGCGTCGCGCGGCAACGGCGACGGCGACGTCGAGGCGACCGCGGTCGCGCAGGGCGACGACAAGTCGACCGCGCGCGCGAACGGCACGAGCGGCGAAGGCACCGGCGACATCACGCTCTACGCCGAAGCTGCGGACGCGTCGACCAACGCCAACGCCGGCGGCGCTGGCGGTTACTTCGGCTACTTCGGCAGCGGCGACAACGTGAAAGTCATGACGACGCTCACGATGAATGCGCTCGATGCCGGTGCCAAGGCCAAGGGCAACATCGACCAGACCGCCAAGGGCGTCTGGACCGCCAAGAACACCGCCAACGTCAACGGCGACTTCGAGATCACGCAGGACGCGAGCGCGACCGGGAAGTTGAAGGACAAGGCGATCACCGCGTCGAACTCGATCAACGGACAGAACGGCGACGGCGACTGGACCATGAAGGCGACGATCGCCCCGGGCGACGCCAACGGTCCCTACAGCACGGCCACGAACAACGCGAAGCGCGGCAACGGCGACGGCTCGATCAAGGCGGAAGCCGAAGCCGACGGCAAGGTCTCGACAGGAGCGAGCAACCTGATCCGCGTCGGCAACGGCGACGTCGACATCTCCGCGACGGCCGATGCCGGCCGCGACGCGACCAACGACGCCACGCGCGGCGACGGCGACGGGGACATGTACCTCGACGCGCGCACCGAGATCAGCGACTGGCAGAGCCGGGCAAAGAACACCGGCACGATGGGCAAGGGCGACGGCTTCATGGTCATGGTCGCCGATGCCAACGAAGCGTCGAACAAGGCGACGCGCAAGGGCGGCGACGGCACGATCGACCTTGCCGCGACGGCCGACTACAACGACGGCGACGGCGCGTCGACCTCAGCGACCAACACCGTCGACGCCACCGGCGAAGGCGACGGCCTGACGCATCTCGAAGCCTCGGGCGGCGCGACCAACACCAACAAGGCGAGCCTGGATCAGCGCGGCGGCGAGGTCATCGCCAACGCCAGCGCTGCCGACGATACCGACATCGGCATCGCGCAGGCGCGCAACGACATCACGCGCGGCCAAGCCGACGGCAAGATCACCGTCTGGGCCGATGCGCCGGAGATCGCGCAGAACAAGGTCAAGTCGGGCACCGGCGACTACGACATCGAGGCGACGACCACGACCTGGCGCGACAAGCCCGAGTGGAACCAGGCCAACGGCGGCGGCGGCGGCGAGCCGGCACTCAACAACGACATCGACCGCGGCGCCGGCGACGGCGAAGTCGACGTCATCGCGAACGGCAAGTACCGGGCCGACAACCGCATCAAGCGCGGTACCGGCGACGGGCTCGTCATCTCGGACGCGGTCGCGTCGTCCAGGGAAAGCGCCGTCGCGCGCAACACGCTCGACCGCTCGAAGGGCGACGGCGTCGTCGACCTCTATGCCGAGGGCAGCAAGCGCGCCGGCAACTTCACCAAACGCGCCGAAGGCGACGGCGAGATCTATCTGCAGGCCTACGCCGCCGGAGCGGGCGGCGAAGCGACGAACGAGCTGCAACGCGGTGCCGGCTCGGGCGATATCTACGTGACGACGCGTGCGACGTCGGCGGTCACCAACAAGGTCAAGATCGACGACGGCTTCAGCGGCTTCCTGTTCGTCACCGCGGGCAGCACCAACAACAAGGACGCTCCCCGGGTCGTCAACGACATCGACCGCAAAGGCGCGGGCGACATCGAAGCGCACGCCGGCGGCATCGGCGCGTTCAACAAGATCACGGTGGCCGATGCGCAAGGCGGCGCGATCCACGCCGAGTCGCACGGCATCGAATTCGCCGGCAACGATTTCTACCTCGACGACAGCGTCAGCCTCGTCGATGGCGAGTCGATCGCGGTGCTCGGCAACGCGGTCGATCGGCATTTCCCGAACTCGGGCGGCGGCAACTTCGGCTTCCTCGCAGCTGCGCCTCGCCTGGATGCGCTCGGCCTCGACGACGACACCGCCATCGCGCCTCTGTCCGACGATCGGCCAGGGACGCTTCCCGCGATCCGCGCCACGGCCGCCGGGGCGGGCGCCGGCAAGCTCGGTCCGGCGGGCGCCGGAGCCGGCGGTCCGAAGATCGTCGACCGAGGCGCCTGGGTGTGGGACGAGCCCTGGCATTCGATCGGCAAGATCGTCGGCGTCGCCGCCGAGGTCTGGGTGACCGATCCCAACGAGTGGTCCAACGTCTACCTGAAGACGTTCTCGGTCACCGTTGCGGGGACATGGTTCGAACGCGGGCCGGGTTCGTACGGCGACTTCGTCGGCTGGTCGATCGGGGTCTTCGCGGGCTACGACGTCGTCAAGCTCGGCAATTCGGACGGCAACGCGACCATGTACACGGGCGGCATCGTGTACGGGATGAACAACTTCTCGCGCACGAGCGGCAGCGGCGACGTGTACGCGATCGCGCTCGGCCTCATCGGCTGGAACTCGATCGAGCAGGGCGAGGGCACGAGCAACATCATCGCCGGCGCCGGCGGCGCGGCGGCGGGAAACCTGATCAATCGCGGCCAGGGCTTCGGCTCGATCAACGCGACCGCCGGCGGCGTGCTCGCCGGCAACTGGGTCGATTCGCAGGCCGATGGCCAGATCAACGAGGTCGCGATCGGCGCATTGGTCGGCGTCAACGTCGGTAAGCGCACCGCGTCCGGCGACAACGTCATGGTCGCGTACGGGACGCTCGTCGGCTGGAACACGATGGTGATCAGCGACGACAACCCGCTCGTCAACCGGAGCTCGACGCTCGTCGCCATCGGCGGCGGCCTGGCGACGAACATCATCACCGCGCGGGCGGCGAACAACACAGTCGTCGACGTCGCGGTGGGGATCGGCTTCGGCCTCAACGTCGCCGCGCTCGGCAACGGCAACAACACCGTCGTCAACGTCGCGGGCGCGTACTACGGGGCCCTCAACTACGCCGGCGTCGGCGACGGCGACAACACCGTCGTCGAGGTCGCTGCCGGTACGGCGTTCTCGTGCAACATCATCTGGGCCGGCAACACGGTCGGGCAGAAGGCGTCGAACGAATACATCGCGGTCGCCGTCTCGGGCGGCCCGATCCTGACGCCGCCGCTGCCCTCGGTCCCGATCGCCGCCGCGAACTTCATCATCGCCGGCGACGGCGACAGCACGGCCGTGGGCGTCGCCGTCGACATCGACGCGAGCGCCGGTGCGGGAGGCGCGTGGCCGGCGCTCGCGCTCAACTACGACTTCCTCGGGCGCGGCAACCACTCGGTCTGGGACCTCGCGATCGGAGGCCTTGCGGCCGCGAACGCGGGCTGGATCGACGACGGCAACAACACGCTCGCGGCCGCGGCGATCGCCACCGACAGCGCCGGCCTCCAGGGCTTCGCGACCAACCTCTTCATCACCGGCAAGAGCGGCAGCGCCGAGCGGGCGAGCGGAGTGCGAGGCTTCTTCGGCGGCTTCAACGGCAACGACTACAGCGGCGTCTACCTGCTCGCGGTCGCGCCCGCCGCTGCCGTCAACGGCTACGTCTCGAACGGCGGCTCGCAGCGGATCGTTTCACTCGCCGGGTCGAACACGTTCGCCGGCAATGGCATCTGGACGGGCAAGGGCGACCAGACGATCCTCGCCGGTGCGCTGTCGGGCAAGATCGCGCTCAACGTCGTGTTCTCGGCGAGCGACATGTTCAACGCCGCGCAGCACGACAACAAGCGCGTCTTCGCCGGCGCCATCGGCAAGGACTACGCGTACAACATCGTCTTCACCGGCGGCGGCGACGACACGATCGTCGCGTTGGCGGCGAACAAGAATTCGCTCGGCCAGCTGCGCGATCTCTTCCGTCTGACCGACGTCGACAACCCGGCCGACGATTTTCCGAGCACCGCGAACATCGTCTGGGCCGGCGGCGGCAAGAACTTCACCCTCGCAGCGGGACACGCCAACGTCCTGCTCGGCGGCTCCGGCGACGACACCCAGCTCGCCGTCGGCATCAGCAACTTCATCATCGGCGGGCGCTTCAAGCAGAGCTTCAACATCCCCTCGCCGGACAACACCGACTACGGAGACTCCGCAGGCCGCGACCTGCACACGTTCCACCTGCTCGACAAGATCTACGCGCTCGGCGACCACGACAAGAATTTCATGGTCGGCATCGGCCGCGAGAACATCATGCTCGGGTCGAACGGCGACGACACCATGATCGGCATCGCGCGCCAGACCAACGTCATGGGCGCGATGGGCGGCAGCAACAAGATGGTCGGCATCAAGCTGAACGACCACAGCGATCCGCCCACCTTCAGCTGGACCAACATGGTCAACAGCGAAGGGACGCAAGGGCTCGTCATCGGGCTGATGGCGCTGGTCTACGGCAGCCTGATGTTCAACGCCAGCGCGTTCGGCAACCAGGTCAACGGCGAGCCGCTGCCGCCCGGCGACCCGAGGCTGCCGAAGCTGCCGCCGCCGCGACTCAACGACCAGGCGCGGGCGGACGCGGCGAACATGTTCGGCATGGCGGACGACCTGCGCAACTCGCAGTTGCCGAAGGACCGTCTCGTCAACACCGGCGTCGTGCCCGGCAACCCGAGCATGCCGTCGACGACGCCGGAGCAGGATCAGGCGATCTTCCGCTCCAACGACTACTCGCCGTGGGCGGACATGTATCCGGGGCAGAAGCTGCCGACCGACCCCTACGCATTCCCGAACGGCGTCATGAGCGGCGGGCGGCGCGACACCGGATCGCCGAACGGCATCGCCGGCATCAATTCGATCCAGCAGCAGATCGCGGCGCTGTCGGGGCCGGTGCTGAGCGGAGTCGGCATCCTCGCCGCGTGGCGGAGCGGCAACCTCACGCTCAAGGATCTCGCCAAGATCGCGCCGCTCTTCACGCTCGACGGCAATCTCATGGTCGCGCACGACGAGCGCTACGAGCAGTTCGTCCCGACCAACCCCGGAACGGGGACGCCGAGCAGCGAGGGGCCGAACTACCGCGCGTTGCCCGGCGAGGGCAACGACGTGATGGTCGGCATCAACCTGTACGTGCGCCGCGGCGACCAGCTCGACGACGATTTCTTCAAGAACAACCCGTTCTTCGGCAAGCAGAAGAACGTGATGCACGGCGGTCTCGGCAACAACCTGATGATCGGCTTCGGCGAGTCGAACTTCATGACCGCCGGCGTCACCAAGCAGATCCGCGCCGGGCTGCAGGCGCCGACGGCGCGCTGGAAGGGCGGCCTGTGGAGCCCGTTCCTCTTCGGCAACGCCGACACCCCGGGCTACGAGGGCTGGGGGACGTGGTCGATGAAGGGGATGGGCGACAACGTCGTCATCGGCTGGGGGCTGGAGGAGAACAAGGTCTTCCTGGGCGACGGCAACAACGTCGTCCTGATGCTCGCCCTGAGCACCAATTCGAAGTTCTCGCAAGGGAACCGGTCGCTGCTCGGCGACGGCAACAACGTCTTTCTCGGCTTCGCGAAGAAGGGCACCTACGAGTTCGGCAACGGCGACAACGTCGTGATCGGCGGCAGCATCGTCTCGAACCAGCTCGTCGCCGGGCACGGCCAGAACCGGCTGCTCGGGTTCGCGCTCCCCATCGGCAGCCCGCCGAAGGTGACGCTGTCGGACTTCCCCGGCTGGTTCAAGTCGGTCCGCAGCTTCTTCTCCTGGACCAACGCCGACGGCACGTCGAAGTTCACCGACGAGAAGGGCACGCTGCTGCAGTCGAACAAGGTCGTCGTCGGCAACGGCAATCGGGTCGGCAACGTCGGCGTCGGAAGCCCGCCGAAGGGCCCGAACAACATCATCATCGGCGTCGGCACGTTCAACTTCGTCTCGTGCCTGAACAACGTTTCCGACTACTGGCGCATCTCGGAGTCGACCTTCTTCCCGTCGCCCGTGGCGAAGGAAGACGGGACGATCGAATTCTCCTGGCCGTTCTTCCTCTCGGGTCAGCTCGTGCCGAAGGGCAATGCGGGCGACGACGTCGTGCTCGGGCTCGGCACCGTGCTCGACATGGCCTATCTCGGCAACGGCGACAACGACGCCCTGCTCTTCGCAGGCGGCATCAACGTCGGCATCGGCGGCAGCGGCAACGACCAGATCATGGGCATCGCCGCCGGCGCCAACATCCTGTTCGGCGGTGGCGGCGGCGAGAACCGCCTTGCCGGGCTGGCGATCGGCGCCAACCTCGTGGTCGGCGGCGACCTGCCGTTCAGCGACTGGAGCCCGCAGATCCTCGCGGGGACGGGCTTGCTCGACATCCTGAGCAAGCCGATGGAGTTCCTCAAGCGCTCGGCGGACGGGCAATCGTCGTTCGACAACGTCGCGGCGGGCGATTTCTTCCGCGACCAGCGCACGCACGACGACAAAGACCGCCCGGCGATGCAGAACGACCAGTCGGTCAACACGATCGACGTCGCCGGCCTCATCAATGTCGTCGCGGCGAACGGCGTGCAGAACTACATCCGCACGTTCGGGGCAGTCAACATCATTCTCGTCGGCGACGGCGACAGCTACATCCAGGACTTCGGCATCTTCGGCAGCAGCGACGAGTCCGCGGTCGCCGCGTTCTTCAACCGCCTGACGCAGGGACTGCAGCTGCCGGCGTTGAACATCGGCGGGCTGCTGCGGCTCGGCAACGGCCACAACTACGTCGTCGACCACATGGGCGCCGACATCCACGACGGCAGCGGCGACTCCGTGATCGCCTGGGAGCGACCCGAGGCGAACTACATGCAGCGCACGTTCCCGCCCGGGACGGTCCCCGATCCGTCGGTGATCAACCTCGGCGACGGCAACGACACCGGCGTGTTCGTGCTGCCGACGCAGGACATCGTCGGCGGTCTCCTGATCTCGGGCGACCTCGCCAAGAACACCGTCGGCGGCAACGACCTCATCCTCACGACGGGAAGCAAGGACGAGCTCATCCAGGGCTACAAGGGCGACGACACGATCGTCGTCGTCGGTGGCTCGCGCGAGCTGGAGAACCGCTCGTTCAAGGACGACGCCGCGGTCCGCGACGACGGGCTGCGCGACCATCTCGACGGCCTGCCCGCCAAGTGGGACGTCAAGATCGACGCCGGCGACGGCAAGGACACGATCATCGTCGGCAACGCCAGCGTGCTCGGCAAAGGCGACATCGACGACTCGATCCGCGACGCCTTCGACAAGGCGTGGAACGACGCGCGCAACGGCAACGCCGACAACATGCGCGTCGCCAACAAGCCGGTGAGCGCGTCGGCGAGCGAGATCCTGAAGAAGGTCGATTTCCAGCACCAGTTCCTCGACAAGCTCCAGGACGGCGCGTCGAAGATCGGCTCGGCGCTCGGCGAACAGGCGGCCGCG
>Ga0070667_100003310_pt1 | contig 13771 bp, 10 predicted proteins | sample KBSS33metaG_FD_64659 | JGI IMG/M metagenome (GOLD analysis project Ga0070667, IMG submission 64659) | Switchgrass rhizosphere microbial communities from Kellogg Biological Station, Michigan, USA - KBS S3-3 metaG | ecosystem: Host-associated > Plants > Roots > Rhizosphere > Soil ...
AATGCCACCAAGGTGCTGCTCGGGCCCACCGTGAACGACGGCCACGTCGTCGATGCCATGACCTTCGGGGAGGGTTACCGGTCATGAGGCGGTTCGCGTCCGCACTGGCGGCGATGGCTGCGGCGGTCACCCTGTCGCCGGCCGCTCACTCCGATGACGGTCGCACCACCGAGGCCTGCGGCTGGGTGAGCACCGACGAGGCCGCGGTCTTTCTCGAAGGTCCGGCGACTGCCGACCCGATTCGGACTCATCTTCCCGAATTATCTTGTGGCTACCGGGTATTGGGCGAACCGGTGGGTGGACGCGGCCTGGAGTCCGATGTCCGGTTCGCCGACGCGTTCCCGGGGGACGCCGCGACGACATTCCAGCAGGTGGCTGCTTGGCCCAGGGCCACCGAGGTCGACGGCATTGGTCTGCGGGCGGTCTGCACGTACGAACCCGATGTCACGCCGCCATCGACGACACTCACCGTCTTGTTGACGGGCGCCCGGCTCTACCGTGTGACCGGCAGCTATGTGTGGCGTTGCGACACCTTGAAGGCGTTCGCGGAACTGGCAATAGCCCGCATCGGCCGATAGCACCCGATACCCTCGGCCCATGCCGCCGACCCCAATCGATTTCGGTGTTCTGGGCACGCTGCGGATGGCCGTCGACGACCACGTCGTCTCGCTGGGCGCACCCAAGCAGCGCGCGGTGTTCGCGATGCTGTTGCTGGGCCGCGGTCGTCCGGTGTCGGTGGACGCGCTGATCGATGCGGTGTGGGAGCAGTCGCCGGCCGCGGCCGCCCGCACCGCGTTGCACTCATACATCTCCAATCTCCGAAAGATCTTGGTGGAGTCCGGAATGCCGCGGGAGACGCTGGCCGCCGCACCGCCCGGCTACCGACTCGATGTGCCGGAAGGGGCGACCGACCTGGGGCGGTTCGAGAAGGAAAAGGTCGCCGGCGTGCGCGCCGCCGCGGCCCGTCAGTTCTCGTCCGCGGCCGTACACCTGTCGGCGGCCCTGGCGCAGTGGCGCGGCCCGGTACTGGGGGATCTGTCCGACTTCGCCTTCGTCGACGCCGTCGCCGCCGCGCTGGTCGACGACCGGATCGCGGTGGAGACCGCCCGCGCCGAAGCCGAAATAGCCTGTGGGCAGGCAGCTCTGGTGATCGGTCCGCTGGAATCCCTCGTCGCCGAACATCCCTATCGTGAGCCCCTGTGGGCGCAGCTGATCACTGCCTATTACAGCTGCGGCCGGCAGGCGGACGCGCTCGATGCGTGCCGGCGCGTGAAGTCGATCCTGGCCGAGGACCTGGGTATCGATCCCGGCTCCGCGATAACTGCACTGCAGCAACAGATCCTGCGGCAGGAACCACTCGACGTACAGGGGACTGCGCAAGAGACCGCAGTACACACCATCGGCCGGCTCCGGTCGGGCGCCACTACGTCAACCCCATCGAAGGCCGGGCTGCGCGACACGAGCGGACGCTGGTTCGCCCTGCGTGCGATGGCGACCCGGATCGGCCGGCTGGCGGACAACGACATCGTGCTCGACGCCGCCGACGTCAGCCGGCACCACGCCGTCATCGTCGATGCCGGGACCGGCCCGGTGATGGTGGACCTGCGATCCGCCAACGGCGTCTACGTACAAGGCACCCGAATTACGGCCAACACCAATCTGTTCGACGGTGATCACATCCGCATCGGCGGGCACGAGTTCGTCGTCGAACTCGGGTAGGCGCGCACCAAGAATCTGCCAAGGGCCTCGGCGAACCCTGGGGGCATGAGGATTTCGGCTCTTGCCCTGGTCGCGACGGTGACGTTCCTGAGCTTGGCGCCGATCACGTCGGCCCAGCCGTCGTGCGGCGCCCTGGGCGGGACGGCCGACGGCACCGGCAGCTGCCGGATCCACGAGGCCGGGACCGGGTACGAACGGACGGCCGCTTTTCCCCTCGACTATCCCGACCAGCAGGCGGTGGCGGACTTCCTGGCCCAGGACCGCGACGGGTTCGTCGGCTGGGTGGACAAATTCGGCGGCGGCCGGGTGTACACCGAGACGGTGACGCCGACGGTGTACCGCTCGACGCGTACCCAGAGTTTGGTGCTCAAGATCGTGGACCCGACGGGCTTCGCCCACGAAGGGCATCCCGACGTCCGGTACCGGACCTTCACCCGCGGGGCCGACGGGCCCGTCACCATCGACACCTTGTTCGGTCCGGGCTCCGATCCGGCGGCGATCCTGACGACGGTGGTGCAGCGCGCGTTGAAGACGCGCGATGCGGCGCTGATCGACCCGGACCGGGACTCGTACCGGAACTTCGCGCTCACCGACGAGGCCGTCACGTTCTTCTTCGGCGAGAGCCAACTCGTGGGCAACGGCGGCCCGCTCACGGTGGCGGTGCCGGTGGGGGACCTGGGTGGCCGGCTGCAGGGCTAGGCGCGACGGCCGCGTGCTTGCGCTGGCCGCGAAATGCGTCGGCGGCTTCGATGTGCACACGGTAGGGTTGCGGATAGGTGAACAGCCCTGATCAGCGGCCTGCCGAGCCGACGCCGACCGGCGCCGGAAAGACACGCCAGAATCACGGTCAGCGCGCCAACGGGTGGCAGGCGACCGATCGGGCTATGTTCTCCAGCACACGGATAAATACCACCGGAGCGATTCGACCCTTTCGGTCGCACCGCAACGGAGCGAACGGGTAGCGTCGGGTTCACACCCGAAATAACCCACTATCTGGTGTAACGACTGACGGCGACCGGAGAAAGTAGGGCCTCACCCCATGGCGCGCATCGGAGACGGCGGTGACCTGCTGAAGTGCTCGTTTTGTGGCAAGAGCCAGAAGCAGGTCAAGAAGCTGATTGCTGGACCTGGCGTCTACATCTGCGACGAGTGCATCGACCTCTGCAACGAGATCATCGAAGAGGAACTCGCCGACGCCGATGACGTCAAGCTCGATGAGCTGCCCAAGCCGCAGGAGATCCGGGATTTCCTCGAGGGCTACGTGATCGGTCAGGACAACGCCAAGAAGACGCTCGCGGTGGCCGTCTACAACCACTACAAGCGCATCCAGGCGCAGGAGAAGTCGCGCGACTCCCGGGGTGAGCCGGTCGAGCTCGCCAAGTCGAACATCCTGATGCTGGGCCCCACCGGCTGCGGTAAGACCTACCTGGCGCAGACCCTGGCCAAGATGCTCAACGTGCCGTTCGCCATCGCCGACGCGACCGCGCTGACGGAGGCCGGCTACGTCGGCGAGGACGTCGAGAACATCCTGCTGAAGCTGATCCAGGCCGCCGATTACGACGTCAAGCGCGCCGAGACCGGCATCATCTACATCGACGAGGTCGACAAGATCGCCCGCAAGAGCGAGAACCCGTCGATCACGCGCGACGTGTCCGGCGAGGGCGTGCAGCAGGCGCTGCTGAAGATCCTCGAGGGGACGCAGGCGTCGGTGCCGCCGCAGGGTGGGCGTAAGCACCCGCACCAGGAGTTCATCCAGATCGACACGACCAACGTGCTGTTCATCGTGGCCGGTGCGTTCGCAGGCCTCGAGAAGATCGTGTCCGACCGTGTCGGCAAGCGCGGTCTGGGCTTCGGCGCCGAGGTGCACTCCAAGGCCGAGATCGACACCCAGGACCACTTCGCCGAGGTGCTGCCCGAGGACCTGATCAAGTTCGGGCTGATCCCCGAGTTCATCGGCCGTCTCCCGGTCGTGGCGTCGGTGACCAACCTGGACAAGGAATCGCTGGTGTCGATCCTGTCCAAGCCGAAGAACGCGCTGGTCAAGCAGTACGTCCGGCTGTTCGAGATGGACGGGGTGGAGCTGGAGTTCACCGACGACGCCCTCGACGCCATCGCCGACCAGGCCATCCACCGCGGAACCGGTGCCCGTGGCCTGCGCGCCATCATGGAAGAGGTCCTGCAGCCGGTGATGTTCGACATCCCGAGCCGCGACGACGTCGCCAAGGTGGTCGTCACGAAGGAAACCGTCCAGGACAACGTGCTGCCGACCATCGTGCCGCGCAAGGCGTCCCGCTCGGAGCGTCGCGACAAGAGCGCATAGTTCTCTCCAACGAAAACGCCCCCGCTCCGGCGGGGGCTTTTTCGTTGCAACCACTATCGGACGATGCGATCCGGCCTGGTGTAGACGTTCATCGACTCGCCGCGTAGGAAGGCCACCAACGTGAGCCCGGCCTGGCTGGCCAGGTCGACCGCCAACGATGACGGCGCCGATACCGCCGCCAACAGCGGGATGCCGGCCATGACGGCCTTCTGCGTCAGTTCGAACGACGCGCGGCCGCTGACCAGCAAGACCGTGCCGGTCAGCGGAATCCGATCGTTCTCGAGCGCCCACCCGATCACCTTGTCCACCGCGTTGTGCCGGCCGATGTCCTCGCGGGCGACGAACATCTCGCCGGCGGCGCTGAACAGCGCGGCGGCGTGCAGCCCGCCGGTGCTGTTGAACACCTTCTGTGCCTGGCGCAGCTGCTGCGGCAGCGCCGAGAGCGTGGCGTTGGTGACGGTGGTCGGGTCGTCGCCGGGGGAGTAGTGGCTGACGGTCCGGACGGCGTCGATGGATGCCTTGCCGCACACACCGCACGACGAGGTGGTGTAGAAGTTGCGGGTCACGTCGACCGACGGCGGCGGGACATGGGGCGCCAGCGTCACGTCGAGCACGTTGTAGGTATTGATGCCGTCGTCGGTGGCGCCGCGGCAGTAGGCGACGCGGGCGATGTCGTCGCGGCGGGCGATCACGCCCTCGGTGAGCAGAAACCCTTGGGCCAGTTCGACATCCGAGCCGGGAGTCCGCATGGTGACGGTGAGGGGAGCGCCGTTGACCCGGATTTCCAGGGGTTCCTCGACGGCCAGGGTCTCCGGCCGGGATACCGCGCCACCGGCGGTGACGTGTTCGGCCCGGCGCCGGGCGGTTACGCGCCCCATGGCTGGTCAGCTCCCCCTTCGCTGCGCTCGACCCTCGGGACAAGTCTGATCACCACAGCCTTGGATACCGGGGTATTGGATTTGCGGGCGGTATGGTCCAGCGGGATCAAGGGATTGGTCTCCGGGTAGTAGGCCGCGGCGTTGCCCGCGGGCGTCGAATAGGGCACCACCAGAAAGTCTTTCGCTCGCCGCTCGCGGCCGTCGAATTCGGATACCAGGTCGACTCGGCTGCCGTCGGTCAGGCCGAGGGCCGCGATGTCGGCGGGGTTGACGAACACCACCCGCCGGCCGCCCTTGACGCCCCGATAGCGGTCGTCCAGGCCGTAAATGGTGGTGTTGTACTGGTCGTGGCTCCGCAGGGTCTGCAGCACGAGCCGCCCCTCGGGCACCGGCACCCACTCGACGGGTTCGATCGAGAAGTTGGCTTTGCCTGTGTGCGTGGGGAATTCGCGGGAGTCGCGCGGTGGGTGGGGCAGCTGGAAGCCGTCGGGCTCACGGACCCGGGTGTTGTAGTCGGCGCATCCCGGGACCACATCGGCGATGGCGTCGCGGATGCCGTCGTAGTCGGCGTTGAAGGATTCCCACGGCACCGGGTGCTCTGGGCCCAGCAAGGCCCGCGCCAGCTGGCAGACGATGGCGACCTCGCTGCGTACCTGGTCGCTGGGTGGCGTGAGGCCACCGCGTGACAGGTGCACCATCGACATCGAATCCTCCACCGACACCACTTGCTTGCCGCCGGCCTGGAAATCTTTGTCGGTGCGGCCCAAGGTGGGCAGGATCAGCGCCGTGCGGCCGTGAATGAGGTGGCTGCGGTTGAGCTTCGTCGAAATCTGCACCGTCAGAGCGCAATTGCGCATCGCCGCGGCGGTGACGTCGGTGTCGGGGGTGGCCGAGACGAAGTTGCCGCCCATCCCGACGAAGACTTTGGCCTGTCCGTCGCGCATGGCCCGGATCCCGTCGACGGTGTCATGGCCGTGCTTGCGTGGGGAGCTGATCCCGAACCGGGTGTCCAGCGCGGCCAGGAACTCTTCGGGCATCTTCTCCCAGATGCCCATGGTGCGGTCGCCCTGGACGTTGGAGTGCCCGCGGACCGGACATACGCCCGCGCCGGGCTTTCCGATCATGCCGCGCATGAGCAGGAGGTTGGTGGCCTCACCGATGGTGGCCACCGCGTGCGTCTGCTGCGTCAGGCCCATGGCCCAGCAGATGATGGTTCGTTCCGATCGGATCAGTGCGTCGGCGACCCGCTGCAGCTGGTCTCGGCTGATCCCGCTGGCCTCCGTGACGATATCCAGTTCTACTGTGCGGGTGCGGGATTCGTAGTCGTCGAAGCCGGCACAGTGCCGGTCGATGAAGTCGCGGTCCAGCACGGTGCCCGGCGCTCGGTCTTCGGCCTCCAGTAGGAGCCGGCCCAGACCGGCGAACAGGGCCATGTCGCCGCCGATGCGGATCTGCACGAATTCGTCGGCGATGGGGACGCCGTGACCGACGACGCCGTGCACCTTCTGCGGATCCTTGAACCGCATCAGTCCGGCCTCGGGCAGCGGGTTGATCGCGATGATCTGGGCGCCGCCGGCCTTTGCCTTCTCCAGCACCGACAGCATGCGCGGGTGGTTGGTGCCCGGGTTCTGGCCGGCGATGACGATGCAGTCGGCGTGCACCACATCCTCGACGGTGACCGAGCCCTTGCCGATACCGATCGACTCGACCAGTGCAGTGCCTGACGACTCGTGGCACATGTTCGAGCAGTCCGGCAGGTTGTTGGTGCCATAGCTGCGCGCGAGCAACTGATACAGGAACGCGGCTTCGTTGCTGGTGCGGCCGGAGGTGTAGAACAGCGCTTCGTCGGGGCTGTCGAGAGAGTTCAGTTCGGCGGCGATCAGCGCGTAGGCGTCGTCCCAGTCGATCGGGCGGTAGTGGGTGTCGCCGGGCGCCAGCACCATCGGATGGGTGAGCCGGCCCTGCTGGGACAGCCAGTATTCGGGCTGGTCGGCCAGGTCGGCAACCGAATGCCGGGCGAAGAATTCCGGGGTGACGCGGCGCAGCGTGGCTTCCTCTGCGACGGCCTTGGCGCCGTTCTCGCAGAACTCGGCGAGCTTGCGGCCGCCATGCTCCTCGGGCCAGGCGCAACCGGGGCAGTCGAAGCCGTGCCGCTGATTGAGCTTGCTCAGCGTTTCCGCGGTGCGCAGCGGCCCCATCTGTTCGATGGCGCGCCGCATGCTGACCATCACGGCCTTGACCCCGGCGGCTTCGTGTTTCGCCCCGGTGACCGCTACGTCGTGTTCGTCGTAAGAGGCGTCGACGTCGTTGCCGCTGACGGTGGTCATCTTTCCAATCTAATCGCCGCGATCGACGATTCACGTTGGAAAGAAGGCGGTCGGCGATCGGCATTTCAGATGCCGTGATAGGCGGCGCCTATCACGGCGCGGTACTGCGCCGGAGACGTCTCGAGGCGGGGCAGCCGAAAGGCTTGCGGCCGGGGTGACTTAAGTCTCTAGCGATGCCCGCCCCATCGGAATAAAATACCCCCAGGGGTATATTGATATACCCGTAGGGGTATAGCTCAGAGTGGTGCTACCCAACGAGGAGAAAGAAGCCGGTGATGATCCTGCAGCAGTACTACCTGGATTGCCTGTCGCACGCGTCCTACCTGATCGGTGACGAAACCACCGGTCGCGCAGTGGTTGTGGACCCGCAGCGCGACGTGGCCGGATACGTTGCCGATGCCAAGGAGCATGGGTTGACCATCGAATTGGTCATCGAGACCCACTTTCACGCGGACTTCCTCTCCGGGCACCTCGAGCTGGCGAAGGCCACCGGGGCCAAGATCGTCTACTCGTCTGTCGCCGAGACCGAGTTCGAGTCGATGGGTGTCGCCGACGGTGAGCGGTACTCGCTGGGCGACGTGACGCTGGAGTTCCGGCATACCCCGGGACACACCCCCGAATCGATGAGCGTGGTGGTGTACGAGCACGCGGATGACCAGACGCCCTACGGCGTCATGACCGGGGACACGCTGTTCATCGGCGATGTGGGTCGTCCCGACCTGCTGGCCTCGATCGGCTTCACCCGAGAGGAGCTGGCGGACAAGCTCTATGACTCCTTGCATGACAAGTTGATGACGCTGCCCGACGCGACTCGGGTGTATCCGGCACATGGTGCCGGCTCGGCGTGCGGCAAGAATCTGTCGACCGACCTGTGGTCGACGATCGGAGACCAGAAGGCGACGAACTACGCACTGCGGGCCGCCGACAAGGCCTCGTTCATGAATCTCGTCACCGAGGGGCAGCCGCCCGCGCCGGGCTATTTCGTGTACGACGCGATTCTCAACCGCAAGGACCGTGAGCTGCTGGACGAGACCAAGATGCCGGCCGCGATGACCTACGAGCAGGCCCGCGCGGCGATCGACGCCGGCGCCGTCCTGGTGGACGGGCGTGGTCCCGAAGAATTCGCGCTGGGCCACCTGCGCGGTGCGGTCAACATCGGCCTGCAAGGTCGGTACGCCGAGTTCGCCGGCTCGGTTCTGCCGTCCGACGTCGACATCGTGCTGTTCACCGAACCCGGTACGGAGCTCGAGGGCAAGAACCGGCTCGCCCGGATCGGCTTCGACCGGGTGATCGGCTACGTGGCTGAGCCGTACGGGGCGTTGGTCGATCACCAGGGCGATGTCCAGGTGGCATCGAGGCTGACCGCCAAAGCCTTTGGCGAAAGGGCCGCTGAGCTGCCGAACCTGCAGATCGTCGATGTCCGTAACCCCGGTGAGGTCGTGGCCGGGGCCATCCCCAACGCCATCGGCATCCCGGTGGGGCAGTTGCCCACTCGGCTGGGTGAGCTGGACCCCGCCAAACCGACCGTCGTCTATTGCGCCGGTGGGTACCGCTCATCGGTGGCGGCAAGTCTGTTGCGGCGCAACGGGTTCGACGACGTGAGTGACATCTTGGGCGGTTATGGCGCCTGGGCAGAAGCCGTCGAGAACGCCTGAAGATCGGAGACATCACAGATATGACCATCACTGCCAAGCATCAGATCGTGATCGTCGGCGGCGGAACCGCCGGCATCACGGTCGCGGCCCGACTGCTGCGCAAGGGCTACTCCGACGTCGCGGTCATCGAGCCTTCGGACAAGCACTACTACCAACCGCTGTGGACGCTCGTCGGCGGCGGACAGGCGCAGGCGTCTGCGACCGAGCGCGCCGAATCCTCGGTGATGCCCAAGGGCGCGACGTGGATCAGGACCGCCGCGAGCGCTTTTGATCCCGATAGCAACACGGTGACCTGCGCCGACGGTGCGACGTATGAATACGACGCCCTGGTGGTCTGCCCGGGTATCCAACTCGATTGGGATCGCACCGAGGGGCTGACGGAGACCCTGGGGCGCGATGGTGTCTCGTCGAACTACCGATTCGACCTCGCGCCGCGGACTTGGGATTTCATCCGGAACCTGCGGTCGGGTACCGCGGTCTTCACCGTCCCGTCCGGAGCCATCAAGTGTGCCGGAGCTCCGCAGAAGATCGCCTATCTGGCGTCCGACTACTGGCGGTCGCAGGGTGTGCTCAAGGACATCGACGTCCACCTGGTCATGCCCGGCGCGCGGCCTTTCGGGATTCCCGCGATCGCAGACAGTCTCGACAAGGTGATCGCCGACTACGGCATCACCTTGCACACCAACTCCGAGGTGACCCTGGTCGACGCGGCGTCACACAAGGTCGGCGTCACCAGCGTCGGGGCCGGTGGGACCGACACCATGCTGCCCTACGACGTACTGCACGCCGTGCCGCGCCAGTCCGCACCGGACTGGATCAAAAGCAGCGCGCTGTCGACGGGCGACGCCATGGGCTACGTCGACATCGACAAGCACACCATGCAGCATGTGCGGTATCCGAATGTCTTCAGCCTCGGCGACGCCGGTTCGTCGCCGAACTCGAAGACCGGCGCCGCCATCCGCAAGCAAGCCCCGGTAGTGGTCGAGAACATCGACTCCTTCCTCAATGGCCGTCCGCTCCGGGCGTTCTATGACGGCTACTCGTCGTGTCCGATCGTCACCTCATCGGACGCGATGCTGCTCGCCGAATTCGACTACGACCTCAATCTGGAGCCCTCGTTCCCCCTACTCGACCCGACCGTCCCGCACCGGGCGTACTGGTACCTGAAGAAGTACGGGCTGCCGTTCATGTATTGGAATCTGATGCTGAAAGGCATTGTCTAGCAGTGCAATTGCGTTACCACGAAAGGAGATCCCCAATGACCGTCAAAACCCTGACCGCCGCCGATTTCGAGGCGACCATCACCGACAACGCCATCGTGCTCATCGATTTCTGGGCGTCTTGGTGCGGTCCGTGCCGTGCCTTCGCGCCGGTTTTCGATCGATCGGCGCAGTCGCACCCTGATGTGGTGCATGCCAAGGTCGATACGGAGGCGCAGCAGCAGCTTGCCGCTGCGCTCGAAATCCAGGCGATCCCAACGATCATGGCATTCCGCGACGGCATCCTCGTGTACCGCCAGCCCGGTGCGATGCCGGCTGCGGCCCTCGAGGATCTGATCACCCGGGTCAAGGAACTCGACATGGCCGACGTGCGCGCCCAAATCGCGGGCAAGACGCACTGACCGAGATGTCGTCGCGCACCGTGCGCACCGTGCACACCGTGCGCACCGTGCGCGACGGCGCGACCCGCCGTTCCGCTCGAGGAGAGTGAAGTTCCGTGAATATCGTTCTCGCCCTTGGCTTGGGCGCCGTCATAGGCGTTCTGCTCGGCTTGCTCGGCGGAGGCGGGTCCATCCTGGCGGTGCCGGCGCTGGTCTACGTGCTGGGGCTCGGGATCGAGCAGGCGATTCCGATGTCGCTGTTGGTCGTCGGCACCGCCTCGGCGGTGGGCGCGCTGCCGAAGATTCGTGCCGGGCACGTCCAGTGGCGGTTGGCCGCCATCTTCTCGGCCGCCGGCATCCCGGCAACGTTCGTCGGTAGCGCCATCGGCCGCCATCTGCCGCAGCCGGCCCTCCTCGTCGGCTTCGCGGTGGTGATGGTGCTGGCCGGAATCCGGATGCTGCAGGACAACGGCGGCACCGGTACCGCCTGCAAGGTGGGCGACTCGGGAATCAACTGGCGCCGCTGTGCCTCCAGGTCGATTCCTGCGGGCTTCCTCGTCGGCCTGCTCACCGGGCTCTTCGGTGTCGGCGGCGGGTTTCTGATCATCCCGGCGCTGGTGTTGATGCTCGGGGTGGAGATGCCCGTTGCGATCGGTACCTCGTTGCTCATCATCGTCGTGAACTCGTTGGCGGGTCTCATGTCCCACCTGAGCGGCACCAGCATCGACTGGACCATCGCAGCGGCATTCGTCGGCACGGCCATAGCCGGTTCGCTGCTCGCCGGCCACCTGGGCACCCGACTCGACACCCGGCGGCTGCAGCATTGGTTCGCCTACCTCGTCTTCGCGGTCGCCGCTTATGTGCTCGTCGACACCATCGTCGTGAGCTTCTGGTGACCCATCAGCGGTTGTCCGCGAATCTTCACCGGACCGACATGTCGCCGCCCCGTTCCGTGACGTGCGCAGTTGCCCAGATTCTGGACAATGGCCGTATGGATACCGATACCGGCCGCAATACGCCGGGTCGCCGCGTCTGGGCCGACCCGCTGGCGTTGGGCTTCCAGGCGCACCGGCAGCTGATGTTGCTGCGCCTGCGCTGGCATGGCCGCCGTCTGGACACCCGTCCAGACGGCCAACCGGACTGACGCCTAACCGCTTGCGCCGCCGGGCATTCCCGGTGTGGCCAAGTGTTAGCGCAGACGGCTACCGATCGGTAACTCGTTTCTTAGGAATTCCACCCGACGGAACGTGACGAAAGCCACATTTTGACAGGTGTCAAGCTCATGCAATCCATTTGACGTGCGTATTTATGTGGTCGCAACCCGGCCTCCAATGGCGCGTCCTGGCTAGTGCACCCTAAGAGAAGTGCAATAATCGGTACTAGCAGTGACATCAAAATTTTGGCGGCGCCGGGCTGGCGATCGTGAGCACCGCTTTGCGGCGTCTCCGGACACAGTGCGACGGACCCCGAAACAGAGTGTGAAAGGCAGGCGTCGTGGGTCTTAACGACGGCGACAACGGCACCGCGCGGCAGAAGCTCGAGAAGGTCGTCATCCGCTTCGCTGGTGACTCCGGTGACGGTATGCAGCTGACCGGTGACCGGTTCACTTCGGAAGCCGCCCTCTTCGGCAATGACCTTGCCACGCAACCGAACTACCCCGCCGAGATCCGCGCACCACAGGGCACCCTGCCTGGTGTGTCGTCGTTCCAGATCCAGATCGCGGATTACGACATCCTCACAGCCGGCGACCGTCCCGACGTGCTCGTCGCGATGAATCCGGCCGCACTCAAGGCCAACGTTGCAGACCTGCCGCGCGGCGGCATGATCATCGCCAACTCCGATGAGTTCACCAAGCGCAACCTGGCCAAGGTCGGTTACGACGAGAACCCGCTCGAGAACGACGAGCTGTCCGAGTTCGTCGTCATTCCGGTGGCCATGACCACGCTGACCCTCGCCGCGGTAGAGGCCATCGGCGCGACCAAGAAGGACGGTCAGCGCGCCAAGAACATGTTCGGCCTAGGCCTGCTGTCCTGGATGTACGGCCGCGAGCTGGAGCACAGCGAGGCCTTCATCCGCGAGAAGTTCGCCCGCAAGCCCGAGATCGCCGAGGCCAACGTCCTCGCGCTCAAGGCCGGCTGGAACTACGGCGAGACCACCGAGGCGTTCGGCACCACCTACGAGGTGGCCCCGGCCAAGCTCAAGTCCGGTGATTACCGTCAGATCTCCGGCAACACGGCCATGGCGTACGGCATCGTCGCCGCCGGTCAGCTGGGTGACATCCAGGTGGTGCTCGGCACTTACCCGATCACCCCGGCGTCGGACATCCTGCACGAGTTGTCCAAGTACAAGCACTTCAACGTCCTGACCTTCCAGGCCGAGGACGAGATCGCCGGCATCGGTGCTGCCATCGGCGCCTCGTACGGCGGCGCGCTCGGCGTGACCAGCACCTCGGGTCCTGGTGTCTCGCTGAAGTCGGAGGCCATCGGCCTCGCCGTCATGACCGAGCTGCCGCTCATCGTCATCGACGTGCAGCGCGGTGGCCCGTCCACCGGCCTGCCGACCAAGACCGAGCAGGCCGACCTGCTGCAGGCGCTCTACGGCCGCAACGGTGAGTCGCCGGTCGCGGTGCTGGCGCCGTGCTCCCCGTCGGACTGCTTCGACATCGCCGTGGAGGCCGTGCGGATCGCCATCGGCTACCACACCCCGGTGATCATTCTGTCCGATGGCGCGATCGCGAACGGCTCCGAGCCGTGGCGTATCCCGGACATCAGCAGCTACCCGGCCATCGAGCACACGTTCGCCGAGCCGGGCAAGCCGTTCCAGCCGTACGCGCGTGACCCCGAGACACTGGGTCGCCAGTTCGCCATCCCGGGTACCCCGGGCCTGGAGCACCGCATCGGTGGCCTGGAAGCGGCCAACGGCTCCGGCAACATCTCCTACGAGCCCAAGAACCACGACCTCATGGTCCGGTTGCGCCAGCTCAAGATCGACGGCGTCAAGGTGGCCGACCTCGAGGTCGATGACCCGAGCGGCGAGGCCGAACTGCTGATGCTCGGTTGGGGCAGCTCGTACGGTCCGATCGGCGAGGCCTGCCGCCGCGCCCGTCGCAACGGCATCAAGGTCGCGCACGCTCAGCTGCGTCACCTCAACCCGTTCCCGGCCAACCTCGAAGAGGTTCTGCGCAAGTACGACAAGGTCGTCGTGCCCGAGATGAACCTCGGCCAGCTGGCCCTGCTGCTGCGCGGCAAGTACCTGGTCGACGTCCAGTCGGT
>Ga0070667_100003312_pt1 | contig 13765 bp, 9 predicted proteins | sample KBSS33metaG_FD_64659 | JGI IMG/M metagenome (GOLD analysis project Ga0070667, IMG submission 64659) | Switchgrass rhizosphere microbial communities from Kellogg Biological Station, Michigan, USA - KBS S3-3 metaG | ecosystem: Host-associated > Plants > Roots > Rhizosphere > Soil ...
TCCCCGCGCTGCCGCCGGGTGAATGGGGTTGGCACACGCGGATGACGAGCCCGCTCGGGCTGTACCGACTCGTCCAGATGCCAGGCGGTGACGAACTGCTGTCCACCAATCCACACGGCCTAGCCGACAAGATCATTGAAGCCGGACGGGACGCGCTCACCCCACGCCGTCCAAATCGCATCTGGAGACTTTCCTGACGTGATGTCTGCTGCCGACCGTCGCGGGTTACCTTCGAGATCAACCGACTGGCCGCGTAGACCGCTGAGTCCGGTCGGATCCGGGTGCGCCTTCATTGGTGTGCGATTGCCCGCGTCAGAGCGCTAGGGCACACAGGACCTTTGTTTCCATCGACGAGTGCGTGGTTCCGTACCAGGGAGTGCAACAGCGCGGCGACAGAAGCGGCTCGGCAAGTTGGTCCGCTCCGCCGCCCTCTACGCCGGCCCCGACGCCCGTACCCCCGATATGGTCGAAGGCTGGAAAGACGTCACCGCAACATCAGTACGCTGGCCGTGACACCTACAGCCACAATCAATGTCCGAAACAGTGCGGGGGGCAATCGACGGCCGATATGGGCGCCGACATAGCCGCCGACGACGGAGCCAATCGCGAGCAACGCCACCGCCGTCCACTCCAGGTGGGCCGCGAAAACGAAGATCAGAGCGGCCACCAGGTTGGCGGCGAGCACCGCAAGGGTCTTGAGCGCGTTCGTGATCCGTAGCTCGATGTCGAGTCCGAACCCCAGCACGGCCAGCATCATCACGCCCGAGCCTGCACCAAAGTACCCGCCGTAAACGCCGGTCAACACGGCAAAGACAGTGGTCGTCTTTGACATCGACGTGCGCTGTTCCGCCGAGTCGCCCTCGTGCCGCTTGCGAAGCAAGGAAGAGATTCGGGGCTGTGCGCCGACGAGGACACAAGTGCCGAGGATCAACCAGGGAGCCACAGTCTCGAAAACCGCGGGTGGCAGCGCCAACAGGAGTGTGGCGCCCACGACCGAACCAGCCATGCTGGTGGCGATGACCGCGGCGGTGACCCGCGGGTGTTCCCGAAGTTCGCGCCGGTAGCCGAACGACCCGCTCAATCCAGCGGGCATCATTCCGACGGTGTTCGACGCGTTGGCAACCACGGGGGGCAGACCAACCGCCAGAAGAACCGGGAAGCTCAGTAACGACGCGACACCCACTGTCGAGGTAAGAATGCCGGCACCGAAACCGGCTGCCACGACTGCCAATTGCTCGAGGCCTGTCATCGGGCTATACGAACAAGGCGCGCGCTTCGACCAGCTTGTGCGACCGCAAGGGGTTCAATGCGTGCCATCGGAGAACGTTGTCCTTTGTGTGGCGCTTGGATTGCGTACCCCAGCTGATGTTCACGACACAGTCGGGTGTCCAAGATAACTCTCCCGCTCATCGCGCTGGTCGCAGCGGCAGACCGTCGGTTCCGCCCGAGCCCGCCAGCACAGCGCTATCGCTGATCGACCACACCGGTGCGGTCGAGAGTGGGCGTTTTAGTCCGGACGGGCGCCGCATCGTCTCTGACGGCTGGGATAAGACGCTGCGGGAGTCGCACACAGCTGATGCAGCCCGGCGAACGCGAGCTCCATCTCCGACTCCACGCCCGCCGCCCGCGCCACCCGGCACCCTGATGCATGTTCAGTCAGGTACTCCAACAGCGCTGACTTGCCGATCCCCGGCTCCCCGCGCAGGACCAGCGCCCCGCTACGCCCTACCCGGAGACCCTCCAACAAGTGGTCGAGCCTTCCGCACTCGCTATGCCGGTCCTGCAACACTGGCGGCACCGCCTCGCGCTCAGCTCCTGTTGCCCCGCGTGCCGGGGCATCGGCCCACAGCGAAGCTAAACCGCACCCTGCGCTCAGTCAACGTCGCCGGCTGGCCCCGGGGCCGGGGACGGCGAAGTCCCCGAACCCCTCGTGGCTGGGGCTTGCCCAGGAAGTCAGCCTCAAGGGTATGGCATCGGCGTAATGGGTCTTGGACGGCTGCGACTCGTCGGCGGCAGTCTCGAAGACGACAACGCAACGGCAACGAAGAAGGACAGGTACTGATCACGGGTGGCTCGGGCTTACGCGGGCGCGGGATCCACCGTGATCATGCACGAGCCCCCCTTCTTAGTCGTCGTGGGCCGGCGGATCCGGGCCCGCCACTGTGGAAATGGTGGTCTGCCAATGGCTGGCCTCGTTGCTCGGTCTGCCCGACACGACGGAGGGCGTGCTGCTCTCCGGCGGGTCGATGGCCAACATCACCGGGCTTGTCGCGGTGCGCAACGTGTTCGGCGCCGGGGTGGTCTACCTGTCGGACCAAACGCACTCCTCCATCGCGCGTGGCCTGCGTTCCATCGGCCAGGCCGACGACGAACTGCGAATATTGGCGACCGACAACAGCATGCGGCTGCCGGTGGACACTTTGCGCCAAGCCATCGTCGACGATCGGCGCAGCGGCAGGCACCCGCTGATGGTTGTAGCGACGGCGGGAACGACCAACACCGGTACCGTGGACGACCTTCCCCGGATCGCCGAGTTATGCCGGCAGGAAGGCCTGTGGCTTCACATCGACGCAGCCTACGGTGGCCCAGCGGCCCTGTTTGAGCCTGGCCGCCACACCCTCTCGGGCATCGAGCACGCCGATTCCCTCGTCCTCGACCCGCACAAGTGGCTCTTTCAACCATATGACGTTGGATGCCTGCTGGTCCGTCGCAGCGGGATACTCGAACAGGCCTACGCGATGAATCCGGAGTATCTCTTGGACGTCAAGGCGCGGCCCGGCGAAGTTGACTTGCGGAATCGAAGCCTGGAACTGACCCGCCGATCGCGCGCCCTCAAACTCTGGATGACGTTCCGCACCTACGGCGCGGAGCGTTTGGGTCAAGCTGTCGAGCGCGGCATTGCGCTGGCCGAACGCGCTGAACAATTGCTGCGTGAAGACGCGATGTGGGAGGTGCTGACGCCAGCGCAGCTCGGAGTTGTGACCTGGGCCGCCGTCGGGGCAGCCGACCAACAACACCGCGCCGCCGCGGCAGCCCTGACGAACGGCGGCTACGCGTCCGTGACGACCACCTCGATTCGCGGCAGATCCGTCCTGCGGTTGTGCGCGCTCAACCCGCGGACGACCGAGGACGACATCCGGGGGACGCTGCGCCGACTGGCCGATTACATCCGGCACGCCAACACCGGCCCTACCCTGGTGCAACCCGACCCGCCCGAGATCAGGGGGTCATCATGAGTAACGACACGACCAGGTCGATCGGCGCAGCCAAGGAAGCGACGGTTGTCATCATCGGCGGCGGGGTCATGGGCACCAGTACCGCATACCACCTCGCCCGCGCCGGCATCCGCGACATCGTGTTGCTGGAGGCCAACGAGCTCGCTTCAGGTTCATCGGGCAAGCCCCTCGGTGGCGTCCGGGCACAATTCTCCGATCCGGCCAACATCGAACTCGGTGCGCGCAGCCTGATCGCGTTCCACCGCTTCAACGACGACTTCGGGGTGGATATCGGCTATCAGCAGGTCGGCTATCTGTTCCTCATCCGTGACGACGCCGACGTGGCCCGGTACCAGGCCAGCATCGAGCTGCAGAACTCCTTCGGCGTGGACAGCCGCATGATCAGCAGCGCGGCAGCCGCCGAGCTGTCGCCTTACGTCGACGCCAGCACAGTTGTCGCCGCGGCGTGGTCACCGACCGACGGCTTCGCACGGCCGAGCGTGGTGGTCAACACCTACGCCGCGGCCGCCGCCCCGCTCGGCGCCGAGATCTGCACAGCATCCCCGGTCGTCGGAATCGAGCAGGCGGGGGGCGACCGAGTCGCCGTGCGCACCCGAGACGGACGTGTCTACACCACGCCGACCGTCATCTGCACGTGTGGCGCTTGGTCGAAGCAGATCGGTGCGATGGTCGACGTGGACCTGCCGATCGAACCCCTCCGTCGCCAGATTGCCTTCACCACACCGCTTTACCCGCGGCCACCGCGCGTACCGTTCACCATCGACTACAGCACCACCGCCTACTTCCACTGCAGCGATGACGGCTCTGGGCTCCTGATCGGGATCGCCGCCAAGGAGCAGGCGGTTGGATTCGACACGGCGGTGACCACCGACTGGCATGACCAGCTCCGCGCGGCGTTGGCGCAGTTCGCGCCGTCGTTGACCGGCGTGCAGTTCGCCTCCGGCTGGGCCGGACTGTACGAGATGACGCCGGACTGCAACGCCCTCATCGGAGAAGCGGATACCAGCGGATTCCGCTTCCTGTACGCGGCCGGATTTTCCGGGCACGGGTTCCTGCAAGGACCCGCGGTGGGAGAGGCGGTCCGCGACCTGTACCTGGGCACCAAGCCCGCCGTCGACGTATCCGGATTCGATGTCAAACGGTTCCTCGGGAAATACCGACGCACCGAACTCAACATCATCTGACGAACACTCCGGCTACGCACTACCGAGAGGAAGACTCACCATGACGACCGCTCAAGCCGGTATCCCCACGACTCCCACCACCGAGGAACTCGTCGACCGCGCGCGGGCAGCCCTTCAGCGTTGCGGGGTGGACCCGCACATGGCCTACCTGACCTGGCGCAGCGTACCGGCACCCGTGCGGGGCGGGTTGATCAAGCGCCTCGGTGAGCTTCTCACCGAGCACAAGGCAGATCGTGCCGACCTCATCACTGTGGAAGTGGGCAAGATCCGCTCCGAAGCTCTGGGCGAGGTCCAGGAGATGATCGACATCTGCGACTTTGCCGTCGGCCTATCCCGCCAGCTCGACGGTCGCACCATGCCCTCCGAACGGCCAGGACACCGGCTCATGGAGACGTGGCACCCGCTCGGCGTCGTCGGGGTGATTTCCGCGTTCAACTTTCCGGCCGCGGTGTGGTCCTGGAACGCCGCCCTGGCGCTCGTCTGCGGCGACACGGTGGTGTGGAAGCCGTCCGAGAAGACAGCCCTCGTCGCCGTCGCGACGACTGCACTCGCCGCGCGTGCCGCCCGTGATGTCGTGCACCGGAGAACCTCAACGTTCTCGTGCTCACCGACGCCGCCGGCGCGCAACCCCTAGTCGACAGTCCGCTCGTTCCGCTGATCAGTGCGACCGGTTCCGAACGGATGGGGGCAGCCATCGGACCGCGGGTCGCCGCGCGCTTTGGCCGCAGCATTTTGGAGCTCGGCGGCAACAACGCGGCGGTGGTTACGCCGTCAGCGGACCTCGATTTGGCGGTGCGCGGCATCGTCTTCGCCGCCGCAGGGACCGCCGGGCAACGATGCACAACCATGCGTCGTCTCATCGTGCATGAGTCCATCGCCGACCAGTTGGCATCCGTGTACCGCGGACTGGCGGTAGGAAACCCCTTCGAGGAATCCGCCCTGGTCGGGCCGCTGATCGACGAGCAATCGTTCTCCGCGATGCAGTCCGCCCTGACACAAGCCGCCGCCGACGGTGGCACCGTGGTCGTGGGCGGCGAGCGAGTCGAAACATCCTCGGGCAACGGCTATCACGTGCGCCCGGCGGTGGTCCGCATGCCGGCACAGAGCGAGGTGGTGCGCCGTGAGACGTTCGCCCCGATCCTCTACGTCCTCACCTACTCGACATTCGACGAGGCGCTCGCACTCCACAATTCCGTGCCACAGGGACTCTCATCCAGCATCTTCACCGCCGACCAGCGCGAGGCAGAGCGATTCCTGGCCGCCGAAGGCTCCGGCTGCGGCATCGTCAACGTCAACATCGGCACCTCCGGAGCGGAAATCGGCGGCGCGTTCGGCGGCGAGAAATCCACCGGCGGCGGCCGCGAGTCCGGCTCGGATGCTTGGCGCGGTTACATGCGGCGAGCCACCAACACCATCAACTACTCCACCGAACTGCCTCTTGCCCAGGGCGTCGCATTCGCATGACAAGGGACGATGCCGAACGGCGTAGCCGGGTCACCTGACGGAAACCCTTGCGCCGGTGCAGATATCGCGTGGTGGTATGGCGTTGAGCGACGACACGAATCCGTGTCATTTCGGCTGGCGGGTCCGGTCAGCTGGGCCATCATGTAGCGAGCCGCGTTGTCGACCTTGATTCGCCATGCCGATACGGCGCCTTCTACGTCGCACGTGCGTATTGCACCGAGGATGCGCTTCGCGTCCTCGACGATCTCGTCGATGGGGTACTGGTACGTCAGTCCCATCAGCGTCACGCACCTCGGGTCCTCCCTGCACGGCGGGCCCGCGGGTCGTCGGCCATCAGAGGACAGCCATCAGAGGACAGAATGAGCATTATGCACAGAGACAGTGAGCACCCGAGGAGGCTTCGCGTCTCCTCGCTAGCAGCGGTAGCCAACCCGTCGTACACGCGGATCGATACGTGGAACCTGCTCGACGACGCGTGCCATCACCTCGCCACGATGCAGCGCGCGGGGCTGGACCCAGGACCGAAAGTCGCTCGGGTGAAGCGGCTGCTGGATCGTCTGGCCGCCTACGAGCGGTATTGGCTGTATCCGGGCGCGGCGAATCTGGAGGCGTTCCGCGGCTACCTCGCCGATCTCGCAACGGAGCGGCTCACCGACGAAGTGGCGCTGGCGGTGCGCCTGCTCTCCGAGTACGGCGACCGCGCCGCACTCTTCGACACGGCGTTACCGCTGGCCGACCAGGAGCTTGTGGCGCGGGCTAAGCAGCAGCAGTTCTACAGCGTGTTGCTGGCCGATGATTCCCCGGCCGCGGCTCCCGAAAGCCTGGCGGAGAGCCTGCGGGCGCTGCGCACACCGTCCGATGACGTGCAGTTTGAACTCCTCGTCGTCTCCAGCGTCGAGGACGCGATCACCGCGGTCGCGCTCAACGGCGAAATCCAGGCCGCCATCATCAACCACGACCTACCGCTGCGTTCGCGCGATCGTCTTCCGCTGATGACGACGCTGCTGGGCACGAAGAGCATGCCGGTCGCGACGGCGGACCTCACACACGACTGGCTCGAATGCGGCGTGTGGATCAGGGAGCTGCGCCCGCACATCGACCTGTATCTGCTCACCGACGAATCGATCGCTGCGCCGATCGAGGAGGGCGCGGACATCTACGACCGCACCTTCTACCGGCTCAACGACGCCACCGACCTGTACAGCACGTTGCTGGGCGGTATCCGCAATCGGTTCGCCACCCCGTTCTTCGACGCGTTGCGCGCCTATGCCGCGGCGCCGGTCGGGCAGTTCCACGCCCTGCCCGTGGCACGCGGTGCAAGCATCTTCAACTCGAAATCACTGCAGGACATGGGCGAGTTCTACGGCCGCAACATCTTCATGGCCGAGACCTCATCGACCTCGGGTGGGCTGGACTCGCTGCTCGACCCGCACGGCACGCTGCGCCACGCGATGGACAAGGCGGCCAAGACCTGGTGTGCCGAGCAGACGTATTTCGTCACCAACGGCACCTCAACGGCCAACAAGATTGTTGTGCAGTCGCTGGTGCGCCCGGGTGACATCGTGCTGATCGACCGCAACTGCCACAAGTCGCACCACTACGGCCTGGTTCTGGCCGGAGCCAGCCCGCTGTACCTGGACGCCTACCCGCTGGAGCCGTTCGCGATCTACGGCGCGGTGTCGCTGCGCACCATCAAGAAGGCGCTGCTCGACCTCGAGGCGGCCGGGCATCTGGACCGGGTGCGCATGCTGCTGTTGACCAACTGCACCTTCGATGGGGTTGTCTACAACCCGCGCCGGGTGATGGAAGAAGTCCTGGCGATCAAGCCCGACATCTGCTTCCTGTGGGACGAGGCGTGGTACGCGTTCGCCACCGCGGTGCCCTGGTCGCGGCAGCGCACCGCCATGATCGCCGCCGACGGGCTCGAGACCATGATGGCCTCCGCCGGATACGCCCAGGAGTACCGCCGCTGGCGCGAGTCGATGCGCGGCGTGGACCGCTCGCAGTGGGTCGACCACCGGCTGCTACCCGACCCCGAGCAGGCCCGGGTGCGGGTCTATTCGACCCACTCCACGCATAAGTCGCTCTCGGCGCTGCGGCAGGCGTCAATGATTCACATCCGCGACCAGGACTTCAACACCCGCAGCCGCGACGCGTTCGGCGAGGCATTCTTGACCCACACCTCGACCTCGCCGAACCAGCAGCTACTGGCGTCGCTGGATCTGGCCCGCCGCCAGGTCGACATCGAGGGCTTCCAGCTGGTCCGCTACGCCTACAACATGGCGCTGGTGTTCCGGCACCGGATCCGCATCGACCCGCTAATCAGCAAGTGGTTCCGGATCCTCGACGAAGCCGACTTGGTCCCCGACCAGTACCGGGCGTCCGGGGTCCGCAGCTACCGCCAGGTCAGTCAGGGCGCCCTGGAGGGCTGGAACGAGGCCTGGAGATCCGACGAGTTCGTGCTCGACCCCACGCGCATCACGCTGTTCATCGGCAAGACCGGGATGAATGGATACGACTTCCGCGAAAAGATCCTCATGGACCGGTTCGGCATCCAGATCAACAAGACCTCGATCAACAGTGTGCTGCTGATCATCACGATCGGCGTCACCTGGTCAAGCATCCACTATCTGCTCGACGCACTGCGCCGCGTCGCCGGCGACTTCGAGCGAAACCTGCGCACCGCCAGCCAGGCCAGCCGCGCCCTTCAGAAGCGCCGGGTCGAGGAAATCACCACCGACCTGCCGCCATTACCGGATTTCAGCGCGTTCGACGCCGCGTTCCGCCCCGATGGCGCGAGTCCGTTCGGCGACATGCGGTCGGCGTTCTACGCCGGTTATGAGGATTCCGACCGCGAGTACGTCCTGCTCGGCGAAGCAGCACGACGCATCGCCGAGGGCAAGACCCTGGTGTCGACCACCTTCGTGGTGCCCTACCCGCCGGGATTCCCGGTGCTGGTACCCGGTCAGATGATCTCCAAGGAAATCCTCTACTTCCTGGCCCAGCTCGACGTCAAGGAAATCCACGGCTACAACCCCGATTTGGGGCTATCGGTCTTCACCGAAGCGGCCATCGCCCGCCTCACGGCCACCCACGGCAAAGCCGATGCCCATGCGCCGCCTGGAACACAGGCCAGCATCACGCTGACCGATTAACGCCCACGACGCTGGTTTGCGTGGCGGTTTCGTGGCGACTGGTATCACGGGCGACAACATCGGGTCGGAGCGTGCAGCGACGGGCGAACACCCGGCGACGGATTGGTCACGTGGTTGAAGCGTTCGACGGTTTTTTGTCCGGTGTCTTAGCCTTCTGAGAGCCGCCGCCGACGGCGTTGGCGCGTTGACCGAGCGCCAACTGCAGTTCGAGCAGTATCCGGTCCGCGGTGTTGCTCAGTTCGATGCCCAGGATCTCCTCCACCCTGCGCAGCCGGTAGCGCAGCGTGTTCGGGTGCACGTTCAACGATTTGGCGGCGCCGCGGACATCGCCGTATTCGGCCAGGTAGGCGTGGACGCTAGCACGCAGAGAAGAGTTGTGTCGGCGGTCGTAGTCCCGTAGTGCCTCCAGGCGAGGGTCGTGCAGTTCGGGGTGCTCGGCGATGAGATCGACGATCTCGCCAAGCAGCACTGGGGTCAGTGACTCGGCGAGCGTGGTGACGCGCCCTTGCGGGAAGGTCGCGGCGGTGCCGTCGAGAACCCGGTCGACTTCGGTGCGCGCCGCGGCGACCTGAGACAGATCCGGGACGGGGATAGCGATCGCGGCGCGCAGCAGCATTGCGCGTCTCGTCTCGAACTGGTCGACCAGTTGGCGCGCCCAGGCGGTGACGCTGCGCGCGGAGGTGTACCGCGGGAGCAGCACGTAGGCCCGGTCGCCGATGATCGTCACCACGGAGTCGCGGCGAAACGAGCTCGCGTGCAATCGCAGCAGGGTGCCGATGGCCGCGAACTCGCGCGCCGCGGAGGCCTCGGTGAGTGGTGCGGCGAAACCGATCACGGCGGCGGGCCCGGCGACCGACAGATTCAGTGCGCTGGCCAGCGTGGGGACGTCGACACCGCCGCCGCGCGCTCCGAACAGTCGTTGGATGAGCAGTCCCTCCGTGGTGGGGGCGTTGAGGTTGCGGGAGATGATGCGGGCGGCCACCGCAGAGGCGCCGCGCAGCACCTCAGCGGCATCGGGGGCGAACGGCGTGGCCCCCTGCTGCACCCAGATTGAGCCGAGGAGCCTCGGCACCGACGACGAATCCGCCCCCGACTGTCTGATGCCGACCACCAGCCGTCGTTTGGTGCCCAGCTCCTGATGGGCGGGCACGTCGATGACCTCATCGGTCCCGCGCAGCCGGTCGAATACACCCCACTGCTGCAGAACACGCAGGTAGTCGCGGGGTCCTTCGCGGCCCAGGATCGACAGCGTGCGCAGTTCGTCGGCGGACTCGTCAGAGGCCGAATAGGCCAGCACCTTCGATTGCGCATCCTCGATCGAGACCATGCCGCCGGCGTTTTGCGCGGTGATCTGGGCCAGGTCGAACAGGTCGGTATCGGTGGCCAGCAGATCGGCGTCATCGACCGCCGCCACCGGGCTGTGCCGTGCCCGGGCGAGCATGCGCTGCACCAACGGGAACAGATGATCCCACCGCGCCTGAGGGTGCACGGCCACCAGCGCCACCGCGGCGTGGCGCGCGGCCACGCGGACGGCGGCCGAGTCCGCGGACTTCGACATCACGGCGATGGGCCGTTGTTCGGGGCTGCGGCGGGCCACCTGCGCCAACCACCCGGCTGCATCGCTGCCGGTGACCCCGACGTGGAGGTACAGGTCCGGCACCGGCGAGGGCGCGTCGTTCTCGATCGCCAGGTCGGCGTTGTCGACCAGGACGACTGAGGAGATGACAACGCTGTCGCCGGCCGGCGCTTCCAGGAGCCCGATGACGGCGGTATCCAGCGCGGTGATCAACTCACGCAGCGTGATCGGCTCGCCCGGACCGCCGATGGTCGCGGACTGCTGCGGTCGGCGGTGAGAGACACTCGACAAGCGACCATCTCCCCTCCGCAACACCGTGGCGCAACTTAGCCAACTGTACAACTTTCTGGCCTGTACTTCGTTCAATTGACCGATGGTCAGGAGGGTTCTGAAGTGTTGACTACTGGCTATTCCGTATACGGCGCAACTGGTCGCCGCCACATCGCCAAGGAGGTCTTATGGACGCGGTCACGATCACTCCAACCCCGGTCAACGAGCCGGTGGGGTCATTTGCGCCGGGAAGCCCCGAGCGAGCTCGGCTGCAGGCCAAACTCACCGAGCTCGGCTCGACACCCACCGAGATCCATCACGTCATCGGCGGCCAGCACCGCCGCAGCAGCGGCCGGCCCGTCAACGTGGTCCAGCCGCACCGTCATGCCGCGGTGCTGGGCACCTTCACCAACGCCGACGCCGACGACATCCGTGACGCGGTCACCGCCGCCGACAAGGCTGCTCCGCAGTGGCGGGCACTGCCGTTCGATGAGCGGGCCGCGGTATTCCTGCGGGCGGCTGACCTGCTGTCGGGGCCGTGGCGGGAAACACTGGCCGCGGCCACCATGCTCGGGCAGTCCAAGACCGCCTACCAGGCCGAGATCGACACCCCTTGCGAGTTGATCGACTTCTGGCGGTTCAACGTGCACTTCGCCCGCCAGATCCTCACCGAGCAGCCCGTCTCCTCCCCCGGAGTGTGGAACAAGGTCGAGTACCGTCCGCTGGAAGGATTCATCTACGCCATCACCCCCTTCAACTTCACCGCGATCGCGGGCAATCTGCCCACCGCGCCGGCGTTGATGGGCAACACGGTGGTGTGGAAGCCGTCCGACACCCAGGCCGTCGCCGCGTACTGGACGATGAAGCTTCTCGAAGCCGCCGGTTTGCCGCCCGGGGTGATCAACCTAGTCACCGGGCTTGGTCCCGCTGTCTCCGACGTCGTGCTGGCCGACCCCCGCCTGGCCGGGATCCACTTCACCGGGTCGACCGGAACCTTCCAGCATCTGTGGCAGCAGGTCGGCAACAATATCTCCGGTTACCACACCTACCCCCGGCTGGTCGGCGAAACCGGCGGCAAGGACTTCGTTTTGGCGCACAGCTCCGCCAATCCCGACGTGTTGACCACCGCCCTGGTGCGGGGCGCGTTCGACTACCAGGGCCAGAAGTGCTCCGCCGCCTCGCGCGCCTTCATCCCGTCCTCAGTCTGGGCCAAGATGGGCGATGACCTGATCGCCAAGACCTCCGCGCTCACCTACGGCGACGTCACCGACTTCGCGAACTTCGGCGGCGCGGTCATCGACAAGCGCTCCTTCGACCGCAACGCCGACGCGCTCGCCCGGGCCAAGTCCACATCGAGCCTCACCATCGCCGCCGGCGGCCGCGTCGACGACCGTGTCGGCTACTTCGTCGACCCGACACTGCTGCTCGGCGATGACCCCACCGACGAGGCGTTTCGCACCGAGTACTTCGGCCCGATCCTGGCCGTGCACATCTACGACGATTCACGCCGCGGCGCGTTCGACGACATGCTCACCCTCGTCGACACAGGCTCCAGCTACGCATTGACCGGAGCGATCATCGCCGACGACCGCACCGCAATCACCCAGGCCACCAACGGACTGCGCTTCGCGGCGGGCAACTTCTACATCAACGACAAGCCGTCCGGCGCCGTCGTCGGCCAGCAACCGTTTGGCGGGGCCCGCGCCTCGGGAACCAACGACAAGGCCGGTTCCCCGCAGAACCTGCTGCGGTGGACCTCCGCACGCACGATCAAGGAAACCTTCGTCCCGCCAACCGACCACCTCTACCCCCACCAGGCGGCCCAAACCACCCCCAAGGACAACTGATGGCATTCTCAACTCTGCTCAGGCCCGCCCTGCTGGCCGCGGCCCGCTCTACGCGTATGGAGCGCACGATCACCAAAGTGCCGATCACCAAGAGCGTGGTGGACCGATTCGTCGCCGGCACAACCGAACCCGACGCGGTGGAGGCAGCCCGGTCTATTCTCGCCTCCCGCCGCTACATCACCATCGACTATCTCGGCGAGGACACCAGCGACATCGAACAGGCCAACGACACAGCCAAGCACTATCTGACGCTGCTGCCCGCACTGGCCCAGCTGGCCCCGACCGCCGAGGACACCGGCACACCGCGCAGCATCGAGGTCTCACTCAAGCTGTCGGCGCTCGGGCAGTTCCTGCCCCGTGACGGACACAAAATCGCCACCGACAACGCCCACAAGATCTGCTCGGCCGCCGAGCAAGCCGGCGCCTGGGTCACCATCGACGCCGAAGACCACACCACAACCGACTCCACCCTGTCGATCGTGGCCGAACTGCGCCAAGAGTTCCCCAGCCTGGGCACCGTCTTGCAGGCCTACCTGCGACGCACCGAGGGTGACTGCCACGACCTCTCCGGTCCCGGCTCACGCATCCGGCTCTGCAAAGGCGCCTACAGCGAACCCGCGTCGGTGGCCTACCAGGGCAAGCACGACGTCGACGAGGCCTACCTACGGTGCTTGCGCATCCTGATGGACGGCCAGGGCTACCCCATGGTGGCCAGCCACGACCCACTCATCGTCGACGCCGCTCTCGAACAGGCCACCATCAGCGACCGCGGCGCCGACCGGTTCGAACTGCAGATGCTCTACGGCATCCGCGACGCCGAACAGCTACGCCTGATCAACGAGAACCAGCACCTGCGGGTCTATATCCCCTACGGCCAGGAATGGTACGGCTACTTCATGCGTCGGCTCGCAGAACGCCCGGCCAACCTGGCGTTCTTCGTGCGGTCACTGACCTCAACGAAATAGCAAACCTGGGAAGGACCTTTGCGACGTTGGAAACCGTTGCGTGGCAGCGCTTGAGTGCTCGGCCGCAC
>Ga0070667_100003317_pt1 | contig 13761 bp, 13 predicted proteins | sample KBSS33metaG_FD_64659 | JGI IMG/M metagenome (GOLD analysis project Ga0070667, IMG submission 64659) | Switchgrass rhizosphere microbial communities from Kellogg Biological Station, Michigan, USA - KBS S3-3 metaG | ecosystem: Host-associated > Plants > Roots > Rhizosphere > Soil ...
CGCCGGGCTTCCACGCGGCCTGGCCCATGAATTGATCGCGCCGCGTACGGAAGCGGTCGAAGATGTTGCCGCCGCTCTTCAGGTCGTCGTCGTTGTGCGAGAGCTGCGCGCTGGTCGTCCAGGTCGGGGTGATCGCGCCGCGGTAGTCGAGCGCGGCGACATCGCTCTTGAGCTTGTTGCGGAAATCGGGTGACGCGTCCTGCGCGAAGGTCGGCGGCGCGAATTCGCTGGCGTCGTACTGCGCGTTGAGCCGGCTCTCGACCACGTTCAGACCGATGCGGTGCCCGGCCACCGGCGTGAAGCCAAGCTTGAACTGGCCGGTGTCGCGTGTGAAGCCGTCGTCGTCCGGGTTGTAGTTGCCGAACTGGTCGCCGGGCTTCAAGGCCGAGACGCCGCGGTTGCTCTCGCGCGCCAGCGAGGCCGCGTAGTCGAAGCCGCCGCCGGCGCCGCTGAGGCCGGCGCCGCCCTGGCGCGCGCTGTAGCCGCCGATCGCGCCGTTCGCGCTGAAGCGCGGCTCGCCCTCGCCGCGCTTCGTGAAGATCTGCACCACGCCGCCGACGGCATCGGCGCCGTACAGGCTGGAGGCCGGCCCGCGCAGGACTTCGATGTGGTCGATCTGCGCCAGCCCGATCGATTCGAACTCGACCTGCCCAAGCGTGGCCGAGCCGACGCGAACGCCGTCGATCAGCACGACGGTGGCGTTGGCGCCGCCGCCGCGGACGAAGATGCTGGCGTTCTGCCCGGGCCCGCCGTTGCGCGAGACCTGCACGCCGGCCTCGCGGCGCAGCAGGTCTTCGATCGAATCGGCGGTGCTGGCGCGGACGCGTTCTGCATCGATCAAGACCACGTCGGCGGTGACGCGGTCCAGCGCCTGCGGCTCGCGACTGCCGGTGACGACGATGGGCTCGAGCGGGGTCTGTGCGAAAGATGGTGCCGCGATCGACGCGAGCACAGCGAAGCAGCCGGTGACGGCCAGGGGCGCGCGTGGCGCCAAGGTACGAAGGGTCATGGTTGAACGAACTCTGACTGAGGGCGAGCGATCCGCTTCCCCGCGGGCGCTTGCGACATGGCCACGCACCCGAGGGCGCGTTCCGCTCGTTGGCCGGTATCCGGGCTGGCGGAGCGACCCTGGCGACCTTCCCGAAGGATTCGCGGCCTTCAGTGGTGTGAGCGCAAGAGCAGAAGAACACTGGATTGCACCAGCAAATCTTCGTCCGCCGTACCGTTGCGGGGGCAGCGCAGATTCGGTCGCCGCGCATGAAGCGTGACTTCCTTCTGCTTCCCGTTTAACTGTGCCGACTGAACGCCGGCACGGGCACCAACAGCGCGGATTGTAAACAGGGCCGACCTTTAGAATGGGCGCAACAAGCCTTCCAGCCCCGAACACCACTCGCCATGTCGAAGATCGAAGAACTCGCCGAGCGGGTCGAGCGCCTGCTGGTTCGGCATGCCGAGTTGCAGCGCACCAACGCGCTGCTCGCACAGCAGGTGAGCGTGGTGACGCACGAACGTGACAACCTGCGCTCGCGTCTGAACGCCGCGCGCAGCCGCATCGATGCATTGCTCGAGAGGCTGCCGACTGACGCGACGCCGACCACACCCGACGACGACGCCACCCGGGCCGCCCCATGAAGCAGATGGAAGTGACGATCCTCGGCCAGAGCTACCTGCTCGGTTGCCCCGATGGCGGCGAGGTCGCGCTGCTCGAAGCGGTCGGCAGCGTCGACCGCGAAATGAGCGCAATCCGCGATGGCGGCAAGGTCAAGGCGCGCGAGCGCATCGCGGTGCTCGCGGCGCTGAACCTCGCCTACGCGCTGGCCGGGCGGCCCGCGGCACGTGCGCCGCAATCTGCCGCAGCCGCGGCCACACCGGGCGAGATCGACATCGATCACCTGATCGAACGCCTCGATGAGGCGCTGGGCGCTGACGGGCAATTGCTCTGAGCTTCACACCTGCGTCATGTGCAGGCTTAGAATGAATTCGTCCGTCGCATTCGCGTGAGTTTTATATTTCCTTGAACCTATGCTCTTTAGAGCAAGGGCTTGGAACATCGCCCGGCTGGTGTGATCGTCTCGCGTCAGATGAACCCGAAGCCGGGCTGACCTCGCCCACCTGAACTCCTGGTTCAGGAATGCGGCTCATGGTTCGCGGCGGACACCTTTCTTCCCCTTTGATCCTCCGGTCCCCATGCGCCATTGGCTGATGAAGAGCGAGCCGTCAGAGTGCTCGATCGACGACCTCGCGGCCGCCCCGAAGCAGACCGTTCCGTGGGTCGGCGTGCGCAACTATCAGGCGCGCAACTTCATGCGCGACGAGATGCACCCCGGCGACGGTGTGCTGTTCTATCACTCGTCCTGCCCCGAGCCGGGCATCGTTGGGCTGGCCGAAGTCGCGAGCACAGCCTACCCGGATGCGACCCAGTTCGACCCGAAGAGTCACTACTTCGATCCGAAGTCGACCGCCGACGCGCCGCGCTGGCTGCATGTGGACGTGAAGCTCGTGCGCAAGACACGGCCGCTGGCGCTGGCCGAGATGCGCTCGGCGCCGGCGCTGGCCGACATGGCCACGCTGCGGCGCGGCAACCGCCTGTCGATCACGCCCGTCACGGCCGATGAGTGGCGTGCGGTGCTGGCGCTGCTGAAGAAACCGGGTTGACCGGCGGCTGCGGCGCGTGTTCGCGGTGCTGCTGTTCGACCTGACGGCCCGGCAGCCTTGATGGTCGACCAGGCGCGGCGCGCCTGAACGCGCGCCTCAGCTCGCGCCCAGCTCAAAGCGGATGCTCGCCAGCGCGACGTGGTTGCCACCGCGCTTCTGGGCCTCGCGCAACGCGGTGTCGGAGGCCTGCAGCAACTCTTCCTCGCTGTGCGCGGTGTGCGGGAAGCTCGCCACGCCCATCGACACCGTGAAGCCGAGGTCGCGCCCTTCGAGCACGACGATCTGCGTCGCGCACTGGCGCCGCAGCCCTTCCATGCGCGAGTGCGCCGTCGCCAGCCCAACGCCCGACAGCAACACCGCGAAGCGGTCTTCGTCGAGCCGGCACGATGCATCCATCGCCCGGGTGTTGCTGCGCAGCAGCCGACCGAGCGCCTCGAGCACGCGGGTGCGGGCGCTGTCGCCGAGCGCCTTGACGGTGTCCGCCAGCGGATCGAGGGCAATCGAGACGAGCGCGAACTCGCGGTGCTCGCGCGACGACAGGTCGACCTCGCGCCGCAGCTGATCGTCAAAGTGCATGCGCTGGTACAGGCCGGTGGTGCTGTCACGCAGGCTTTGATCCTGGGTCTCGCGGCGCTGCACCTCGGCGGCGAGCTGTTGCTGCTCGAGCTGCACCAGCGCCTGCTGCAGCTGCTGCTCGCGCTGGTGCGCGGTGGTCTGCTCGACCCACACGCTCAACACGTGGCGCGCCGGGCCGCCGTCGCCCCGCGCCAGCGGCAAGCGCGTGACAGTGAATTCGCGCTTGCGGCCGTCGCGGTCGATGCGTTGCTGGCCGAGCGTCGGGGCGGCATGCGCCAGCGCGGTCTGCTCGGCCGCGCGCATCGCGGCGGATTGGGCCGGCTCCATCAGATCGGCATCGCCGGCGCCGGTCATCGTCGCGACCTCGCGGCCGAAGAGCTCGGCCATCGCGGCGTTGACGTGCAGGTAGCGGCCGGTCGCGGCGTCCTTGACCGAGAGCAGGACGTCGACGCGGTCGAGCATTTCCAGCAGGGCGCCGGCCAGCACCGCGTCGTCAACCTCGAGCACGCGGGCCAGCGCGCGCGCACTGTCGCTGCGGCGTTGCGGCGTGCTCGGTGTCGTCTCGTTCATCAGCGCCATCTTCCCTGAGATCCACAAGCATCTTGGTCTCGGGACCCGCCCATGGCAAGCGTTGCGCGCCGCGAATCACGAGTCCACCCCTAACTTGATGATAGCGGCACGCGTAGTCTGTGCTAGCTCGTTTACGAAGCCCGAGACCGCGGTCGGCCGGCCCGGGCCACGGCGTGGGCATTTGAAATTCATTGTTGCCGGATCGCCGTCGGGCCTGAAAATTGCGATCCGCGCCGTTCGGGAGACAAGCATGGCGATCGCAAGCTACATCAGGGAAATCGGCCGCGGCAAGGAAGGCGCACGCTCGTTGACCGAGACTCAGGCGCAAGACCTGATGAGCCAGGTGCTCGATGGTCGGGTCACCGACCTGGAGATCGGCGCATTCGCGCTGGCCATGCGCATCAAGGGCGAGTCGATCGCCGAACTCGCCGGCTTCGTGCGCGCCGCGCACGAGCGCTGCATAGCCATCCGGCCGGCCCGGCCGACCATCCTGCTGCCGTCGTACAACGGCGCGCGCAAGCTCCCCAACCTGACACCGCTGCTGGCGCTGCTGCTGGCCCAGGAAGGCGCGCAGGTGCTGGTGCACGGCCCGATGCTGGACGCCGGCCGCGTCGGCAGCGCCGAGATCTTTCGCGATCTCGGGTTGCCGTTTGCAAGCAATGCCGAGGAGATCGAGAACGGCTGGGCGCGGCGTGAGCCGGTCTTCATCGCCACGCACGACCTGTGCCCGCCGTTGGCGCGCCTGCTCGAGGTGCGGCGCGTCGTCGGGCTGCGCAACTCGGGCCACACGGTGGCGAAGGTGCTGTCGCCCTGCAGCGGCGGCACGTCGCTGCGGGTCGTCAACTACACGCACCCGGAGTACGCGACGATGCTGGCCGAGTTTCTGGCCCACACCGGCGGCGACGCCGTGCTGCTGCGCGGCACCGAGGGCGAGCCGGTCGCCGACCCGCGACGCGCCCCGCGGCTCGACGTGTTCATCGAGGGCCGGCCCCGAGCCGACCTGTCGCATTCCGCGCACGAGGGCGTGCTGACCGAGCTGCCGGTGCTGCCGCGTGGCTTCGACGCGGCGACCACCGCGGTCTACATCCAGGCCGTCGTCAGCGGCGAGAAGCCCGCGCCGGGGCCGCTGACGCGGCAGGTCGAGTGCCTGATGGGCGCGCTCGGCGCGATCCGCCGCGCGGCGCCGCAGGAGCAGATCGCCTGAGCCGAAGACCCTGAGTTCGCGCCGCATAATGCGCGGCAGTCCGGCCCACCGGAACGGCCTGGGAGGGCGTGATGAAGCAAGAACTCGACAAGCTCAACAAGCTAAGCGAATCGCACGGCGCGCTGCGCCCCGGCAAGGGTCTGGTGTCGGGCGTGATCGCACTGTCGCTGGCGATTTTGTGTTTCCTGGGCGTGCTTGCCTTTCACTGGCCGCAGTACCTGACGACGCCGCAGCTGCGCCAGTCGTACAACGTCGACGCGATGCGGCTGCTGCTGTTCTGGTCAATGGTGCTGGCCGGCGCGATCGCGCTGTGCAACATCATCGGCGGGCGCGCCCGCTGGCTCGCGTTCGCCGCGTTCGTGCTGATCGGCCTGTCGCTCGCGCTCGGCGGGCACAAGGTGCCGGTCAACGACTTCCCGGACAACACGCCCTACATCGGGTTGGACTGGTTCATCCTGGACCTGCTCGGCTCGACCCTGATCTTCGTCTTCATCGAGAAGCTGTTCGCGCTGCGCAAGGAGCAGCCGGTGTTCCGCCCTGAATGGCAGACCGACTTCCACCACTTCATCGTCAACCACATGGTGGTCGGCTTCGTGCTGCTGGCGACGAACCTGCTGGTGCACAAGCTGTTCGGCTGGGCCGCGCAGGACGGCATCCGCGGCTTCGTACAGAACCTGAACTTCTTCGTCGCGCTGTTCCTGATCGTGCTGGTCGCCGACCTGGTGCAGTACTGGACGCACCGCGCGTACCACGAGGTACCGCTGCTGTGGCGGCTGCACGCGGTGCACCACAGCGTCAAGAGCATGGACTGGCTGGCCGGCTCGCGCCAGCACATCCTCGAGCTGATCATCACGCGCACGCTGGTGCTGGCACCGATCTACGTGCTGGGCTTCAGCAAGGAGGTGATCGATGCGTACATCATCATCGTCGGCTTCCAGGCGGTGTTCAACCACGCCAACGTGAGCGTGCGGCTCGGGCCGCTGCGCTACGTGATCGTGACGCCCAACTTCCACCATTGGCATCACTCGCAGGACGACGATGCGATCGACCGCAACTACGCGGCCCACTTCGCGTTCATCGACCACGCGTTCGGCACCGCGGTGAAGTCCGAGCGCGAATGGCCCGAGCACTACGGCGTGGTCGGCGACTACGTCCCGAACGGCTTCTTCAAGCAGGTGGCGTTCCCATTCGTGTGGAAGGGCTGAGCTTCGACGCGGTCGTCGTCGGCGCCGGCGCGGCGGGACTGCACTGCGCCGCGATCGCCGGCCAGCGCGGCCTTCGCGTGCTGCTGATCGATCATGCCGAGAAGGTCGCCGAGAAGATCCGCATTTCCGGTGGCGGGCGCTGCAACTTCACGAACCGCGACACGACGCCGGCGAACTTCCTGTCCGCGAACCCACCCTTCTGCCGCTCGGCGCTGGCGCGCTACACGCCGGCCGATTTCATCGCGCTGCTGCAGCGCCACGGCGTCGGCTGGCACGAGAAGCACAAGGGACAACTGTTCTGCGACGAGGGCAGCGAGGCCGTCATCGCGATGCTGCTGCGCGAATGCGCGCAGGGCGGCGTCGAGCGCTGGCAGCCCTGCGCCGTGCAGGTGGTGCGGCACGGCGCCGCCGGTTTCGAGCTCGACACCGATCGCGGCAGCGTCCGCGCGATGCAGCTGGTGATCGCGACCGGCGGGCTGTCGATCCCGAAAATCGGCGCGAGCGACTTCGGCTACCGGCTTGCACGCCAGTTGGGCCACGCCATTGTCGAGACCCGCCCCGCGCTGGTGCCCTTGAGCTTCGACCCGGTGAGCTGGGCACCGTTCGCGGCACTGTCCGGCCTGTCGCTCGAAGCGGCCATCGAAACCGGCGACGCCAAGTCCCGCACGCGCTTCGTCGAAGACCTGCTGTTCACGCACCGCGGCCTGAGCGGCCCGGCGGTGTTGCAGATCTCCAGCTTCTGGCGCGCCGGCACCCCGATTCGACTCGATCTGGCACCCGGTCGCGATCTGACCGCCGAACTCCTGAAGGCCAAACGCGACTCGCGCCGCAAGCTCGCCAACGAACTCGCCGAACTGTTGCCGAAGCGGCTCGCCGACGCCTGGTTGCTGCCGACGCCGGCGCTTGCCGAGCGCACGCTGCCGGAACAGCGCGATCGCGACCTCGCGCAGCTGGCCGCCCGGTTGCAGCGCTGGGAACTGAAACCGCAGGCGACCGAGGGCTACCGCAAGGCCGAGGTCACGGCCGGCGGCGTCAACACGCGCGAGCTGAGCTCGCAGACGATGCAGAGCCAGCGCATCGCCGGTCTGTACTTCATCGGCGAGCTCGTCGACGTGACCGGGTGGCTGGGCGGCTACAACTTCCAGTGGGCGTGGGCGAGTGCCGCCGCCTGCGGCCGGGCGCTTGCCCAGGCGGGCTGAGCCCTGGCATCGTGTAGGCACGGCGGGACGGATTGCGAGCGTTCCCCACCCGGGCTATAATCGATGGTCTTTGCTGGCAAAACCACGCGTTGCGATTGGCGGGCTGCTTAAGAGCTGGAACTCCGGACCCTCCGGTTCACCGAGCTCCTTCCGACACCGAGCGCACCTTTATTTCAGGATCAACCCTTTACATGACTACGATTCGCGTCAAAGAAAACGAGCCATTCGACGTGGCCCTGCGCCGCTTCAAGCGCACCATCGAGAAGCTCGGCCTGCTGACCGACCTGCGTGCCCGCGAGTTCTACGAGAAGCCCACCGCCGAACGCAAGCGCAAGAAGGCGGCGGCCGTGAAGCGTCACTTCAAGCGCGTTCGCAGCATGCAGCTGCCGAAGAAGCTGTTCTGATCTCGCGGCGCTGAGCCCCGGAACGGGGCTCGTCTTGCCCAGGAAGCCCGCGACCCGCGGGCTTCTTCGTTTCCAGACCGGAGTTCGCATGAGCCTCAAGGACCAGATCACCGAAGACATGAAGACCGCGATGCGCGCCAAGGACGCGGCGCGCCTGCTGACGATCCGCGGCCTGCTCGCGGCCTGCAAGCAGCGCGAAGTCGACGAGCGCATCGTGCTCGACGACGCCGCGGTCGTCGCGATCATCGACAAGCTCGTCAAGCAGCGCAAGGACTCGATCGCGCAGTTCAGCGCGGGCAACCGGCCCGATCTCGTCGACAAGGAAACCGCCGAGCTGCATGTGCTCGAAGCCTACCTGCCGCAACGCCTGGGCGCCGAGGCGGTGGCTGCCGAAGTCGCTGCCGTCGTCGCCGCGATCGGTGCGGAACTCGGCCGGGCCGCTGGCCAGGGCGACATGGGCAAGGTCATGGGCGCGGTCAAGACACGCCTGGCCGGCAAGGCCGACATGGCCCTGGTCTCGGCGGCCGTCAAGAAGGCACTCACTTCATGAGCGCGCCGCCAGTCCTGCAGCTCAGCGCCGACGTCTGCGTCGCCCCGCAACTCGACCCGGCGGTGATGGCGTGGGCCGCGCAGTCCGGCTTCAGGAGCATCGTCAACAACCGACCCGACTTCGAGGGCGGGCCGGACCAGCCGACCAGCGCTGCCATCGAAGCCGCGGCGCTGGCTGCCGGCCTGCGCTACGTGCACCTGCCGGTGCAGCCCGCCGTGCAAACGCCCGACGAGGTCGCGCGCTTCGCGGCCCTGCTCGCCGAACTGCCGAAGCCGATCCTGGCGTTCTGCCGCACCGGCACGCGCTCGGGCAAGCTCTACCGCGCCGCCACCGGCGGCTGATCCGGCGCGGCCCCTGAGCGCGCACCCCGCGGTGCGCGCTCAGGGTTACACCGTGCAACGATCGCAAGACGCCCCTCTAGAATCGCCCGGGCCATCACAGGCGGACGCGCCCGCGCGACGCTCCTGCACTCGGCAGCTTTGGGGGAGACACCGTGCAGTTCTTGCTTCAGATTTCGCGCTGGATCGACCGACTCAGCGAGTTCGTCGGGCGCTGCGTGGCGTGGCTGATCCTGGCCGCGGTGCTCATCAGCGCGGTCAACGCCGTCGTGCGCAAGCTGTTCAACATGAGTTCGAACGGGTTCCTCGAAATCCAGTGGTATCTGTTCGCGGCCGTCTTCCTGCTCGCCGCCGGCTACACCATGCTGCGCCAGGAGCATGTGCGCATCGACGTGATCCTGGGCCGGTTCAGCAAACGCACCCAGATCAAGATCGAGGCCGTGTGCATCGTGGTCTTCCTGTTTCCGTTCTGCGTCAACGTCATCACCTTGGTCTGGCCGCTGGTGGTCAGGTCCTACCTGACGGGTGAGATGTCGTCCAACGCCGGCGGCCTGATCCGCTGGCCGGTGTTCGCGATGGTTCCTGCGGGCTTCACGCTGCTGCTGATCCAGGGCGTATCCGAACTGATCAAGCGCATCGCCTTCCTCCAGGGCCTGATCGACGACCCGACCAAGAAGAAGCAGGCCAAGTCAGCCGAGGAAGAGCTCGCCGATTCGATCCGCGCCACGACCGCCGGGGCGGCGCGATGATCGACTTCCTGTCGGCCTACATGGCCCCGATCATGTTCGGGGCCCTGATTCTCTTCCTGCTGATCGGGTACTCGGTGGCCTTCTCGCTGGCTGCCTGTGGCCTGCTGTTCGGCCTGATCGGCGTCGAGCTCGGCCTGATGCCGGCCACGCTGTTGCAGGCCCTGCCGCTGCGCATCTTCGGCATCATGCAGAACGACACGCTGCTGGCGATTCCATTCTTCACCTTCATGGGCCTGATCCTCGAACGATCGGGCATGGCCGAAGACCTGCTCGACACCATCGGACAGTTGTTCGGCCCCGTGCGCGGCGGCCTGGCCTATGCGGTGATCCTGGTGGGTGCGATGCTCGCGGCCACCACCGGCGTGGTCGCGGCCTCGGTCATCGCGATGGGCCTGATCTCGCTGCCGATCATGCTGCGAACGGGCTACGACCGGCGCGTCGCGTCCGGCGTGATCGCGGCGTCGGGCACCCTGGCGCAGATCATTCCGCCGTCGCTGGTGCTGATCATCATGGCCGACCAGCTCGGCCAGAGCGTCGGCGATCTGTACAAGGGCGCATTCGTGCCCGGCTTCGTGCTGACCGGCTTCTACCTGGCCTTCGTCCTGCTCGTGAGCCTGGTCAAGCCGAGCTTCGTGCCCGCCCTGCCGGCCGAGGCGCGCACGATCCGCGAAGACAACGGCTCGCCCGGGCTGCGCTCGCTCGGCGTGTTGTTCGTGGCGTCCACCGCGCTCGCGATCCTGTTCGCCAAGACGCGCCCGGCCTCGACCCCGACCGACGAACTGATCGTGGTGTCGATGTGCGTCGGCGTCGGCACGGCCTTCGTGCTGGCGGTCGTCAACAAGACCCTCAAGCTCGGCCTGCTGTCGCGGATGGCCGAACGCGTCACCTTCGTGCTGATCCCGCCGCTCGGGCTGATCTTCCTGGTGCTGGGCACGATCTTCCTGGGCGTCGCCACACCCACCGAGGGCGGTGCGATGGGTGCCACGGGCGCCCTGGCGATGGCGATGGCCCGCAAGCGCATCGACCTGAAGCTGCTGCGCCAGGCCATGGACTCGACGATGAAGCTGTCGTGCTTCGTCGTCTTCATCCTGGTGGGGTCCACCGTCTTCAGCCTGTCGTTCCAGGCGGTCGACGGCTCCAGATGGGTCGAGCATCTGCTCGGCGGCCTGCCCGGCGGCGCGCTCGGCTTTTTGATCGTGGTCAACATCCTGATCTTCGTGCTGGCGTTCTTCCTCGACTTCTTCGAGCTCAGCTTCATCGTCGTGCCGCTGATCGGGCCGGTGGCCATCAAGCTGGGCATCGACCCGGTCTGGTTCGGGGTGCTGCTGGCGGTGAACATGCAGACCTCGTTCATGCACCCGCCGTTCGGCTTCGCACTGTTCTACCTGCGCAGCGTCGCCCCCACCGACGACTACAAGGACCGCGTCAGCGGCAAAACCATCGCCAGGATCACGACCGGGCAGATCTACTGGGGCGCGATCCCGTTCGTGATCATCCAGATCGTGATGGTCGGCCTGATCATCGCCTTCCCGGGCATCGTCACCCGCGACACGAACAAGGCCGCCGAAGGCAACCTCGACCAGTTGCAGCAGCAGATCGACAACGGCCTGGGAGCCACGCAGAAGCCCGCACCCACACTGCCGGGTGCCGGCGAGAAGGCCAAGGACGCACCTGAAGACCCGATGGAGGCGATTCTCCGGGCGAACGAGCAGGACAAGGCGAAGAAGTAGCTGCGCCCCGCCGCCTGCCACGCACACAAAAAAAGGGGCCCGGAGGGCCCCTTTTCCTTTGCGCTTCAGCGCTCAGAGTTTCTGCGCCTGCATGAAGTCGTCGAAGCCGGATTCGGTGAAGCGGAACCAGAGATTGGAATCGCGACGGAACGTCGAGAAGTCCTCGTAGATCTTCTTCCATGCTGGGTTGCTGGCCGACAGTTCGCTGTACAGCGCCGTCGCTTCCTTGAACGACGCCTCCATGAAGTCCTTCGGGAAGCGGAACAGCTTGGTCCCGCTGCCGACGAGTCGCTTGAGCGCGGCAGCGTTGCGCGCGTCGTACTTGGCCTGCATGTCGACGTGGGCATGCGACGCCGCCACCTCGATCATCGCCTTGTACTCGGCCGAAAGGGCGTTGTAGGCCTTGTCGTTGATGAAGAAGTCGAGCTGCGGGCCGCCTTCCCACCACGCCGGGTAACCGTAGTTGGGCGCGATCTTGCTCAGCCCCAGCTTCTCATCGTCGTAGGGGCCGATCCATTCGGCCGCGTCGATCGTGCCCTTCTCCAGCGCCTGGTAGATCTCGCCACCGGGAATGTTCTGCGGCACGCCGCCGATGCGCTCGATCACCTTGCCGCCGAAGCCACCGATGCGGAACTTGAGGCCCTTGATGTCGGCCAGCGACTGGATCGGCTTGCGGAAGAAGCCGCCCATCTGCGCACCCGTGTTGCCGCCGGGGAAGTTGATGATGTTGTACTTGGCGTAGAACTCGCGCATCAGCTTCAGGCCGTTGCCTTCGTACATCCAGGCGGTCATCTGACGCGAGTTCAGGCCGAACGGGATGGCACAGCCGAGCGCGAAGGTCGGGTCCTTGCCGAAGAAGTAGTACGCCGCGGTGTGCGCCATCTCGACCGTGGCCGCCTGAACGCCGTCGACGACGCCGAAGGCCGGCATCAGTTCGCCTGGCCCGTGGACGCTGATCTGGAACTTGCCGCCGGTCATGTCGCTCATCCGCTTGGCGAACACGTCGGCGCCGCCATAGATGATGTCCGCGGCCTTCGGAAAACTCGACGCCATGCGCCAGCGCACGGCGGCCTGGGCGTGCACGATGGCCGGAGCAGCTCCTGCGGCCAGAACGCCCGCGATACCCGCACTGCGGACGAAGGAACGACGTTCCATGAATGAATCTCCTCGAGAGGTGGGCGCGCGCCCGGGGGAATGGACAGGCGGGATTCTAGGAGTCGGACCCGCGCCCGCCGCACCGGGGTTTCCCCCCTTCGGCCTCAGCTGCCGGCGATCTTCAGCCGATCGATCAGCACCGAGCCGATCGTTTTGCTGCCCATCGTGTAGGCATCGGCGCCGACCGCGACGATTCCCTTGAACATCGTGCGCAGGTTGCCCGCGATCGTGATTTCGTGCACCGGGTATTGCAGCCGCCCGTGCTCGACCCAGAAACCGGCCGCACCGCGCGAGTAGTCGCCGGTCACGTAGTTCACGCCCTGCCCCATCAGCTCGATCACGAACAGGCCACGGTCCAGCTTCTTCAGCATCGCCGGCAGGTCGTCGCCGGGCTGCGTCAGCCGGCTCGTCAGCGTCAGGTTCTGCGAGCCGCCGGCGTGACCGGTGGTGCGCATGCCCAGCTTGCGGCCCGAATAGGTCGACAGGAAGTAGCCCTGCACCTCGCCGCCGCGCACCACGTCGCGCGCGCGCGTCAGCACGCCCTCGTCGTCGAACGGCGCGCTGCCCTTGCCGCGCGGCAGGTGCGGGTCTTCGTGGATGTCGATGTGCGGCGCGAGCGCCTGCCGGCCCAGGCTGTCGAGCAGGAAGCTCGACTTGCGGTACAGCGCGCCGCCGCTCGTCGCCTGCACGTAGGCACCGAGCAACCCGGCCGCAAGCGAGGACTCGAACAGCACCGGCACCTCGCAGGTCTTGATCTTGCGCGAGTTCAGGCGCGACAGCGCGCGCTCGGCCGCGTAGCGGCCGACGGCTTCGGGCGAGGCCATCTCCTCGGCAGCGCGCATCGACGTGTACCAGGCGTCACGTTGCATGTTGGCGCCCCGCTTGACGCCCGTCGAGGCGATCGGTGCGACCGACAGCGAATGGCGCGAGCTCGCATAGCCGCCACGAAAGCCGCGGCTGTTGCCGGCGAAGAAGTGCGACTGCTGCGCCGACACGCCGGCCCCTTCGGAGTTCGTGATGCGCTTGTCCACGGCGAAGGCCGCGGCCTCACAGCGCAGCGCGATCTGCATGGCGCGCTCGGCGTCGACCGCCCAGGGGTGGAACAGGTCGAGGTCGCGCGTGGCGGCGTCGCCGCTGGCGATGTCCTGCGCATCGGGCAGGCCGGCGGCGCTGTCTTCGGCGGTGAAGCGCGCGATGTCGTGCGCGGCGCGGACCGTCTGCTCGAGCGCGGCGCGCGAGAAGTCGGAGGTGCTGGCATTGCCGCGGCGCTGGCCGATGTAGACCGTGATGCCCATCGACTTGTCGCGGTTGCGCTCGACGTTCTCGGTCTCGCCCTTGCGGATCGAGACCGACAGGCCCACGCCTTCCGAGACCTCGACCGCGGCGTCGCTGGCGCCGATAGCGCGGGCCAGCGTCAGCGCGTCCT
>Ga0070667_100003320_pt1 | contig 13749 bp, 14 predicted proteins | sample KBSS33metaG_FD_64659 | JGI IMG/M metagenome (GOLD analysis project Ga0070667, IMG submission 64659) | Switchgrass rhizosphere microbial communities from Kellogg Biological Station, Michigan, USA - KBS S3-3 metaG | ecosystem: Host-associated > Plants > Roots > Rhizosphere > Soil ...
ACGACCTGGTTCGACTATGCTAAGGCTATTTTTGATGTGTACAAAACCAAAATCGATGTGGTACCATGCACTTCCAAAGAGTTTGTTCGTCCAGCTGCGCGCCCTCAATTTTCTGCGCTGGTGAACACCAAGCTTCCTCCGCTCCGTCCATGGAAAGAAGCCTTGGCTGAATATCTTAACAGTTAAAGCATGAAAGGAGTTTTACTCGCAGGAGGAAACGGCCGCAGGCTCAATCCCCTCACCGACATCACGAATAAACATTTGTTGCCGGTGTACAATAAACCGATGATTTTGTATCCGCTTCAGACTCTTACCGATGCGGGAATTAAAGATATTTTGGTAATCACTGGCCGTGAATATGCCGGTGGTTTTTTGAAGTTACTTGGTTCTGGCCGCAATTATAAATGCTCGCTTACCTATGAAATTCAGGATGATGCTGGTGGAATTGCCCAGGCTTTAGGTTTAGCTGAAGATTTTGCTGCTGGTCAGAATGTTGCGGTAATTTTGGGTGATAATATTTTTGAAGATGATTTTAAAAAGGATATTGATGATTTCCGTGGACACAAAGGTGCGCGGATCTTTTTGAAAAAGACAAAAGATGCTCAGCGTTTTGGTGTTGCGGAACTTGATGGTGATAAGATTTTAAACATTGAAGAAAAGCCAAAGAATCCAAAATCTGATTTGGCTGTTACCGGATTTTATCTTTACGACAATGGAGTTTTTGAGGTTATTAAAACACTGAAACCTTCTGGCCGTGGCGAATTAGAAATTACGGATGTAAACAATCATTATATTCAACAAGGTTTGATGAAAGCGCATCAAGTTGCTGGAAACTGGACTGATGCTGGAACGTTTGAAAGTTTGTATCGTGCCAATCGCGTTGCCCGTCATATTGAACTTAGCCGTTCTGGCCTTAATGCAGAGGAAATTATGAAGCGCGAAGAAGAAATGATGGATTAATATTTGTCATGACAAACACAAAAAAAATTTTGGTTTCTGGATCATGGGCCTACGACTACTTGATGGAGTACGAAGGTCTTTTAAAAGAAGCTATTCTGGCCGAAAAGCTGGATCATTTAAGTGTGGCTTTTTTAGTGGCAAAAAAGAGTGTTCATCTTGGTGGATGTGCCGGAAATATTGCTTACAATTTGAAACTTTTAGGAAGCGATCCGCTCGTGGTTGGTTTGATTGGAAGTGATTTTGAAAAATATTCGGATCATTTGAAGAAGATGGGAATTGACGCTTCCACACTCACTTCCCTGCCCAATGATTTTACGGCTTCGGCCTACATTTTAACGGACAAAGAACAAAACCAAATCATGATGTTTCATGGTGGAGCGATGTTGGCTGCGCCGGAAGCAGTGACGATGAAAGATTATAAAAATCACGGAATTGAATGGGTAATTATTTCTCCCGATGATCCACGGCGCATGGCGCGTTTGGCTGAGGAATGCAAAGAGCTCGGGTTTAAATATATCTTTGATCCTTCCCAACAAATTTCCAGTATTGATGTTGGATTGTTGCGTGGTGCGATTGAAGGTGCGTCGATTTTGATTGCGAATGAATATGAAGCAGATATGATTTGTAAAAAAATGAATGTGACGCGTGAAGAGTTGATGCAAATGGTTCCGACGTTTATTGAAACGCATGGTGAAAATGGGTCGTCGATTGTGAGTCGTGGAGTAAAAAATGATGCGAGTGATGCTGGAATGTTTTTTGTAAAATCGGTGATGCCATCTGCGGTTGTAGATCCAACAGGTTGTGGTGATGCATTCCGCGCTGGGCTTTTGTATGGGATTTCTAGCGGATTGAATATTGATAAAAGTTGTCAGATTGGAGCGCTTGCCGCGACGTACACGATTGAACAAAAAGGAACACAAACACACTCGTTCACATTGGAAGAGTTTAAAAAAAGGTTCGAAGAAAATTACGGTGAAAGTTTTTAAAAATTTTGTCGTTTTCAAAAGTACGGAAATTCGGCACAAACAAAAAAAGCGCCGAAGCGTTTAAAAGGGATGAAAACTCGCAGAGTTTGAACTTTTGTCGATGGGCCTAAACGCGACCATCCAGATAAAGGAAGTCGGGATCAATTGATCAAAGGCTTTTTCGTAAAGTTTGAAGAGAGGAAATTCCCCCCGGCCGGCCTACGAGGTCGACCGGGGGTACGTTATGGTTTCAGGGTGAAGCCGCTCAAACCCTTGAAGCGAAACGGAACCGGTCCGTTTGATTCAAGGGCGAGCAGCGGGGGGAATCAGAACGCGGAGAAGCTCTGGTTCGAGAACACGATGCACCCGAGCTGGAACTGCGACGCCGTGACCGGGTCGGTGTCCTGGAGGGGAGGCGTGCTCGAGCTGAGCTCACCACGATCGAACTGCACCGACTTGTCGCCGGCGAGGACGTCGGCCGCGAGGTCCTTGAGGGCCTGCGAGGTCGCGGCGTAGTTGTTCGCGCAGGTCGTGTCGTTCACGTTGCAGCCGGCGTGCTTCGCAGCGAGTTGCTGACGAAGCCCGTCGATCCACTGTCCGTAGCCGACCGTGACCTGAGCCGCGTTGCTCGGGCCGTAGAGACGAGCGCACATCACCACCACCTTGTCCGCGGCGTAGGCCTGGACGGTCGAGCTGATGCTGTAGGTTCCGTTGGAACCCGGGTCGTTCATCGACGCCGCCCACGTGTCCGTGTCCTGCGCGGGCGACGAGGCGATCCACCGCGCTTCCGCGATGGTGCCGTTGTTGCCGTTGTTCACGCACGAGCCGTTGGTGCACGTCTGGTTGGACGCGCACTGCGAGTTCGACGTGCAGCCGGTCGGGTTCTGCGTGCAGACGCTGTTCGTGCACGAGTATCCGCTCGGGCACTGCGAGTTGGACGTGCAGCCCGTGGGGTTCTGGACGCAGACTGCGTTCGAGCACGAGTACCCGCTCGGGCACTGCGAGTTCGACGTGCAGCCCGTGGAGCCGCCGTAGCAGGTGCCGCCGGAGCAGTACTGGCCGCTTCCGCAGGTGACGTTGGTGCAGGGGTCAGTCCCCTTCACGCACGCCCCGTTGGAGCAGTAGTACGACGAGTCCGGGCAGGTGCCGCAAGACGGCGCGTTGCAGACGGGCGTGGTCCCTTGGACCACGCAGGTGTCTCCGCTGGGGCAGGTGATGCCCGAGCAGTAGTTGATCGTGCCGGAGCAGTGGCCGCTCGCATCGCACGTCTGCCCGGTGGGGCAGGGCGCGAGCGACGAGCAGGTGGCGCCGGAGGGCGTCGTGCAGGTACCGGGCTGGCCGACGGCAGGCGCGGTACAGACGGTACCAGGGAGAGCTGCGCAATCGGCCTGCGAAGTGCAGGTCGTCGTGCAGCCACTGGAGCCGTCGCGCGGCTGGGGCGCGTCGGGGTCGCCGCAGGTCGTGGCCGAGTCGTCGCCGCAACCGCTGATGAGCGTGGTGAGCGTGGCGAGCGAGAGGCCGACAACGAGAGCGAAGCGCGAAACGATGTTCTTGGTCATGGTGATCTCCAATCTGAGAAGTGGGTGGCTGGTTTGACCAGCCGAAGTGAAGCCCTGATGGAGGGCGTGGTTCATGCGAGCGAGTCGAACGAAACGAACATGGTGTAAGTCACGTGCGAGACGCACGCTGGTCCCGGCCCTCCTTTCTGTAGAATTGTTTAGTCAGGGCGCGGACTCAATGGTGCTCATCATGAATTACTGATGATGCACTGCTGAGTCCGTACCCTGACATTTCTCTTCAATTTTTTCTGCGAGTTTTCAAAGATCGTTCTGATGTACCACTTAAAAAATCTTATGGTCTCTTGCGAGGTGTCAAAAAAATAATTTTGAGACACAAAAAACGGCTTTTAAAGGCCATTACCGCAAGTTGTTCATAAGATTCTTATATAATTAAGAATACATCAGGAGGTGAATGATACTATATTTCATGTATTTTGTCAATACTCTTTGCACATAAAAAGTATCATTCGTGGCAGTGAGCCAATCGAGTTAATCGGTTTGCTTCTCCTTCATTACAAAAGGCATATGAAAGAGGCCGCTCTCTTTCGAAAGCGGCCTCGGATCCTGGCGTAAAACGCTCGGATCGATGCTGTGTGAGGCTCCTCTATTTGAGGCCCGCACACCTTGCATTGTTGTACTAACTGTCTTGTATTCGGTTCATGAAAACCTCCAATCTGTCTTCCATCGGGGAAGACGTCCGTATCCGAAACGTTCGGATAAACCGGCTCTACGCGGAGAGCTGTTTGTCGTGAGCTGCGACCTCTAGTGGCACATCCCGGTGCCGAGGTCGCAGGATTGGCCCGCGGGGCATCCGGTCTGGGTGCAGTTGTTGCCACCGCCACCAGAGCTGGAAGAGGTGCCGCCGGCCGAGGAGCTCGAGGAGCCCGCGGAACCGGAGGAACCGCCACCGCCGTACGCACCAACGACACAGAGGCCATTGGTGCAGTGGTAGCCGAAGGGGCACAAGTCCCCTTCATCGAAGAGTCCGTCCTGATCGTTGTCGAGCAGGTCGCAGAGCTCCGTCGTGGGAGGGGGCGAGATGCACTGTCCGGGGCCGTTGTCGGTCCCGTCACAGTTGCTGTCGATGTTGTCGTTGCAGTACTCGGGCTGGGGGCCCAGATAGTACGCGTTGCACGTCACCCCGAAGTTGCCGAAGCAGATGACCTTCGAGGGGGTGTTGTCCGCTGCGGTGCTCGATGCGCAGGGGTTCGCCATGGCAGGCGGGAGATTCCCGACCCAGCAGAGATCCCCGAGCTTCGCGCCCGAGGGGTGCTGGTTGGGAGCTTCGTTGCCGAGCGTTGCGGTGGCATCGAAGACGCCGCCGTGACCGCAGGGCAACTGGCACTGGTGCGCGATCGGGTTGCACTCGAGGCCACCCGTGCACACCGCGCCGTTGCAGTCGTTGTTCGTTCCGCCGCCAGTGGGGTTACCACCAGTGGAGGACGTGGTGCCACCCGTGCTGGAGGAGGTGGTTCCGCCGGTCGACGTCGAGGTCGATCCGCCAGCTCCGCCCGAACCGCTGGGGGGCACGCACTGGTTGTTGATGCAGACGAGACCACCCACGCAGGTGATCCCTCCGCAGTTGTGAGGAGCCGGGCCGCAATGCGTCGAATCGATGCACTGCGAATCGGGGGGCGGGCAGTTGCTGTTGTCGCACATGCCGCTGCCGCCACCCGTGCTCGTGGTGTTTCCACCCGATCCCGAGGACGCACCACCTTGGCCGCTGGGGCCGCAGTGGGTTGAGTCGATGCAGACAGAGTCCGGAGGCGGGCAGTTCGTATTGTTGCACGTACCGCCACCGTTGCCGCCCGCGCCGCCCGTGTTGTTACCGCCGGTCGACGTGGTCGTTCCCGAAGCACCGCCGCTGTTGGTGCCGCTCGAGTTGGACGCGCCACCGGTCGACGTACCCGTTCCGCCGTTGCCACCCGCACCGCCGCTGTGGGTGCCGGAGGTCCCGGAGGAGTTGGTGCCGGCTCCGCCGCTGTTGGAGCCCGCGGAGCCACCGTGGCTCGTGGAGGTGCCCGACGCGCCGCCGGAGCCGGAAGCGCTGCCCGAAGGGCAGATTCCGTCACGCGGTTGCGGGTCATCCGGGCCAGTGCCCGGGCAGACGCCTTCGTTGTTGCCACAGGAGCAAGCTCCGGTGATGATCGCGAGGATCCCACTGAGACCGAAAATCTTGAGGTATTGGAGACGCATGTGACTCCCTCCTTAGGGGAAAACTTGTCGTTGTGCTAACCGTCATCAGCACAGGAGAACCAGAGCCCGGATCGTCATCACGGGCATTTCGTCTTTGCGCCGACTCGAGTCGGGCGCGTTGAATTTTTCGTAACGCGCTCCTCCTTCGTAGGCGCGTTCGTCGTTTTGTTGACGGAGACGCGCCTGTCGGCGGCTTTGTTAGGGGTCATTGTTGCATCCCACGTAGCGCAGATGTCGAATCCGCGCTACGTGGGGGTGAATTGCGCGACCATCGAGGTCGTGCTTTTTTGACTACCAGCCGCCCTGCTGCGGCCCGTTGGAATCCGGCGGGGGCGGAGGAGCGTAGCTGCTGGAGCTCGTGTCCTTCGCACCCGGGATCCAGGTGAACAGCAGCGTGGGGGTGACGTCGACGTTGAGGTGCACGGGGTCTCCCCCATGCGTCAACGAGTCCTTCGCCGTCGGAATCGAGAACATGACGCCAGGGCCCATGAGGAACCCAGGAGTCAGGTGGAAGTCCAACGAAGCGTGGAGCTTCACCACCGCAGCCCAACGCGAGGTCTCCGGATCGAAGAATTGGCGTTGGCTGACCGGGTCGTTCCCGATCGTGCTGTCGGGCACGTAGGTGTTGCGGAGCCCGATGCCGAGGCCGAGCGGGATCCGCAACAACCCAGGGATCGCGACGATGTCCGCGTATCCCATGAGCGAGAAGTCGTTCTTGCTCTGCCAGGCGTGGGGCTCCGTGGTCTTGATTCCCACGACTCCCCGATTCTCCAGCATGCCGCCGAAGTAATCATACCTGACACCGAGCATGAACCCAGTGCTGTTCCAGTTGCCGAAGTGGTAGCCCAGCTGGAAGCTCGGGTTGATGTTGGTGGTTGCGCCGTCCGTCTGGAGGGCCGGCCCGATGCCGAGCTGGACCTGGAAGTTGCCGCCACCCGAACCGGCGCGACGAATCGCGTCATCCTGTCCCGCGTCGCGGTTGTTCTGGTTCTGCCAGTCGGCGCGGTACTGACGACCGCGGATGTAGCTGTCGCTGACCGTGATGGTCAGGCCGTTCCCCTCACTGAAGGCGAGGGGGATCGACGACCCGACAGGGGCGCCGAGGGGGACCGTGTACGTGAAGTCGACCCCCTCGAAGCTGTTCCCCTTGTTCCTGAGGACCATCTTCTGCCCTCCGGGCAGCACGATGGTCTGCTCGGAGGCGTTGGACGGGGTGATCGTGCCCTTGCTGACGCCGGCGGTGGAGCTGCTCATCGCAGACCCCTTTCCGTCTTCGCAGTCGTAGTGAAGGATCACGTTCGCGCCGGGAGGCGCGAACACGGAGCCGAGGCTGCCGCTGTACTCGGGCGTGACCGAGGTGCCCGCCTGAGACGGGACGACCTTGATGTTCGTCCGGGAGCAGCCCGGGCCCGCCGCCTCCGCCTCCTGCCCGAAGGCGAGGTGAGCGGAAACGAACGAAGCGACGATGGCGAGAGCCTTGAGAGACGTGATGGAACGCATGTGAGTACCCTCCTGGACGCTATGCGCGTCGCAGAGTGATCGAACCCTTACGAATCTTGAATCCGTCTGCGGAATGCAGAACGGATGAACCTTGTTGGCGCTGTGAGGCGCCGTGAACTTGTGAACTCCGCCTTGAAGGGCGGTCCCTTGTCGGTGGTAAACCTCCCTCTCCTTGGCGGAGTTGTTGTGTTTGTGATCTGCTAAAACTTGTTGCGCTTGAGGCGCCGATCTTGCAGACCACAGCGCTGACCCCAGCGCTCTTTCATCCAGAAGCGAAACATTTGTCGCTCCAAATCTTCTGCTCTCCGGAGCACCATAACTTGCCGAAATGCAGGTATTTAGGCGTTCTTGAGAGCTCAGAACTATTCTCCAGAGCGTAAGCTCTTTTAAGCATTGGTATGCGGAAAAACAGCTTTGAGCTCTCAAGTTCGCCAAATATTTTTTAATGTTTAGATTATTTCATGAACCGAATTTTCAAAGGTCAATCAGTACAGAAGCTCAAATTCCTTCGCTCTGCTGCTGGCGCGTTTACACGCACACTTGCTGCAAGCGAGATGATTTGAGCTAGTAAAAAACACTTGAAAGGGAGTGTAACCGTTGCGGTGACCCTCCATAAATTTCAAATTGTGTCTTTTACAAGCCCAAAGGTGGATTGAGGTAAGTAAATTTTAAGAGTTAATTATAACCATAAAAGCAATTTTTTGTCAATCCTTTTATAGATACATTTCCCCTCTCCCTTCGTTTAATGTTTTTCAGCTGGGATTATTACAAAATTTGAGCGTGAAAATTCAGTTTCGCACAACGTCAATTTTTTCGCTACAATACGGCCATGAAAAAGAATCCGAATATTATTATTTGCGGTAATTACGGAGCAACAAATCTTGGTGATGAAGCAATCCTCAAAAGTATTCTTCAAACGGTTCATCAGGTTGTTCCTGCAGCGCAGGTGAAAGTTGTGAGTTCGAATCCACAGGAAACGATCAGACTTTATAATGTTGAAAGTATTCCAATGATTCCGTCTGGCATACGATCGTTTTTTGGCTCTATTTTCAATAAATCTTGGACTCGTAGTTTTAAGAATTTTCGCGAATGTGATGTGGTTTTATTTGGTGGTGGCGGACTTTTTACTGATGAAAAACCGCGTGCGATCTTGATTTGGTTCATGCAAATTTTTCCGGCGATCTGGTATAAAAAAAATATTTTTTGTTTTGGACAAAGCGTTGGTCCGTTAAAACATTCCATGAGTCGGGCGATGGTAAAATATGTTTTTAAACGTATAAAAATTATTACGGTTCGAGATGTTGCTTCGCAAAAATTGTTGAAAGAAATTGGGGTGGGAGGCGGCGCAGCCGCCGATGGAATTCAGGTTTTGCCTGATCCGGTTTTTGGCTTGAAGAAGGCGCATACGCCCACAGATTTGGATAAAAAATCAAACAATGAAGCGCCCGAGGATTTTGTGGTTTTTTCGATCAGACCTTGGATGAAAACGTCACAAAATTTCACACAAATATTTGCGGATTTTATTGATTGGATTTTTGAAAAACATCATTTGAAAAGTGTTCTTGTTCCTTTTCAGAACGTTCATGATGACGACACAAAAATAATGTTACAAATTTTTTCGCACGTAAAAAATAAAGATGCAGCGAATGTTTGGACGTATGAAGAAAACATTCAAAATACTTTAAATTTGATGAAAAATGCTCGAGCAATTATCGGGATGAGATTGCATTCGTTAATTTTTTCCACGCTTGAACACACACCGTTTTTAGGGCTTTCGTACAGCCAAAAAGTGACCGAGGTGGTGAACCAACTTGGTATGGAAAATTATCTTGTGAATGTTGCGGATTTGGATTTGAAAAACCTTCAAGAAAAATTTGATGCGTTGATTTTGCACGAAGAAAACATCAAAAAAAATCTTACAGAAAAACATCAAAAGTTTTCTGATGAAACAAAAAAATATGGAGAATTTTTGAAAAATTTATTGAACGAATAATTTTTTTCGACACGATTTTTATTCAATCGTGAGTTGGAGAAGTTCGTGAATCGGGGCGAAACTTTTGCGGTGGATTTCGCAGGCGCCGTGTTTTTTGAGGGCTTGTTGATGTTCTTGTGTGCCGTATCCTTTGTGGCTTTGGAAGCCGTATTCTGGGTATTTTAGAGACATTTCGGTCATTAAACGGTCACGGACGACTTTCGCCATGATCGATGCACATGCGATGATTTTGATCTTTTCATCGCCTTTGATGATGGTTGTGAAAGGATGAGGAAGATCGAGACGATCGCGGCCATCCACAACGATAAATTCAGGTGTGTGTCCTTTTTGGGCGAGTTGTTCCAGTGCTCTTTTGAAGGCTAAATTGTTGGCTTTTAAAAGGCCTAATTGATCGATTTCGCTTGGCTCGGCCATTCCAATGCCGTAGGCGGATTTTTCGTGTAAAAGGGCATAGAATTCGTTGCGGCGGTCTTCTGAAAGGCCTTTTGAGTCCTTGAGGTTTGGGAGTTTTAACTGGCTGGTGAACATTAAAGCGCATGTGACAATGGGCCCGGCCCACGGGCCCCGTCCGACTTCGTCCAAACCACAAACGAAGTTTTCATTGGTTCCTGCCGGAATGATTTTGCTCAACGGAATAAATGCCATGTTTGTTTTTTAAGATGGTTCAAGTTTAGAACCGACCGAGTTTTTCTGCGAGGAATGTGAATTGACAGTTTGGGACTCAATTGCGAACACAACAAAAAACCTCCCAATGCGGGAGGTTTTGATTTCGTGATGAATCTTTTCCAGATCTCTGGGGCGATTTACTCTTTCTTTGCTTCTGGAGCTGGTGTTTCTGCTGCAGGAGCCGGAGCATCCATGAGCATTTCTGATTGTTGAGCGTTTGAAATTGGAGCTTCTGCACTTGCATCGTGGCCCATTCCTTCCAAAAGTGCATGCTTCTTTTTGCCGAACTTTTCATCTTTAGCAGCAAGACCAACTTGTGTACGAAGACGAGTAGCTTTTCCAGCAAGTCCACGCATATAAAAGAGTTTTGCGCGACGAACTTTCGGAGTCTTTGTAATTTCGATCTTTGTAATCAATGGTGAAAAAAGTGGGAAAGTTTTTTCCACACCAATTCCTTCAACCATTTTACGGATTTTGATCATTTTGCTGGCACCATGTCCACCGTTAAAACCGAGTACCAAGCCTTCAAAAACCTGTACACGTTCCTTTTCACCTTCACGAATTTTTTGTGAAATACGAACGGAATATCCTGGGCGGATAACTGGAAGTTTTTTGATAAACTTCTTTTCGATGTCTTGAACTAAAATGTGCGTCATTGCTTTAAAACTAAAAAATTTGCCTTTGTAGTCTAAGGATTCGGTCATGAAAAAGCAAGAGAAAAGCTTGATTCAATGCCTGAAAGTGATGAAATCGTTCTTTTACTTTTTTTCGAGGTGGTTTATGGCTGTAATATTTTCGGTATCGTCCACTAAATCATGAAGGAATTTGTCCTTACAGCTGCGGCGATAGAGGTAATCGTCTTTGGTGAGAATGGAATAACGAACCGGACGTTGGGTTTCCAAACCGTTATTGAGATATTCCTCCAAAGCGACGCGATCAACGTTTCCAACCAGAAGCAAATCGAGAGCGCTTTCTTTCTCAACAAAAAGGCCTGAAAGGACCATCACATCAATGTTTCCCATCTGAGCTACTTTTTTAATAAGCGCTTCTTTGTCAGCCATGGCTTTTAAGACGATGCTTTTGAGCTCATGGAAAACGATAAAATTTTTATTCACAACGTAGTATTTTTTGCGATTCTTTTCTTTGCTCTTTAATAAGCCCATTTTTTTGAGATTATCCAATTCACGGCGAACGGAATTAATTTGTTCATCAAGACGACGCGTGAGTTCCCGGATGAAATATTCCTCATCAGGATTCAAAAGAAAAAGCGTCATGAGCTTGATACGCGTGTTGGAGGTAAAGAGCCTTTTGAGCATGGAGCGGGGCTTGAAGCGCTGGCTTGTGCGGCGCCTGATGTATACATAATTTATACAAGTCGCCTGCACTGTATAAGTTATTTTATCAGAAAGCAAGTTTAAAAACCTGTGCAAGCCGAATACAGCACTCAGTTATTAAAAAACCGCATCGTGTTCAAGAAAGTTGGAATTTTACCATTCGTTGCCACCTGCTTCTTCATCTTTGTCCCCTTTCAAAAGAGCGCTGGCGAGTCCTGTATAAAAAATTCCGGTTACTCCGCCCAAAATGGCGATTCCGCAAACGATGAAAAACGGACTGGTTCCTTGATCCAATGAAAAGAAGAGCACCAAAAATCCCTGACAAGCACCGCCAATGTTTTCAAAAGCGATGATAAGAATCAGAACTGTGAGAAAGATGGCACCGGAGAGATAGAAACCGCGCATAAATGGCTTTATTAAGCAGAACTAAGGAAGCGTTAAATATTTTTGGCCTAATTCAACGCTTTCATCGCCCTTCAATTTAACATTAACCTAAAAATCTTTCAAACAGTTTGTCCATCTTCATCTTATTTTCCAAACGGCGGATGAGATAACTTCCCTCTTTGTATTCCTTGCGAACTTTGTATTGTTCCTTTGCAGGGTATAAATCAATAATGCGATTCATCTCTTTATCTACCTCTTCTTTTGATGCTTCGATTTTTTCAACTTCGAAAAGTTTTTGAAGACCGAATCTTAAAGTGAGACGTTTTTCAGCTTCAGCAAGACGTTCACTGCGAAGATCTTTGAGTTCTTTTTTGTTCGTTTCCATGAATTGTTCAAGTGTAACACCAAGTTGTGTTTCGAGTTCGTTTTTGAACTCTTCCATCATCATGTCGATTTCCTCTTCAATCAAAGCTTCCGGGATGTCGAGTTTGGTGTGTTTGATAATTTCATCCAAGAAAGCATTTTCTCTGCGAACTTTTTCCGCTTCTTCTTTATCGTGATTTAAATTGTGGCTGATGTCTTTTTTGAGTTGTTCAAATGTCACGTCCTGGCCAGAAACTTCTTTGATAAATTCAGGAGTCCATTCTGGAGCAGTTCCTTCTTCAACCATGTTTAACGTTACTTTGAATTCAACTTTTTTGCCTTGGAATGGTTTGTGGAAGTATTCTTTTGGGAATGTAACTTTGAATTTTTTGGTTTCGCCTTTTTTCATGCCAACGAGTTCATCTTCAAAACCCGGAACCAAAGTGTTGTCGCCAATCACAACCGGATGATTTTTGCTGGAAGTGTTTTCGAGCGGTGCGCCACCATCATCAAAACCTTCAAAATCGATTTCAACGCGATTGCCTTTTTTGGCTTCTTGTTCAACTTCTTTCCATGTTGTGTGACGTTTTGCGATGTTATCTAAAACATCCTGAAGATCTTTTTCTTCAACTTTTGGAGTTTCTTTTTTGATCGTGATTTTGTCGTAACCAGATACTTCAACTTTTGGATACACGGCAACAACTGCTTCGTACACGAGTGGATTTTTCGTTTTAATTTCAACCTTTGGACGGCTTACGACCTGTAGTTTTTCTTTCATCACAGCTTCGGTGTATGTTTCTGGAAGCGCGAGGTCGAGCATGTGGTTTTCAATCCCCTCCTCACTTACGTGTTGTTTGAGGATGTCGAGTGGCACATGACCAGCTCTAAAGCCAGGAATTTTGAAATGCATGGAAATCTGTTCCGCGGCTTTTGTCAGATATTTTTCAAGACGTTCCGGTGGAACTTCAACGGTCAATTTTACTTCGGATTTTGGGAGTTGTTCAACAGTGACTTTCATTGGGAATGTGGATTTAAGATATTAAGCGATGTTTTTGTTTAGGGCTTGCCAGATATTGCAATTTTCCTCGAAAAACACGCCCTTGCATCCTAGCGGCTTTCGACCTTTTTTTCAATCCGGATTTCTGGTATACTATAGAGATTAATTTACAGCTCAAATTATGTCTGGAGGTCACGGACCACGCACAATTGATGAAATGCAGCAGGACGAAGAGCTTCACGCTGCGGAGAAACTCCATGAAAGCATTAAAGGGCTTTATTTGACCGATCCGTTTGATAAGGAAATTGAAGGCATTCGCTTGGGTTTGCGTGACAAGGCTGGGGAAATGCTTGGCATCAGCCATGAAGTTGAGCATAAACTCGAGCATGATTATCATGTTGGTGCTCATGCAGCTCATGGTCACGGCCATGGTCCGGCCAGACAAGTTCATGATGTGATTATTGATGCACGTGTAACTGAACAGCTTCGCAAAAAGGTTAAAGATCACAAGGAACATGCAAAAACTCCATGGAGATTTGTTCCTGGAAGTGGTGAATTTAATAAAAATCGCAAAAAAGATATTGAAAATGCTGGACGCGCTCTCTTTAGCCCTGCGAGATGGTTTCGTGATGATTTTGATGAAATTGCAGAGGAAGTTAAACATGAATATGGGCATGAAAGTAATGTAAGCGAAATGAAAGAAAAATTGAGTGGAAAAGTTTTGGCTGGTTTGAGTGCAGCAGATTTGCAATTAGTATGGAATTATTTGAAAAAAACTGGAACTCCTGCTTCTCCAGCTAAGGTTGCAGAAGAGTTTGCAAAACTGACTCCT
>Ga0070667_100003329_pt1 | contig 13727 bp, 12 predicted proteins | sample KBSS33metaG_FD_64659 | JGI IMG/M metagenome (GOLD analysis project Ga0070667, IMG submission 64659) | Switchgrass rhizosphere microbial communities from Kellogg Biological Station, Michigan, USA - KBS S3-3 metaG | ecosystem: Host-associated > Plants > Roots > Rhizosphere > Soil ...
GACACCGTGGACACGCTCGCTTCTAAATATCGCGCCAACAAAGACCAAATCATCGCCTATAACGACGCCGAATTGACTGGACTACAAGTGGGCGAGCAAGTGCTTATCCCTAATGGCCAACAGCCCGCACCCGCTGTTATTATCCGTACGGTGGCCGTATATGGTGCCTACAACGGCTACGACTACGGTTTTTGTACCTGGTACGCCGCCAACCGTCGCGCTGCCCTTGGTCGTCCGGTTCCTGGCAACTTGGGTAACGCCAACACTTGGGCGGTGCTAGCGGCCAGCATGGGTATTGCCACTGGTTCCACTCCGCAAAATGGTGCTGTTGCTGTAAAACACAGCGGCCCTCCCGGCCACGTGGCCATTGTGGAGCAGGTTAACGACGACGGCAGTTTCTGGATTTCCGAAATGAACTCCTACGGCCAGGTATCCATGGGCGACCCAACACCGCGCGGCGGCTGGGGCGTAGTAGACTGGAAACTCATTCCAGCTAGCGGCATCGGCACCTACAGCTACATTTACTAGTAGCCCGAAATCTGTTTTACTATACCTATGAGTTTTGTCGACAAAGCGACACTGGTTGTAAAAGCGGGCGACGGCGGTAATGGCCGCGTCAGCTTCAGGCATGAAAAATTTGTCGACAAAGGCGGCCCCGACGGCGGCGACGGTGGAGATGGCGGCGATGTTATTTTAGTTGCAAGCCGCAACCAAAATACCTTGGCATCGTTCCGTTTCCAAAAAGAGGTGGTCGCCCAATCTGGCGAGCCAGGCGACAAGGTGCGTCGGCATGGCAAAAACGGCAAAGACCTAGAAGTCATGGTGCCAGTCGGCACGGTTGCAACAGATGAAGTCGGCCACGTGTTGGCCGATGTAGACGAAGACGGCAAGCGCGCGGTAATCGCCAAGGGCGGCAAGGGCGGCTTTGGCAACGCGCACTTCGTAAGCAGTGTGCGCCAAGCGCCACGCGTCGCCGAAAAAGGCGAAGCAGGCGACGAATTAACCGTTAACCTAGAGCTGAAAATGATCGCCGACGTAGGCCTGGTTGGCCTGCCGAACGCGGGCAAATCTACACTGTTAAGCGTGGTTAGCAACGCCCGGCCAGAAATTGCCAACTATCCATTTACCACCCTCACCCCCAATCTTGGAGTGGTAGACGTAGACAAAGAAGCCAGCCTGCTGTTTGCCGACATCCCCGGCCTTATTGAAGGCGCAGCCGAAGGCAAGGGCTTGGGCGACGAATTCCTCCGCCACGTAGAGCGTACCGCTGTTCTGGTACATCTTATAGACGCCTACCAAGAAGATGTTGCAGCCACCTACCAAACCATCCAAAATGAGCTGAAATCGTACAAAATAGACCTGTCTACCCGCCCACAAATAGTAGTGATTACGAAGATTGAAGGCCTGGACGCCGACATCATCAAACACGAAACAGCGGCTTTGAAGAAAGTGGTGCCGAAAGACACGTCAATAACCGCCATTTCTGCGGCCACCAAACAGGGCGTACCGGAATTACTGCGTACTGTAAGGGGCCTGGTTGAGTCTGAACGCGCCCGCGAACGTGCCATGGAAGCCATGGTTGAAGCGCCCACGGTGCCAGTGCTCACTCTGGAAGATGAAGGCGACTCATGGGAAGTTACGAAAGAAGAGGACGCCTACGTGGTATATGGCCCTAAAATTGAGCGTTTTGCCGGACGCACCGACTTTAACAGCCCAGCTGGCGTGGAGCGCCTGCGCGACATCATGCAAAAGCAGGGAATTATGCACGAATTAGTGCGTCAGGGTGTTGAGCCGGGCGACTCCGTGCGTATTGGGAACAAGGGCGAATTCCCCTACTAGTATCTGTTAATGTGAGATATCTCACATTGACTCTGTGAAGCATAAGTGTTATAATAGCATCATTATGTCGATGCATAACGGGAACACCATGCCCAACCCATCGCCAGGTGAAGGCTCGTTGCCTTCACACTCTGAAGTCGCTGGTGCGGCTAGCATGCTGCATACCATGGTGGCTATGTCCCCTGATTCCGACCGTTTCCCTGGTTTTACGGCCATGCTCGACGAAGAAGGCCGTGCGTGCATCCGCCGATCTTCGCCAGCTGGGTACTATTCGGAGTTGGATATTTTTGAAGCTAACGGTGTGTGGTACTTGCGCGAGGAACGCGTTATACCAGAAGAAGGCCGTACGGCCTTGCGCGAGAGGCACACCTATCCGCTCGCAGATGGTGCCCCTACCTTCCACGAGCGCCAAGAAGGTGTGATTACTGGCGACTTTGCAGATCAGCGCCTATTTGCTGGCGAACAGGATGGGGAAGTGTCTGTTGGTGAACCAGTAGATGAACAAACGCGCCTGCGTTTATTGAACGCCATCCGTACGGTAACGGGCGAACAGCCAATAATCGTGCCGCGCCCAAACGAAAGGGTTCAAAAAAAGGGTCGTTTGGGTGGCCTGGGGCGTTTCCTTGGCTTAGGCCCCAAAGCACAGTAAAATACCAATTTAGTATTGCTTTTCGGAACTCTGCTTGTTGTAATACACAGGTTATGAATTCACGAATGGAAATTAACCCCAACATTGTCGCGACAGGCGTGTATGAGTTTGACGTTGCCTTTCGCGTGCCGCTTCCCCAGGCCGCCGGCGTTGCCGCACTGCAACAAACGATAGGCGAACGGTTGCATGTACCCGAAACACATAACCTTGTTGTAGAGGAAGCTGTTGCTCCGCCGGGAACTGACCATGTCGGCGCGCAATACTTGGGCAAAGTAATGTTTGTGAAATTTGAAAATGACGGCCGTTTTGGGGCGCAGTCGGCAGGCATCGGCATACGTGTGAGAGAACCAAGCATAGCTGGCCGCGCGCTAGCAGCCGTGACACGCAATAAATATAAACCGAAAGTTTGGGTTACGGCTACTGCCATAGGTGGCAAGCCGGATAATGGAGGCGATAGCACAGGCGTAACAGCTCCAGATAACGACCCCTCTCCGCTCCTTGTTGGCGCTCGCTAGCACATAACCGGGCATAACCTGTTACACTGGTAGCTATGGCTGCCAGTTTTTTCTTTTACGACCTCGAAACCAGCGGATTTAACTCGCGGGAAGCGCGCATCATGCAGTTTGCCGGCCAGCGCACCGACCTGGAATTAAACCCGGTGGGCGAGCCCGTAAACGTGCTCATAAAAATCACCGACGAAATTATTCCGGATATAGACGCCACACTTATAACCGGCATAACGCCGCAAGCTACATTGATGGACGGCGTTACCGAAGCCGAGTTCCTGCGCCAGTTCACCGATGAAGTTGCCACGCCCGGCACCGTCTTCCTAGGCTTCAACACCATTAGATTCGACGACGAATTTATGCGCTGCCTGCATTATCGCAACTTCTACGACCCGTACGAATGGAGCTGGCAAGACCAGCGTAGCCGTTGGGATTTGCTTGACGTAGTACGTATGACCCGGGCGCTGAGGCCTGACGGCATAGAGTGGCCGTTCAACGCCGACGGCAAAGCCACCAACCGCCTGGAGCTGTTAACCGCCCTGAACAAACTGGAGCACGAGCATGCCCACGACGCCCTCAGCGACGTAGAAGCGACTATTGCCGTGGCACGCCTCATCCGCAACAAGCAAACTAAACTGTTTGACTACCTGTTTAACATGCGCGACAAGCGCAAAATTGTGGAATTTATAGAGGCGAACGACATTTTTGTGTACACCAGCGGCCGCTACTCGGCCGAGCACGAAAAAACCACGGTGGCGATGAACATTTGCCCGCATCCGCAGCGGAACGGCGAAATTTACGTGTATGATTTGCGCCACGACCCTTCTGACTGGCTCAACAAAACACCCGAGCAACTAGTTGAAGCCTGGAAATGGAAGAAAGACAGCACCGACCTGCGCCTGCCGGTAAAATCTATGAAGTATAACCATTGCCCGGCAATCGCACCTTTAGGGGTGTTAGACGAAGCCAGCCAGAAGCGTTTGCACATCAACTTGAAAGAGATAAAAACGCACGAAGCGCTTATTAAAAACGACAAATCATTTGCCGAAAAACTGGTGAAAGCCGCTGAAATTTTAGATAAACAGCAGCAAAGCCGCTTATTTAGCGACGAAAAAGACGTTGATAGCCAGCTGTATGACGGCTTTTTTGAACAAGCCGACAAAACCGCAATGAGCGTGGTGCGCGCCGCTCGCCCCGAAGATTTGAGCAATCTAGGCTTGAAGTTTAAAGATGACCGCCTCACCACTATGCTGCCGCTATATAAAGCACGCAATTATCCCAAATTACTCACCAGCGAAGAACGCGAAAACTGGGAAAAATTCCGGGCCCGCAAACTGCTGAGCGGCGGCCAAAACAGCCGCTTGGCTAAATTTATGACCCGTTTGCAGCAAGTAGCGGCGGGTAATAATCTAACCGGCCACCAGGAGTATTTGCTGGAAGAGCTTAAATTGTATGCCGAAAGCATTATGCCCGACCTCGATGTTTCACAGGACGCATCGTAACGTAAGGATTCTTGCATGATCGCCCAAGCCATACACACCCGCAAAATAACTGCCAACAGCTGCACAATTTTTGAATTGCTAGATGAATTTTTGCAGGAATTACCGGAGCGCAGTGTGCTGGTCATAACATCTAAAATTGTGTCGCTGTGCGAAGGGCGGGTACGGCCTATTGAAGGTACTGATTTGGAAAAACTCATCCGCGAAGAGGCTGAATGGTACATGCCAGGTGCTGCTCCGCAACACGGCTATGTTACTACATTGGCACACGGCATGCTGACGCTTAATTCCGGCATAGATGAGTCTAATGCCAACGGGGTGTACGTGTTGTGGCCATCCGATCCGCAGGCCAGCGCAAATGCGATCCGCCATTATTTGCAAGAACGCTTCGGCGTGAAAGAAGTGGGTGTAATTATTACCGACAGCGTATTTTTGCCAATGCGCTGGGGCGCGGTTGGCTCCAGCTTGGCGAGCAGCGGCATGATGCCGGTGTACAGCTACAGAGAACAAACCGACATTTTTGGCCGCCCGTTATTGTTGAGCCGTACCAATGTGGTGGACAGTTTAGCGACGGTCGCTACTCTACAAATGGGCGAGGGCGCGGAACAAACGCCCCTGGCGGTAATTACCGAAATTCCGCATAGTACATTTGTTTCTGACGACCCGAGCGAAGCAGAATTAGCAGCCCGCCATACACCACCCGAAGAGGATATGTTTGGCGCACTGCTTACTGCCGTGGAGTGGAAGAAGGGTGGCGCGGGCGCGGCGCCTTCGGATTCTTAGAATCGTGCTTGAATTTGCTCACTAGTTTGCCCCAAAGTTCTTTTGCACGCTCAGTGAGCTGTTTTAAAAAGTGAATCATGCGGTCGCGTACTTTTTCGGCAAAGGCAAACTCGGTGGCCCAAATGGCAAAACCCAAGAAGAGCGCCGCCCAGCCGGGGCCAGGAGTTACCAGCATAACTAAACCGGCCAAAATTACGGCACCACCAAGTATGAACACCACTGGCTTGCGGACGTGTTTGGGGGTGCGTTTCCAGCCTCGTTTAATGCGGTCCATATCATATTAGTATACATCTCCAGGCTAGTCTGTACCTGAAGATGTTATAATAACTTTATGACTGAAATGACGAGAGCTATCGCCGCCGTAACACCTTACGCTGGTTACTTTGGAGACGTATTTGGCGATTACTTTTACCACAATGGTTTGCGCGGCACCCATAACGCTGTTTTTGAAGGCATGACTCCTGGCGTACAGCAAACCGTACAACCGTACATGCCCGACCATAAACCTTTAGGAAACCTTACGCCACCACTATTACAAGAGTTGAACCGTGCCACTCTAGGTGCGTGGAGCAACTATTTGGGCGACATGTATCTTGGAGGTGGCAGGGTCGCTTCCACAGAGGCGCGGCGTCAGGTGGCGCTGGGCAGTACGCTCATCATGGGTATGCTCGCCGCAGATGAGGCTACCTGGCGGCAGAGCCCGGATGCTCGCGACGCCACCAATGTCACACTTTTTTATGCTTCGGTGAGAGGTCAACTTGCTGGTGAAAATACGCGTTTTATGCAGCGGCCTGGTCTTGCCGGCGAACCTCGCAGAGCTACGCAGCTCTTAGCCAAACAAGTACGTAGGCGCATAATTGGCGACAATGAGGACCAAAAAGAGGCCTTAGTAAGCAGTTTGCACGGATTTGCCGACGCCAGGCACGTACAATTTACTACCGGCCGGGGCGAAATCGGCCACATGCTTAACATGGCGTTCGACTTAGGCGAAGTAACCGCTAGAGCGGCGCTAAGCTTAACGACTTCCCGGCCGGAGATAAAAGATGCCCCGCCTCGTGAGGCAGCTGAAGTTGCCGCAGTAGCTCTCGGCAAATTGGGTGCTATTCTTACCCACGGCACGCATGTAGCGACAGACTTCCGCGACAGAATGCCTACTTATGCAACGGCAATTGTCATGAATGGGTACGGCCCTACAAAGAAAGCTTTGGCTACTATTCGGGAGCACCGCGAAGAATATGCACTTGGATTGGTGCATGAGGGTAGGGTAGCTCTTAAAGACGGCACCCCGCAGCAGCGCCGCATTTTCGACATGGCGGTGCGCCTGCTGCGAATACGCCAGATGCGCGGAGGCATTGGCTCAACGGAAGTCATTAAAGAATCTATGCGTAACGACCCCTACTGGAGCGCTTACCTATAGCTTGCTATAACGCGCTGCGAAACATCTAGTGGCGAAATTTGTAAATTTCCGCTATAATCTATCTGTTTTATGAGTGAGCAGATTGTCGTTAAAGGTGCGCGTGAGCACAACCTAAAAAACATAGATGTAACGCTACCGCGGAACAAGATGGTGGTTGTTACTGGGCTTTCCGGTTCGGGCAAGTCTAGCTTGGCTTTTGACACAATTTACGCTGAAGGCCAGCGCCGTTATGTTGAAAGCCTGAGTTCTTACGCCCGCCAGTTCCTGGGCCTTATGGAAAAGCCGGATGTCGACCAAATAGACGGCCTGAGCCCTGCAATTTCTATCGACCAAAAATCTACCAGCCGCAACCCGCGCTCTACCGTTGCCACGGTTACTGAAATTTACGATTACCTGCGTTTACTGTTCGCCCGTATTGGCGTGCCGCACTGCCCAATTTGTGGTAAGCCGGTAACCCGCCAAACCACGCAGAACATTGTCGACCAAGTGGCGCATTTGCCGGAAGGTTCGCGTCTTATGGTTCTGGCACCGGTTGTCACGGCCAAGAAGGGCGCATTTGAACATATACCCGAGCAATACAGCCGTGCTGGTTTTGCCCGCGCCCGCGTAGACGGTGTGGTGTATGCCTTGGATGAGTTCCCGGAACTCGACAAAAACTACAAGCACACCATTGAAGTGGTAATCGACCGCTTAGTGAACGACGAAGCTAGCCGCTCGCGCCTGGCGCAATCTGTCGAGCAAGCTTTGGAAGCTGCCGAAGGTAAAGCGCGCGTGGTTAACGCCGACACCAACGAGGAATACCAGTACAGCCTAATGTACGCCTGCATAGACCACCCGGAAGTTGCCATCCCAGAATTGGAGCCGCGCACGTTTAGCTTTAACTCGCCGCAAGGCGCCTGCCCGGTATGCACCGGTTTAGGCTCCCGCCTGGAAGTTGACCCAGAATTGGTTATTCCTAACGGCCGCCTTACCATTGCGGAGGGTGCTATCCGCCCGTTCAACCGCATTAACGCCGACGCGTGGTACACCAAGAAAATGCAAGCCGTGGCCGACCGCTACCGCTTCAGCCTCCATGTGCCTACCTCTGAAATTAGCAAAGAAAACATGGACCGTCTGATGTATGGCACCGGCAACGAGAAGTATCGCGTATCGTTAGGTGGCGGCCGCACATTTGAAACTACCTACGAAGGCGTAATCCCAAACCTGGAGCGCCGCCACAAAGAGACCGAAAGCGAGTTTATGCGCGCCGACATAGAGCGCTTCATGGTAGAGAAGCCATGTTATGCCTGTAAAGGCCGCCGCTTGAAGCCAGAGGTGCTCGCGATTACCGTGGCCGACTACAGCATTATGGATATCTGCGAACTGAGCATAGATGATGCCGTACAGTTCTTAAACAACGTGCAGTTCTCTGAAAAAGAGAAGCACATTGCCGCCCAAGTATTGAAAGAAATTTGCGCCCGCCTAACGTTTTTGCAGGACGTGGGATTAAACTACCTCACGTTGCTTCGCAGTGCAACTACTTTATCGGGCGGTGAAGCGCAGCGCATCCGTTTGGCTACCCAAATTGGTTCAGGCTTGCAAGGCGTACTGTATGTGTTGGACGAGCCGAGCATCGGCCTGCACCAGCGCGACAACGACCGGCTTATTAAAACCCTGAAGCACTTGCGCGACCTCGGTAACACCGTGTTAGTAGTAGAGCACGACGAAGACACTATTCGCACCGCCGATTACTTGCTAGACATCGGTCCTGGCGCTGGCGTGCATGGCGGCCATGTGGTCGCAGCAGGAACTCCCCAAGAAGTTGAAAAAGACAAAGAAAGCATCACCGGCCAATATCTTTCTGGCGTCAAGAAAATCGCGGTGCCCAAAAAGCGCCGTAAGGGTAACGGCAAATTCCTAACTGTAAAGGGCGCCCGCGAAAACAACCTCAAAAATGTAGACGTAGAAATTCCTTTAGGCATGATGGTTGTGGTGAGCGGCGTTTCAGGCTCTGGCAAATCCAGTCTTATTAACGACATTTTGGCGAAAGAGTTACAGGCGCGGCTGATGCGCGCCAACACCGTACCCGGCAAGCACGACGACATCGAGGGCATTAAAGAACTCGACAAAGCCATTATCATCGACCAGTCGCCAATTGGCCGCACGCCGCGCAGCAACCCGGCAACGTACACCGGCTTATTTACGCCGATCCGTGAGCTATTCGCCGCCACGCCCGAAGCCAAGTTACGGGGCTACAGCCCGGGCCGCTTCAGCTTCAATGTAAAGGGCGGCCGCTGCGAAAACTGTGCGGGCGATGGCATTATCAAAATTGAAATGCACTTTTTGCCAGATGTGTACGTGCCGTGCGAAGTGTGTCACGGCCAACGATATAACCGTGAAGCTCTGGAAATTCACTACAAAGGCAAAACAATTAGCGACGTGTTACAGATGACCTGCGAGCAGGCACTGGAATTCTTTGAAAACCAGCCAAGCATCGCCCGCAAGCTGCAAACGCTGGTAGATGTGGGTTTGGGCTACATTGGCCTTGGCCAACCCGCTACCACTTTAAGCGGTGGCGAGGCTCAAAGAATCAAACTGGCAACCGAACTGAGCAAGCGCCCCACCGGCCGCACTGTGTACATTTTAGACGAGCCTACCACCGGCCTGCACATGGCGGACGTAGACAAGCTCTTGCAGGTGCTGCACGCGCTGGTTAACACCGGTAACAGCATGGTTATTATCGAGCACAACCTAGACGTCATTAAAAGCGCTGACTATCTAATTGACATGGGCCCAGAGGGCGGTTCGGGCGGCGGCACCATTGTTGCTACTGGCACCCCCGAACAAGTTGCGAAAGTTACTACAAGCTATACTGGTCAGTTCTTGAAAAAGATGCTGTAGAATAGGCCTATGAGGCACTATGGCTGAGGTGTTGACGTTTGCGGCTCATCCACCGTTTGGTTTGGACCAGGTTTTGGACCCGGGTGCGCGGCTGGCGATTGTCGGGCCAGAAGCGGCCTACAACGCGGTTGTGGGCGCATCGCCAGAGGTCGTGGCAAGCGCTCTAATTGAGGTAGATGCTACAGCCCAGGCTAGCGCACCGCTTCATCCGGCTCTGGCTAGCTTACACACAATGGGTAAGGAGCTTGGCAAACAGGCTCAATTTGATCCTAGCGCCAAACGCATGCTGCCAAGTGTAAAACGCGTTGATGCTTATAAACTCGGTGTATACGTGGCCGCGTCTGCGGTCGGCAAGCATTTGGTTGACTCTCGTAAGACTTGCGCGGATTTGGTAGGTGATTATTTATATACAAGGGCGCAAGCGCTCCTGACGTCGCAGACCGACTATGAGCCAGATAGTCGAAAACAGGTATTTAGCGCGGCACTAGACGTCGCCTTAGATAGTGACGCTCGCGGTTCTATAGCTGACAGTTTAGCAAAACAGCTGATTGGCGAAGTGAGCACTGCCACGCCCGAGCAAGTTGCCACGCTGGCTATGGATTACTGGCGGAGCGAGCCACCGAAATATCTGGAGCAGGTAGTTGACTATACGCGCCTCCGCCTGGCGCCGCCCGCCGTTAAAGCCGACAATCTTACGCCCGAACAGCTTTTCGCGACCATGCCCGAATTCGTTACTACCGTTATGGCTGGCACAGAATTAACAGAGGACGTATCTGAGGTACCGCGCCAAAAGTTATATATTGGCGGTATACACCGAGCCATTGCCTATATTTCTCGAGTGACTGCGGTGGGTGCAAGCGGTGAATTTGCCGATACCATCTCTGCGTAAAATATGATAAAATATATTTTTCTAAATCTGTCAGGAGACTGTAAATGGGCGAATTCGCAACAATTAGGAATAATCGTGCAGTACGCATGGGCTTGGCGGCCGCATTGGGCCTGGCGCTTGCTAGCTGCACTTCTCCATCTGGTGAAGGCACGGTGAGCGCCGCATCATCTGCTGCAGCTTCGGCTGAGGCAAGTTATGCGCCGACAGCGCCTGCAACCTCTGAAGCGGTTAGTACTGTTCCAACCGAGGGGACAGCTCCTTACCTCGAAACGGTGACTGACCCCGACGGTGCTTTAATCGTTTCTGACCCTACTGCTTCAGATGGCTTTGTCGGCTCTTATGAGACGGGTGAAGAGATAGGCATGGTTTGCAAGACTCCAAATGGAGCCCCCGATAAATTGCCTGGCGATACGCTGTATGAAATAACCGTCGGCGTATACGATCACGACTACACGCCTGCCGCCTCATACAACCACGGCGTGGTTGACACGCAACTACCCAACTGCGGCGCTATCGACCCTGGTGTAGCGGGCGACTAGTTACTTTTTAGGGCTACTGTTGGAAGAGCGCGCCGTTTGCTCGGCGTGCTCTTTTTGCACGCGGCGTAGTTTAGCAAACAGGCGCTGGCGTGCCACTGGGTCGCCAAACAAATGCCATACAACAGGGGCAAAACTCAATACCATAACAACCAACACGGTCGGCAACACGTAGGAGTCGATGTTGGGAATACGGCTGCCAAACCAGTAACCCAGTAGTGTAATAAGTGCAGCCCACACAATGTCGCCAATGGCGTCGAACATAAAGAATTTGCCGCGGTTCATTTTGCCAACGCCCGCTACAAACGGCGCGAAGCTGCGCACAATGGGAATGAAGTGCGATAACAACATAGTTTTGGCACCATATTTTTCGTAGAATTTCTCGGTGCGTTCCACATATTCGTGGCGGAATAAAATACCGTCTTTTTTCTTAAATAAGCGCGGCCCCATGGCGCGGCCAATGGCATAGCCGGTGTTATCGCCTAAAATAGCCGCAACAGAGATAGCCGCGATGGTGAGGCTAATAGAAAGTTTGCCTTGCGCGGCAAAAACGCCAGCCGCTAGCAAGAGTGTGTCGCCCGGAAGGAAGAAACCCAGCATCATGCCCGATTCCGCAAAAACAATTACGGCAATAGCAAGAATACCGCCGCTGACAATAATTTGATGTACGTCCATATGCAATAAGCCTAACCTACTCCAGCGGAATCGTCCACCTTTTGCTATACTAATAAGAGATGGGCAATTGACTTAACCTGATTTCCAAGGAGGGACACATGGAAGACGTTATATTAGCACTCGAACCGCGCGATTTAGCAACCAAGGCCAAGCACGTACGCCGCGAAGGCCGCGTGCCTGCGGTAATCCACGACCACGGCAAGCCGTCTGTACACGTCAGCGGCGTGTACTTGGAAGTATTGAAGGCTTACAAGCAGGCCGGTAAGCACCATCCGGTTAAACTGAAGGCCGATGGCAAAAACTACACCGCACTCATCAAATTTATCGATGTTGACCCTAAGCGTCACGAGTTGGTGCACGTGGTATTCAACGCTATTAAGGCGAACGAAAAAGTAACTGCTGAAATTCCTGTACGCATTAAGTTGGATGAAGGCAATGATGTTGCCCCCGCTGAGCGCACCGGTTTAGTTGTTTTGAACCAGCTAGAGAACGTTGAAGTTGAGGCACTGGCCAAAGATTTACCTGACGTGCTCGAGTTTAACGGCGAAGTATTGGTAGAAGTAGGCGACCACGTAACCGTTGCCGACTTAATTGTCCCGAGTGGTGTTGCCATAAAAATCGACCCGGCCCACCCGCTGGCTACGGTATTCGAGCCAAGCGCCCTGCAAGCCGCCAACGACGCGGCAGGTGGTGACGCGACCGACGAAGAAGCTGTCGCCGACGTAGACGAAGGCGAAGCTGCTGAGGGCTTAGACGCTGAGAAGGCTGCCGAAGAAGCTCAAGTCGAAGCTAAAGAAGAGGGTAAAAAAGAAGCCTAACACCCTATTTGTTAAATAAAGAAAAGCGTTAGAGTTATGGCGTTTTTCTTTGTTATATGGTATAATAGTATCAATATGACGAGTGTTGCTGAAGCGCCTGTGACACTACCTGAAGCGATTCCTATAAACGTTGCCGAAACGCAGACGGCTATTGCTGTACCTGAGCAACAGCTAGCGGCGGCCGAAAGCTCAGATCGTCCTGGCTTTTTACGCCGCCTAGGTGCGTGCGTTGCTGCCGGAGCTGTTTTAGCGGTCGGTGCTTGTAGCGCCACCCCCAATACTTCCGACCGTCCAGACCACAGTCCTGCGATCAGTGCGCCTGTCATGCCCTATTCAAACACGCACAGCCAGTTGAAGGCCGCTCAGCGCGGCCCCCTACATATGGGTATGATCATTGTCCGTCCCAGGGGGGCGACCGACCCGACGTATGGTTTTACAGAAGCGGATGTCACTAAGGCAACCGTTGATGCCGAGAACGCTATTACGCAGGCAACAGACGAAGCAGTGAAATTTACTCCGCCAACCTATTACGGCAATATAGACGTGCCAGTAACTAATCCACAAGACGCATGTCACGACATAACGGGCGGCGTGCCAAACAAAGCTTTTGTTAAAGAGGTGAGAGAAGGCGCACTGGCGCACGCTGAAGCTCAAGGGTACCAACAAGAGGAAAATGTCGGCCTTCTTATGTACGTGGACACATATTGTGAGAAGGGCGTAAAAAGTTTTGCCAGCAAAGTGGGCGGCATGTTCCAGCCGGGCAACGCCCTGTATATTACTGGTGATGCACGCAAGAAAAGGGGCACCGTAGCGCATGAACTCGGTCATGAACTGGGAAATGACCACTCCGACCAGCTTTTGCATTCCGGCGACGAGCGGCCAAACGAATTTGGTCCGGCTGACTCAAACTACGGCTATGGAAACCCACGTACCATTATGGGCAGCTTGCCGCAGGCTGAATCAACGACCATCGCTACCTTTAACGGTTACGAGCTATACACGCTTGGCGCTATACAGCAAGCCGAGGTAAACGTTATCGACAAGCCTGGTGAATATGCTATGAAGTTAACTGATATTAACGCCCAAACTCCAGGCCAGCATGTAAAGCTTTTGCGCCTGCCGCGGGCTCGCAATGCCAATGACGGGCTCGATAGCTGGTGGGTTGAGTTGAGCCGGGCGCCAAAAATAGATCAAACTACGATGAATGGTGTCGAGTTATCTAAAGGTGATGAGCGG
>Ga0070667_100003331_pt1 | contig 13719 bp, 11 predicted proteins | sample KBSS33metaG_FD_64659 | JGI IMG/M metagenome (GOLD analysis project Ga0070667, IMG submission 64659) | Switchgrass rhizosphere microbial communities from Kellogg Biological Station, Michigan, USA - KBS S3-3 metaG | ecosystem: Host-associated > Plants > Roots > Rhizosphere > Soil ...
CGTTAAATACGGCGACACGCTGTCGGCGACATGCCACCCTGAAATGGTGAGCGACTATTTCGAGCCGGGCGGCAGTGCTGCCGACCAACGGCAATGGGGCACTGTTCACGCCGCATTCTGGCGCTCACTGGAAGGTCCGCGGGCCGCAGACGACGAACTAGATGACTGGCTGACCACACAGCCCGGGGTCACGATCCATAGTCACGGCGGCTTCGCACCCGAACGATGGGCCGGCGACATTGACGGGCGCAGGTTTGAATTCCGTGAACGTCACGGCCAGTGGAACATTGAGATCGACCACCACCCCAGCGGCCGGTTCATACAGCGGGTGACAGGCACTGGACCCGATGGCACTCCTATCTGTCGCGACCGTGAGCTGGAGGTGGGAGAGTTCATCGCCTCCGGCACCACTGACGCCGCCGGCTACGGCACCACGTCGATCGAGCGGGCGCAGTTCATCATCGAGACGATCCGCACCCATCTCGCGCGGCAGTCCTGCAGCCACTATGTCGACAAGCTGGAGGAGATCGATGCCCTGCTCGGCGTCCCGGCCCTCTGGTGCCCGCGCTGCGGAGCTCACCTACCCGACCGGTGACCGCTGATCGGTTCCGAAATACCGTCGGGCACTTCAAAAGCCAGTCCTGCGCTTGGCGAAATCAGCTGGCTGGCCTACGCCACGGTCACAACAAGGGGCATCGCGACGCCCCACTACGCAGGTGACCGGCGTCAGGCAGCCTCAACGTCAACGCCCTCGGACCCGTCGAGCACGACGACGTCGACGGCGTGGGCACCCAGGACGTTTGGTGACCACACTGAACGACACCTCGTCGCCGCGGTTCCACAGCCCCGGACGCTACCGGCATGTGCAGCTTGACCGTGTTGTTGGCATCGTCGCTGACAGCGATAAAGCCGAAAGGACGGACGGGGTGGATGTAGCTGGCCAGCGGCCGGATCGCAAACGGAAGTCGGCCCTCGAGCCGCCGCAAGCCTCAAACTCGTGCATCTTCAACTTCTGGCCAGCCATTAGACTGATATTGGGGTTGGGGAGGTAACTCGTGGCTAAATCGTTAAAAGTCGATCCGATAGATCTGCACGCGTCGGCCGATCATCTGAATATGCATCACGCTGACCTGCGGACCGCACACGGGAGCGCCGACGCGGATATTGAAGACGCGCAAACCGGATGGGTGGGGGCATCCGCGGCCGCGCTACAGGCCAAGTTCGCTGAATGGCAGGCAACAACGGAACAGTTGTGCGGAACCATCGCCGACCACGAACAGGCCATCCGCACCGCAGCTGCCCAGTACCAAAAGACCGACGAACACGGCGGACGGAACATTGACGGCGCGATTCCATGACGGTGACCCTGGCCGACATCGACCGCTGGGACGCAGGATCGGTTCGACAGGTATCAACGGCGCTCGGTAAACGTGGCTCCAGCGCTGACGAAGTCAAGGCAGGCTTGAGCAAGCTGCCGCTGATTGCCAGCTGGCAAGGCAGCGGCGGCGACGCCGCCAAGGCAGCGTTAGACAAGCTCAGCCACCACCTGGCCGCGCACTCCGAACAGATGCAGCTCGTTGGACTGGCGATCGGTAAATCCGCCGATGAGATTCAGAGCGTCAAAGACTCGTTGAGCGCTCTCGACCGCGATGCCGACGCATGGCGGTTTAGCATCAACCGCACTACCGGGGAAGTCACACCCAACAATGGGCTGGACATGGACCAGCAGGCCAACAAGGACCACCAGGCCGAACTCGCCGCGCGGGTCCTGAAAGTACTCGGCGACGCGAACCGGGCCGACGAGGATTTGGCCCGCGGGATCAGCATGGCCGGCTCTGACGCGACCGGGCCGTCCGAGGACCGACCGGAGGTGCGCGCCGCGCTGTCCGGCCCGCTGCCCGACGATCCCAAACAGTTCCACGATTTGTGGGACAAGCTGACCCCACAGGAAAAAGACTGGCTATACGGGCAGAACCACAACATCGGCAACCACAACGGGATGCCGGCTGTCGACCGGGACCACTACAACCGCCTCAACCTGGCCGACCAGATCAACCGGGCCAATGCCGCTGTCGCGCAAGCCGATGCGCTGAAAGCGCAGCATCCGGACTGGGCGGCCGGCAAGAACATTCCGCACCCGAATGAGCCGGGGGCGATCTTTGATGACCGCCAGGCCTACGAGGCGTGGCAGCGCCAGTACGACGCTGCCCGCGCGGGTGCCACGTACTTGCCCGATCTGCAGGCCGTGGATAAAGCGGCCAAGATGAGCCCGGACCGCAAGCTGATGCTGCTCGACACCCAAACCGGTAAGCAAGCGCATGCCGCTATCGCGGTCGGTGACCCCGACACCGCCACCCACGTCTCTGTCACCGCCCCCGGTCTGAACACCACCGTCCACGGAGGTATCGGCAGCATGGCCGACGAAGCAACCCGCCTCCGCGACGAAGCCTTGCGCCAGTTGCAGAGCGCCCCTGGCCACGAACACGACAGCGTGTCGGCCATCGCTTGGATTGGATACGACACGCCCCAGGTGCCTGGCTTTGACGACATCGGTAAATCCATCACCGGCGGGTGGGCGGTCAGCCACGACGACTTCGCCAAGGTAGGCGCGCATGATCTGGCCGGTTTCTACGACGGGATTCAAGCCGCCCACCAGGGTGGCCCCGCCGACCTGACCGCGATCGGCCATTCGTATGGCTCGCTCACCACCGGCCTCGCGTTGCAGGAACCCGGCGACCACGGAGTGTCACGGGCGCTGTTCTACGGCTCGCCGGGCATCGAAGCCACCACGCCCGAACAACTACATTTGCAGCCCGGCCACGTGTACACGATGGAGACTCCCGACGACAAGATCCAGTGGACCTACGACGCTCGAACCATCGTCCAGGGCATACCGATCCTCGGGTCGTATCTCAACGAATCGTTTGGCGACTTCGGTCCCAACCCTGCCACCAACCCGAACTTCACCCACCTGGCCACCGGTGCCGCCACGGTGCCTGACGGCCACGGGGGGACGCTCAACCTCGGGGGCGCCTCCGGTCATAGCGATTACCCTCGCTTCCCAGACGGGGGTGGCACCCGGACGACCAACTACAACATCGCTGCCGTCCTGGCCGGACTGGGCGATAAGGCGGTAGCTGACAAGTGACGTACACGCGATTGACCACCCACCCGCGTCGGCAGCGGTGCGGGCTTCTACTGGCCGCGGTTGCCACCGCCTTGATCACCGCAGGATGTCACGTGAACCAGCCCTACGAACCCACCCCAACCACCGAAGCGGCCAAGGCGCTCGACGTTCTCAAGTCGCTGCCGTCGTTGGAAGACACCAAGATTCAGGTTCAGGCCGCGATCGATGACATTAAAGCGGCCGCGGGCCAACAGATCCCGACGATCACCTGGGAGACACCGAGCGGAGGCTCGGGCCTTGGGTGTGAACGGCCCTACGACCAATCCGACGGGCAAGGCTACTTCTTGCCGCACGCCGTCGCCGTTCGTGTGACGGTCTCAGAGCAACAGTGGGCAACACTGCAGGATGCCGCCAAAGCGTCAGCCGCCAAGCTCGGCGCAAATGACATCCAAGTCATGAAGGATCAGCCTGGCAACCACGACGTGGGCTTCTACGGACCCACCGGCCTCTTCATCAAGATCTCGTACTCTGGCAACCTTGTGCTGTCCGGCTACACCGGATGCCGCCTGCCTCAAGACAAGAAGTAGCGCGCCAAACGTTGCGCACGTGGCCAAGTCGATAAGGTGGTGCTGACCTATCAGCGCTATCGGCACGGACCTGGCATAGCTTCTTCCGGCCAGGTTCGGCGCTGGCTGGGGCTACCGACCTCAGACCCCACCTCTACTGAATTCCGTTGCTGAACAACGACACGTGGAGGGCGACGATGCCGCAGTCATCACAGGCCAGGCGCTAGCTCGGCGCCGCGAACGAGCCGCTGGTATCGGAGACCGCGGCGCATCGACGAAGGTGATCACGAACCCGCTACGCCCCGCTGCGGCGTAGCGGTCGAGCGTAGCGGCCCGTACGGTGACTGCGGACGAATCGGTCGATGCCGCGATCGAAGAGTAGGCGCTTCGCTCCTCATCAAGGGGGATGACGGGCATTCGCATGACGTTGACGGTCGACCGCTTGTCTTTAGGGTGACGGGAATCACCCGCGCGTGTTAGCTGCCGCGGTTTCACCCGCGTACGTGTTGACGCGTCAGTCGCATTGTGCGAATGTCTGACACCTAGGCGAAATACGATGGCAGTCGGGGGACTTGACCTGATTTCGCGGGGGAAGGTCACTGAATGAGTGGCGGTCTGGGGTCTTTTCGTCCCTTGGGTATCGGGTCTTTGGTGTTCGCTGTTTTCGCGGCATCGTGCATGATTGCTGCGCCGGAGGCCGTAGCTGATCCACAGCCGATGCCGGATCGGTGGACGCAGTTCGTCACCGATGACGGCTGGGTGGTGGATGTGAACACCACCAACGAGGTGATCAATCACATCGACAACTTGGCCGGGGCATCCAACTCGTGGCAGGCGCGGGTGACGCTGCGCTCAGAGGCGCGCATCACCGGCAGCGGTGGCGCGGTGATCCAGGACGCGCAGCTGGAGTCCGGGTATTTCGTGGGGTGCCGCACCGACTCCTCGCCCGGTGTCGAGGTCGGCGCCGATATCGGGATTACCCCGTATCAGCAGATCAACGGTCAGGTGTATGGCGGCGGCTATGGGCAGGGCCAGGGCGGTGCCGGTGGCGGCGGTGGTGGCGGCGGTGGTTTCGGTGGGGCCTCGGCCGGGGCCACCCTCGGTGTGCAGGAGCATTTGGGTGGGCACATCCGGGTGTTGTTGAAACCCGGTGGGCTGGCTCAGGTTCCGCTAGACCGGATCAGTCTGCGCAGCATGCACGCGGTGTCGAACCTGCGCGATCAGAACATCGAAGCCGACGGCTGCGGTGGCCAGGTGAAAATCCAGTCCTACACCACGATCCGGGTGCGCACCGACAACGGCAACGACACCCAAACCCTCTACGGCGAACCGAAGGACCTGTGATCGTGGCACCCGCATTGCGTTCAGAACACCAGCGGCGGACCGCCAATCGACGGGCTGCGGTCACCGCGGCGGCGCTGCTCACCATGACCAGTGTCAGTGGTGTCACCGGCATCGCCAGCGCGGACCCCGCGCCACCGGCACCGCATCCCCCCGCACCGGTGCCGGTGGCGCGGCCGATGCCCGAAGATCCCGCGCGGGTGAATCCGATTGGCGGAGCACGGGTTTCCTCCACCACACCGCAAGGCGAAACCGCCGGCATGGAACGGCCCCTGGCTGCGCAGGGGGAGCGGGGTGCGGTGACGGTGCCGATGTGGGCCAAGGACGGCATCTTCGTACCGACCGCGCACCCTAACCGGCAACTGGCGATCCATCTGCCGGGCGAGGTGAGCCTGGGCCCGGCCGCGTGGACCGGAGATGGCGGCGCGATCTACAGGTCCAATGACGTTGACTACCAGGTCATTCCGTTCGCCGGTGGCGGCGCCGACATGGTGGTGACCCGTAAGAGTGTGTTCTCCGGCAGTAGCTATCCGATCGGTATCAAACTGCCGGCGGCCACCCATCTGCGCCAGGGCGTCAACACGGTGCTGGTGGAAACCGATCCGGCACCTGGCGATCCGGCCCGGGTGATCGGCACGTTCAGCATCCCGACCGCCTTCGATGCCAACCACGGCGCCCTGACTGTTGCCCCGACCCTCGGGCCGGGATTTCCGCCCGGGCAGTCCAACCTGACCATCGATCTCGGGCCGGCCAACCTCTTCGCATTCCCGGTCACCTTCACTCTGTCCTACCGGGCCTCGGACATCCCCACCACCGGAGCGCTCTCGCCGGATTGGGCGGGCCTGCCACTAGGTGCACGCGCCCCGATCGAAGTGATCGCCAAGCCGGCCAACTACGTCACCGACCCCACCGGCGCGCACCGACCCGACGGCGTGGATCCGGCGCTGTATGCGCAGCGCCATAGTGGGAACTGCCAAGGCGGGCCCAACCAATACGCCGCCGCCGATGGCCGGGCCGCCGACTTCGTCGCGTCTTGCCAAACCCAACAACTGTGTCTAGCGGGCACTCCTGCGCACACCAGCGTCGATTCGTGCAACGACCGGCTGTTCGCCAATATGTCCGCGCAATGCGTCGCGGTGTTCGGTCAGACCGGAGACGATTACGACGCCTGCGTTCGCGTCGCGTCCGACGAAGTGGCCTGGGCCAAAGCCAACATGGTCGGCGGACCCGAATGACCGAAACATACGCCAGCACTGCATCGTTCGCCGCTTTCCCGCCGGGACGAAAGGTGAGAGCATGAGCACCGTAACTACCGGCTCTGGCCACGATCGTGGTGAGCGGCGCACCGAGCCGGTACCGCCGGCGCCCGCCGCCTCGCCGCAGCCGCTGGCCGGCTTCGCCGCCGGAGCGACCGGGGCGGCCCTTCTCGTCACCGGGGTCTGGGGGCTGCACGTGCTCGCATCGGCAGGCTGGGCCATGTCGGTGGGTTCAGTGGTGCTATTGCTGGCGGCGTTCACCGCCCTCGGCAAGGGCATCACCCTGCTGCAACGGGCGCTCGCCCCGATCACCGCGGCCTCCTCCGCTGCGGTGTCCGGGGTGCCGGCACTGGTGCGTGCGATCGTCGCGATAGTTGTTGGCGCCGCGGGGATCTGGTGGGTGATGCGCGGACACGCCGCAACTTGGTGGTCCCGCACCACCGGCACCACCTATGGCTGGACGCTGATCTCGGCGCTGGTACAGGTCGCGATCATTGCCGTGGCCGGAGCCTTGTTGTTCGGCGGCGCGAAAAACCTTGCGAAGTTGCTATTCCCGGCGTCGGGGGCGCTCCGCCACCGTGACGCGGACCTCACCGGCCGGCCCCGCCGGGATCGCTGGACGTCGTGGTGGTCCTCGCGCCCGGGCCTGGGGTTGATGCTGCTGGCCGGCGCCACCACCCTCGTCGTCCTGTCCGAGTACATCGTCCCGCGCGTCACCGGGTGGCTGCTCGGTGGTGATTGGCGGGCGGCCGTGGCCGCGATCGCGGCCATCCTTATCGGGGGACTCCTGGCGAACACCTGGTGGTGGGGCGCCCTATCCGGCTGGTGGGCGTGGGCACACCGCCCGCACACGCCCGGCGGGGGCGCCACCCCAATCGGACAGATGCACGCCGGCGCCGCCGTCGTTGTGCTGCTGTGGTTCTCGGCCACCGCGTTCGGTCTGGCGATCCCGGACTCCTACACCGGGCCCGGCGCCATGCCCCGCGCCCGCGCTGATTGCCCACCGGACTGCGGCGGAGGTAGCAGCGGGTCGGGCTCGTCCGGCCCTGCGTTTCCGATGCAACCGCCCGATATGCCCAGCCCCCCAGAGGGTTACAACAGCGGCTCCTACCCGGCCCCCGACCAGGCAAACGGCATATCCATCTACAACCCCAGCCAGCAGAGTCCTGGCAGCCAAGGCGGCTACCCGCAGTATCCTCAGCAAGGGCAGCCCGGCCCACCGGCCAACGGTGTCCAGCCGCCCAATTACGACGCCCCGGCTCAGGGGTCGGCGCCGCAGCAGCCCGCGGCTCAGCAGCCCGGGCAAGCTCCACAACAGCAGCCGGTGCAGCAGGGGCCAGCCCAGCAGGGCCCGCAGCAGCCTGACGGCCAGCAGCCGCAAGGTCAACCTGGGCAGCAGAATCAGCCTGCCCAGCAGCAGCCACAACAACCCGCACAACAGCGGCAGAACACCAATCAGCAGCTGCCCAAGTTCCCGTCCAAAGACAAGAAGAACGACGACCAGAAGAAACAGGACCGTGACAGTCAGTCCGGCGATACCGATCTGAGCACGCTGCTGTTCGGGGCGGTGTCCTCCAGCCGCCGCCGCAAGCGAGACCAAGGACAGGAACCGGACAGCCCTAACCAGCCCGATCAGAAGCAGGGCCCGGACACCCAGGCCTTAGCCCAGGACGGTGCGCAAGCCGCGCAGGGCATTCCCGGGGACGTGCAAACGTACGTGCAGTCCGGGCACCAGATGGGGGAATCCGCGGGGCAGGCCGCGCAAGGATTCGGCCAAGCCGGGCAGGCCGGTGCGTCGCTGGCCTCTTCGGCCCAGTCGGGTGCGGTGAATCCCCAGGACGTGCAGAGCCTGATCCAGGGCACGGCACAAGGAGTTCAAAGCACCGCCGATGCGGTCAACGCGGGCTCCCAGATCGTGAAAACCGCGCAGGGAGAAGCCGATCAAGTCGCCCAAGCGGTCGGGGATGCTATCCCGCAGCTGAAACCGCAGGCCGAGCAGTTCACGCAACTCAACGACCAGACCTCCCAGGTGACCGATCTTGTGGGGCAGGGCGCCCAACTCACCTCCCAAGGCGCGGGAGCGGTCAACACGGTCTCCAGTCTTGGTGCTGGCGGAACACCCGACATGGGTGAAACCGCTGATGTGTCCGGCACGGCCAGTGCCGCGGGACCGCAGGCGCAGCGGATCGAGCTGCAATCCGGCGATGTCCCTGCTGCTCCGGTTTTGGGCGGCAGCGCCCCGGAAGGGCCTGCGTCGGGGCCGGGTGTCCCCGCGAGTCAGGGTGAGATTCAGCAGCTGCTGGATCAGGCCATTGTTGATCGGCACCAGCAAGCCCAATCGCTGCAGCAAGCCTTCGATCATGCCGCCGCCCAGGGGTACGTCCACGGGCCAGGCACCAGTGATTTCGATTCGGCGACGGCGCAGGCCGGGCAGCTTCGCGGACCGCTCGCCCAGCTCTACGGTGATATTGGTGCCCTGTCGCACTCCGCGGATTCTGTCGGCGGGTTGCAAAGCACGCTGCAGGACGGCACGGGGACGCTGTTCGACCCGTCGAACTTGTTCCAGTACACGTTCCGCGACGGTGCGCTGACCAGCGTCAACTACCTCGATCCGGGACAGGTCCAAGCGACCCCAGAGCCGCTGCTCTCCGCGGTGTTGACGATCGTGCCCGGCGGATGGGGCGCGGCCAGAGGCATCAGTGCGTTGCTGTCCCGCGGTGGTGCCGAAACGGTCGCCAGCGTCACCAGCGAGAACGTGCTCTCCCTCGCCAACACCGCGGCGACCACCCAAGTCACCAGTGCAGCCGCTCGGATCGCGTTGAACAAGGCCGCGGGCGACGCGTTCCGCGACGCAGTAGCCCAGCAACTTGGCGGAGCAGCCAACGGAATCAAAACCGAAGTGTTCCAAACAACCACCTTGGGTGCCCGCTTCATCGACGTACTCAACACCAACAGACTTGCCGCGTTTGAGACAAAGGTGGGGCGTACGTCGTTCGACAGCAGCGTCCGGGCGCAAGTCGCCAAAGACATCGAGCTACTCAGCACCGGGCAGCTTAAAAGTGCCACGTGGGTGTTCAAGCTTGCCAACCCGGCGCTGCCAGCGTCTCCGGCCAATGGTGGGCCAACAGCGCCCCTGTTGAACGCATTGACCAATGCCGGTATCAAAGTCGCATACCAGTAATAGTGAGGGATTCTGATGGTGTATCGGATTGATTTTGACAAGGCCCCCGACGTCGAGACTGTGGTCGGTGAACTGGCCGCGACGGCGGCTGCCGCGGGCGCGCACCTGGTTCCCGCGTTCGAGGATCGGCCGGGTCGTTACCGCATCGAGCCGTGGGACATCACGGTGGACATGGACTGGCAGGTGCACCTGTCGATCCCGACGCGCCCCGACGCCGACCCCGCGACCGCGGTGCAGCGGCTGCACTTGTTGGCTCGCGACCTGGACAGCCTCGGATTGCGGGGCGTGGACCGCGAACTCGGCGCTCCGGTCAGCAGCATCACCGACCTCGACGTCCCTGCGGCAGAATTCGCCGCACAAATCGAGAAAGCAAAATCCCCGGCCCCAGACCTCACGCCACCAACCAATACCGATCGGGTGCCGTGGCCGACCAACTGGGACGGCTACACCCCCTTCGAGCTCATCGGCGGACGGACACAAGGCGCAGAGCTAACTAAAGCTCAAGCGTTGGCGCGTTTCGACCAAGTCACCAGCAGCATCGACCAACGCATCACCGAACTCGACAAACTCACCCGCGCGCACGGATTCGAACTCAGCACACGGCCTGAGCAGGTTGATCAGCTCACCAGCTGGCTGATCGCCAGTATCGAAGATGATGGGTGCGGACCATTCCGGCCGTACTGGGATTCGGTACTGCACGATGTGGCGATGTTCGTCGGCGACGCCCTGATCAAGCGCATCCCGTACCTGTACTGGACGATCCCGACGAAAGGCACACGCCGTTCCACCCCGCACTACCGGGAAACTGTTGTCGGAGGTTTCAAGAACCTCTCGTTCACCACGACCGAAGATGTGTTCATGGATGTCCTTCGGGTCGGCGGCGTCTTGTATGCAGACACCTATTGGCCGAGCGACCAGCAGACGCTTTCCCGGTTGATCAACATGAAGGACGAACCGCTACCGAAATTCGTACCGTCACCGGAGCTACAGGAAGCCTTGAGCAGGCCCGACGACGAGGACTAACTTCGCCGCCGACGGTCTAACCGCAGGGATTCTGATGGTGTATCGGATTGATTTCGACAAGGTCCCCGACGCGGAGGCTGTGGTCGCTGAACTGGCTGCGACGGCAGCTGCAGCGGGTGCGCATATGGTCCCCGCGTTCGAGGATCGGGCGGGGCGCTACCGAATCGAGCCGTGGGACATCACGGTTGACATGGACTGGCAAGTGCACCTGTCCATCCCGACGCGCCCCGACGCCGACCCCGCGAGCGCAGTACAGCGGCTGTACTTGTTGGCCCGTGACCTCGACAGCCTCGGTCTGCGCGGTGTGGACCGCGAGCTCGGCACCCCGATCAGCAGCATCACCGACCTCGACATCCCCACGGCAGAATTCACCGCACAAATCGAGAAAGCCAAATCCCCCGTCCCAGATGCTGTGCCGCCGGTCAATACTGATCGGGTGCCGTGGCCGACCAACTGGGACGGCTACACCCCCTTCGAGCGCATCGCAGGAACAACACCAGGCTCGGAGCTATCCGCAGACGAGGCGTTGGCGCGTTTCGAGCAAATCACCAGCAGCATCGACCAACGCATCACCGAACTCGGCAAACTCACCCGCGCACACGGATTCGACCTCAGCACACAACCCGAAGACGTCAAACAGCTCACCGACTGGCTCATCGCCAGCATCGAAGACGACGGATACGGACAACTGCGCCCGCACTGGGATTCGGTGCTCTACGACGTGGCGATGTTTGTTGGGAACGCCGCCATCAAACGCATCCCGTACCTGTACTGGACGATCCCCACCAAAGGCACACGTCGTTCCACTCCACACTTTCGGGAAACAGTTATCGGGGGATTCAAAAACACCTCGCCCTCCACGACAGACGATGTGTTCCGCGATGTTGGCGGCATGAGCGCTATCGCTTATGCCGGCGCACGAGAAGTCTTCATCAACAAGAGACTTCAGCTGCTCACCAAGAAGGACGAACCTCTACCGAAATTTGTGCCGTCACCGGAGCTGCAGGACGCCCTGAGTAGGACCGACGACGAGGACTGACCTGCCGATGCGGTGTGATCGAGTGCTGGATGAATACAACCGACGGCCAGTCGGTGCGTGCCCGGTCGGTATTCATCCCAGCGCAAGCAGTCACGGAGATCGTGGAGGTGCCGGATCGGGCAGCGGTGTGCACGTTCGATCCCACGGCCACGCGAGTGGCGAACTGCACCGACGGGATGGGCGAGACCGGCAAGGGTGTGTACACCGGTCACCGCAATGAGCGCATCCTCATCGAGATGTTCACAAAGGACGTCTTCAACCCTGACGCCATTCTTCAACAAATCGGGGTGTCCTCACCCGCTGCCAGCCGACCGGTCGACCCACGGATCACCCTGCTCGGCGAACAGATCCGTAACGATCCTCAGACTACAGTCAGCGCTTCGGAAGCCGCTGCGACCGTTGGCCTTTCACCGTCCTACTTCCTCACACTGTTCGCCGCCGAGACCGGAACCACGTTTCGCCGATATCGGCTATGGCTCCGGCTGATCCATGCAGCAACGGCAGTTGCCGACGGAAAATCCCTGACCCAGGCCTCGGCCGACGCGGGATTCGCCTCACCCTCACATCTCAGTGACACCGCCCGCGCGCTTCTCGGCGTCTCCACGACGGCCGCACTCGCCACAGGGGCACGGCTACTCGTTGACTAACCGTCTCGAATCTAGAAAAAGTGGACGCCTCAGCTCTTGTCTCGGGAGTAATACCGGCCCTATCTATTCTTGAAGGGAGGCGTAGACGTGAGGTGATGGCAGTGGGTAGCGCCTTAACGAGTTAGAGGCGGCACGCGGCCAGTTCGGTGGCTAGGATCGCGACCGCGCCAAGAGACTTGAGCTGGTCCATGGTGAGGTTGAGCCCGGCGCGGGGCACCAGAGCCCGCACCGCTACCCAGCCGTCAGTGGCTAGCGATGACACGGTCGGTGATTCGATTCCAGGAGTGAGCGCACACGCCTGCACCAACTTCGACTGGGGACAGTCGTAATCGATCACGACGTACCGGCGAGCGGTCAGGACTCCCTGGAAACGCTCGACCATCACCCGTATTGCGTCGGTCGCGTCGTCACCAAAAGACTTGGTGCTGCTCTTGATCAGGACGGCTTCCGAATGCAGCAGCGGTTCCCCGAAAGCGATCAGGCCCGCATTGTCCAGCGAGGTTCCTGTCTCCACCACGTCGGCGATTGCGTCAGCTAAGCCCAGGGCCACTGCGTTCTCGACCGCACCCTGCAACTCGACCACCGTCGCCGAGACCCCTGCCCGGGCGAGATATCTCCCCACCAACGTGGGGTAGGACGTGGCGATCGACAGCCCGTGCAGCTCCTGGATCGAGGCAGGACCATCTGGGCGGGCCGCAAATACAAACCGCGATCGCGCGAACCCCAGGTCCAGGACGGTGTCTGCAGGGACGTCGGCATCCTCGAGCAGGTCGCGGCCAGTGATGCCGAGATCAAGGGTGCCCGAACCAACGTAGACCGCTATGTCGCGGGGGCGTTGAAAGAAGAATTCAATGCCGCTGTCAGGATCAAAGCAGTTCAACTCCCGATCCCTAGCGCGAGGCAAGGCATAGCCGGCGTCGGCCAGCAGCCCAAGGGCGGACTCGCTCAAAGACCCCTTGTTCGGTACGGCAACACGCAGCAGACGCATGCCGCCTATCTCTAACACCCCACGGCAGGTTGGTCCAGCGAGTTATTCCAGAGGTACTCCTCGACTTCGCCCGCGCACTGAGGACCGAGGATGCCGACTAAAGCCAGCCTGTCTCGTTTCTAGAGAAGCGAGACAACGTCACGGGTCTCCGGTGCCCCGCCTGTCGGCCCGGGTCGTGGTGTCTCATTTCCCGTCTCACAGAGCGCGTCGCACATCTTCGTGGTCGTCGTCACCACCCGCGAGGTGGGTGTCGTCGTCGAGCACCGTTGAGATGGAGCCGCGGAGTCAGCAGAACACGACTCGGTCGGCAACCATGCTGATCGCAATCGTTCGGCCCGCACCGAGATTCTCTCGGGAGTGGGCCGGATTTCTCATCTGTTTCGCCGTACGTTCGGCGGGCGCGATCGCGTCCGCCGGTTGGCGGTACTCCTCGTTAAATACGGCGACACGCTGTCGGCGACATGCCACCCTGAAATGGTGAGCGACTATTTCGAGCCGGGCGGCAGTGCTGCCGACCAACGGCAATGGGGCACTGTTCACGCCGCATTCTG
>Ga0070667_100003332_pt1 | contig 13718 bp, 12 predicted proteins | sample KBSS33metaG_FD_64659 | JGI IMG/M metagenome (GOLD analysis project Ga0070667, IMG submission 64659) | Switchgrass rhizosphere microbial communities from Kellogg Biological Station, Michigan, USA - KBS S3-3 metaG | ecosystem: Host-associated > Plants > Roots > Rhizosphere > Soil ...
GTCGGCGGCACCGTTTCCGAACGTGCAGGAGCTGATCCAGAGCCGGATCAAGATGGGCCTTTCTCAGAACATCGCCGCGGTGACGGCCAGCGCCACCGAAGTGGCCAACTTCGTCGGCGCGCCCCCGAGCATCCCGACGGCGGGTATGCCGCCGCAGGTGGCGCAGACCGCGCAGAAGACCGCGGAGTCGGCGGGCAAGGGCGGCGATCAGATGGGCCAGATGATGGGCCAGATGATGCAGATGGCCGGTCAGCTCCCGCAGATGCTCGGGCAGTTGCCGCAGCAGGCCATGCAACCGCTGCAACAACTTTCGCAGCCGCTGCAGCAGTTGACGTCCCTGTTCCAGGGCGGCGGGCAGGGCAAGGCCGGCCTCGGTGCCTCGCCCTTCGGCGCGTTCTCCAACCATCCGCTCGCCGGCGGTTCCGGGGCCGCTCACGGAGCGGGGCTGATGAAGGGCGGCATGCCCGGCGGCGGCGGTGGCGGCGTCGGCGCGGCCTCGGTGCAGACGCCGCTCCTGGCCAAGATGGTCGGTCCCGGCGCAGGCGGACCCGCAGTGATGCCCGCGAGCGCGGCGGGCGGCATGGGTGCCGGCGGTCTGGCCCCGGTCGCTGCCGCCGCTGGTGCCGGTGGCGCGATGGGTGCGATGGGCGGCATGGGACACCGTGAAGGTGGCGGCGGTGGCCGGATCACTCAGTTGGCGGTGCCCGAAGCGCTGGACCACGGCTCGTATGACGACGACACCGATGACGACTGGTGAGTAGGGGGGATATCTGATGTCGATGATGCAGACACCGGACAACATCAGCTGGAACGCGGCTTCTGTCGAGTTGCCCGAGATGCCGATGATCCAGCCCGGCGAGGACGCCATGAGCGCGACCATCGCCGCTGTCCTGCCGGCCATGGCTGCCGACATGACCGCCAATGTGGCTTCGTTGCAGGCCAAGGAGGGCATGTTCTCCGGCAAGGTGGGCATGGCCCAGTCGGCATACGACAACGCCGACAGCAAGGGCGGGGAGGGCGTCGGCCAGATGGGGCAGATGCTCGGACAGCTCGGCCAAATGGGTCAGCAGGCAGGTCAGATGGCCGGCCAAGGCGGCGGCCTGGGCCAGATGGGCCAGCAGGCGGGCCAGTTCGGCCAGATGATTCAGCAGGCCATGGGCAAGGGTGGCGGCAAGGAAGGCGGCATGCCGGGTGGGGAACCCCCGGAGGGCCAGCCCGGTGGGCCGGCCGGCGGCGGTGCGCCCATGTCCCCCGAGCAGCGTCAGGCACAGCAGGATGCCCGGGAGAACCAGCAGAACGACCTGCAGTCTCAACAGGACAACCGCCAGCAACAGCAGGACAACCGGCAGTCTCAACAGGATCGGCGCGAGGCCCAGCAGGAGGCGCGCGACTCTCGTCGGCACACGTCCGCTCCGGTCCAGCCGCCGATGGCCGGTCCGAGCACGGGCTCGTCCAACGCCGGACCCGCGCCGGTCGCCCCGGTGGCTCCGCCGCCGCAGCGTGGCGGCGACGTCGGCCGTCAGATGTAGTTACTGAAACAACAAGCCAGACAAAGAAATTGGGGCCAGTCGCGATAATCGCGACTGGCCCCAATTCGATGGTTGACCGTTAGGAGGCCGGTGCTGGTGCCGGGGTCGGCGTGACCGGGGCAGCTGGAGCGGCCTGCTGGTTGCCGGCCGGGGCCGCAGTGCCCTGACCCGCGCTGGAGGCGGGCTGGCCGGCGATGGCCTGGCTCGGGGCCGGAGCCGGGGTCAGCGGAGCCTGCGAGACGGCGCCACCGGCGGTGGCAGCGGTGCCCGGGCCGCTTTCAGCGGCGGTGGGAACCGGAGCAGCTTCCGGAGCCTGGCCGGCTGCCGGAGCCGCGGCCGGGGTGCCCGCCGGAACCTGAGCGCCGGCCGGAGCCGGGGCTTCAGCGCCGGGGGTACCAGCCGGGGCCGGAGCAACCGCCGGGGTACCGGCCGGGGCCGGAGCAACCGCCGGGGTACCGGCCGGGGCCGGCGTGCCGGCCGGAGTGGCCGCCGGGGTCTCACCGTTCGGCGTCGCCGCCGGAACCGCACCGGTGGTGGTGCCGGCCGGAGGCTGCGCACCCGCGGCAGCCGGGACAGCACCCGCCGGGGTGGCGCCGGGGACGGCGCTACCGAGACCGGCCGGAGCTGCTGCCGGGGCTGCAGTCGGAGCGGCTGCGGGGGCAGCGGCAGGAGCCGGGGTCGCGGCCGGGGTGGTACCCCGTGCCGGGGCGGCGGCCGGAGCGGCGCCGGTGGCGGCCTCAGTGCCCTGCCACTTGATCAACTCGCGGTCCCCGTCGGTGTACACGACGCTGGTCGGAGCGGCGCCCGTCACGTCGAAGTAGACCTTGCCCTTGGACTCTTGTCCTTCGGAGAGGCCGGCGGGGTTGATGCCCTGCGCGGTGGCCACGCCCCACAGCACCCGGTAGTTGTCACCGTCGGCGGTACGGGCGTTCAGGTTCGGCACGAACGGCTGCGAGCTGCCGCGCTCGGCCGAGTACTCCGCCGTTGCTTCCCAGAGTGTGCCGTTGAGGTGCTGCGACAGCACATCGGTGCTGGGCTTGAGGTTGCTGATTTCCCATTCCGCGACGGTGTTCCCGTCGACGAGCTTGCCGTCCTTGCCGAACGCGATGGTGGTGGGAGCGGGCGCGACGCCTGCGGGCTGGGTCGAGTCTGCCAGCGCAAATGGTGTGGCGATCAGGCCGATTACAGCGGCCGCACCGACAACGACGGTGATCTTGCGGGTATTCATGGTGAAGTGGCTCCTTTGTCTCCAAGTCGTCCGACGGGCGGCTTCCCCCCACGGAAGTTGAGTCACGTGTAATCGAATAATTACTGACTACTACGCAAGCTAGCAGGTTAAGCGTCCGCTGTGGATGCATGCAGACGCTTCAGCGGTGACCCGGCCGCTGACCCTAGTATGCCGGAATCGGCCGCCGCATAGGCGACCGATTCCGAATACGTCCTGGTCAGGACGCGGTGAGTTCGATTCCAGCAAGCACGACGACATTGTCGCGGCTCGGCGCCGTCAGGACGCCGGTGATTCGTTCACCGTCACGCCAAAGGTTGGCCTGCAAGGTTTCACCCGGGATCACGGTGCCCGCGAAGCGCGCGCCGTAGGACCGGACCCGGCCGGCATCGCCGTCGAGCACGTTGTCGACGATGGCCTTGCAGCCGATGCCGTAGGTGCACAGGCCGTGCAGGATCGGGCGGTCGAAGCCGGCGGCCTTGGCGAAAGCCGGGTCCGAGTGCAGTGGGTTGCGATCGCCGCAGAGCCGGTAGAGGAGAGCCTGTTGCGGCAGCGTCGGCAGCGAAATCTGCAGGTCGGGTGCCCGGTCAGGCTCGGCCGCCGAGGTCGACGGACCGCGGTCGCCGCCGAAGCCACCCTCGCCTCGGGCGAAGATGGATCGCTTCTGCTTCCACAGCGGAGCCCCGTCGACGGTGGTCACGGTGGTCTCCGACCAGATGACCGCAGCCTTGCCCTTGTCCCAGATCTCGGTGAACTTGGTGACAGCTCGGCCCGTGCCCGACGGCGGGATCGGGGCGTCGGTGTAGATCGCCTCGCTGGCGTGCAGCACCCGGCTCAGCTCGATGTCGATGCCGGGGAACTTGACCGTCGGCGCCTTGGTCTCGTGGAAACTCTGCGCCACGTTGCCGAAAGTCGGCAGGACCTGCGGCTTGTCGTCGATCAGGTAGCGCAGTTCGCGCTCGCTCATCGGGTCCGCGCCGGCGCCGAGGCCCAGGTGGTACAGCTGCACATCGCTGCTGCTCCACGAGAATTCGACCGGCGCCAGTTCGGCACCGATGGCCTCATCGAGATTGATCGGCATGTCAGCCCTTTCCTGCCACGTGCAGTGCCGCGAGGTATCCGAATGTCATGGCGGGGCCGATGGTACCGCCGGGACCCGGGTAGGTGTGACCCATCACCGGTCCACTGACGTTGCCCGACGCGTACAGGCCCTCGATCACCGAGCCGTCCTCGCGCAGCGCGCGGCCGTGGATGTCTGTGACGATGCCGCCCTTGGTCCCGAGGTCGCCGGGCACCATCTTGGCCGCGTAGAACGGGCCGTACTTGATCTCGCCCAGGTTCGGGTTCGGCTTGTTGGTCGGGTCGCCGTAGTACCGGTCGTATGCGCTGTTGCCACGGCCGAAGTCCTCGTCGGTGCCACTCCGCGCGAAGCCGTTGAACCGCTCGATGGTCGCCTTGAGGGCGTCGACGGGCAGGTTGGTCAGCTCTGCCAACTCCTCGATGGTGTCGGCCTTGACCACGACGCCGGCCTCGGACCACTTCTTCGGAATGCGCTGTCCCGGTTGCAGACCCGCGAAGATGTAGCGGTTGCGGTACTGCTGGTCGAAGAGCAGCCAGGCCGGCACGTTCTCGCCCGGGCCGTCGCCCTGACCGTACTTGCCGCCGTACATGTGGTGGCAGGCCTCGACATACGGCATGGACTCGTTCATGAACCGCTTGCCGTTCATGTTCACGATGATCGAGCCGGGGGAGTTGCGCTCGGACAGCGCGAACCACGGGTTGTCGGGCAGCGGCACCGTCGGGCCCCACCACGCGTCTTCCATGATCTCCATTGCGGCGCCGAGCTTCTCGGCGGCCAGGATGCCGTCGCCGGTGTTGGCCTTGGCGCCCACTGTCCAGTCGGTGGTGATCGGCTGGCGCTGGTACTTGGTGCGCATCTCCTGGTTGTGCTCGAAGCCACCGCTGCCCAGGATCACTGCGCGACGGGCCCGGATCAGTTGCGGCTCAGCACTTTCCGGTGCGTTCATGGCGCGGACGTAGATGCCGCGGACAGCGCCGTCCTCGTAGTAGAGGTCGGTGAGCGCGGTGTTCAGTTGCACCGGGACACCGGCCTTCTGCAGGCCGATGCGCAGCGGCGCGATCAGGGCGCGGCCCATGCCGACCAGGTTCTTGCCCGTGATGCCCGCGTAGGTGGCGCGGATGCCGACCTTGAGGCTGCGCAGCACGCCGCGCGGGTGGCGCTTGAGCTGGTTGAGGCGGACGTAATCCTGTTGCATCACAACCATGTTCAGCGGCACCTTGCCGTACGCCGGCTCCAGGCCCTTCTCGTCGACGCCGAGCTTCTTGGCGTTGAAAGGCTTGGGCTCGACGGACCGTCCGCCGGCGCGGCCGCCCTCGGTCTCCGGGTAGTAATCGGAGTAGTTCGGCACCCAGCACAGCTTGAGCGGCGAGTTCTTGAGTACGAACGACAACATCTCGGGGCCGCGCTGCAAGTAGGTGTCGATCTTCTCGGCGGGCACCACGTCGCCGACGATCTTGTGGAGGTAGGTGCGGGCCGCTTCCGGGGTGTCTTTTACCCCCGCACGCTGCAAAATCTCATTGTTCGGGATCCAGACGCCGCCACCTGACCGCGCAGTGGAACCTCCATAGTGTGGGGCCTTTTCTACGACTACTGTCGAAAGGCCCTGATGGGCTGCGGTGAGGGCGGCGACCATACCGGCTGCACCGCTGCCGACGACGACAACGTCGTACTCCTGTCCAGTCATGTAGAACACGTTATAGAATTGCCCGGCCTGTGGACAACTGCGCCGGTCCATGAAGTTAGGGGAATTCACGAATGCTGTCCGACAACGTGCGTGCCGAGCTCGCCGCCTCGCTGGCTCAAGCGGAGCGCAGCCGGGTCGCGATGTCGCCCATGACCGACACCTACGCCGACATCGACGTTGTCGACGCGTACGAGATTCAGCTGCTCAACATCCGTCAGCGGGTCGCAGAAGGTGCCCGCGTGGTGGGACACAAGGTTGGCTTGTCCAGCGAGGCCATGCAGAAAATGATGAATGTGGATGAACCCGATTACGGGCACCTCCTCGACGACATGGAGGTATTCGAGGACAAGCCGGTGCTGACCTCGAAGTACCTGTTGCCGCGGGTCGAGGTCGAGGTCGGGTTCGTGCTGGCCAACGACCTGCCGGGCGCGGGCTGCACCGAGGACGATGTGCTGGCCGCCACGGCCGCTTTCGCGCCGGCCATCGAGCTGATCGACACCCGCATCACCAACTGGCAGGTCAAGTTGTGCGACACCATCGCCGACAACGCGTCCTCGGCAGGCTGGGTGCTGGGCAAGGAGCGGGTGTCGCCGAAAGATATCGACATCCGCGCCATCGACGCCGTGCTCAAGTGCAACGGCGAGGTGCTCGGCGAGGGCCGCAGCGACGCGGTGCTCGGCAACCCGGTGACCGCGGTGGCGTGGCTGGCCCGCAAGGTCGACCAGTTCGGCGTGCGCCTGAAGGCCGGCGACGTGGTGCTGCCGGGCGCCTGCATGCGGGCCTTCGACGCCAAGCCGGGCGACGACTTCGTCGCTGAATTCGCCGGATTGGGTTCCGTCCACCTGTCTTTCGCGTAATACCCAAAGTTTCGATAGAGGAGTGAGCATGCCGTCCAAAGCGAGCGTCGCGATCGTCGGCTCGGGAAACATCAGTACTGACCTGCTGTACAAACTGCTGCGGTCGGACTGGCTCGAGCCACGCTGGATGATCGGTATCGACCCGGAGAGCGAGGGCCTGGCCCGTGCCCGCAAGCTGGGCCTGGAGACCAGCGCTGAGGGTGCTGACTGGCTGCTGGCGCAGAGCGAGAAGCCGGACTTCGTTTTCGAGGCCACCAGCGCCTACGTGCACAAGGCGTACGCGCCGCGGTACGAGGAGGCCGGCATCCGCGCCATCGACCTGACGCCGGCCGCCGTCGGCCCCGGCGTCATCCCGCCGGCCAACCTGCGGGCGCACCTGGATTCGATGAACGTCAACATGGTCACCTGTGGTGGCCAGGCCACCATCCCGATGGTCTACGCCGTGTCGCGTGCCGTCGAGGCGCAGGGCGGCGTGCCCTACGCCGAGATCGTGGCATCGGTGTCGTCGGCTTCGGCGGGCCCCGGCACCCGGGCCAACATCGACGAGTTCACCAAGACCACCAGCGCCGGCGTGCGCAACATCGGTGGGGCCCGGGACGGCAAGGCCATCATCATCCTGAACCCGGCCGAGCCGCCAATGATCATGCGCGACACCATCTTCTGCGCCATCCCCGAGGATGCCGACCACGCTGCCATCACGCAGTCGGTCAAGGACGTCGTTGCCGAGGTGCAGACCTACGTGCCCGGTTACCGGTTGCTCAACGAGCCGCAGTTCGACGAGCCGTCGGTGGTCAACGGTGGCCAGCACGTCGTCAGCATCTTCGTCGAGGTGGAAGGTGCCGGCGACTATCTGCCGACCTACGCTGGAAACCTGGACATCATGACCGCCGCGGCCACCAAGGTGGGCGAGGAGATCGCCAAGGAAATCGTGGAGGTTAAGGCATGAGCACCACCGCACTGCAGCCCGGAGACATCTTCTTCGACGCTGCCTGGGACGTCCGGATGACAGACACCTCGCTGCGCGACGGTTCACACCACAAGCGCCACCAGTTCACCGGTGACGAGGTCCGCGCGATCGTCGGTGCGCTCGACAACGCCGGGGTCCCGGTCATCGAGGTCACCCACGGCGACGGGCTCGGTGGTTCGAGCTTCAACTACGGGTTCTCCAAGACCCCGGAGCAGGAGCTGATCAGCATCGCGGCCGAGACCGCGAAGAACGCCAAGATCGCCTTCCTGATGCTGCCGGGCGTCGGCACCAAGGAAGACATCCGCATCGCGCAGGGCAACGGCGGCTCCATCTGCCGCATCGCCACCCACTGCACCGAGGCGGACGTCTCGATCCAGCACTTCGGCTTCGCCCGCGAACTGGGCCTGGAGACCGTGGGCTTCCTGATGATGAGCCACACGATCTCTCCGGAGAAGCTGGCCGCGCAGGCCCGCATCATGGCCGACGCCGGCTGCCAGTGCATCTACGTCGTGGACTCCGCGGGCGCGCTGGTGCTCGAAGGTGTCGCCGACCGGGTTTCGGCGCTGGTCGCCGAACTGGGATCGGATGCGCAGGTTGGTTTCCACGGACACGAGAATCTCGGTCTGGGCGTTGCCAATTCGGTCGAGGCCGTGCGTGCCGGGGCCAAGCAGATCGACGGCTCGTGCCGCCGGTTCGGTGCCGGTGCCGGTAACGCGCCGGTCGAGGCGCTGGTCGGGGTGTTCGACAAGATCGGCGTCAAGACCGGTATCGACTTCTTCGACATCGCGGACGCCGCGGAAGAGGTCGTCGCCCCGGCGATGCCGGCCGAGTGCCTGCTGGACCGCAACGCGCTGGTGATGGGGTACGCGGGCGTGTACTCCAGCTTCCTGAAGCACGCGGTGCGCCAGGGTGAACGCTACGGCGTGCCCGCCCACGAGCTGCTGCTGCGCGTCGGCCAGCGCAAGCTGATCGGTGGCCAGGAGGACCAGCTGATCGACATCGCTCTCGAGATCCAGCGCGAGCGGGCCGAGGGCAAGGCCTGACCCAGACAACGAAAACGCCGGCCGCCCCGAAAGGGGCGGCCGGCGTTTTCGTAGCCGGGTCAGCTGTTGACGGAGTCCGCGGCGGTCTCGCAGCGCGCCACGAGCGCGGCGAGCGCCGCCGGCAGCCGGTCGGCGATGGCCTGCGGGTCGGAGACCTGGTCGGTACAGGTGAGCACGCAGATCTGCATGCGCCCTTCGTAGCTCCAGCCGGTGATGTTCATGCCCATCGGGAAGACCAGCGGGCCGGTCGAGATCAGCTTCTCGACCGGGGCGCCGCCGAAGTACAGCGTCTGCTGCGGACCGCGCATGTTCGAGGCGATCATGCTGAACATCGGCCGCTTCTTGACCCGTGCTCCGATGGTCGGCAGCACCCGCGAGTAGACCTTGAACAGCGGCCAGTACTCCATCCAGTCGTGCTGCAGCCAGGCGTCGCGCTCGCTCTGGACCTCGCGGGCGGTGGCGGTGTTCGCCGACACGACCTGCAACCGCTCCACTGGATCGGCGATGTTGGTCGCGAGTTCGACGTTCCACCGGGCCACCTTGTTGCCCCAGCGGTCGCCGTCCTGCGGACGCATCGACACCGGTACCACGGCGGTCATGGTGTCGTCACCGACCGGGCCACGGGAAGCCTGGTACTCACGAAGAACGGTGCTGCACATGGCGAGGAAGACGTCGTTGACGCTGACCCTGAACGCCTTCGACACCCGTTTGATCTGGTCCATCTCGACGTTGACGAACGCGAAGCCGCGGCTCGCAGTCAGCGGCTCGTTGAACGGCAGCGCCGGCGGGATGAAGGCCTCGGCGTAGCCGGGATTGCCCGCTTTCTGCCGGTTCCGGATGGTGCGGGTGACCTTGGCCGTGCGGGCCAGGACCCTGGGGAATTTGGTGACTGACTTGACCTGCTGACGCGCCACCATCGGGAACCACTGCGCGGGTGGCGGACGGTGCTCGTCAGGCGCCGGTCGGCGCGACGGCTTGGGCAGCCGGTCGGCAGGGTCGTGGCTGTAGAACTGCTCGAGCAGGTTCAGTGACGCCATGCCGTCGGCCACGGCGTGGTGGATCTTGAGGACGAGTGCGACACGGCCGTCGGCCAGACCGTCGATGTACCACAGCTGCCAGGCCGGGCGGTCCCGATCGAGCGGCTCTTCGAAGAGTTTGGCGATCTCCGCGCCGAGCTCGCGGTCGGTGCCGGGCGCAGCGGCAGTCGCCCGCTTCAGGTGATAGTTCAGATCGCCCCGGGCGCGGGTGATCCACCACGGCCGGCCGGCGCCGAATCGCGGCGACATCAACTGCCACTGCAGGGGTTCGACGCGGTCGACGAGACCGGGTAGTGCGGCGCGGACGGCGTCGAAGGTGATGGGCTCGTGGCCCTGTGCGGGATCGAGCACGACGGCTTTGATGGTGTGCTGCGGCTGGACGGCACTTTCCCACGCCAGGAAGCTGTTGTCCTCGCCCGATAAACGTCGCATACATCACTATGGCGCTGAAAATGTGAGCCAGCGGACATGTTGTCTCGGTGATCGGGAACTACCTCTGAATCTCGGCTCGCTCCCCGTTTAGCGTGCTCACCATGAGCTGAGTCGGCGTCGCGACGCGGAGCTTGAGGGCTCCGCCGGGCCAGCACGATTGTGAATGGAGTGGGGATATGCAATTGAGGAACAGCCGGGTTCTGGTCACCGGTGCCAGCCGTGGCCTGGGCCGGAACATCGCGCAGGCGATGGCTCGCCGCGGTGCCGATGTCGCGCTGGTCGCCCGCAACGCGGACCAACTCTCAGAGCTTGCGAAAGAGCTTGGCGGCAAGGCATATCCGACCGATCTGATGGACCCTGCGGCGACCGAAGCGCTGATCGGCCGCGTCGAGGCCGACGGTCCCGTCGACGTCATCATCAACAACGCCGGCGTCGACCGGGTCGGCCGCTTCTACGAGGCGTCTGCTGAGGATGTGCGAGACCTGTTGCAGGTCAACCTGATTGCGCCGATGGAGCTGTGCCGCCAGGTGATGCCGCTGATGATCAAGCGCGGCCGTGGCCACATCGTCAACGTGTCCTCGATGGGCGCCATCTCGACCGGGCCGGGTGTCACCCTGTACGGCGCCTCCAAGGCCGGGCTGAGCCACTTCACCGCAGGCATCCGCTCGGAGTTGCGCAACAAGCCGGTCCACACCACGTTGGTGCAGATCGGTGAGGTCAAGACCGACATGATCGATCACATCCGGTCGTTCGGTCCGGCGCGTCGCACCATCGAACGGTCGCTCAAGTTCCGGATGATCCCGCAGGAGCCGCTGGATGCCGACATGGTCGCCGAGGCCATCGCCGATGCCGTCGAGAAGGCGAAGAAGCACGTCATCCTGCCCAAGCGCATCGCCGCGATGGCCTACCTCACCGAAACCCCGCGCCGGGTCTCCGAGCTCATGTTGACCGGCATCGACCAGGACAGCGACTGACCATGGGTGGCGTGCGGGACCTGACCGGCAAGGTCGCCGCCCGCTTCCACCGGCACGACGTCGGCAGCCAAAGTGATTGGGTGACAACGGTAGAGCTCGCACTCCGCGAGTTCGGCCGGATCGGCGCACTGGTCAACAACGCGGCGATCTGCACCGTCGAACCGCTCATGGACCACACCGCCGAGTCGTGGGAGCGGCAGCTGCGCGTCAACCTGATCGGGCCTTTCCTGGGGACCAAGGCCGTCGTCGAACCGATGAGGGCGACCGGCGGCGGTTCGATCATCAATGTGTCCTCGCAGGCCGGTCTGCAGGGGCTGGCCGGCTACAGCGCCTACGGCGCATCCAAGTGGGGTCTGCGCGGTTTCTCCAAGGTGGCCGCAATCGAGTTGGGTCCCATGGGAATTCGGGTCAATACCGTCTACCCCGGCATGATCGACACTCCGATGGTGGCGCACCTGCCGATCGAACGCGGCCTCGGCGGGCACCCGGGCGCACCGCTGACCCGTGTCGGTGCCCCCGAGGAAGTCGCCGAGGTGGTGGCGTTTCTGGCGTCGGACGCGTCGTCGTACATGACGGGCGCGGATCTGGCAGTCGACGGCGGCGCGAGCGCGGGCCGCATCCCGGTCGTCCTGACGTAACAGACTGCCCCGGCAACATTGGCGGGCAGGTTACTTCACTCCTAAGCGGGCGAGGTACTCGATCATGGTGTCAATCGCCGCTTCGAACGGTGTGGCGTCCCGACGGATCTGACTCAGCAGTAGTCCACCCTGAATTGCTGCCAGCATCGCCGTCGCGAGTTGGTCGACGTCGGTGCCGGCGGGTAGTTCGCCGCGGGCTGCGATGGCCGTCAGCCCGTCGCGGATCAGGTGCTCCCACTGATTGAATGAACGGGCCAGGTGCGCCCGGGCGAGCGGGTCGATTTCGGCGATTTCATTGGCGAGGGTGCCGATCGGGCAGCCGCCGACTCCGCCCGCATTGCGCACCGTTTCCACCAGTATGTCGCGCCACCGGTGCAGGTCGCCAAGGCTTTCGAGCCGGTTCAGTCCGAGTCGCTGGACGGCGAGGACCCGGTCGGTTTGGAAATCGATGACGGCGGTGACCAGATCGCCCTTGTCGGCGAAATAGTGATACATCTGCGATGTGCTCACTGCTGCGGCTTCCTGGATGTCCTCGATGGTCGTGCGGGCTACGCCGCGTTGAAACATCAGGTCGGCAGCGGCGGCCACGATGCGCTCACGGGTCGCGCGGCCTTTGGCAGTCAGCTTGTCGACGGAAGTCGGCGGCATTCGCGTGCGCTTCCCGGGTGTCATGCAGCCATTGCACCGTCCGATAAATGGAGTGTCAACTCCAAAAATCTTGCATGGGGCGCGCGGGGCTACTACATCGCCGGCGCCCGGCGGTTGCGCGGGGACGTGGTCGGCATCCTCATATTTTGGAGTTGACACTCCATTTTTGCCGAATCAAGCTCGAGTCGTCTCACCGTGAACCGATACCGATGCCGTTGCGAGACAATCTGGCACGCCTTGAAAGGACCTTGTATGACCACCGCTGATGCGCAACCCGCCACCATCGCCGATCGCGTGGATCAGATGCGCCGCGCCACGGCAGGCCACCTACCCGAGGAGGTATCGGCAGCGTTCGCTGCCGAGCAAACCGGCCTGGATGCCCGCGGAATCCCCGAGAATGTCGCCGCCCCCGGCGACACAGTGCCCGACGTGCAACTGCTTGACGTCCATGGCGCGCCCACCACACTCGCTGCCGAGCTCGGCGGCCGTTCCGCCGTCATCGTGCTCTACCGCGGAGGTTGGTGCCCGTACTGCAACCTCACCTTGCGCGCATATCAGGAGAACCTTGTCCCGCAGCTGACGCAGCGGGGTATCCCGATGCTCGCGCTGAGCCCCCAGAAGCCCGATGGTTCGCTGTCGACGCAGGAAAAGAACGAGCTGACCTACACGGTGCTGTCCGATCCTGCGAATCAGCTGGCGACCGCACTCGGGGTACTCACTGCACCCACAGAGGCTGCGCGCACAGCGCAGCGCACACTGGGTCTGGATTTGTCCGCCGTCAATGCCGATAGCGGCTTCGGACTACCGATGCCGACGGTCGTGGTCGTCGACGGCTCGTCGACGATCCGCTGGATCGACGTACATCCCAACTACACCACGCGCACCGAGGTGGCTGACGTAGTGGCCGCAGTTGATGAGCTGAACTAGCAGTCAGGCGGGGGTCCTGCGGCGCGGCGTCGATGCGCGGTTGCCGCCACTTGTCCGGAGCCGCTCGGTGGACGCCCACTTTCCGACTGGTCGCCGAATTGTCAGACTTCCCCGGCAAGATGGGCGCATGGCCGCGGACGAGTCCACACAGCTGCGCCGACGGCGGGCGGGGTCGATGGAGCTGTTGCTCGTCGGCCTCGCCGGCCTGGCGCTGTCGGGTTCGTGGGTCAGCGGTCTCCTGGCCGACCACGCTCGCCTGGCCGCCGCGGCCACGGTGTTCTGCGGGGTTTTCGTGCAGGCCCTGCCGTTCCTGGTGCTGGGCGTCATCGTCAGCGGTCTGGTGGCTGCGTATCTCACCCCGGAGCGACTGGCTCGCCGGTTGCCGCGCCGGCCGGCGCTCGCGGTGGCGGTGGCGGGTGTCGGCGGTGCCGCGCTGCCTGGCTGCGAATGCGGGTCGGTGCCCGTGGCGCGCCGGTTGTTCAGCGGGGCGACGGCTGGTGCCGCCCTGACCTTCATGCTGTCCGCGCCGGCGATCAATCCGGTGGTGTTGGTCGCGACGGCTGTCGCGTTCCCTGGCCAGCCGCAGATGGTGGTGGCGCGGTACGTGGCGTCGCTGCTGACCGCGGTGGTGGTGGGGCTGCTGTGGCAGCGGTGGGGCCGCACCGAATGGGTGACG